>ENA-OXZL01000118-OXZL01000118.1-human-gut-metagenome-genome-assembly--contig:-NODE-118-length-34467-cov-8.769354_pt1 | contig 34467 bp, 35 predicted proteins | sample MGYA00244510_ERZ652805 | MGnify/ENA primary metagenome ERZ652805 (study PRJEB26926, sample SAMN06164841) | human gut metagenome | biome: ENVO:00009003; feature: ENVO:2100002; material: ENVO:00002003...
GGCCATCTTTTTCCATTTTTGAAAGACTTCCATACATGGTTCCAGGACCAAGTACCACTTCATTTTCTGTCAGTTCTCTTACTTTTTGTACAATCCCGTATCCATGATTTGGAGTACGAAGACATAACAATATGTAAAAACTTGTCTCCGTCATGGGAACGTAAACCTTTTTTATATGTGCATCCATAAACCTTTCCTTTCAGTGCGATATATCGTACTTCGATACTTACGTTATATCGCACTGTGATATATTTGTCAATACAGTAATACAGTTATCATAAAAAAACCAGAAAATCAGTGTGTCCATTACTGATCTCTGGTTTTTTATTTACAGATAATATATCACATGCTCTCTAATAGTGTCCTACAGAAGCATAAACTGATACAGCGTATTTTTATGGTTCTTTAAATAATCTTTGCATAAGAATCCATACTTGCATCAACTTTCATTATCAACTTACACATATCAAATTTCTTTTCATAGGTTATAACTTATATTTTTATTTTCAAAGTATACCATATCCCATGATTGTTCCGTTATTAATATTATAGCTTCTCTGGTTCACGGCATTGCTGGAGTTTCCTTCTACGGTGTATACGGTACTGCCTTCTGTTTTCTCCACGATTCCCACATGGTCTGAGGTTCCGTCCCCGTTCCAGTCAAAGAAGATCAGGGTTCCGGGTGCTGGAGAATATCCCCGGCTTTTCCACTTTCCCTTGCTCTGGAACCATGCGATTCCATCATCGCACAGGGAGAATTTTGGCATCTTGCCGCTCTCGATGAGTCCTGCCTGATCCCCACACCAGCTGGCAAAGCAGGCACACCATGCCACATGGCTGTCAAAGCCATACCACGACCAGAACTTCTGGCCTCCCTCATTTCCAAGCTGGGTAAGTGCCACCGATACGATCTGGCCGTTGCCTCCAAACAGGCCGGCAAACAATCCGCCGCTGGAATAATACCGCAGGACATGTGGGACGTACTCTGGGTCGCCATAGGCACTCCATCCATGCGAAGCCGCCTGCTCGTTGGAAAACTGCAGGGCATTTTCGGCACTGTAACCGCCATACTTCCGTATCGCCCACGTTATGTATCCGTTGCCGTAGTTATATCCTTGCAGGGACAGTTTCAGCTTATCCATATCCTGTGGACTGGTGCATCCGGCTTCCTTCAGGCAGTCTGCATAATACTGGATTCCTACCTGTATGGAGTAATCTGCGTCCTGGATGGCATTGGGACTGTTGGAGTACCTGGTGTTGTATGGGCACTCACTGCTCTGCATGGGATCGGTTCCCCGGCCGCCGGATTCCTGCATCATGATCGCCTGTATCACGGAAACGTATTCGGGGATTCCGTACTGGTTGGCATATTTCTGGATAGCTGTTGTATAGGAAAGGACTTCCTGACTCAATGCTTCGTTGCTCTCTGAGCTTCCTGAAAATGCCGCACCGCCAATGATTCCGACCATGATAACCAATAAAAGAACGATAACTGCTCCGGCGGCTCCCAGTGCAGCCATCATGGACTGCACGGTTTTCGCTGCCGCTTCCACGGCGGCTTTGGCTGCCTTGAAGGTATTCTGCCCTGCCCTTGCCGTTTTCTGCATCCGGCGGACGTTGTTGGACGTCTGCATGGCAGCTTTCTTCGCCGCCTGCTTCGCTGCCCTTCGTTCCATCTGCTTCTGCATCCGGGCTGTCAGGGCGTTGGAGCTGGCCGCACGGAGCTTCTGCTCTGGCTGGACGCTGATCTTCGCAGACTGGGGAGCCGTCTTGATGATACGCTTCTGTATGGTTTTCGGCTCCGGCTGTTTCCTTGGTTTTTCTTTAATCCGAATGGTTTCCGGCTGTTTCTGTCGGATGGCGGTCTGCCTTACTGTATCTTTTGCTTCCTTCTTCTGGCTCTGTTCTCGGATGGAGAGCTGCTTCATTTCTGCTATTTCCTGTCTGTTCTGGATTCTTGGTGTCTCCCTGGCAGCCCGGATCTTCTGCTCTTTCGTTTTTACGGCATCTGAAACCACCTTTTGCCGCTGGGCTTCCTGGATCTGTACTTCCCGGATCTGTGCTTCCTGAGCTTCCCGGCTGGCAGGATTGGCGGTCTGTGTGTCCCCTGTTCCTCTGGCGATTTCTTTCTCCGCTTCTTTTTTGCCAGCGGCTCTCTGTTTGATCTTCTCGTAGGAAGTCTGTGCAGCTGTCTTTCCGGCTCTGGTTACAGTTCTGCCTGTCTTTCTTGCAGCCCATTCCTCTGCGGATGTGACTTTCCCACTGGCATATTCGGATGGGGACTGTTCTCCCATGTCATTGTCCCTGGCATTTGCGATGGTCTGGGATTTTTCCTTGCTCTCCAGTATGGCCGTCCGCATCAGCTCCTTCGGGATTCTGGAGGCAGGATTTTTAGTCTTTGGTTTTGTTGTGACTTCTTTGGTTTTGATATCCTTCATCTCTCACCTCCAGTCCCGATCTGTACTGCTCTTACGCTTCGCCCGGCTTGGTCGTCATCAGACGGTACAGCTTTGTATTTCTTGGGAACGAATTTTCAAACGGCACCAGATTCCCGGAGCAGCGGATCAGACCGTGTCCGGCACCCACATTGGTGATGTAGGATAACTGGTTATCCGAGATATTCAGAAGTGCCGCAAGCTCGTCCCGGTCGGTGGTTGCCTGATTCAAAAGGATTAGGAATTCACTGTTTGCCAGCATCAGGCGGGCGGTATCGGATTTCAGAAGTTCTTCCACGTTCTGTGTAAGCCCGGTCACAAATCCCGAATACTTACGGATACGCTTGTACAGGCGGTAGAAAAAGTCTGCACTGTATTCATAGCGGAACAGCAGATAAAACTCATCCGCAAAGATCCATGTCGTTTTCCCCTTCTTCCAATTCTGGATCACACGGTTAAAAATGGAATCCAGTGTGACCAACATTCCAAGGGGCATCAGCTGTTCGCCCAGCTCCCGGATGTCATAGTCGATGATACGGCTCTTCGTATTGACATTGGTTTCCTGGGCAAAGGTGTTCAGGCTTCCGTTAATAAACAGTTCCGAAGACAATGCCAGCCCTCTGGCTTCTTCCTCCGGCTGGAGCATGAGCTGTCGGTACAGATCCTTCAAGGTCGGCACCTGCCCTTGGTATCCACCCCTCATATAATCCCGGTACACATCTGCGGTACAGCGGTCAAGGATGGATTTCTCCTTTGCTGAAAGGTTTCCGGCTCCTACAAGCTGCTCAAAGAGGGATAGGATAAATTCTGACTTTTCAATCAGAGGGTTACGGTCATTGCCATAGGCGGAGTCCATGTCCAGTGCATTCAGATGGGTATCGGAGGTTGCCGAAATCCGGATGACCTCGCCGTTTAAGGCTTCCACCAGTGAAGCAAACTCGGACTCCGGATCGAGGATGAGGATGTCATCTTCCGTGGAAAGGGCAAGGTCTACGATCTCTTCTTTTGCCGAGAAACTTTTTCCAGAACCGCTGACTCCCAGTCGGAAGGAATTTCCATTTAACAGCTTTCTTCGGTCTGCCACCAGCATATTTTTGCTGACTGCATTCTGCCCATAATAAATGCCGCCCGGCTGCATGATCTCCTGTGTATGGAACGGAATCAAGACGGCAGTGGACTCTGTGGTAAGGGTACGCACCGCATCGATCTTCCGCAGACCATACGGCAGGACGGTATTCAGTCCATCGACCTGTTGCCATTTCAGGGTTGCCATCTGGCAGAGGTGTTTTCTTGCAATGGAATACAGGGTTTCCGTATCAGAATCCAGTTGTTTCTTGCTTTCTGCCATATGTACCATTGTCAGGATACCGAACATCATCCTCTGGTCCCTGGTAGTCAAGTCGTCCAGCATCTCCTTGGTTTCTTTTCTCTGAAGCTCCATATCATAGGGAACCACGGCGGAAAAGTTATTGTTTGCATTCTGGCGTCTCTGCCAGTTCGTTACGTTGGTCTCTACGCCCAACAGTCGATTCTGGATCTCACGCACTGCTTCATCTGTTGGTACCGGGATGATGTCAATAGACAGCATCAGATTCCTGCCAAGGCTACACAGTTCGGAGATCATCTCGTCTTTCACATAGCTGGCGTAATCTTCCATAAAAAGGACTCTGCCGTACTGCTCGCCCAGCTTGAAATGGTCGTTGTGGAACTCCATCGTGTCCGGGCAGATCCAGTCCTTGAAGCTGTGTCCCTTTTTCGCAAAGGCTTTCATGTCAAACGGAAAGCTCTGCGGAACGTCTGCCTTGAAAAAGTCCCGGAAGATCTGGAGCCTCTGTTCTGCATCCAGCTCTTCCCCGATGGAGGACAGCTTGGCCAGATGGGTGATGATATCCGTTCCCACACGGGCGAAGTATGTCCTGGCTTCATCGATGTTCTTCTTGTGGACGCTGACGGTCAGATAGCGTTCCTGGTAAATGCTGTTGTTGGTACCGGAGATCTTGGAAAGGAGCATATCGTTATACTCTTTCCGGTACTCGTCCAGTCCATCTCCTTTCATTGGAATCAGCAGGGACTGCTCAAACTCTTCCTTGTTGATCTTACGGTTGTTCAGGGTAATCTTCGCCGTACAGCCGGAATCCAGTGCATTTAAAAGTTCGGAGTAGTCCAGGAACATCTCTGTCTTATCCGCTTTGCTGGCAATGGAATAGTTGATATCCGTAAACCGGAATGTCCGGGAATACTTGCTCTCCACCTGAAAAATACCGTCCGGCCAGATCTTGCGGATCGGGATCGCCTGCTGGACAGACCCCGGTACTTTGAATTTTTCTTTGTCCTGTTTCAGTGTCTGACTCAGGGTTTTAATCAAAGGCATCACCCCTTCCTCCTAGCTTCTTTGGTTTCTTCTGTTTCGTCCGCTTCTTCACCAGAAGCTCCGCTCCGTTTCCCATCATCTTTTCACCCAGCCGCAGGCTCTCTTCCATGCAGGAAAAGTACAGGTTCTCTGATTTGAATACCAGCCGTTTCGGGTACAGCAGTTCGGATTTGATGACTGCCCATGCGAACTGTTCTGCCGTCATGCCGTGGTAACGGAAAAAGCCGCAGGCTGCAAAGGGAGCCGCCCCAAGCACGCACAGCCATCCGGTTACCTGTTCCCCGGCATATTTCCGGGTGACAAAATAGATTCCAAGGGCTGCCAGGATCGCCAGTACCGAAAATAAGCACTGCCGGAAGCTTAAGCCCCAGAACATTGACTCCTGATAGTCTCGGATTTCTTTATTCATTTTCACTTCCATGTTGTTTTCTACCTTTCTCTTTGTAATCTCTGTTTTTTCTTTTGTTTCTGTTTTGGTACATCCCTTTGCCGGATGCCATTTCTTTCCATAAATCTTTTTGTTCCTTCCGGATCAAGCTCTGCCAGTTTTTTCAGGTCGAATGCAACCCTCTGGAAGATGCAGTAACCGGAGGATGCGGTATCCGGCTGTATCGTTCCCAGCTTATGCTGCTTTATAAAACGAAGCTTTTCTTTGCTGAAATTGTGGTCGATATAGGCTTCATTGATACCGCCCAGCGGAGCAAAAGGCAGGTTTACCGTAAGGTCTGCAAAGCTTTCCGGGTATCCATCTTCCATATGGTAAAGCCCGATATAGAGATTGTCATCGCTCATGTAACTGTCTACCCTGAGAAATAATTCCTCCCGGCCATACTGCCAGTCGTAGCTCAGTGTCTTTGGTTCTTCCATTTTTTTCGCCTCCTATAATCCCATGATTTCTTTTACGATCCGGTCGGATGCCTTGACTGCCCCGACAAGTACAAGCAGGTTAAAGACCAGTTCCCCGACATAATTCCAGACAATGGTTACGGCGGACAGGCTGGTGTCCCCGATGGCCGGCGGACTTGCCGCAAATACCGAAAAGATGATGCAGGCCAGTGCGATGATGGCTCCTTCCAAACATACTCCGGCATAGGAACGGATAAAGTTCTTTCCTACAGACTGGGTTGGCTCCCCGGCAAAGGTTGCCAGCGGAATCGGTGCGATGGCCGTGTACATGTACAGCTTGAACATTCTTCCATATACGGTCAGGATCATTACAAAGGAAAGCACGGTAATTAGCAGACTGCCTAACAGGGTTACGATCCACAAAGGGATGGATTCCAGCATCCCGACCGCTTCGATCTTGTCCACGATCTCCGAGGGCAGTTCCGTTACGTTTCCCCCTGCCATCCCGGAGTGGGACATGATGTTTGTCACGATGCCCTGCACAATGGAAAAGATCGCAGTCAGAAGCTCCATGCCGGACATAACGGCTCCCTGTGCCAGTGCAAAACGGATAAAGGCTTTCACTACGTGTTCCGGCTTTTTCATATCCGTGAAGCTCCCACAGGTTTTTACCAGCCCTGCCGCAAAGAACAGAACCAGCAGGCCGTACCCGATAGCTTTCAGTCCACCGTTGATGTTCGTCATCACGCTCCAGATTGCCCCGCCCTTGAAATTCTCCGGGCTTTGCGTCAGCAGTGTCCAGATTTCAGCCAGCTTGTCGCTCCAGGTCTGCAAGGCAGAATTTAGATTCTGTACGATCCAGTTATCACTCAAACAGTTTCACCTCCCATCCTCAAAAGTGAGCAGGGAGCCGGCATTTCGCATGGCTCCCCTTCTGGTCTCTCTTACTATCCCATGATTAGGTCCAGGATCTCTTTTGCAAAGGTAATGATGATACCGCCTGCCAGTGTCAGAAATCCGTTTGCCCTCTGGCTTGGATCGTGGCTCTTTAAGGACAGACCGACCTGCACGATACCAAATCCCAGCAGGATCAGGCCAATGGCGCGGATCAGGGAAAAGATAAACGTGGACAGGTTATTGACTACGGTCAGCGGATCGCCTGCGGCATAAACGCAGGTCGCCCCAATGCAGATCGACAGTACCGTAACTGCATACAGAGCAAACAGTTTCTTCTGCCCTCTCTTCATCTTCAGCGGTGCGGTCTCTTTCCTGATTTCTGTGTGTTTCTTATTTTTCAGTAAATTCATTGGCATTCCTCCCATCAAAAAAGCTCCCCGATGATGTCCTCATCCAGAAGTAGTTCGTAATCGTCATATCTTGTTTCGTCAAATGTAAAATCGTCATGCGCCAGCGGTGCTTTCGCATAATTGAACGGGCCGGCACCTCCGTCCTCGGTATACCGGATGTTGGGATGCTTCATCAGGTCATACTTGGCATCCAGTATGGGCCGCTCCCCGCGGATAAACAGAAGTGCATTCTGGTTGTCCAGCATACGGACTTCATCCGGCTGTAACAGCTCCCTTCCGCTCTGCTGGAAGTTGGTGGAGTAGCTGCCGGATTTTCCTTTGGTCTGCCCGTAGGTATTGGTGTCTATGGTTTCTTTCCCCAGTAATTCTGATACATATTTGTGTGTCTCTTTTTCGTTGCCGCCCAGGTATAAAAACTCATCGCAGTTGCCCACCAGACTTTCCCAGGAGTCCTTGAACAGAGCCTTTAGCTGGCTCATGTTCTGGATGATGATGCTGCAGTAAATGGAACGGGAACGGCAGGTTGCCAGGATCTTCTCAAACTCATTTGGCAGGGATACGTTTGGAAACTCATCCATGATGCAGTTGACCGGAACCGGGAGGGCACCGCCATGCACACGGTCTGCCATGTAATAAAGCGTCTGGAAAAGCTGGCTGTAGATCATGCCTACCAGATAATTCAAAGAGGTGTCTGCATCCGGGATACAGCAGAAAAGGGCAACTTTTCTTTCTCCCATGCTGGAAAGATCCAGTTCATCAGTATTGGTCAGCTTGGCGATCTGCGGCAGATTGAAGGCTGCCAGCCGGACACCTACACTGATCAGGATGGACTTGGCGGTCTTTCCTGCCGCCTGCTTGTAAATGTGATACTGCTTGACGGCAATGCTGTCCGGGTCCCGCATCTCCAGACGGTCAAACAAAATGTCCAGAGGGGACTCGTAGTCCTCGTCCTCTTCTTTTACCTGTGCCGAGCCTAACATCTCCATGATCATGGCGAAGTTCTGTTCTTCCGGCGGAGCTTCGTGGAGCAGATACAGCATCAGTGCCTGAAGCAGTGCGGTTTCGCTCTTCTCCCAGAAGGGATCAGAGGACTGGGAACCTTTGGGTGTGGTGTTTTGTATCAGATTGGAAATAAGACGGAGCACGTCTTTGTCATCGTGGACATACTCGAATGGATTGTAGCAAAAAGATGTGTCGGGATTGATGAGGTCAAAGACACGCACCTCATATCCTTTCTTTTCCAGCAGACCGCCTGTCTTTCGGAGCAGCTCGGCTTTCGGATCGGTGATGACCATCGAACAGCAGCACTGCATGATGTTTGGCAGGGCAAAGCCTCTGGATTTTCCTGCACCGGAGCCTCCCACTACGAGAATGTTGAGACATCTGCGGTGCTTGTGGGTGTCAAGGCTAATGCGGAAGTTCTGTGTCAGAAGGATGTTCTGGGAGTACGGCTTCTGGCTATATTTCTTACAGATCTGCCGGGCATCGCCCCATCTGGCAGAGCCATGTTCTTCCCCTCTGCGGTAGTTCTTCTGACTGGAATAAAAAATGCCGATCCCGGCTGCGTAAAGTAACGTGCAGACCAGCATCGACTTGATGGTATATTCCGTATAATGAAACTGGAAGGGATGGTTCAGCTTTTCTGTGAGAACCTCCATCAGCTCGAAAAGATTCCTGCCCGGCTGGATGGCATCCGCAAGCAGGATTGCTACCCACCAGATGACAGGCAGTCCGGCAAGCCAAATCACCCAGTCTGACTTCCGGCTGTTTGTTACCGGGATGGCTGCTGTTTGGGCCTCTCTGCTCTTGGCAGGTCCGTAATGTGGAAGCTGTCCACTCCCGGAACGAGGGCAAGGCTGCTTCCATTCTCCCAGTTTACGTGGATCTGCCCTGCATCGTCTACCATATCCACCTTACCTTTTAAGCCGGGTGGCATGTGGCTCTCCCCCTCCATGCTGTTAAGCGTGACCTCGGTTCCCGGCGGATATCTTCTCAGCATGGCTTCTATTCTTTCTTGTGTCATATTTCTGTATATTTGTACCACATCCTTTCTTCATCTTCCCCTTCCACGGTATGGGCGGTATCTGGATTTCATGATCTTTAACAGGACGCTGTCGATCCCATCGGAATAGCGTCCGTTTTTCAGGTATGTGTCCCGGAGCTGGTTTAAGGCTTCCACGGATTTGCTGTGTTCGGCTTCTGTCAGGTAGAGCTTTCCCTCTTCCTGCTCTGCCAGCTTCAGAACCAGATCCCGTGTGGTATCCACCGGAAGCCCCTGTTCTTTTTCCTGCCGGAACACTTCCCGGAGTGCATGGATCAGCATGTGGTTCATGATCCGGTCCATCTTTACATATCGCATTCTTGTCATAGGCGAGCCTCCTTTTTTCCTCTTTTTTCTCAACCACAACATACCACACTTCCTCCCGGAAAGCTACTGCAAAAGAGCCGGAAAAGCCCCTTTTTATCAGCGTTCCGGGGACTTTTTACTCTTGGCAGGTTTCTCCGTTTTTTCCTCCGGGATGGCAAATTCATCGGTCATAAATTCCTGCTCGCTTTTGCCAAGGTTGCGGTCTACCTGCTTGCCAATGGAATAGGCTGCACTCTTTACATCCTGGATAAAGGAGCGGAGTTCTTTCGAATCTTTCTGTCCGAATGCCTGCATCTGGCATACCTTGTCAAAAGAAAAACCGGAGACATCCACGCCGTATTTCTGTGCTGTCACATACGCCGCACAATAGGCCTGTGCCGATACCCCTGCCCGGCTGTAGCTTCCATCGTGATGGTCAAGGGATGCACAAGCCAGCTCCCGGCTGATGGAATGGAACGTTGCATTTTCGCTCATGCCATTTCGGACATAGATCGTCCGCTTGTTCGGGATGTACTGTGCCTGTACCTTATCCGGCAGATTGTCTGCGATCTGAATCCGTACCTCGCTGTCGGTCAGCAGTGCTTCCATCAGCTGGTCCATCGGCTTTGGCTCTGCCTCTTCCGGCTGCTTGGTACGGATCTGGCTGATGTCATAGGCTTTCTGGATGGAGTACCCCTGCTGGATGACACCGTCCTTTTCATATTCCTGTCCGACAATGAAGTTGTATCCCTTGCTTCCGGTCTTGACTACCTTGCCTTCTTCCTTCCATTTTTCAAAGGTCTTGACCTGCCGGATCTCCGGATTCTGTGCATAAAGCAGGAACAGGTTGTCTGTCCTCTGCGGCTTGCACTGTCCCATAAAATCAAGGAATCCTTTTAAGGAGTCCCCATTCTGGAAGACCTCCTGTGCCTTTCCATCGATCATACCCCAGATTTCTTCCCTCTCCTGCTTTTTCTGTGCGGCATATTCTTCTTTCGATAACCGCTGGGCGGACTGCTCCTGCGAGTCCTGCCCTAAAAATTTTGTCAGGTCCATCTTCTACCTCGCTTTCGTCTTTCGTTTCTTTCTTGCTTTCTTCTGCGTTTTCCTTGGTCCACGGTTCTTTTCCCGGCTCCGCTTCTGGGATTCCTCTGCTTTCTCCCGTTTGATGTTCTCCAGCTCCCGGCGGACACTGGGACGCTCCTGTTCCCTCTGCCCTGCATCAGTCCCTTTTTCCTGCCCGGTAGAAATATTTCTGCTGTGCAAGGAAGAGCCGGACAGATTCTCTTCCCCCTCTTCCTGCACCGGGATAAAATTTTCCGGTTCGGAAAACTCCTTTTCGGGATGATTCTGGTTCTTTTCCTCTTCAGAAAAGTCCATGTTACCGACCTGGAATGCTTCGTCCAGATCGCTGATTTCAAACTGCACCTCGCCCTCCGGCATCTGCACAGTTTCCTGTACCGCTCCGGTTTCCGGTGCTTCCATTCCTTCGGTTACCTCATGGACAGCTTCCCCGACTTCGCTTCTTACGAAATCAAGGTTCATCTTATCCATGACCCGGTTAACCTTGGCTGCGTCATCTGCAAAGACCATGACCTCGCTCATCTCCGGGTTCTTTTTATCCCGGATAATGACATAGAGCAGCCCTCGTTTCCTGCCCTCACTGCAGAATTCTCTCAGGCGGTCGGACGGTACGGTAAAGAACTTCAATGGTTTGTTCTCCTTTAACATCCGCACCATTCTGGTCTTGCCCCTCGTTTTCTTCTGGTCTTTTAATACAGCGGCAACAAATACCGCCAGATGCTTTGCCAGCGTACCGGAAAGCCTGAGCCCGTGGTCCGCGCCGTCCAGGGAATACCGGACGATCTGGTCCGCCGCATCGCCTCCATAATTCATATCGTTCACCTGCTTTCTGTTTCCTTTTGTCTGGTTTTCCCCGTCTTATCTTCTTCCTGTTCTGCCTGTCTCTGGATCTGCTCTGCCAGACGCATCCTCTCTTCCATCTCTCTGGACTGCTGTTCGATCCGGATACAAATGCGGATATCCTTCCGAAGCGGCTTCAGTTCTTCGTTGATCTGACCGATCCGGACACTGTCCGGTTCGCTCCGGTAGAGCCGCTTCCGTTCTTTCGTGAGTGCCTGCACCTGTTCTTCCAACGGGGTACGGTAGGCAAGCAGTTCTTCACGGGTGGTGATCTGATGCTTCTGGAGGAATTCCATCTGCTCGATCCTGGCATCCAGTTTCCGGATATCTGCCCGGAGCACCGGGGAGATCCGTTTCGGCTTCTGCTTTAGAACACCCATCTGGTACAGATAGGAATAGTACAGGGCCTGCATCCCTTTTAACTTCTTTTTCGGGGTTCGGGAAGTTCCTGCTTTCCCAGCAGGTGTCCTGCTCTTTGGCTGTAAGATCCACTGCCGGATACTCTCTTCCGAGTAATTCTTTCCAAGGCTCCGCAGGCGGATATACCGTTCCATCCCCGGTGCTTTTAATGCAATGTACTTCCGGTTCAGCTTCCACTGGTATCCCCTCTGCTTCATCTGTTCCAGAAACTGTTTCCATGTGAAGCTTTCTGCCACCGCATCCCGGATATCCAGACGGATCGAGGTTCTCCAGGTCGGCTTTCCGTCCTGTTCTGCCATCCACTGGGCATAGGATTTCCCCTTCCTGTTTTTCGGCTCGATGACAGATAAGCCGTATTTCAGGCATAAGGCATCCGAAGCTTTCCGCACATCCTCATAGTAACTCCTGCTGTTGCTGTGGTACTTTTTCCCATCTTCCATGCTCACGGAATTAAACACGATGTGGTTGTGGTAATGCTCCGTATTCAGATGGGTGGTGATGACTGCTTCGTATTTTCCCTGAAGGAGCCTTTCTGCCAGCTCCATGCCGATCTGGTGTGCCAGTTCCGGGGTGACTTCCCCTTTTGCAAAGCTCTGCACCAGATGGTAGCCCTGTACCCCGTCCATCTTGTGGTATCGTTTCTTCGTAGCTACCATATCTTGATAGGCAGTCTCACAGACGCAGCCGATGGCATCCTCAAAAACGGAACGCTCCGTCTTGTCCCGATTCATGGCGTAATCGATGGCTTCTTCCAGAGAGCCGGCACTCTGCCCTTTCTTGGTGGTCTTATCCTTGTTTCGGATGTACGTGATGGAATTGTCCAGACGACTGACCGGGATGATACTGGTGTATGCCATCGGCTACCATTCCTCTTTGACCAGCCTCCATGTCTCTTTCGTCATGCGGAGCATTTCCCGGATACTCTCTTCCCCGGCCATCCCACAGCCGTTGGCTACATGGGCAAGCTGGTTGGTGTTGTTGCACAGACCGGATATTTTCCGCAAAAGCTCCGTATGATGCTCACAGGGTCTTGCCCGGACTTCGCCGCCCATGACAATGGAACGGATGTATTCCTCACGGGACAGGCCGCTTTTTTCTACCTGCTCTTCCAGAAAACGCAGCTCCTTTGTATTGAGGCGGACTGGTATCACATGGTTTCTTTTTCTCATCTCTTCACCTGCTTTCCAACGGGTTATTGATCGTTTCCTTACATTTCACGGTTTTTCCAGATCAGGAATCCTGTCAGCACGCCAATGGCTACGGCTGCAGCAATGATCTTTTTCTTCATATAGGCCTCACCCCCTTTCCGGTACCTGGCACAGCTCCATCGGGGCAAGCATGATTCCCCTCTTTTCCATCTCTTTTGCAAATTCCAGAAGGTTCCATTTCTTCCCATCGATCATGGCAGAATCGGCATCCAGATAATGGCAGGTGGATACATTCCGCTCTCCATTTGGGGCATTCTGCACAAGGCTTTCCCCGTCTGCCAGACGGAATAGTTCCTCTCCCTGGCTGTTTACAAAACAGATGCACACGCCGTGGTCGATGATCTCCTTCCGTTTCATCCGGCACCGCTCCAGTGCCTCATCCTCACGCTTCCCAGCTATGAAAAGACACATTGCAAAAACTCCCATTACTCCTCCGGTCATTGTGCCAAGTATAAATCCCAACATTTTTTCGTTCTCCTTTCGTCTGTTTACGGCTTGGTATGGGGGATTGGGGTTCTCCCCAAAGTGCGTTTGGATATCCAAACGCTATGCTTGCAAAACCAGTCGCATTTTGCTTCGTCCCCTCTGAACCTGTTATTTCTCTGAATCACTCGTTTTCCTTGATTTTGCTTAACCCATCCAGTGTGGTACAGATGATATGGAGCCTGTCAGCCATGCTGATCTCCGTGTTCATCGTCCCGGTGGTCTCTTTTCCGCAGACGACCACCATCCTGCACCGCCTTAATATCTGGTGGGACATTCTCCGCATGGCCTGCATATCCTCTGCATCCCCGTCATCAAGGAATGGGGAAAAGCTGTACTGCGGGCAGATCGGCACATATCCCAGTTCGTAGATCTTCCGGCAGTACCGCTGTACTTTGGTCTTTCCTTCTTCTGCAGAACAGCAGACATAAGCAAGTGCCTGTTCCAATACGACCATCTCCTTTCCTGGCCGGACAGGTTTCCTCTGCCCGGCGTTTTTCCAAAAAGAAACACCCACAAAGCATTCCGCTCTGTGGATGTCTTGTGGACATCTGGATTCTTTTCTTCTCTTTTTCAGATGTCTGCCAGACATCCGGCTACTGTGGTTCTTTGTTTTCCGCTTCTTCCCCAGCTTCCAGTGCAATGCGGACACGGTCGCTTCCCAGCTTATAATACGCATCGGTCACTTCAATGCCGACTGCCTGAAACCCCGACTCTGCCGCCGCAAGGATGGTCGTGCCAGCTCCGGCAAACGGGTCTAAGATCAGGCCGCCCGGCTCACAGATCTGGATGACATCCTTCATCAGCTGGAGCGGCTTTTCTGTCACATGGATGCGGTTCTGGGGATTTCCATAACGAAACACACCCGGAAGGCAGGACACCGGGCGGTTGATCGGCATCGGTCCGTTGCTTCCCCATACAATATATTCTGCCTGCTGGCGGAATCTGCCTTTCTGCGGACGGGAGTTCCCCTTGTCCCAGACGGCAGTCCCTCTCCAGATCCACCCTGCCCACTGGAGGGCATCGGTGATGGACGGGTACTGTCTCCAGTCAATAAAGAGGCAGATCGGAGCCCCTCTCTTGCAGGCTTTCCGCACATCGTACAGCCATTCTGCCATCCAGTGGGTCCAGGAACGCTGGTCTTTATTATCCCCATCAAAATCCGGCAGGGCATTTTCTGCTTTCATGCTGCTGTACTTCTGGTTGGTGGTGCGGTTGCGTTCGTTCTGCTTGGTTCCCCCGGACGCATAGGGCGGATCGGTTATAACTGCATCAAAGATCCCCGGCTGGAATCCTTTGACCAGTTTTAAGGTATCTCCATGCAGGATACGCCAGTTCTCCCCTCCGGCAGACTCATCCGGCACACAGTCCGGTTTTAAAAGATCTTCAAGTTTCAGGGTATTTCCCATAGGCATCATCCTTTCGGTCGCTTATTTTCCAGATTTCTCTGGAAGTGCTTTTCTTTATGGAACTGCTCATCGGCAGGTATCCTCTTTTTTCAGTGTTTCTTTTCTTGGCGTTCTGGGCTGTTCACGGTGGTCCGACAGCTCGGTTTCCACGTATTCGCTGATGATTCCCAGCGCTTCATAGTAATTGCTGCTCTTGTGGACACGATCCGCCATTTCGTTGGCCTGTTCGGACATCCCGGCACGTCTAAGCAGTCTTGCGGCATCCCCAAGGATTGAGAAAATATTTCCGTCATGCCCTAAGAGCTTAAGTTCTGGACGGGACAGCTTTTGTTCCGGCTGCTTTTCCTGCACACCGTTTTCCGGTGCTTTCATCTGAATCAGAAAATCCGAGCCGGCACCAACATAAAAATGCAGATACAATTCGCCGCCGTCTACTTTTATCTCCCGTTGTTCCAGACTTTCTCCCCAGCCATCGCTATACTGGCCTCTCAGATACTGCCCCACCATACGGTATTCCTCTGGTGTCAGATTCTCCCGGAGTGTCAGGTTTGCACAGCCATATAAAACGCCCTCCTGTTCCTTTACCGCCATTGTAATGCGTTCCACTTTTTCCTTAATGTCCTTGTTTTGGTCAAAATAATCGATCAGGTTGCATGGCTGGTTGTCAGGCATACCGAGCCGATTGATCTCGTCAACCTTTTCTGCGATGGATGTCTGATACTGCACCAGATCAGGTCCTTCCAATGGCTCCGCATCATCCAGATTCACAATGTCTGAATAGTCCGGAATAAACTCTGCCATCAGAGGTGACAGCATTTCCACTTCTATTTTATCTTTCAAGGCATCACCTCGCTTCTCTGTTCTGCCGTTTCTCTGGTGTACGGGCAGCCATCTTTGCCATGTCTGCCCAGTCTGCCCCTTCGATCTCCGGCAGGTTCTCGATGATCTGATAGTTTCCCTCGTAGGCTTTTCGGATATGTTCACACGCCCACCGTCCGGCAAAGTCATTGTCGGTACATACTTCAATCTCGGTAATCTCCGGGTGCTGGGACAGAAAATGTTCCAATGCCTGCGGCTTTTTCATGCTCCGCTGGCTCTGCCCTTCTTTTGGTGCGCTGATCCCGCCAAGCTCCAGACGGTACTTATCCCGGCTTCCCTGTCTCTGTTCCAATGTCATGTGGGCAAGCACATCCACACAGGCTTCATAAACAGCAACCCGTCTGCATCCCAGTTTCGCCGGAACACAAAAAGCGTATGCCTTTTCACTTCCGGCCTGTTCCATCTTAAAAGACTTTCCGCTGGCATCGTAAATCCCACGCAGGAAAGCATATCTTGCCACCTGGTTTTCATCCCGGCCTATGAACACGGCATTGTGGTAGGGCAGACTCTCATATAAGATTCCCAAATGAACACACCGCTGTAAGACCTCGCCACTGATGCCCCGCTCTTTCAGATAGCGGAACACCCTGCGGCAGTCCGGGCTGGCCGTAGGCAGGACAAATGGCTTCTTTGGCTTTGCTTCCACTGGAGGAGGGATATAGGTGGGATACTCATCTTTCAGCATTTGCACTGCCTCCAGAAAAGAACACCCGTCTACATGAATCAGGAAATTTAAAGCACTGGTGCCCCCGATATCTCTGGATTTCCAGTGCCACTGGCTGGTGAGCTCGTTGATTTTAAAGCTGTCGTGGTCTGTCAGCTCCCATTCATTTCTGGCTGAAGATTTTTTCAGGCGGTTCGGCTGGTATTTCTTCAGGTACTCAATGGCGGTGATCTCCCTTGCCCGTTTGATCTCTTCTTCCGGAATCCACGGCATTACATCACGGTATCCCGGAGCTGCTCTGCCTTATCCGTTTTCTCCCACGGGAATTCCTTTCTTCCAAAATGCCCGAACACCGCACTCTGTCGGTAGATCGGCCGCTTCAGGTGCAGGGTGTCACAGATCTGGCTTGGGGTAAGCCCGAACACCAGAGGGATCGCTGCGGCGAGGCAGTCATCCGCACAGATCTTTCCCGTTCCAAAGGTATCCACCTGTACCATGACTGGCTGGGCAACCCCGATGGCATAGGCAAGGGACACCTGGCATCGGCTGGCAAGTCCGGCAGCCACCATGTTTTTGGCGATATAACGGGCCATGTATGCCCCGGAACGGTCAACTTTGGAACAATCCTTCCCGGAGAATGCACCGCCGCCATGCGGTACCAAGCTGCCGTAGGTATCCACCATTAGTTTCCTTCCGGTCAGTCCGGTGTCTGCATCCAGACCTCCGCACACAAATCTGCCCGATGGGTTAATCAGGATCTTGGTATCCTCATCCGGTGGCAGCATGCGGAGTGCCGGGCGTAACACTTTCTCCCGGATCTCATGCTCCAGCTTCCGAAGAGATTTTTCCTTTTCATGCTGACAGGACACAACGACCGTATCCAGACGGACAGGTCTGTCATCTTCGTATTCCACGGTCACCTGTGCCTTTCCGTCTGGCAGGATTCCCGTGATATATCCACTTCTGCGGCTTGCAGACAGTTCCCTCACAATGCGGTTCGCCAAAACCACTGGCATTGGCATGAGCTGCGGCGTCTCATCACAGGCGTAGCCAATCATGATGCCCTGATCCCCGGCACCGCTGGCAAGTCCGCTCTGAACAGAAACAGTCCCTGCCCTGCGTTCTCTGGATCTCTCCACTGCCCCGGCGATATCCGGACTCTGTTTGTGGATAAGGGCATCCATGTGGATTTCCTCTGCTTCATAGTCTGCACTCTCCAGCACCTTTTTGATGATTTCAAACACCTGTGGCTCAAATCGGCTGGTAATCTCTCCTGCCACAATGATGTTCCCTTTGGTCGCCAGCACCTCGCAGGCCACCCTAGAATTTTCGTCCTCTTTCAGACACGCATCCAGAATACTGTCTGCGATCAGGTCGCAGAGCTTATCCGGATGTCCTTCCGTTACGGATTCTGCTGTATAAAATCGTTTCATAATCGTTACCATCCTTTCTAACGAGTCAAAGCTCGTTATCACATAAGTAAATAGATCCAGCAGAAAGCACTCCTTTTGGAACACTTCCTGCCGGATCTTGGTTGTGAGCTGTCTCACATTCTGCACTTTTCGGGGGCTTTCAGACACTTTTCGCTGAAATACTCCCAATACATAACCTCACATAATCTCTCTGTTTTGAACACTTTCCATCCTGTACAGCCATTATTTGTCTCATTTTCCGCACTTTTAGGGGATTTTCAGACACTTTTTCTGTCAGAGCATTGGCAGATAGGCCGTAGAGTATAACCAAAGTTCCCTCTTTTGAACACGTTTTCCACCTGAATACACCTGGCACACATCCCTGCTATACTCCCCTGTTTTGAACACTTCCTGTCCCGTGTGGTCATTATTTGTCTCATTTTCTGCACTTTTCGGGTACTTACGAACACTTCTGACTCCACACTGCCCCGGAAACCGGCACCGCCAGGACGATATTCCTGGCACCGCTCCATTCATATGAACACGTGACGAGCGTCAAAACCTTATCGTATATACACTTCAGGTAATCATCTCCGGTTTCGAACACTTCCCTCCGCTTGGCTACTTTTAGGTACTCTTGCACGGCCACCACATCTGGAAGTTTCTGCTGGAACGGGAACAGATTCCGGTCTGCTTTCAGTACCGTGACAATCTTATACTCCTGAATGCCGTCCTCTGTCTGAAGATAAGCAAAACGATGGGCGTTATAATAATCTTCCCCTGCATATAAGTCCAGGTTTCCGAACATCGCCCCGCTGTTCATGTTGTGACCGTAAATGATGAGATTCCTGCTTTCGGACACTTTACAGTCTGCCTGTAAAAACAGGCTTCCGTTGATGTCATATTCCTTTTTGTAATTCCGTTTCAGGTAAAACTCCCCATTCTCCTGTTCGGACTGAAGCACCGGGTAATCAATCCCGGTATCCGGTATGGTCAGCCATCCCTGCACATCCGGGTATTGTTCCTGGAGAGAAACAAGGTCTACCGCAGCCACCGGGCATTTTCTCCCAGCTGGTTGGTCTTTCTTTTCAGATCCTGAGGCTCACGGAGCTTTCGGCTCCGGGAAATTCCCTTTCAGCTCTGCCACCAGCTTTTTGTTCTCCATTGGGAGATATACCATATGGTAAAGCAGGAACCCGGCACTTAAGAAAAGTGCTGCAAGGCATACCGTTTGAAAAAGTTTTTTCGCGATTTTCATCGTTCCTGTCCGGCTTTCCTCTGCTTCTTTGGCTGGCTTTTCTGCGTCTGTCCCGGCACAGGCGGTTTTCTGGCTGCTTTCAGGATCGGCTCTGTCGGAATCTGGTTCTGTCTGCAGCCCTTTAAGATTCCGGTCAGGTACGACCGTCCGGGCGGATTAAAGTTCTGCATGTAATCTTTTGTCATGATATAGACAATGGCTTTGATCTCTCTTCCGCCTTTATTCTTGACAGTGATTTCCTGTTTGTCGTAAAAATCAGGATAGCCTTCATAAAGATCTAGGCTCTTTTCGCAGTCCCCGGTCAGTGACCAGAGGACGCCGTCCACATGGCTTCCCTCTTCCGGGAAGATGGTGGCAAGACCGCTTCCTGCGGCTGCAAAGGTCAGCCGATACCCCTCCAGGCGGACAGTTTCTACCATCTCCGCCTTTGGGCACCGATATGCCATCTGGTCCAGATCCATGTTGCTTCCATACGCAAAATATAATTGTTTCAGCCTATCTGCCCCCTTTTTTCTTCTTTCTTCTGGATGCCACACCCATGCCGATCAGACCGCCTGTGGAAAGGATTAGGCACAGGGCCGGAAAACAGAGGTTGGTGTCATCGCCTGTTTTCGGGTTACTTACAGACGGGGTGTCCTCCGGCAGCTTCTCGTTCGTCACTTTCTGGATGACTTCAATCACTGGGGTTTTGTCATCTACATAAGTAAATGTCACTTCATGCTTGGTCTCATCCATCTGATATCCTTCCGGTGCTTTGGTCTCAACCAGATAATAAATGGCTGCCTTATCAAATTTGCCATCCTTATAAGTTCCGATTGCAAGCAGTCCGCTGGTTGCATGACCGTTTTCATCAGTGGTCAGGGTTTCTACCACTTTGCCATCGGCATCCCTCAATTCAAATTCCGCACCTTTCAGTGCAGCTCCGGTATCCTTGTCCGTTTTCTCAATGATCAGACGTCCCTTTGCGGTATCATCTTTCATGGCTACCTTCTGGATCTCTGCGGTGTCTGCCACCTCGAAGGTGATCTCTTCCGAAACGACATAACCGTTTGGAGCCTGCTCTTCTTTCAGGGTGTATTTACCGATTGGAAGTTTTTCGATATAATGCGGCTCTTTACCGGAAGTCCAGGTTTCTACGATATTGCCATTTTCATCTGTGATGGTCAGTTTGGCTCCTTCGATCTCATTATCTCCGGTAATATCCGTTTTGCTGATCTCCACTTTGGTCACATCATCTTCCATTACCTGTTTCTGGATCTCTACAGTATTCTCCACGGTGAATGTGATGCTTTCCGCAGTGGCATATCCATCGGCCGGCTTGGTTTCTGTCAGGGTGTACGATTTTCCTACAACCAGTTCTTTGATGATGTGCGGCTCCTTGGTGGATGTCCATTCCTCAACAACAGCCCCGTTTTCATCCGTCAGCTGTAATCTGGCTCCCGGCAGTTCCTCGCCTGTGGTCAGATCGGTTTTGGAAAGTTCCACGGTTGTCGGCTCATCTTCAAATACGAACTCATAGGACACTTCTGCTTCTTTGTCTCCCTGGTACTCAAAAACAAATTCCTGTTCTTCTCCGGTGGTGACAAATCCATCCGGTGCATACAGCTCCTTCACATAATAGGTTCCGTCAATCGGCAGGTCTGCAATAAAGGAAATCTTTCCATCTACATCTGTTGTTTTTAACTCGATCAGGGTATCTGCTTCCATCAGCACCTTTCCAGATGCGGACAGGATGTCGTTCCTAGTGTACAATCCAAAGATGCCGCCTTTTAATACACGGTCGGTATCCTTTTCTTTCTTCAGGACGTTCACTTTCACCTTCTGGCGGTTGTTCTGCCAGTCCTCATCGTATACGACAACCGGGGTATCCTGATCGCGGTAGGAAAGATCTACATATCGTGGTTCTTCATCCAGGATATAACCATATGCTGTGCCTACCTCTTTGACATAATATTTTCCAACCGGAAGGTCAGATACTTCTGCAACACCGTTTGCATCGGTAGTTACAGTTGCTACCAGTTCGTCCTTGGAATAATAGTCCGGGCTTACGTCATCAGCTGCTTTGATATCTTCGGCAGCACGGATTTCGAAGGTAACGTCTGTCAGGCTTCCTGTAATGTACTCAAAGAAATGTTCCACAACACCTTTGACGTTATCCAGCAGGGTGATCTTATCGAGGAATTCGCCCTTCTTGTTTACGATCAGCAGTGCTTTCGGTACATGGTCCTGCATTTCCACTTTCTGTATTTCTGCGGTATCCTCGATGGTGAATTTCACATCTGTAGTCTTTAAATAACCAAGCGGTGCAAGGGATTCACGGAGGATATAGGTTTTTCCAACAGTCAGATATTTGATCACATGAGGCTCATCCTTTACGGAAGTCCAGCTGTCGATCACGTTTCCATCCTCATCCAGAGCAGAAAGGGATGCTCCGTTCAACTCCACGCCTGTTGTCAGATCGGATTTTGTCACCTCGATGGTCGTCGGCTGGTTCTTCTTAATCGATTTCAGTTTAATGGTCTGGATGTCCTGTCCCTGATAGGTGGCATCAAATTCCAGTACCTCATCAGAGGATACAAAACCGTCCGGTGCAGAAATTTCTTTTACATAATAAGTTCCAAGCGGCAGGTCTAGGGTGAAGTGTGCCTGTCCCTTTTCATCGCTTGTAATCTCCTGTAATAAGGTGTCCGCTTTCACGATTACATTGTCACCGGATTTGATCTCATTCTTATTATAAAGACCAAAGACGGCTCCAGCTACCACGCTTCCGGTTTCTGCATCCTGTTTTTCCACGGTGATGCTTACCTTCTGGCGTTCATTGGTAAATGTCACTTCTTCGTCTACAACCGGGGTATCCTGTCCGGCATAGGTAAAGGTTACCTCTTCTCCTTTGGCATTCCAGGTGTATCCTTCCGGTGCTTTTTTCTCTTCTACACGGTATTTTCCGAGCGGAAGATTCTCGATTACGGCACTTCCGGTTTCATCGGTCGTTACCGTTGCCACCAGTGTGTCCTTGGCATATTCCAGATAACGGTTGCCGTTCTCATCTGTCTGATGGTCTGCAGTATAGATATCCTCGGAGGCGTAAACTTCAAACACGGCTCCTGCAAGGCTGGCTTCCTCATAAGTAAAATCTTTATCAAAACCTTTGACTACTTCGCCTTCTTTGCGGATGGTCAGTCTGCCCTTAGCTGGGTGGTTCTCAAAATCCACCTCGATGATCAGGTCACCGCTGACCGGATCTTCCTGGTATGCGGTATCACTGTCTACCTTGATTTCCACGGTATTGGTGCTGTGGGTATATCCATCTGGTGCAGTCACCTCTTCGATGCGGTAATTTCCACAAGCCAGATTCTGTGGCAGGATCAGGTATCCGTTTTCATCCGTAAAATAGGATTTATGTACCGTAGTGGATGGATAAGTAGTCACTTGTTCTACATATTTCTTGTTATCCAGATCGTATACCTTAAATTCAGTATTCGGAACCAGAACAGATTTCTTTGTCTCGTCATCTTTTTTGACGATTTTTAATTTTGCTTCAAACTCTTCGTCCAGAAGCACACGCCATACCTGCGGCTGATCCGGATTGTTTTCCGAGATCACAACCTTAAAGTCATCGACTGGTTTGAAGTTGTGCGGTGTGGTGGTTTCTCTTACAATGTAGGTTCCGTATGCAAGCGGAATGGAGCATGCATATCCACGCTCATCTGTGAACATTTCTGTCTGTCCGTCTGCGGTCAGCACGACCGGGGTAGCAGATGCAAAATCATAGGAGCCGTCCTTATTTTTCTTCAGGCTGCTCTCCAGGTAAGCACGGAATCCCACACCTTTTAACAGATCGGCATCGGTCTTTCCGTTGTTGGCTGCTTTGATGACCTGAAACGGCTGTTTGATCACATCTTCCAGAGAAGTTGCGGTACGTTCTACCGTCTGAACCAGATCTCCCTCGTCATTGCACTCCAGATCATGTTCTTCCGTGTCTGCCAGATATCCGACAGGCGGAGTCAGTTCTTTAACGTAATACTTTCCGAGATAGAGGTCTGCGACTTCTGCATTTCCCTCTGTATCCGTAGTCAGGGTTGCAATCTGTGTTCCTGCCGGGTAAAGAACACCTGTCTGTCCATCTGGATGTACGATATCTTCACGGGCATACAATCCGTAAACAGCACCCTCAAGTGTTGCATCTCCCTGTGCGGTCTTTCCGGTTTCGGAATCCTCTTTTACCAGTTTGATCTTCGCATTGATCCGCTCATTCTGGAACGTATGGTTGAAAGAAACCGTTGCCTCTTTGTCTGTGGTGTACTGGAAGGTAAAGGAGTACACATCCTCGCCGTTTCTCACATATCCAGCTGGTGCACCCAGCTCTTTCATGTAGTAGCTGTTGGCGATCGGCAGGTCTGCCTGATATACGGCTTTTCCGTCTGTTCCGGTCACTGCTTTCTCAATGAGAGTATCTTTCTTGACCACAATGGTTCCGTCCGCTGCTTTGATGTCATTTCCGGCATACAGACCATAAGTGCCGCCCGGAAGATATTTCCTGGTTTCTTTATCCTGTTTGTATACACTCACGCTTGCTTTCTGGCGGTCATTTTTGAATGTCACGCTTCCCATGACCTTTTCCACATTACTTCCGGCATAGGAAAGGGTGATCTCCTGGCTTTCACTAGTACATACCAGATTTTGTGGTGCCTGCATTTCTTTTACCACATATTTCCCCAGATATAGCTTGTCCAGTGTGGCACTTCCGTCATCCCCGGTGGTGAGTCCGGCTTTAACCAGTGCATCTTTTTTGTAGATGATTGTTCCGTCTGCGGATACAATGTCCTCTGCAGCATAAACGTTGTAAACCGCGCCTTTTTGTTTCTGCTCTGTATAAACAAAGGAAACACCATCATCGGTCACCTTTGCTCCGGTCAGGACTTCGCCTAATTTGTAAACGGTCAGGCTTGCCATCTGCTCTGCATCGGTAACGGTCTGTTTTACGGTATCCCCGATGACCAGTTTCACATCGTAGGCTTTGGTATCCAGCAGATATCCGTTTGGTACGGAGATTTCTTTCAGGTATACGGTATCCTGTGTTTTGGTGATCGTAACGCTGGAAGCTCCGTTGGCATCTGTGGCCGGCATCTTTGTGATCAGGTTCTTTCCATCCTTTTCACTGTAAACGCCATAAACTGCACCTGCGATGGCTTTGTTGCTCTTACGGTCTTTCTTTACGATCTCCAGAGTTGCCTTTTTTACCCATGATACTTTAAAATCTACATATTTCTCATCGGTCACACCCTCGCCAAATACCAGGGCAAGGTCCTGTGTCTCGCTTCCGGTTGTGATCTTATAAGCGGAATAATCTTTGATGATGCTTCCCTTCATGGTGACAGACCATTCCCCTTTGACATCCACTGCCTGTGTCAGCGGTGCAGATAAGTAGAATTTGGTACCGCCGCAGATCTCCACGGATGCACCTGCACTGCTTGTTTTTCCCGTTGTCACATTATGCAGTTTGACACCGGACGGCAGCTTCATGGTGATGGTCTGCAGTTCGGATGCCTTGAAGGTGATCTCTTCTGTTCTCTGGCTGTTGCCGCTGATATATGCGGTAACATTTGCATTGGAGAAACTCATGTCCACTTCCGGTATCTCCGGCTGGCTCATGCAATAATTGTAGAGTTCCATTGCCAGAGCCTGTCCGGTTGCATTCGTACCGGAAAAAGCGTCACTACTGTTATTTGCATAGGATGCTGCCAGATGGACAATGATAAACTGTTTTCCGGCTGAAAAATCAGGATGTTTCTCAGAAAAAAATCCATTCTCACCGGATGCTTTGGTCCCGTAGTAGCATACTTTTGCCAGTGCTTTGCTGTCACCCAGTTTGGTGATCTTATAGACACCATCCCCAGGTCCTGCCTTGGACGGCTGCACACAGTAGGCAGTTGCAGACACGTTTCCAAATTTTACGGTATATTTATAAGTTACGTAGGAACCCAGACCGTAGTCTGCATAATAGTATGCAGCCCCTCTTGTCACATCTACGTCCTGTGTTGCTCTTGTACTGGTATTGACTGCGGTGAATGAAACGGTTTCCCCATCTTCCATTGCCATCAGGTCAATATCCTGTTCCCCTGCCTGCTCCAGAACATCGCTGAGTGTCAGCCCGGATTCTTCATCGGTTGTATTTTCCGTTTCGGATTCCTCTAATGCAGCATCAAACTCGGATTCGGAAAGTCCGTCCTGAAATTCGGGTTCTGTTTCTTCCGGTTCTTCTGTTTCAGATTCAGCTGTCTCCAGCTCAACAATTTCTGTCTCTACAGGCTCTGTCTCAGTTTCTTCCTGCGAGGCAGCTTCCTCATCATCAGAACCTGTATCCTCTTCTGTAACTGCCTGTTCTGTCTGTGGTTCACTCTGAGACGCTGCCACAGGCTCTTTTACGATCAGGTTTCTCCCAATCTGATAAACCGGGTGGTTCTGGTTGACTGGCTCCACATAATAAACGGCATGGTAAGTGTCTGCATGGCCGGTGCTGAAACTCTCCCCGGCGTCGCTCTCTGCTTTCTGGAATGTCACTTTGACTTTGCTTTCGTCCTTGATTTCCAGATTCGTGCGGTCACTGGAAACATCAAACTCCTGTCCGACTTCCAGCTCCAGATCGTTGGCTTTTACCACTTCCTCTTCATCCAGCAGATCCTTTACGGATTCATAAGCTGGCGGTTCTGCCGTTTTCGGCTCTTCCGAAGCATAAACGGTCAACGGTGAAATGACCGTGGATAAGATGGTGACTGCCGCCATCACCCCTGAAAGGATCCGCCTGAATCGATATTTGCTCTTCATGTTTTCTACCTCTTTCTTATTTTTCTTCATTTCTCATAAGAACAGCCGGATGTTCCCACCCGGCCTGTCTGTTCTCGTTATTCTGTTATCTTGCGTCCTCTGTCCGTCCTGGCTTCTGCAGACAGGCATAGGTGCTTTTGTCATAGCGCCATGCTTTATCGCCGTCGAGGTTAGCAAGCAGATGCTTCCGCACATTTTTGTATTCGTCCCCGATTAGTCCGAGACGGAGCAAAAAGGTACGGAATGTAAATGCCGGGTTATCCCCGATCTCCGTCTTTTTGGCATGGGTACAGGACTGGTTGACCGCCTGTGCGGATATGGCAAGTGCCAGCGTAATGTTTGACCGGACTTTTCCTGCATGGAGGGTGCTTTCAAAACAACGCCATTCCAGTGTTCCCTTGGAAAAAACAGCATGTAGGTTTAAGGCATAATACCTTGTCCAGTTGTAATGCTCGGAGCTTCCGTCATTTCCCTCATACCATGCCCTTTTGAATTTTTCCATCGTGATGGTGCTGTTTGGCATCCGGCGGATCTTCTCCACTACCATAGGACGGACTTTCTGACAATACTCATCTTCCCTTCTCGTCTGTACATTTAAGGCTTTGAACAGAATATCCTCTTTGCAGTACATGATCGTCAGTGCATTTTTCAGACTCCTTGGTGTATGATTGGATGCGTCCACATGGACATGCATGCCACAGGATGAATTGACAAAAGCACCTGCGTTTTTGACACACCGCACCACTTCCTGGAGTTTCCCCATTTCCGAATATTCCAATTTCGGGGATACCATTTCTGTCGAATAATCTCCATCGGCATCTATTACAGTACCATTTGCCAGCCTTTCACAGTCGATACTGCTGTCCCTTGAAAATTTCCACGTTTTTCCATCTAAATCTTTTACACACCAGGAATCGTAAGAACGGATATGATATGGCTCTGTTCCGAACATTCTTCCAATCGCAACAGCCGCATCATAGCGGCTGATACCTGTCATCTCAATCTCTGTACCAAAATACTGGTCTTTTAGGTCGATCTGCTTCACCCACCCTTCGCTTCTGGAACAGGTGAGCCGCTTTGGATCTCTTCATCTACTGCTTTCAAATTTCTGCCTATTGCTTCAATGACATTGACAGTGACACCATTACCGGCCTGCTTGTAAAGCTGGTTATCCGATGTTTCTTTTTCCATCTTGGAAATCTGACCATCCCGGTATCCCTGCAGCCGCAGACACTCCCTTGGCGTCAGCCTGCGGATTCTGCCGTGGTAAATCACTCCATGACGGTCAGTTGCCGTAATGGTGAACATTGGCTCTTCCGGTTCTTTCATCCTTCTTCCATTCTGGCGGACTTTTTCCCTGGCCGGTGTCAGCACTGCCCTTGGCGGTTCTTCCACCAGCACCCCGGAACTTTCGCCCCTGTGGTTATGGATGCTGGAATCCTGTCTGGTATTCAGACATCTTGCAACGTCTGTCACCAGCGGCGGAGGGGAGATATCTACAAAATGCAGTGTTCCCTGCTGGTTTCCGGTCGTCAGGGTATGGGCGATCTCATGCCCGACTCTTCCCCTGCGGCTGTTGATTCCCGGATATCCGAGATCGATGCTGTCCCCCTCGTAGGCCATCTTGTATCCTTTTCGGGTGTTTTCCTTGATTGGGATACCGACTTCGTATAATCCGGTCTTGCCGCCCATACCACCAGCCCCGCTGGTCAGCGTGCAGCTCAGTCCTTCTTCTGCGTAGACTCTTTCTCCCTGTTTGCCAGCATGGACTTGTATAAGAGCTGTTCCATTTGCTTTTGGGAAAGGTAATATTTTTCCGGCACATCTTCCATCAAGATATCCGACAATATACACCCGCTTCCTTGACTGGGGGACTCCGAAATCCTTGCTGTTAAGCACTTTCCATTCGACATGATACCCCAGTTCAGATAGCGTACTGAGGATGGTGTGAAACGTCCGCCCTTTGTCATGCGAAAGCAGACCGGGTACGTTTTCAAGGAGAAAATACGCAGGTCGTTTGTCTGCAACCATTCTGGCAACTTCAAAGAAAAGGGTTCCTCTTGCATCGGCAAATCCTTCCCTTCGTCCAGCGATTGAGAATGCCTGGCAAGGAAATCCCGCACATAAAAGATCAAAGTCCGGCATTCGTTCTGTTTCAATATTTCTTGCGTCATTGCAGAACCACTCTCCTTCCGTATCAAACAGCACCCGGTAGTTGTGGTCTGCATATGCATCTGCTTCACAGTGTCCGACACAGGTGAAGCCCCCTGCCCTGTGCAGCCCTTCTCGGAATCCTCCGATTCCACTGAACAGGTCAAAAAATCGAATTGTTCCGGCTATCAGCCTCCCTTCGCTGTGAAAAAAACAGTGCAGATTTCTCTGCACCGTTTCCGTCTCTTGGTTTCTGTTTTGTGATGTCTATTCTTCTGATTCCGCTTCCTCTGGCTCAGATTCTTCTGCTTCTTCGGTTTCCAGTTCTGTTGGCTCTGCTTCCGCTGGCTCTTCGTTTTCTGGCTCTGTCGGCTCTTCATCTGCTTCAGGTTCTGCTGACTCTTCATCCGGTTCTGATTCCGCAGTCTCAGGATCTTCCATTTCTGATTCTGCTGGTTCTCCTTCTGTTTCTTCGGCTTCCTCTGACTCTGCTTTCCATTTGGCTTCCTCTTCTTCGAGTGCCGCTTCGATCAGTCCGATCAGGAAGTCTTTCTGTTTCATGCCGTTTTTGGCGAGGACTGCTTTCAGTCTGGAAAATAAATCCTCGGTTACCTGTACTGCTACTGTTCTTGAATTTGCCATGTCCGTTTTTTCTCCTTTTCTTGTCATGTGTTCTTCGATTACCATTTCAAGGTATTTTGGTATGCTGATTCCTAACTCTTCGACTTCCAGTTTTAGCTTTTCATGCAGCTCTACCGGGATCTTTCCGCATATGTTTTTCATCTCCATTGCGTTCGTTCTCCTTTCTTTTTTCTACACACAACATACCCTAAAACGTGACAGAAAGCTATTCACAATACCCAACGAATATGAGGCTCTCAAAAGCTCCCAAAGGATGCAGATCTAATAACATTCAATAGGCATCACCCCTTTCAAAAATCCGTGATTTATACTAATTTGACTGCCTGAAATTTGGCTATTTTATCACCGGAAAAGACTTGACTTTTTCAGAATGCATCCTCAAGCCCGGAGAGAAAATCCAGCATCTGGGACGGGATTTCTTCCTTCTTTGAAACACTCTCCCCGGAGTCTGAAATGGAAACACCTGCCAGTTCTTCCCGGATTGCCTGCCGGATGCTTTTCTCCAGCTGGTTATTTTCCTGATCTTTTAAGATCACCTGAACCAGATAGCTGCTCTTCTGTCCATCTGGAACACTTTGCAGGATCTCCCATGCCTTTTTGTGATCTGGGTTATCAAGATTCAGGCGGAACGAGAAAACGGGTCTCTTTACTTCGCGCACATCTGCCCCACAATCCGCTCATAGCCGGAAGCGTTGGCGTGTACGTCTGTCAGGTAAATCTGCCGACACAGCCCGTCCTGCGGTGTCACGTGCCGTTTCAGAATGCTGGCTCCGCCGCCCATGATCACGGACGGAATTGCCTTCAGATCGAACCCGGCTTCCATAATTGCAGACAGTATTTTCTCCGTGTAGAGCCTTCCCTGCCGGACAATGATTTCTTTTGCGGCCGGGTCCATGCTGCAGCTCTGACCGTTCAGAACACGTTCGATCTGAATATCCGTTACAGACAGTCCGGTATTTCTGCGAACCTGCTCGGTGATCTCATCCACACACCGGATCACACCAAGTTCCAGGCTGCGGCAGGTAGCGGCATTTGGAACACTGTTGTCCAGCCGCATCAGGTCTACGGTCCAGCCACCGATATCTGCGAGAAGAACAGAAGGCTCGTCCCGAACACATTCCGGGTGGAGAGCCAGGGCTGAGTATCCCTGTGGGAACAGTTTTACATCCTGAATCCGGATCTCATAGCTCTCATCCTCGTACCGGAAACGCAGAAGCGGCTCTTTCCGAAACAGATATTCCCGGAAGCCTTTTTTCTCCCTGCCAAAACTTGCCAGTGGAAGGCCGGCTGCCAGAACTACATCTGTTTTCCGCTCTCCCCGGCGATAGCGGATTTCCTGGGCAATGGCTGCCATTGTCAAAAGATAATAATTGTCATTGGAAGTCTTACTTCTCACCAGCGTCTGCCGCCCGGTTCCACACACATAAAATTTCCCATTGTACTGCAGGACATTCTGCATGGTATACGGCTCGTAATCGTATCCAGTCAGTCCGGTCGGGAAACATACATGGGGAGTTTTTATGGCATAATATCCATGGTCAATTCCTATAATGATAAGTCACCACATCCTTTCTGGTTTTTCTTGTTCTTTTCCAGCAGGTGGTCTTTTGGTCTGGAAAAAGAAAAAGGGCAGAACCCCGAAGAGCCCTGCCCGTAATAAAAAATACAGCTATGCATATTTGCAAATAAATACACATAACTGTATCCCATTAATTTTAAATTTCCTAATTAATGCTGTAACTGAACATTAACTTTCCTTTGACATTCATGTCATATAATAACTTTTAACCTAATTTATACAGGCAAAACACCTGTATTTTTCAGCAAATTAACTTGTAGAATCAAATCATTCATAATCATATCCTTTATTTCCTTCCATATAATATTGGAATTTGAAGTGTATTCAATTTTGCTACGAATAAGACATTTTTTCAAAACTTCTCTTGTTATATTTTCAAGATCATGCAACTCAGAATCTGTAATGTTAGAACCATCTCCCTCATGCAATGATTCTGAGCGAAATCTATAAAAGTTTAATACCTTTTGATGAATCTGTTGGATTTCTGTCGGTGTACTTCCTAACATTGCACTGATTCTATTAGCCAACATCTGTTTTTTACCCGGCTGATTTTGGGGTAAGAGAGTCATTTCCAATGCTGTTGTATATTGTTCAAATCCTGTCGGAATATCAATTTGCTCCAAGCCCCAAGAAAACTCATCAATACTATCTTTTAACAACGCATATGGCTCATTGCAATAATCATTTAACCACTGATTACATGAAGCAATTTCATCTTCACTTAATCTAAACCGCCTACTCTCAATAGTATTTCGAGTTTGATTATGGCTACAGTTATCTACGGTATTTTTGATGAATCCCATTACAGTGAACGAATAATGAAAAAATACATCTCGGAATCCTATATTTCCTGACTTAAAAAGTCTTAAAAGATTAATACGTTCATTTAAATATTCCATTTCCTTTTCCATATACTGCTCTGTTTTATCTTCACACATACAATCTTTGTCAGTTATTACGTGTTTAGATTCACTAAAACTCGGACCTTCTATTTGTATAACATCATCCTTTTTTATACAGATAAAAAATACACTTTCATTTTCAATAATACGTGATCCAAAATAGTCAGTATCCAAATGTCCTCGTCCATTAGTTATTTTATCTTTAAAAAATAACGTATCAAGATTACATTTTTCAATCGTATATCCTCTTCCTAAATTTAAACCGCAGAGACTTTCATCACAACACATTATAATGCCTGATATGGATACATTTACATTTATCATCTTTTTCCTCCTCAGTTACATCAATTTATCCCTTTCTTATAAACAAGGATTTACTAAATTTAATTCTATTTTAATAATGATACCACAAAAATGTACCAACGTATATTTATCATTTATATTGTTTGACTCAATTTCAGAATCCATTCTCTGCTTTCTTCGGATGCATTTTTGCAAAAATCCAGAATCCACATTTCATGCAATCTTGACTCTGATTCTGTATTTTCTATGCTCACAGCACATCCACCTGTTTCCTGAAGTGCTTCCAAACAATCCCATTCCTTTTTGAAGTCTCCTGCAAATTCCATCCAAACTTTTATGTGATATTCCTTAAAACCAAGATGATAAATCAGATAAGTCAACCTGTCAAAATCGGCTAACGGCATTTTTTCTTTCTTCAGTAATAACCTTTTATCATGCTCGCTGCATAGATATAAAAATGCAAGCTGTTCTATCTTTGCCTGCTCCATATATTACTCCCTTCTCTTCTGCTTTGTCTCACTTTTACAACCGATTCTACCTTGTCCAATCGTTAAAATCAATACAGATGGTGCAAAAAGTGAGACAAACCATCTTTTTACCAGAGAGGAAGAGATTTAAGATGCCAAAGCCAAGGACACAGTCTGGTGAGAAGAATCTGATTAGCCAGCGATTGATTGAACTTCGCAAGACCCACAATATGTCTCAGCGTGATCTTGCCTATAAACTCCAGTTAGCTGGTTACGATATGGATAAAAATGTAATCACCAGAATCGAAACAAACAAGCGTTATGTCACTGATCTTGAATTAAAAGCCATTGCTGAAATCTTTCAGGTTTCATACATATTTCTCATTGATGGCAAAGATGAATAGAAGTGACAAATGGGGAAGTGTCTTTCGTGCTTCCCCATTTTATCCGTCTCTTTTACAGATTCAGTAATTCCAGGATTTTCTGCATACCAGCCTGATACAAGGATTCCGCATATAGAATCCATCTCTCATTTACTTTCGTAACGTATGCATCTATCATTTTTCGTTTTTCTTTTTCAAGTCCCATTGCCTGAACCTGATCTTCATATTTTGATATTTTTTCGAGCATTTTCTGGTACACTGCATTTTCTTTCAGTTCATTTTCTACCTCATCAATCCAGGTATCCATTAGCAGTTCCAGTAATTTCTTTGTATCACTTTCGTCCTTTCCTGACACTGCTTTTTTGATTTTTCCAAGCATGGCACCATACGAAATCATCTGTGCCTGTCCCATATAGAAATGGTATTCTTCTTCTATCATTTCCTTTCCGTTCTCCAGTTGGAAATATTGGTGCAGTGCCTGATGTTCGTCTGCTGTCAGACTGATTGACTGAGCCGCTTCCATAAATGTTTCTATCACTGGATACTTCTCTATAAGTTCCAGTATTTTCTTTTGCAGTCTCTGGTATTCCGCATTATGCTTTTTCAGATAAATACATACCTGTTCTCCTATCCGTATCCCCAGACATTGCTCGTTCCAGATGATATCTGGCTGTACTGACATATCGTTTTCTCCTTTCTGTGTCGTTTCCCTGTTCCAAGCACAAGACTATACCACACTTCCGGGAGAAAGCTATTCAGCAGATCTACTGAAATGACCGGGCGGATACTGTGCAACCTATCCTTTCTTTATAATAAAAAAAGGCATGGAAGAATCTTATTCTTTCATACCTACTACTTATTTCTATATTCAACTGAATACACATTCTTTTCCATTATCTGTGTATCATGTACCTATTTTCCTCTAAAAGCAAACTGTATACACTCCATACACGCCTGCCATCTATACCTCATTTTACGTCCAGGACAAGAATTTGCGGATCGTTTAACATCGCCTGTGCTATTCCTACACGTCTAACCATTCCTCCAGACAAATTCTTCATTTTTCTTTTACTGAATTTTTCCATTCCTACTTGATTTAATAATTGCTTCACTTTTTTTCTGGCAAACGGCATTTTTAACCCTTTTATAGAAGAAATGTACATCATATAATCATATACGGTCAAATCTGGATAATATCCAAAATCCTGTGGTAAATATCCCAGAACTTCTCGGTATTCACCTCCTAGTTTCCATATATCTTTACCATTCCATAATATTTGTCCTTCTGATGGTTGAACAATCGTACAAAGCATACGCATTAATGTGGTCTTTCCTGCTCCATTTACTCCAAGCAGTCCATAAATTCCTTTTTCCATAACACAATTCACTTTATTAACAGCATTTACTTCTCCGTATTGTTTTGTTACATTTTTAAATTCTAATTTCATACGTGTAATCCTCCAAAATTTTTTCATCAAATACTAATGACTTCTGAACACAAAAAACAAAATATACAAAAGTCAATATCAGCATAGCCACCCATACCGGAGTTACAATTTTCTGATAAATAACATCATTTGCAACAATCATCATCCATAAACCAACCCATACCAGACAAGAAAGCACTGCTATATATTCTGATTTTTCCCATCTGCTGTACAATACACGAAAACATATACAACATGAAACATTTACCGGAAGCAAAAAATTAACCACCAAATCACTTAACGAGAGTATTGTTGTTTGATATGTAATTGCCAAAAACACCATAACGATCACCAGATCCACTACTCCAAACATTAACATTCTTGCTGTACAAATCTGACGCAGTGTGTAATAAGACGCCTGCTCAATCTCAATCGCACCATTTCTTCTGTTTTTCCAAATTTCCGGGATAATCAGAACCACAAATATTGTGGCAGATATTCCCATAATCCTCATCATATCTTTTATGTCTGACGTATAATTACTCAACCATATCCATAGACACATAAGAACACAACCTTGTAAAATCCACCATCTTTTTTTTATGAATTTTGTCTGCTCATACAAAAATTCAAAATAAGATGTTCTATGCGATTGTTTCGATAAAACCGACTCTGACAAAATATTCTGACATGCTTTTACTATTTTGTTCTCTGCTTCAGCCCTTACATACTTTTCTTCAATCTCCTCTTTATATTCCTTTATTTGTTGCTTATAATCTGTCTCTTATACACATCTCCGAGCCCACGAGACCGGAGCCTATCTCGT
>ENA-OXZL01000139-OXZL01000139.1-human-gut-metagenome-genome-assembly--contig:-NODE-139-length-30744-cov-4.982469_pt1 | contig 30744 bp, 16 predicted proteins | sample MGYA00244510_ERZ652805 | MGnify/ENA primary metagenome ERZ652805 (study PRJEB26926, sample SAMN06164841) | human gut metagenome | biome: ENVO:00009003; feature: ENVO:2100002; material: ENVO:00002003...
GGCTCGGAGATGTGTATAAGAGACAGAGAAAGTTCTGATGTAGTTAAAACCAATGAATGAGAAAGTTTTGAAGTAGTGTATTTTTAGGAAACACCCTCATCATACGCATATATTTGCAGCGGATAAAACCATTTTGTTAAACCTATATAAGTCGTACTAACATGAAAAACAAAAGACTATTCACTTATGTGTTTCTTTTCGGCCTACTGGTCAACGGTAGTGCATGCGGATCGGACCACAATGAAACAGACTTCCCCGAAACGCCCGGCGGTGAAACTCCGCCCTCCCCTAGTGGTCTACAAGCCTACATGCTTACCACCACTGACACCCGTACCTATGATTTAAGAGAATCCACCGTGGAATTTGAGCCCCAAGCCAGCATGTCACCTAAAAACATCCTACTGAATCCACAGCAGATCTACCAAACTATGCAGGGATTCGGAGCGGCACTTACAGGATCATCAGCTTTCTGCCTAAAACTAATGAAACAGGAAGATCGGACAGCATTCCTCAAAAGAACCTATTCGCTAACTGAAGGTTATGGATGTAGCTATGTACGCATTGCCATTGGCTGTTCCGACTTCTCCTTGAAAGAATACACCTGTTGTGACACACCGGGTATAGAAAACTTTGCTCTGACTTCAGAAGAAACAGATTACGTAATACCTATCTTAAAGGAGATTATTGCTATCAACCCGGACATCCGCATACTGGGTTCACCCTGGACTTGTCCCTTATGGATGAAAGACTACCGGAAATACCCTGTCTACCAAAATAGGGAATACACCGCAGGACAACTAAAACCCGAATACTATGCTGACTATGCCACCTATTTTGTGAAGTGGATACAGGCATTTCAGGCAGCTGGTATTCCAATCAATGCCATCACCATACAGAACGAACCACTCAACAACAAGAACTCAGCCTCACTGGTGATGGAATGGAAAGAACAACGTGATTTTGTGAAAGTACTGGGTCCTGCTTTTGAGGCTGCTGGACTTTCCACCAAAATATACGCTTACGACCACAACTACAATTATGATAACAAAAGTGACCAAAACGGTTATCCCTACCAGATATACAACGATTCCGAAGCCGCTAAGTATATAGCAGGAGCAGCCTACCATGATTATGGAGGTAATCGCAGCGAACTGCTCAACGTCTACCAACGAGCTCCCGAGAAGGACCTGATCTTCACAGAATCGTCTATCGGCACCTGGAATAACGGACACGACTTGACCAAAACTCTCCTTTCTAATATGGAAAGTATCGGTATAGGCACCATCAATAACTATTGCAGTGCAGTGACCATCTGGAACCTGATGCTTGAAACAGACTTCAACGGAAGCATACCCAGTAACAATGGTGGACAACCTAACCGCCCCAGCGGATGTCAAACCTGCTTTGGGGCTGTAGACCTAAACATGAGTGATCTTAAAACTATCTACATGAATTCGCACTACTATATGATCTGCCACCTGTCGGCAGTAGTAAGACCTGGTGCCATACGAATTGGTACAAGCGGCTACACAGACAATGACATAGCCTACAGTGCTTTCAAGAATACAGACGGAAGTTATGCCTTCGTCATCATCAACAAAAGCAGTTCGGACAAGAACATTGTACTTACTGCCCCCGATGACGCCGGTAAGAAACACTCGGCAAGTTGCACTCTGCAGCCGCGCTCAGTAAACTCTTTCAAGTGGAAATAACAGAGATTCAAACATAATAAATCACTTTTTTAATTTTAAATTTATAAATTATGAGAAATCGATTTTTGCTCGGTATGATGGCACTCAGCCTTATAGGTATGACATCATGCAAAGATGAGATTGACCAGTTCGATGATCATGGCAGCTCGACTATCGTATCCTTTGCAGGCACTGAAAAAGCCTACATGGGCGATAGTATCACCTTCGACTTTGAGGTGAAGAGCGAAGGCGTGAAAATCAACCAGGCCAAAGTTCAGCTCTATTATGGAGAAGAAATGGTATCCGAAGCCTTCTACAGTCTGAAGGCCGACGGAAAATACAGTGGAAAAGTGCTGGCTCCCTACCAGAAAAACACGCCTGACGGAGAAGCAAAGGTTATACTGCGCATCCAAAATGAACGTTTCAGCAATGACAGTAAGGAAATGACCGTTGCTATAGAGCGTCCAAAATATCAAACATTGAAACTTGTGGCTGCCAATGGCAAGGAATATACCATGACTCCCGTTCCAGGTAAAGAATATGAATACAAAGCACGTGAGGCTTTCCCACTCGACATGGAAGCATCTATCGTAGCACCAGCTTATTCCGATGGAACAGGTAATCCTTATTTGCAGGGCAATGAACTGAAATTTGGTATGGACAATGGAAAAATTGTCCTCAATGCCACCAAGAATATTGGCTTTGAAAACACAGGTTACGGTGAAGATGGCAAGTATGAAATCACATTCAATACCCTGACTTTCGAAGGTAGCCCATTCCCAAAATTCGGTGTACGTTTCGACACTCAGAATAAGTTCCTGGAATTCGATGGGTCGGGCAATGTTTTCTACATCGAAACCGAATTCAAGAAGGATGACATCATCAAAATCAGCGGTGTCAAAGAAGAATATGCTGATTATTGGAAGAACCCCACTTGGTTTGACCTCGTGAAGGAAGACGAAACTCTGCTCCATTTCCGCGGAAGAGACGGCAAGTATAAACTCACTCTGAACAAAGGCATGAATGCAATTATGATGGAACAGTTGGAAAAAGCTTCTTCATCAAGTACACAGAATGCTACCGCTATGTGGGTGATTGGTAATGATAAGATAGGATTCCCGTCATATGCCCAAAACAACATAAACTGGAATACGGACAAAGCATTCAATCTGGTTCCGCTCACCGATACCAAATATGAACTGATACTACTTGTTGGACAGAATGTCAACGGGGTCAACTTTAAGTTTTTCGGACAGAAGGGATGGGGACTGGAATGGAAAGGCCCCGGAGCCTATACCGCAAAAGAAGGCGGTGATTATATCAAATATGCCAGTGACGGCAACTTCAACGCCAATGCCACCTGGCCATCCGGCAAATATATGGTGATGACCGTAGAAACCAGCACCAGCCCGAATGAACTATGGGTGAAAGCTTTGGACGAACTACCCTCATACGAAATGGGTGAATGATAGACTTTCTTAAAGTATAGATAAACAATTAAGTATAGATATATGAAAAAAAGATATTACATAGCAGCCATGTTTGCCTTTGGTTTGGTAGCCCAGCCTACCATTCTACGTGCCAATGCTGCTGACGAAGCTAACAGCATTGAGGCTGTACAGCAACAAAAACAACGCATTAGCGGTTTGCTGACCGATTCTAATGGTGACCCTATCATCGGTGCCACCGTCAGAGTACAAGGTACTACCAATCGTGGTGTTATCAGTGACGTCGAAGGACGATATTCCATCGAAGCAGCTCCCGGCGAAGTACTGGAATTCAGCTATATTGGATTTGTCAGTATAGAACACAGAGTGAAAGCTGACGAAACCACTTTCAACCTCCGAATGGAGATGGATGCCATCGCTACGGAAGAAGTAGTAGTTGTGGGATATGGTAAACAGAAGAAAGAGAGCGTGGTAAGTTCCATGTCCACCGTAGGACCAGCTCAATTGAGTGTAAAGAGCGCCAACCTTACCAACAACATCGCCGGTAAGCTGTCAGGTCTGATTGCCGTACAACGTTCGGGAGAACCGGGTTGGGATGACGCACAATTCTTCATTCGTGGTATCAGCTCGTATGCCGGTGGAACAGACCCATTGGTACTGGTGGACGGTGTACCCCGTAAGATGAACGATATCGATGTGGACGAAATTGAAACATTCTCTATCCTAAAAGACGCCGCCGCAACGGCCGTGTATGGTGCCGAAGGTGCTAACGGTGTGGTATTGATTACTTCCAAACGTGGTAAATCACAAAAAACAGTTGTCAGTATGTCAGCAGAATACGGCTACTCGACACCGCTCCGCCTGCCCAACCTCATGAGTTCTTACGACTATTTGAGCCTATATAACGAAGCAGATTGGAACAGCAACGGTAACCCGCGCGCCAACTATACAGCACCGGTGAGCGACGCTGATCTGGAAAAATATCGTAGCGGCGTAGATCCTGATCTATATCCGGATGCAGACTGGATGAGTATGCTACGTGATCACACCAGCAGCCAGCGCTACACCATTAACTTCCGTGGTGGTGGTGACCGCGTACGCTTCTTCGTATCAGGTGCCTACTACACACAAGACGGTGTATACAAGGAGAAGAAGAACGCCGATTACGATTCAAACATCAGTTTCGACCGTTATAACCTTCGTTCTAATATTGACTTCGAATTGAGCAAGACTACCCGTATGTCCGTAGATATGTCAGGACAGTATATCAACCGTGTGGCTCCCTCCAAAACAGCCGGTGACATCTTCGGTGGTATGACATTGCAACCTGTACACCTCTATCCGCAAATCTATTCTGACGGTTCAGCTTCACAACATCCTAACTATGATAATTCAGGTCTTCGTCAAAACCCCTACAACTTCCTCTACTTCAGTGGATACAGTAAAAGCTGGGACGCTACATTCCAAAGCAAGGTATTGCTAGAACAAGACTTGGATTTCATCACAAAGGGACTTTCTATAAGGGGTAGTGTCAGTTTCGATGCCAACTCCAACCAGTATGTCAACCGTACTATGTCACCCGCTACTTTTACAGCTACCGGACGTGACGCCGATGGCAACCTGATATTCAAGTCACTGGAGTCAGGCTCGGCATTGAGTAACCCCTCAAGCGGTTCATCCGGTGGTAACAAGAAAATATACATTGAGGCGTCCCTCAACTATAAGCGTAACTTCAGCGACAAGCACGATGTTACAGGCTTGTTGCTATACAACCAAAAGGAAACTCAAAAACAAAACGTTGGCGGACTCAACCTGCTTCCTTACCGTAAGCAAAGCGTCGTAGGACGCGGTTCTTATACTTACGACAACCGCTACACCATCGAAGGCAGCTTCGGTATGACAGGTAGTGAGAATTTCGCTCCGGGGCACCGTTGGGGTATTTTCCCAGCTGTGGGTGGAGCCTGGTATGTGAGCCATGAAAAGTTCTTCGAACCTGTGCAGAAAGTAATCAGTACACTGAAATTACGTGCATCCTACGGACGGACCGGTAACGATCAGTTAGGTGAAACTCGTTTCCCTTATCAGGAAGCCATGAATACCGATGCCGGCGGTCTTAACCTGGGTATCTCAGGCATCTCTAATGGTAATGCACAGAACTGGTTCGGCGGATTGAGCGAAAACCGTGCCTACTACGCCAACCTGCGTTGGGAGATTGAGGATAAAACCAATATCGGTTTCGACCTTGGCCTGCTGAACGGACAGTTGGACCTCTCCATGGACTACTTCTCCAACCGTCGTAAAGACATCCTGATTACCCGTAATACAGTTCCTTCTATGAGCGGTTTACAATCCAACCCAACTCAGAACTATGGTATCGTAAGTAACAAAGGTGTGGATGGGAACCTAACTTTCAAACAGCATGTGGGTGGCCTGAACCTGACATTCCGTGCCAACTATACGTATGCCAAGAACAAGATTGTAGAAACAGATGAAATCAAACATAGATACAGCTACCAGGATCTCACAGGTATGTCATTGTGGACTCCTTACCTCTACATCGCCGACGGTCTTTATACACCCGATGATTTCAACATTACCATTGATCCTGTGAGCGGTGCCGAAAGCTACCAACTGAAACCCGGCATAGCCGACCCGGGAGCTGCTGTGGCACCCGGTGATATCAAGTACCGCGACTTAAACGAGGACGGACTTATCAACGACGATGACAAGACCTACCGTAATGGTCATCTGGACAAGACCCCGCGCAGTGTGTACGGTCTTTCACTGAATGCCGAATGGAAAGGATTCTTCGCCGGTATCTTCTTCCAAGGCGTGACGGGCTGTTCCATCAACCTGATGAGCAAAGCATCCAACTTCATGCCGTTCAACCAAGGCAAGGACGCTTCTTCTGCGCGTATGGAGGCAATGAACCGCTGGAAAGCATCCGATCCCTACAACGACAACGTGCTCTACCCTCGCTTGCGTAACAATACCTTTGCACACAACCTGCAAGCGAGTACCTGGTGGTATCGCGACGCCAGCTTCATCCGCTTGAAGAACGTGGAATTCGGTTACCAGTTCAACAAGAAGCAACTGAAGTCACTGCGTCTCACCAACCTGCGCCTTTACGTGCAAGGTACTAACCTAAAAACTTGGGATCACGTGAAGTATTGGGATCCAGAACTGGGCGATGCAAACTCAGGCGCCAAATACCCCATCTCCAGCACCTGGACCTTTGGAGCAGAAGTTACATTCTAAACATCTAATTAATAAACGATATGAAACTGAAAAATTTACTATACGCAACCGTCGGCTCTGCCGTCCTTGCATTCAGCACAGCATCTTGTTCAGACTATCTTGACATATCAGGCGAGTTCAACGCCAGTCTGGGAGTCGATCAAGTTTGGGACAATGCAACCTATACCCGAAACTGGTACGGGGTCATCTACCGCAATCTGATGGAATATTCAGAAACCGGATCAGAAGTTAACGCCTTCAAAAATCCATGGTCAAACCTCTGCGGTGAAATCGCTTCAGAAAAAGCTAGTTCACGCGACGTCATGATGGCAGGTTTCACAGCAGCCAGCGGAAGTTATCATCGCTGGGCTACTTTCTACAAAGACATACGCCAAGCTATGATCTTCATTGAACGCGCCCACGACCAAGGTGTAGGCGACCCCAGCAGTACTAACAAACTGACTGCCGAGGAAATAGCCCGCATGAAAGACGAATGCCGATTCATGATAGCCTATTATTACTTTTCCATGTTCGAGCTTTATGGCCCTGCCTGCATCGTGACGGAGATAGACGACGCTGCCGAACCGCACATAACGGACTACGACCGCGCTACTGTAGACGAAATGGTGAACCACATTGATGGCATATTGGCTCCTCTATGTGACCCCGCACAGTCAAAATTGCCCGAATCAGTCATCACATCATACGCGGACAATACATACAACTTCAACACCAATGAAGTAGTACGCCCCACTATCGTAGTGGCCAAAGCACTACGCGCCAAGTTGTGGATGTATGCTGCCTCCAAGTTATTCAATGGTGGCGATGGTTCCGAATATTACCAGGGACTGCAGAAGTTGCAGAACTCTAAAGGTGAATACATCTTCCCACAGAGTAAGGATCCGCAAAAATGGGTAACTGCCAGAGACCGCGTAAAGGATCTGATAGACTATGCTGAAGCGCAACACCACGCTCTCTATCGCGTGATGGCAAACGGAGTAGAGCAACCCGACCGTTCTGTATACAACCTTTTCCAGGTGTACAATGAAGAAATCCTGTGGTGCAGTACCAACAACAGCTACTCCGACCAGTACAAGATGGAGAAACGTACTAACCCGCGTGACGTGAACTCATGCTATGGTACCATCGGCCCGTCTCAGGATGCTGTAGACATGTTCTTCATGGGCAACGGCCTCGCCATCAATGACCCAAATAGTGGTTATGACGAAACCGGATTCGGTGCTGTAGAAAACCATTGCTACGACCCCGACTATAAAGACAAGAAGACAGACCAGAATATCTCCAACATGTATGCCAACCGTGAACCGCGTTTCTACGCAAGCGTTGTATATCAGGGAAGAAGCTGGTTCAAGAAATGGATGAATGGTAATCCCAACTACATCGTAGATTTCTCTGCAGGTGGCGGAAACGACCTTTCCAACGGTGACAACGTGAAAACCGGGTATATGCTGGGGAAATTTAAGAACCGTACCGTAAATCATGCCAGCGGCGATACTCAGAGTTGGAAACGTGTTTCCATCATCTATCGTCTGGCCGAATTCTATCTGTTCTATGCCGAAGCACTCAATGAAACAGATCCGAGTAATCCGGACATCATCAAGTATATCGACATGGTACGCGAACGCGCAGGCATCCCAGGCTATCAGACCATGAACGATAACGGCATCAAGACCGGCATAATCGGCAATTACGACAAGCAGTTCGATGCCATACAGCACGAACGCTATGTAGAGCTCTATTGCGAGGGACAACGCTATTTCGACATCCGTCGTTGGATGATCTGCGGTGACAAGGACAGAATAGGTTGCGACCAGACGCGTTTCTACGGAATGAACATGAAGGGTTCAAAAGACAAGACTCCGGGCGAACCAACTTCTTACTACACGCGTACGAAAGTAGAAAACCGACAATGGACAGACAAGCTCTACCTCTATCCCATCCATCAGAATGTGATAGAACTGGCCAACGGACGTATTCCACAAAATTACGGATGGTAAAAAAGACAGCTTTTTTGATTAGTTTTCGAAGGATATAAGTAAAAAGATTGAATGAAGGTTTGGAGGCAGAAACTGGCATAACCGGCCTGGTAACTGCCTCCTTTCTTTTTCAGCTAATAAACCAACAATAAATATACCATGAGCAAAGAGAAAAAATATCGAATCGGGACATACCTGATCCTGATACCTGCTATTCTGTTCCTATTCCCAAAAGTATACGCACAGCATGAAAGCAAAACGATCAACGACAGTTGGAAATTCTATCAGGGAGAATGCAAAGCTGCCGCTTCAGCAACCTATGATGACAGTGCGTGGAACAGCATACATCTCCCGCACACATGGAATACGGATGCATATACAGAAAAAAAGTATTACCAGGGAACAGGCTGGTATCGCCGTACACTGACATTGCCGCAAAATTGGCAAACCAAACAGGTATTCCTGAAACTGGATGCAGCCAGTAAGGCCGCTGCCATCTACATGAATGGACGGAAAATAGGTGAGCATAACGGTGGATATACTGCCTGCACATTCGATATCACCCCATTCTGTTCATTTGACGCTCCTAATTCTCTCGCTATCCATGTAGATAATGCCCGACAGGATATTCCCCCCATCTCTGCCGACTTTACATTCTTCGGCGGTATCTACCGGGATGTATGGCTTACAGCCGTACCCAAACAACATTTCCATTTGACGAACTATGGTTCAGAAGGAATATTTATCAGTACCCCGCAAGTATCCGAAGAAAAAGGCACAATACTTATTCGCGGAGAGATAAAGAACGATGCAGAACAGAAAGCATCTCTTGAACTGGAACATATCGTATACAATCCCGATGGAAGTATTGCCCAGACCCAGAAACAGTCTATCCAGATAAAAGGTGGAGAATTATACTCTTTCCGCACCGAAACCGCCCCTATTCTGTCCCCCCGATTATGGACACCCGAGACCCCTCATCTCTACAGAGTAGAAAGCATTCTGCGCGATAAAAAAACAAAAGCCATCCTAGACCACAGTAATCACCATACAGGCTTCCGCTGGTTTAGCTTCGATGGTAAGACCGGCTTCTCCCTCAACGGAAAACCTTATAAATTACGCGGTATTTGCCGCCATCAGGACCAAAAACCCATCGGAGTTGCCCTGACAGACGAAATGCACCGTCGTGACATGAAGTTAATGAAAGAAATGGGTGCCAACTTCATCCGCATCTCCCATTATCCGCAAGATGACGCTCTGTTGGAAATGTGCGACAAACTCGGTATGCTAGCTTGGGAAGAAATACCCATTATTGATATTGTGCCCGACACTCCCGGCTATGCAGAAAACTGCGAAAACAATCTGCGAGAAATGATACGCCAGCACTATAACCATCCCTCCATCATCACCTGGGGATACATGAATGAGATATTACTCGTCACCCAGCGCCGCTATAAAAAAGAAGAAGAACTGAAACCCGTGCTGGAACGGACATTGTCACTGGCCAATCGTTTGGAGAAAGTTCTGAAAGAAGAAGATTCCACTCGTGTCAGCACTATGGCTTTTCATGGCAGCAACAGCTATAATGAGGTAGGACTGGGCAACATCACCGATATTGTCGGTTGGAATCTTTACCAAGGCTGGTATGGAGGAGACCTCACAGGCTTCGAACGTTTCCTGACAGAGCAACACAAAAAGTACCCTTCCCATCCGATGATTGTCAGCGAATACGGTGCCGGATCTGACAAGCGTCTACATTCGCTGCAACCGCACGCTTTTGATTTCAGTATCGAGTACCAGCAGAAATACCTGGAACACTACTTACCGGTATTGGAAGAAACGCCGTATATTTGTGGTGGAACTCACTGGAACTTTATCGATTTCTCTTCTGCATTGCGTGATGAATCTATGCCGCGCATCAACAATAAAGGACTGGTATACTCAGACCGCAGTCCAAAAGACGTGTACTATTACTATAAAGCCGCCTGGCGTCAAGACATTCCCGTGTTACACATTGCCAGCCGTGACTGGACGCACCGTAGCGGTGTACAACATGGAAAGGCTCCGGTTCCGCTACCCGTTAAGGTATATACCAATCTTCCGGAAGTGGAACTCTTCATTGACGGAAAATCCTTAGGTAAACAGAAAACAGAGAATTATACAGTTACATTCCAGGTACCATTCAGCCGGAAAAAGCACTTCATCTCCGTCCAAGCTGAAAACAAAGAGTCAGATCAAAGCATCTCCATGATAGAAGATGCCCTCCACATCAATTTCACCCCTATCCCTGCAAATCTGAATGAAACAAACTTACGGAATCTGGAACTTGCCGTAAATGTAGGCAGTAACTGTTTCTATACTTCCGATGAAAGCCAGCTCACGTGGCTACCCGATCAGCCCTACACTGAAAGCAGTTGGGGATATATCGGCGGAGAAAGCAAAAATAGCCAGACACAGGTTGAGAATACCCATGACGGGCCATTGTTTCAAACTCTTCGCAACGATATTGAAGGGTATTGTTTCGATGTTCCCAACGGAGTCTACGAGGTAGAATTTCTTTTTACAGATATCTTCCGCGAAAATGCAGCGACTGTTTACCAGTTGGGCCGGGAATCCGGTGTAGAGAGCCGTGAAAATATCTTCGACATAGTAATCAATGGTGAGAGCGTTGAAGAGAACTTTTCTCCTTGCCGCGAAAGCGGTTATTTCCATGCTCTACGGAAAAGATACAATATTACAAACTTTCGGAATAGAATTGAAATACGCTTCCCTGTTCGGAATGGAAAAAGCTTTCTGAACGGTATAAAGCTCAGGAAACTTTATTAACTTCAAAACAAAAACACCATGAGAGCTAAAATTTGCTTAGTTATTACCAGTTTGTTGCTCGCAGTAGTCAGTATACATGCACAGTCCATCTGGGATGGGAAACATCTGGAGAGAGTAAAACAATCATTACATCAACCGTACTTTTCGGCCGCCTATCAGGAGCTGATTTCAGGTGCCGACAGGCTACTGGATGTGCGCCCCTTGTCCGTCATGCTGAAAGAGAAGACACCCGGTAGCGGAGACAAGCACGACTACATGAGTCAAGCACGCTATTATTGGCCCGATCCCTCCAAACCCGATGGCCTGCCTTACATCAGCCATGACGGCAAGTCGAACCCCGAACTGGACAAGCTGGATCGCAACCGCCTCGGAGAAACAGCTCAGCGTGTAACTACTCTTGCCCTTGCCTGGTACTTTAGCGGCGACGAGAAATATGCCCAAAAGGCAACGGAACTTATCCGCGTATGGTTCTTTAATAAAGATACGCGTATGAATCCAAACCTGGAGTATGCCCAGATGATACCGGGACACAACAACAATAAGGGACGTTGTTACGGCGTCATAGACACTTATTCATTCGTAGAGATGCTGGATGCCGTACAGTTGTTAGAGAAGTCGGAAGTCTTTACGCCCAAGGATGCCAAGCAGTTGAAAACCTGGTTCGGCAAGTTGCTGACGTGGATACTGAATAGTCCGCAGGGACAGGAAGAAGCCCGTCAGGCCAATAACCATAGCACGGCGCATGATGCACAGGTGATAGCCTTTGCCATGTACGCAGGAAACATGAAAGTAGCCCGGGAAGTCATCAATGCCATTCCCTGGAAGCGCCTCTTCACCCAGATAGAGCCGGACGGCAAACAACCGCATGAACTACGCCGCACTCTCGCTTTCGGTTACTCACAATTCAATCTGTCTCATTTCATTGACATCTTCATGATGGCCCGGAAGATCGGGATTTCCATTGATAATGCAACCTCCGAAGACGGACGAAGCTTCTACAAAGCCATGGACTTTCTGGTACCATACGTTGGAAAAGATGTCAAAGCCTGGCCGTACCAGCAGATCAGTGAATGGAAATACAAGCAACAGGAATTCTGCAAAGACCTGTACCGCACTTTCCTGCTGAACCCCGAACGCAAAGATTATCTGAAGCTCTATAAAACCCATCGCATCATCGACTGGAAAGACCGTTTCAACCTGTTATGGATGGAAGCCGATGATGTGGACAATGCCTACGCCTTTGCCTGCGGACAACTGCAATTTGCCATGCAGTGTGCTGCCAAGGCCCGAAAAGAGGCAGACAATCAATGCAAGCATCGTGTAATTCCCCGTAGCATCAACAAAGACGGTTCGCTGCGGATGATACATCCTCACGATTGGTGCTCAGGCTTCTTTCCCGGTTCATTATGGCAGGTATACGCCTATACAAACGATGATTTCTGGCGGCAGCAGGCCATCAGCAATACCTGGCTGATAGAAGAAGCCAAATGGCACAAAGGCACTCACGACCTCGGTTTCATGATGAACAACAGTTTCGGCAAAGCCTACCAATTGACAGGCGAACGCTCTTACAAAGATGTGGTGCTGCAAAGCGCCAAAACCCTGATTACCCGCTACAATAAGAAAGTAAAGAGCATCCGTTCGTGGGATCATAATCGCGATAAATGGAAGTTTCCGGTAATCATCGACAACCTGATGAACCTGGAAATGCTATTCTGGGCTACACAGGAAACCGGAGATTCCATCTACTGGAAGGTTGCCGTAAATCATGCCAATACAACTATGAAGAATCATTTCCGCCCGGACTACTCTTCTTTCCACGTAGTAGATTACGATCCAGAAACCGGTGAAGTACGCGCCAGACAAACCGCACAAGGCTATGCCGACGATTCCTTCTGGAGCCGCGGACAGGCATGGGGACTATACGGATATACCATGTGTTACCGCTTCACCAAAAACCCCGCATACCTGCAACAGGCACGCCACATTGCAGATTTCTTTTTCGGCCTACCCAACCTGCCGGAAGACCTGGTTCCCTACTGGGACATGAAAGCTCCCGGCATCCCCGACATTCCCCGCGACGCCTCGGCTGCCGCCATCATGGCTTCCGCCCTGTATGAACTCCGCACTTACGTTTCAGCAGAAGATGGCAACCGCTACCAAAGCATTGCCGACAAGATAGTGGACAGCCTCAACCGGCACTATCAGGCCGAGCCGGGAACAACTTATGGCTTCCTGCTCCTCCATTCCACCGGACACCATCCGGGAGGTGATGAAATTGATGTGCCCATCAACTATGCCGACTATTATTATCTGGAAGCATTGGCAAGAAAAGAGGCTCTTAAGCAATAATTAGGACTTTTTGAGACGGTAGTTCATCTTTTTGAGACGTTTTGTATGGTGAGCAAACTACTTTTCCACTATTTTTGTAGCACAGAGATATTAGAATCATTTTTATAAAAGAAAAAGACATGAAAAACTTATTCGACATTAAAGACAAAGTGATTATCGTCACCGGCGGTTGCGGTATTCTGGGTAAAAGTATTGCCAACTACCTCGCAGAGCAAGGCGCAAAAATCGTAATTCTCGACCGTGTAGAAGAAATCGGTAAAGAACTGGAAGCAGAGCTCAACCAAAAGACGGAAGCCCTGTTCCTGGTAACGGACGTTCTGAACAAGGAGATACTGGAGGAAAACAAGAAAGCCATCCTGGAACGTTTCGGCACCATCGACATTTTGCTGAACGCTGCCGGCGGTAATATGCCCGGTGCCACCATTGCTCCGGACAAGACGGTACTCGACTTGGATGTAGACGCTTTCAAGAAAGTAGTTGACCTCAATCTCTTCGGTACCATTCTGCCTACCATGGCATTTGTAGATGTTATGGCAAAGAATAAGAAAGGTGTGATCGTAAACTTCTGTTCCGAATCAGCACTACGTCCTCTGACACGCGTGGTAGGTTATGGTTCCGCCAAAGCCGCCATTGCCAACTACACCCGCTATATGGCAACGGAGCTAGCCACCAAATTCAGTCCTGAACTCCGTGTAAACGCCATCGTTCCGGGTTTCCTGCTGACCAACCAAAACCGTACCCTGCTGACCAATCCGGACGGATCTTATACGGACCGTGCAAAGACTATCATCGCCCACACCCCATGCGGACGCTTTGCCGAACCGGAAGAATTGTTCGGAACCATTCACTACCTCATCAGCGACGCTTCCAGCTTCGTTACAGGTGCCTTGTCGGTAGTAGACGGTGGCTTTGACGCCTTCTCCATCTAAAAGTGAAAGTTAGTGCAATTAAAACTCAAGAACTAAGAAACTCAAAAACTCAAAACCATGATATTATGTGAACAAACCTGGCGCTGGTACGGTCCTAATGATCCCGTCAGCCTGTGGGATATCAAACAAGCCGGAGCAACCGGCATCGTGAACGCCCTGCACCACATCCCGAACGGTGAAGTGTGGACAGTAGAAGAAATCATGAAGCGCAAAGAAATGATCGAAGCTGTCGGTCTGCGCTGGTCAGTAGTAGAAAGCGTGCCTGTACACGAGCATATCAAGACTCAGACAGGAGATTTCCAGAAATACATCGATAACTATAAAGAAAGCTTGCGTAATCTCGGTAAGTGTGGCGTAAACATCGTAACCTACAACTTCATGCCTGTACTGGACTGGACGCGTACCGACCTCGCTTACGAACTGCCCGACGGCAGCCGCGCCCTGCGTTTCGAACGTGCCGCTTTCATCGCCTTCGACCTCTTCCTGCTGAAGCGCCCCGGCGCCGAAAACGACTACACCGACGAAGAGAAAGCCAAGGCCAAAGCTCGTTTTGAGCAAATGACGGATGCCGACAAGCAACTGCTCATCCGCAACATGATTGCCGGACTGCCCGGTTCGGAAGAGAGCTTCACACTGGAGCAATTCCAGCAGGAACTCGACCGCTACAAAGACATCACACCTGAAAAGCTGCGTGCCAACTTGATTTACTTCTTGCAGGAAATCACTCCGGTTGCCGACGAAGCCGGTGTAGAGCTGGTTATCCATCCGGATGATCCCCCCTGCTCCATCCTCGGCCTGCCGCGCATTATGAGCAGCGCTGCCGATTTCCAGGCACTGATAGATGCCGTTCCCAACAAGAGCAACGGACTTTGTCTTTGCACCGGTTCGCTTGGTGTAAGCAGCTCCAACGACCTGGAAGGCATGATGAAGCAATTCGGTGACCGTATCAACTTCGTCCACTTCCGCAGCACACAGCGTGACGCAGAAGGCAACTTCTACGAAGCCAACCACCTGGAAGGTGATGTGGATATGTATCACGTCATGAAAGCTTTCCTCGAACTGCAACAGAAGAGACAAGTATCCATCCCCATGCGTCCCGACCACGGACACCAGATGGTGGACGACCTGAAGAAGAAAACCAATCCGGGATACTCCTGCATCGGCCGCCTGCGCGGACTGGCAGAACTGCGCGGACTGGAAATGGGTATCGCAAAGTCTATCTTTAAGGATTCCCATTAAGCAGTCTCAACCACCTGACGCGTCCATACTATTAATTACGGGCTACAAGGCACCTATCATTCGTGCCTGTAGCCCGTAACTAATTATAAACTATTCTATCGGTGAATTTATATTATTCTACCTACTCAATAGTTTCATTTTGACACTTTGCTTTTTATGCATAACGAGAATGCCATATTTCCGTCCCATTGCAGGGAAGAACAAAAAGAAACGAACGAATATCGGCATTTCACTGGTTGACAGCGCAATACAGAAATACATACAACTCTAATAAAAGAAAAACAGACGCTCTGTAAGCTGAAAACAGATGGTCTGTCTTCCATATATAGACCGTTCGTCTCCCATCTATAGATAGTTCGCATCAGATATATAGATTATTCATGTCCCATCTATAGATTGTTCGCGTCCCATCCATAGTTCCTTTGTGAAAGAAGTATAGTTTCTTGCATACGTATTGCATATACAGCTTGTTTTATGCAAAAAACATGGATGTATATTCTGCATATTATGCATCCGGAGTCTATTTGGATATTTTCGGAAAAGCCTCTGTCACTAAAAGAATCATTCCGGTTACTTTTTGTCCGGAATAAAGCGTAACGAGTTTCACTTCTGTACGAATCAGAACCTAAAAAGAATGCGGAGCCACCTAAAGTACTCCGCATTCACAAGATAAAAAGAGGAAGGAGGACATATACACAATACTATATGTCACTTGTTCACCTTCAAAAGATACGTTTTTTTCATATTCAACGTTCAAATATCTCTATGTTTTTATTCCAAGCTTAAAGAATATCAAATCAAATCGCTACAGCTTCTTCTTACAAAAAGGTTCACATACCTTTCATCAAGTACCTTCCACGATACCGGCAACGTATAGGTAAAATCTACCTTATCACCAGTATGAATCATCATTACCGGGGAGTATTCTCCCGGCTCCAAATTAGGCAGGATCACCAACACCTCTGTGTCGGTATACTTAAACACTCTTTTAACATGTATCAATGTGCCCTTATCGGAGACGGGAGAAAGACCCAGGTAAATAGTTCCAAGTGAAGATAGACACAGGTTTTCACCTGTAATAACGACCGGAGCATTCGGAGTAATCGTGCCATTACGCAAACCCGTCAACGGATCGTACACTTCCTTAATAACAGGAACCTTTCTTCCGAAAATCATCGAAGTTCCATTTCCTTCCTGCTTCCTATGATGTAGCTCAGCCGCCATTTTCTTTCTATCTTTCATCATTTATTCTATTCCTTATTAGTTAGTAATAACAGCTTCTTAACTGCACTACAAAATTACATCACAATGCATATACATTTGTGGCAAGAACAAGAAAGATCAAGCATCCGGGTTTTCTATATATGACGGGGCAAACAAGCTCCGGCACTTTTTTCGGAAATGGGGTATCTCTAAAAAGAAATGTTACGATTTTCGAAACAAGTAGCCCTCGAAAAGTGTTAAATAGACAATAGACAAATCTCTAACTCACACAGAAGATTATGATAACAAACGAGTTAAACACAGGATTAGTAAATGCCGTCAGAGAGAAACTCCCATCCAAAGACAATCTTGCCAATGCTTTAATGGACATTCTTTATATAGGCAAAGAAGCTATATACCGCCGGCTACGGGGTGAAGTACCTTTCACACTGACCGAAGCCGCTATTATATCCAGAAAACTGGGTATATCACTGGATAAGATGATAGGCGTAAGTTTCCAGGACAATGCTGTATTCGACATGAATATAGTGGGCAGCAACAAGCCTCTCGAAACCTACTATTCCATGTTGGAAAAGCAGGTAGAACTGTTTCATGCAGTCGAGGAAGATGAGAACTCGGAAATAGGAACCTCTTCCAACATCATTCCCCAGACTCTCTCTCTGAATTATGACATGCTCTCCAAATTCCGCTTATTCAAATGGATGTATCAGAATGAAAACATCCGATGCAAGCATTTTGAAGAATTGGATATTCCCCAGAATATGGTAGACAAACAAAAGGAGTATGCCCGAATGGTATCCCGCATCCATTCCGTAGACTACATCTGGGACAATATGATTTTCAGTCACCTGGTCACGGACATCCAATACTTTTGCAGTATCCACCTCATTACGGATGAAGACAAGAATCTCCTGAAGGAAGAACTGTTCGTATTGATAGATGAAATGGAAGCACTGGCCGCCCGAGGGAAAAGCAAAGCAGGCAACGACGTCAGAATCTATATTTCGAATATCAACTTCGAAGCGACCTATAGTTATCTGGAGACAAGTTCCACGCAACTCAGCCTGATCCGCATCTATTCCATCAACTCCATTACGACACAGGATCCCGAGATGTTCCGCGGATTGAAGGAGTGGATTCAATCATTAAAAAAATTCTCAACCCTGATATCCGAAAGCGGCGAGATGCAACGCATTCAGTTCTTTAAGCAGCAGCGAGAAATCATCAGCACATTGTAGCGCTTTCTTTCGAATAATGAAATATATCCAAAGATATTTATCCTATATTGAAAACAGATAGACCGACTATCTGTTTTGTTTCACGTTTCAGCTATTTCCCTTAGCATTCTTTTCAAACAGAAAATATCTCTGCCTTGCACACATGATATCGTACATAGAAGTTTCATATACAAGTTCTATATTTGTATAAGTCACAAAACGTTCTATGATAATTGATTATTAATAAAAAAGAAGAAGGCTATGACAAAGAATTATATTGTAAAAGAGTTGATTAATGAAATGAAAGAGAGGATTCCCCCGGGACATAATTTAGCTAATTATCTGACGGATACATTATATATGGGGAAAGAAGCGGTTTATCGCAGGCTACGAGGAGAAGTTGCATTCACTTTTGACGAAATAGCCGTCATTTCCCATAATCTGGGTATCTCTATCGATCAGATTATTGGAAACCACTTATCCAACCGGGTCACTTTTGATTTGAATCTGCTGCATTCACCCAACTTGATGGAAAGTTACTATGAGATTGTAGAACGCTATCTGCGTATATTCCAACTTGTGAACAGCGATGAAAACAGTGAGACATATTCTGCCACCAACACCATTCCTTTCACCCTCTACTCATCTTATGAATATCTGTCCAAGTTCCGTATATGCCGGTGGATCTATCAGAATGGGAAGATGAAAACGCCTAACTCTCTGAGTGATATGCATGTGCCTGAAAAGATCATCAACGCTCATAAAAAGCTGAGTGAAAGCATCAGAAAGGTAGGAAAAACCTACTTTGTATGGGACAGCAATGTTTTTCAGTCTGTCGTGAAAGAGATAAAGTACTTTGCCGGATTGAACCTGATATCCACATCGGATGTCATGTACCTGAAAAATGAGTTGCAACAGTTGCTCACGGATCTGGAGCACTTATCCATTAAAGGTGAATTCAACGAAGGACATGAATTATACATCTACCTGTCGAACATTGATTTTGAAGCAACATACAGTTATGTTAGCAGGAAGGATTATCAGATTAGCCTTTTCAGAGTGTATTCCATTAATTCGATGGACTCGCAAAGCCCCCAGATCTGCCAGATACAGAAGAACTGGATACAGTCTTTGAAAAGGCACTCCACACTGATTTCGGGGAGTGGAGAGGCACAGAGGATTGCATTTATTGAGAAACAGAGGAATATTATTGATGTTTTATAAGAAATGAGCTGTATCAGAAAGATTCTGATACAGCTCATTTCTCAATTACTCAATACTTACAACAGATTTCCAAACTCTATATCATTGTACAGTTCTCACACAACGGGCATGATACCAAGGCTGAGTAGGACCTGAATTCCATGCACCGAATGTAGTACCGTTCGCTCCAACCAACCAACGGTCGGCATTGTTCAGAGTTTGCGTCCAAATCATATTGTTTATTTTCTGAAATCCAGAGCCAGTCCAATCCATTTCGCTGGCAAAACCCGGATTAACAATGCTTACGGTTGACCCTCCCATGCTGAGAATCAGAAAAGCCTCACGCTGTGTAGGCAGGCGCCAAGCACCAGTCTTGCCTTGGCAATGCGCCTCTGCCTGTGAAAAGTCCACACCGGTTAAACTCTCATTATCTACTTCAAATTTCGGAGCAATCTTATTCATTCCACTACTTCCATCCGGGGTTTCACCTGAAGCGAACAGTACCGAAGATTCCACGCCACCATTGCCATCACGGGAAACAACAGTAACTCCCGTGCTGGCTTTCACCAGATAAGGATACTTTCTTCCACTACTACCATTATCTCTTACCATACGAAAATAATGTTCTGTATTAACAGCTTGAGAGGACATATAGCCACTTGAGAAGTCGAAGCAGAAGCGTGTACTGGAACCATCGGCCGCATAGTACGATGAAGACCAGTAATTATCATCCCAGTCAGGAGACCAGTTTTGATACCAACCATAAATGTTCTGGCCATAGGTATAGCTATAATCTTCCGCACTACCGCCCAAAGCATTTAAATAAGCAAATGACATTAACAATTCACTGGCGTTGGGCAAGCGCCAACCATCGCCAACACTCGCGCAGATTGTTTCCGCACCGGCAACAGTGGCCTGACGCCCTTTACTGCTAGTTCCACCGCTTGTTGTAGTGGCATAAAAGATCCGGTTGTCCAGTCGGAGTGGGTAAAGGTAAAAAAGAGGATTACTTCCGGCAATGGTGTAAGATTTGGTTTCGGACACCATCTCGAAGTCAATCGTACGGAAAAATGGATAAAAGGAACCATCTACAGTATGCATTACATTTCTGAATGTAATCCTGACAGTTCCGCTTTTCCCTTCTTTCCATTTACCGGGATGAAGTTTAAGTCTGAAGTCGTATCCACCCCCGACAATATCATCTGCTGAGCCATCCAGATCGCCTCCTCCTACAACTGATTCTAAATACATTTTGGGATCCGCATTCTTTCTGCCCACAAACAGATCATCAGTATCATTAGCATCAATATCATTCAAACCGAATCGAATCAGTCCGGTTCCATCATCACCGACAACGTTCAACTGCTCAACTTTCGTTATTTCCCAATTGTTATTGGTAAACAATTGCAAATATTGTTTCGCACCTAAATGGACTTTGTAAGTACGACTGTCCGTAGTAGTGGAATAATACCGGAATGAAAATTCTAAATCGCCTTGATTGATGGGAAATGAGACCTGGTCAAAATAACCTTCTTTATCGTACAGATTGAAATCCATCACGTCCCAACGCCACCACCAACCCGCACCATTTTCAACGGTACCGTCATTTGTCCTTCTCGGATTAGGTTGGACGGTAAATGCCTGCACCCGGTCGGAAAATTCTACCGTTGTAGTCCTATTCAAATCCGGTATCCAACCGCCGGCATCATATTGAATCAAATCCAAGCCACTCCTACTCTGAAGTTTAACACCTATCTTATCCATAGAAAACATCACATACACCGTTTGTGGTTCAATGGCACGTTCATTACCATCAGGATTGACAATCGGGAAAAAGAGACCATTTTCCAGCACATTCCCATAAGCATCGACAAATTTTATAATTCCCGGATTTATAACCTCCTGTGTCACCTTAATTTCGTGAGTCAACCGCCCTGCCGTCAGCGTAACAGTTGCCGTACGGGTCTTCCCGGTAGTTCCTTCATGAAAATAAGGGAGCCTGAGCATGAGTTGCGTATCCTCATTTGCAGCGCCTGTCGCCGTCTCTACAAATTTGCCCCCGACATTGAACTTAAGCCAGTCTCCCTCCGTCACAGTCGCTTTCCAGCCACCGGGAGTATCGGTAAAAATGTCTACGGCATAACTGTTATTTTGGTATTGCGTCACCTTGATTTCCGGTTCTCCCACACCGAGCATATACTGCCCATTGTACACTACATCTTTCACCTTGTCGCGGTCGTAGTGTATCACCCGAAATTTCAGGTTGGACATGACGGTATAAGAAGCCAATGCCTCCCCCAGACTTGCATTACCGGCACCCAGAGCCTCCGTGATGCTGATGATGTATTTATGATTCCTTTTCAAAGGTAAATAGCCTACCTGTTCTCCCTTTTGTCCGGTTTGAGTAAAGTCAATCCTGTAGAAAGTAGACGGACCGTTATCTATCTTCCCTTTCACAATCAGGCAAACAGCCTCCTTGCGGCTCACATCATTATCTTCCGCCACACCGCCGGCATCCACTGCCGCAGCAGCTTCGAAGGTATAAATCTCTCCATCGTAGACCTTACTACCATTCACAGGATAGCTGAGTGCATCCGATTCTTCTTTCTTCTTGCCGCTGTCACCCGGAATATTCAGGGCATCCGGTGTAGAAGTGTTAAGTTCTCCGTTCGCATCCCACAGCGGAGCAAGATATCCCTTCGTATTGTAATTGGCCAGGTAGACCTCTTCTACCTTGAAGTTCGATGTCGAATTTCGAACATCGATACGCGCCAACATACGCTTCATACTGATGCCGGATATCGGATTTATCGAAGAGTGGTCAAGTTTCGCCACAACCTTTTCTCCATACATAGGGATCGGCGTATAGCCATCAGCGGTCGATCCGTCGGCCGGCCATTTATCAGTCAGGCTATGAGTCAGCTCCGCCATAACCTCGGCTTTGGTAGTAGTTCCCTTAATGAACCCCGACACAATGCTATTGAGCTGTCTGTTGGCCACGACCACGATGCGAGTCGATACGAGGGTTGGAGAAAGAACAACCTCAAATTCTACCGTAGAAGTATTGTTTGCCAAATCTTGGGTGATGTTTTTACCCTGAGACCATTCCAGAAATACTGCCGGTGATTTAGAATTATCAAACACCAGAATATCCACGGTTTTCACTTCATCTTCTTTATTATCCGTCCCCGTTCCGCTCATAGTGCGCGAAGAAACGGACGGAATATTCACGTCGGAAACTGTCAAAGCAAAGCGGGTGGCATCCACTGACGTTGGAAGCGCTGTGTTAAATTCGTCCTGTACACACCCGGTGAGCCACACCACTGCGCAAAGAAGCGACAGCAAAAAACTATTTCTACGTATTAAAGTCTTATATTTCATAAATTGTTTCCTTTCTTAAATAACATGGGGCGAATATTCCTTCCGCTATGGTGCAGTTAATGTAATTTCTATGGGAGGATTATCGCCATTGATATTGATCAGCCTCAACTTAGCTGTGTCTCCGGATGTGGCATCGGCCTTGAAATAGAAATAAAGCGCATCACCGCTCTTGCCACTGGCTTGCTTCATCGTCTCGCTGTTGAGAAGAATACCATCGTCGTCATACACCTCTTCAACTTCCCACTCCCACGTACCCGGACTGCCCGAAGTAAAAACAATCTTGCGGCGCTGCATGATTCCGGTTCCATAATTATCACTACTATCCAACTGCACATCCGCAGTAATCCATACTCCATCTCCTCCCCACTGTTGTAAGAGCACCCGATGCTGCAAGTTACCCGCATTGATATAGAAATAAGTCTGCCGCTCCGCTCCTACTGCAGCCGTGAATTGGGGCATCACAACATTGACATTATAGGTATATACACCTCCCGAGACGGATGTCTCGGTCATGGAAACCATAGCCCATGAGTCCATGCCGCTTTTGTCCAACACCGCACCGGCCGGATAACCCGTATTCGGATGCGCATCATAGTTCGTTTTAACCTCTATATCGACTGTTGCGGCATTGGCTGCCGTCATCACTGTGGTCTGTCCCAATTTGAGATAGTACTGCGCATCGAATATCACATCTGCCGGAACATCCGACCAAATAAGTGGAGTAGCTGTAATATCATACGTCTCATTCGATATGGAAATATTATAATTGATATATTCACCCGATTCCCAAGAATGCGGTTTGTCAACGACGATGTCTTTGAGCATGAACTCCCGCTTACCGTAATTAGTGGTGACAACAATCTTGGCAGCATCAGAGAATTGATCGGTAGGCAGCATCAGAAATGTACCACCAATCAAAGTCTTATCGTCTGTCACCGTATTATTATCGCTGGGAGTGGAAGCAATATTTCCGGTAGTAACACCACTCCACACAAAGCCAGGTTTACCATTCACCGTTGTCTTGGCAGGTATAGTGCCCACAGTAAGTTTACCAGCATTCGGCACACCCTGAAATTCAATCTTCTCAATAGTAACCACATCGGGTGCCGGTGCTTTCTTCTTGAACGTAAAAGTTACTTTGGTAAGTGTATGATAGAAATGTATACCCACGCCTTCATTCCAGCCGGGTGTAGATACGGCAGCCATCACATCCACATGATTGGCAGCATCAGCATCAGCCGTATAATTCAGCAACATTTGTGAAGGGTTAGCGAAAGTTGCGGCAGGCGCATACGTACCCTCATATGGATACCATGAAAAGAACTTCATGCTGGCTCCCAGCAGGGCCGGCCAGTATTGTTCCGGCAATATCGTGCCCGTTATGCCGCCCGCATTCACCCGGGCTTTTTCGTTGAAGTACATTTGTGTAGCAGACGCAGCAGGTGTCAGGGAAGCTGAAAAGCCGAATAATTGATTCTCCAGATCGGATACGGAAGAGACAACCGTACCACGGGTAACGGCACCTCCATCTTCTCCAATACGTTGCACAACAATCTGATTTCCGCACGTCATTTCTTCTCTGATACACGAAGAGAATATGACCGGAAGAATAACTGCCGTTACAATCGTCCTGATACTATTATTAAACTTTATCATCCTATTCCTTTTCCAATTAAAAAACATTCGCCCGAAAGCATCACAGATACATATCCAGATCAATATCCTGAACCTTACCCCATCCTTCCACACTTATCGTTATTATCTGAATACCGATTTTTCCAACCCGGGCTGTGATTTGATACACATTATTCCTCTGGATCTCCGTAAAAGGTTGCGCTGTCGGAGTACCTGAATTATCGACTTTTGTTATTGTTTCTATCACCTTCCCTGCTATTCCTGTAACATCTGGAGGTCCTTTCAGAACATTTACCATGCTAACAGCCAGCCTGTCGGAAGAATCTGACCTGAAAATACGCTCGGCAACATAAAATGAACAGAGTATTTTTCTATTTTCAGCTCCAGCTACAGATGAATACGCCCAGGTTTCAGTTGTTGCAGCTGTCCAAGTCTGCGTCAGCAAATCAGCATCTACTGCGTTTGTCATCACTTTCCCGTAATTCTTCGAAGGGTTAGCGTTGTCACGCGTATAGTTGGCCTCATTTCCCATCACAAAATAACTGTTATGGGTGAAGTTGTGTAAAGTGACACTGGTGACATCCTTTGTGTATCCTGTTACGGCTCCACCGTCTGTAGCTTCAAGGAAGATATCAACGCGAGCCACAGCACGCTCGACAACCATTTTTACCGCCTTGACTTCATCAGACGCCACGGATATATCCCTGATTACCCCAGTCATTGGCATACCGGTTGAGGAAACAATCTCTCCGTCACTGTCTAATATGTTGGCTATATCATAGTCCACACTCTGCAATAGCCATGGGCTAGTGACAGTATTGAGCTTGCTCGTAAGACTTTGTGGCTCATTGGCGATGACAATAACCATAATATCGTTGTTAGGAATCACTTCGAGGTTTTTCGCAGTTATATCGGTGGCTGTGGCCGGAGTATCCAACGTAACAAGTTTATTCACATTCAGCTTCACGTCGCCCGACGCATTGCTGAACACGATAAACCGGATGGATTTTATTTCCTCCTGCCGCTCCACTTCCGATTTATCCTCAAGTCCGATGCTAAGCTGCGCCCGGGTAACAGGGAGCAGTTCATCATCCATCGCATCCTTGCTGCATGAGAACAAAAGGGCTGTGAAAGCCATACAAACGATATATAGTATTTTTTCCCTCATTCTTATATTTCGATATCATGAAGCCAATAAATCCAGGGTCCTACAAGAAGACCGATTTGAAGGAATCCTCCTCCCGGCTTTTCTACTACGGAGAACATCAGGCTCCATTCGCTCTGCCTGTCAAGATACTCCTGAAAAGGAAGCACCGTACCGTCATGACGGTACTCCGGCCGAGCAATACTCAACAGTTTCATCAAATCATAGCTCCACACTTCTGTTCCTGTATCCGCATTTCTTATAATAAAACGGTAATCCCATCCCGTCCGGTTAAACAGACGCATAGTATTCATACGCGCTGACATTAACACTTCAGAGGTCTCACCCGGTCCTGAATAATGAGACGCGTATGTAATCGGTCCCTGACCTGTAGGCTCGTTTTCCCAGGAATAGATAGCATTTTCAGGCGACTGAATTTCAAAAGAGTACTGATTCTCAGTTTCTTCTCGACCTTCATAATCCATCAACGCAATATTAAACCGGTTGGTGTTACGTATCATGTTTACCTGATAAACATTATGACTGGTATTGGACGGCAAGTGATTCACTTCCACAATTGCTCCGAAATAGAGGTGTGGGAACTCAAAATCCACGATATCCGATTCACGGTTCAGAGCTAAAGTGACTTGCTGATAAGTGGTCGACCGCAGAGCCATCCCGCTACCTCCATTTCCTAAAGCGCTAAATTTGTCGGACAGTCCGCCTACAGTCAGCACTTTATAGTTGCCGAAGTCCAGTTCGTCAGTCAACGACATTCGGTTTCCACCAATCAGTTCAGTAGATTCCGCTCTTTTAGAGAGAACCAGTTTGTCATCACTATCAAAAACAAATACATCTACCGACTTAACCTGCGGATTGAACGCATCCGCATATTCCATATTGTAGTCGAATGTGAATTCCAGCCAAAGTTCACACCGAGGCAAATCCTCACGTATACTATCGCACGAAGCGATGAACAACAGCGAGGTGACAATAAAGAATAGCGATTTGTTTTTTCCGAACATATCTTTTTTCTTTTATGAGGCAGTGCTTTGAGGACTGCCGTTTATATTGTCAGAGATCCTGCTTAATGATCTCCGGTTATTTCCATTTTAGGGGGCGCGCGGTTTGCACTCCATGCATTTCTGATGCGCCAAGATGTTTCCGTGCTGTTTTTAGAAAGCCTGTCACCGGCTTGTTTTACTTTTTCCTACGGTTCATTTCCGTATGGAATATCATTAAAAAAAATACAGGGCAGGCAGTTTTGCACTGCCCTGCGCTTTTTCATAGAGAGTATATTAAATCTCAAAACCAGTTTCCCAATATACCCACGGAGCAATTTCGATATCGAATGCAAGGAATCCGGGCTTTTCATCAATTGGTTTTTCCGGTTCTGGATCTTCTGGTCCGCCGCCAGGATACCATGGAGTACCAGAACCATTCACCTTATTCAGAGTAAGGTTATACCAGTTATTACGTACTACACCATATTTACCAAAGTACATATATTCATCATCAGTATTATCATGGCGAATCTCATAATAGTAATAGTTAAGACTCTTCTGATACCACTTAATACACTTGGCAATTTTCACAATCTCACCACCATCTGTTATATTATCAAGATGCGTGTCTTGATCAAGATCTGCAAAAGTGGCAATTGAAGCATTTAATGCTGCATTTACCGCACCTAGGAAGTTATGGCAAGCTTCCATAAACAATGTTTCTACAGGATAGAAGAGCTTTGCATTCGCCTGTGCATCGACCGGATCCTCCCCTGCCAATACTAATTCATCAGCCTTAGCTTTAATCAGAACATCAGCATCATTATAGGCAGTCTGTAACTCTACAAGAGTCTTATAATTTATACCACCGAAAGAGAACCAGTCATTTCCGAGTGTAAAATCTTTTGGAGCATATTTTCCTTTTATTACTACACGTGTAGCTGCACCAAACTTCTGGTCGGCATCAGCCATTGTATTCTCAATACAATATTCAAAAACCGGAGTCGGAGTTGTACTTGCTTTTTTCCAAGTTACAAAAGGCTCACGATCATCAAGTTTGTTTAGAACAATCCCGACTATGTGATCTGGATCCGCAAAGTTCGGATCCGTAGTATAGAAACTATTCTCATAGAAGGTTGCAGTATGGGTCGCTTTAGTCGTAGATTTCTCTGCAAATGGATAGAAAGTACTATTGTAATAATCGAGTGTCCAACCACCAAATTCAAACGTTGCTCCTTCAGGCAATACTGTCAGACCGGGTGATTTAACAGCTACCTCCACTTTTGCAGAAAGACGTTCAATCTTCAAAGTTGCTCTTTTTCCTGTTTTTTCCGCTTCCTCTTTGGCTGTGGCTTCATCTTTAATGGTGCTACCATCAACAGTTACCACATTCGCCTCTACGTCAAGCAGACAGCCCTGGTTCCACTTGTCACCACTAACATCGTAGGAACCGGCATTGATCATCGTAAAACCCTTACCACCATCCGCAGGATCCACAATTTCACCTACAAGGGTCTCAGGTTTGCTGCCAGCCGCCAAACTATTGACGATAGCCATGTTGATATCAGTATACAAAGCACCGGCAGCCAAAGCCTTCAATCTCGTTTCCAGCAATGTACCCGGATTAACGACAACGAGCAAATACTTGGTACTGGCACTTACCAGAATCGCATCCGTTGTACCCTGATTGCCACTAGCTTGTAGCGACAAATCGCCTGATCCCAAAACTATAACAGGACTCTTTCTGGAATGGTGTACCAGCTTTTGATCCTTGTCGAATGTAATGACATAGAGAGAATTGACTTTACCTTCATTACCTGTAGGATCTTTTTCCGCAGAAGTACCTGCCGCACGGGTGCTTGCCTTCTGACTAGGCAATGTAATCCGCAATGACATGTAAGCCACATCCAAATCGGCCCCCGTCCTCGTATCTTCTCCTTCCAGCTCATTTGTTGAGCAACTTGCCAGTGCCCCAAGGGCCAGCAACGATACTAAAATTGATTTAATCTTTAGCATAATACAAAAATTTATTAGAAATTAATTGATATAATTATTCACTTTAATAGTAACCGCTTTCGGGTTCTTATTTATTATTCGTTTATTTACTCTTTTTCCTGATCTCAATAGCATTAGCTTTCTTCTTAGCTAATTCTTCCAAGTTGCTTTTGGCTACATCCAGCCCCAACTCTTTGGCAATCTTTAAATGTTTCTCTGACAATTCATAATCCTCCTTCATTAATAGTAATACTCCCATTGCATTATTATACTCCGGTGAATAGTCTGCTGACTTCACCCTCTCCAAATAGCGTTTCGCAGAAACCAGATCATTGCGTGACAGGGCTGCGGTAGCTGCATTCATATTGGCTATTTCACTCTCCGGATAGATACGGACAGCTGTTTCGAAGATATCGATAAACTCCTGCGAACCTTTCGGATACGTATTAGCCACCATAAACATCTCGTTCAAACTCAGATTCTGAGGCCGTCTCTTTATCACTTCTTTCGCCTCTTCCAGATTGAAATTCTTAATATCATAACTCACTTTACAGATCGCTACACGTAGACTCGGAAAAATATTCTTCAACATGAACCGGTATGGCACGCCACTATGTAACTTCATCAGCTTCGTCTCTCTTCCTTTCTCTATCGGAACATTCTCAATGATATCCAGCACTTCTGCTTTATCATCCATTTCTATGGTAGCAAGCGCCTTCACCAAGCCTTCCCAGTTTTCACCTCCAAACCGGATATGATACTGGTTCTTCGGGAAATCATACTGCGTAGCCAGATAGTTACGCAATGCCATGGCACGGCCTTCAGACAAACGTTTATTCGCTTCCAGCGTTCCTTCAGGAGAAGCATAGCCAATAATATCCAAGCGCTTCACATTCACATTCGCATCATTCTTCAGATCGTCAATCATGGCACGTATCTTACCCAGTTCCTTGGGATTATTCATATATTCAGGACGAATATCCACTCTGTTCACCACAAAGTCCAGGAAACATTCAGCTTGTACATCACGGCTTTTTATCTCTTCCACCATCGGTTCTACATAAGACAAATAGGGAGTCACTACATATGGCACCAGCATACGTTCAAGCGTAACCTTATCAAAAGCATATTCCACATTCATCAATGTGCTTTCACCACAACCACATTCGTCACGCTGCACGTTCAACCGGGCATCTGCCATCCAAGGTTCATAGGGTAACGCATATCTGTATCGCAGCACACCACTTTTTTTCTTGTAATTCTTCTCTACCAGATAGGGAAGTCTATAACTATCCTTCTGCTTCCGGCTCATTACCGATAACCTGCGTTCATAGGCCAGATACTCATTCCGTCCTTTAATAGATATTCTCGGAAGATCGCGGGTGGTAGTAGACGAAATCAGCTGAGGAATAAAATCCACTCCACGTGCAGACTTCACTTTCACATCATCCATAATGACATCCAGATCTATATGGAGGAATTCACCCGATTGTTCCAACCGCACAGGTTCTATCCTGATAGTACCTTCGTATGAACGGTCCTGAGCCGATGCTCCGTTCACATTTAGGAATAAGAGAGCCAGTGCCAGTGCAATGAATTGCATATTTATTTTCATCATTCTCAATCTATTTAATTAAGTAAATAAGTGATAAGCTCGCTTTTGTAGGACCCAGATAATTTTTGCTGGTATCTTTCAGTTTGGTGCCACACGTTGCACAAGGATATTTATCATATAAAATACGTGCATAGCCCAGTCCGATAGAAGCCTCAAGACTCCAACGTTTCTTTAATATCCATGAATGCCCGATTGAAAGCCCACCACCATAGAGACGTCCTTGATAGCGCATGTTCTGCATATTCTCGCTGATTAACGGCCAATCTGGCCATCCACCTACATTGAAGTCGGCATAGTGCGCATGCAACCCGATGAACGTACGGTTAAAGCTTTCGCAGAACCAGTATCGAAGCTCCGGCTGTATACCCCAATGCTTCAAACGGGCATCATCAAACTTCCATGGATTATAGTTGACCGGGATATCCAGTGTCCACTTACGCGCCAAAGCAACTTCCAAACCAAGATTCATAGTAGTAGTGGCATCATAAAGCAGGTTACTTTTTACGGCAACCTTTTGAGCTTTACTTTCAACCGACAATAAACCCAATATGAATAGTATCTGTCTCTTATACACATCTCCGAGCCCACGAGACCGGAGCCTATCTCG
>ENA-OXZL01000158-OXZL01000158.1-human-gut-metagenome-genome-assembly--contig:-NODE-158-length-27510-cov-16.693717_pt1 | contig 27510 bp, 27 predicted proteins | sample MGYA00244510_ERZ652805 | MGnify/ENA primary metagenome ERZ652805 (study PRJEB26926, sample SAMN06164841) | human gut metagenome | biome: ENVO:00009003; feature: ENVO:2100002; material: ENVO:00002003...
TTTTTGCCAAAAATGTATTAGTTCTCAAAACTTTGCTTATTTTTGCACAGAAAATATATATCTCTTATCAAGAGATATATAAATCGGTTCATGTAAAAGCGAAGCATAACAAACTGAAAAACAGAAGATTTCCTCTTATAAAGAGTTCATGTTAGCTTTAAAAGAAGAAAAGTTCATCCTTTTAACTTTTTTTATTTCATCAAAGAGAAAACCGCCAACCAGTTTTTTTAAAAAGTTCTACTATAAAAGTCCGGGAGCATTTGGGATTATTGTGGAAATAACAATAGATCGGGCCCTGTTGCATAAACCTTTTCTATCTCCCGATTAAACCTTTTTATACGAATGTATTCTATCTCCATAGCCTTTGGAGTTATCTCCATAAGCTTTGGAGTTATCTCCCAAGACTATGGAGTCAACTCCAAAGGCTTGCGGAGATAAAACAGGCAGGAAGAAAACCCTTAACCATACGGCGGGAAAGGGTTAGAGATATGGATAAGATCTTTTAAGGATGAAGCTGACTACAAGGCTACGCATTCCTTACGTAGGGAGGAAAAATCCCCAGACAGCCTTCTTTTAAAAAAAGCGAAACAGCATATGGGCAGGAAGATATACATCTGACTACATGTATGGTATATAGCAACAAGTCGAAATGCTAAAGTGAGGGCATATATGCAATCCCAATCCTTACTTTTGCCTGCCATACAAACCATACATAAAATTACGAACGCTCGTACAGGGTATCACAAACAATCGCATGAAATAAATCCCCACTAAATTTCTGCTGGCCCCAAAGCCGGACAAGCCCTCATTTCAGCAGGCTGAAGGATTTATATCCGGATGAAGGAAATCATTATAACCAACTGATTAACAATAAATTATCTTAAAATGAAGGATTTGAAGGAAAAAAAACAGGTTATAGAGCCAAATCTTCTCTATAACCTGCATATACTCAAATCACCTTGAAACATTCAGAGAGTGATATCTTTCATTATCTTTTCTAATGCTCCGGCATTATGGTTCACATAATTTCCGGCAGCTTTCCCTGCTTGTTGCAAATAAGCCTCATCCGACAGGAATTTGTCCATCAACCGTTTAAAATCATCATAACCGGTTACTTCAAAACCGCCTTTCTGCTCCAACAAATGTTGCGCCTCGCGGAATTTCTTGTTGTTAGGTCCGAATATCACAGGAATACCATATACAGCCGCTTCCAGCACATTATGAATTCCAACTCCAAAGCCACCCCCAATATACGAAATCTCACCATATCGGTAAATGGAGGACAGCAGTCCGTAACAGTCGATAATCAAACAATCGGCCTGTGTCACATTTTCTTCCGTAGCCTCGGTATAGCGGATGCACGGACGTTTCACCTTATCTAAAATCTCCTTCAAATGACTGTCGCTCACCACATGAGGAGCAATAACCAGCTTCATCTCAGGATGCTCATTGAAATACTTGATAAAAATATCCTCATCCGGTCCCCATGAGCTGCCTGCAACAAAAGTCAACGAATCACCTTTGAACTTCTCCACCAGCGGAAGCTGCTTGGCTTGATGGCAGATATCCAGCACGCGGTCAAAACGAGTATCGCCCACAACTGTCACATCGGTCACGCCAATTGTCGCCAGCAATTCTTTGGAAACTTCGTTCTGTACAAACAAATGAGCAAAAGTCCTCAGCACCTCACTATATCTCTTCCCATACCAACGGAAAAAAATCTGATTGGGACGGAAAATGGAAGATACGCTATAGGTGGGAATACCTCTCCTATGCAACTCATTCAAGTAATTCTGCCAAAATTCGTACTTGATAAAAAATACCATACAGGGATTAGCCAATTCTACAAACCGACGGACATTACGCGGAGTGTCGAAAGGCAGATAGCAGACAAGGTCTGCCCCCTGGTAGTTCTTTCTCACTTCATACCCTGAGGGAGAAAAGAAAGTCTGCAATATTTTATATTCGGGATGCTCCTTACGGATACGTTCTATCAAAGGGCGTCCCTGTTCGAACTCCCCCAATGAAGCTGCATGAAACCAAATATAACGGGCATTTTTGTCTATCTTGTTACGCAAGATATCAAATACTTCCCGGTGTCCTTTCACCATTTTGGCGGGCTTGGCGCTGAACAGGCCGGCAACCTTCACCCCGAATAGATAAATATAGATGACTAGGTTATAAATCATAACTACCGGCTATTACTTGAGCACTTCCACAGCCCGACGAATGCGTCGCAATGTTTCTTCTTTCCCTAAAACGGCTGAAATATCAAACATATGCGGGCCTTTACCTTCGCCTACCAAGGTTAAACGGAAAGCATTCATTATATTACCCAAGTGATAACCTTTATCTTCTATCCATTTCATGACCACAGCCTCCTGATTCTCCAGCGAGAAGTCGTCCAAGGCCTCCAATACGTCCGCCAACTCCAGCATACGTTCGGGAGAGTCCTCTTTCCAACGTTTTTTACGGGTCTTCTCATCATATTCCGTAGGAGCGACGAAGAAGAATTTGCAAGTTTCCCACAAATCCTTGATAAAACTTACACGATCTTTCATCAAGCCTACCACGGTCACCACTTTATCCATAGGAGCTTCAATGCCATGCTCTTTCAAGATCGGCATGAAAAGCCCGGCTACTTCCTCATTGCTTTTCTTCAATATATATTCATGGTTAAACCATTTTCCTTTTTCAAAGTCGAATTTTGCCCCGGCTTTGCTGCAACGGTGCAGGTCAAAAAGCTTCACCAGTTCATCCAAGGACATCAGTTCCTGGTCATTTCCCGGATTCCATCCCAACAGGGCAAGGAAATTGATAACAGCTTCGGGCAGGTAACCCGACTCACGATAACCGGAAGACACCTCACCGGTCTTGGGGTCGTGCCATTCCAACGGGAAAACAGGGAAGCCAAGACGGTCACCATCACGCTTGCTCAGTTTACCGTTACCATCCGGTTTCAACAACAAGGGAAGATGTGCGAACTCGGGCATGGTATCCGCCCAGCCGAAAGCCCGGTACAGCAGGACATGCAACGGAGCGGAAGGCAACCATTCCTCACCACGGATTACATGGGAAACTTCCATCAAATGGTCGTCCACAATGTTTGCCAAATGATAAGTAGGCAGTTCATCCGCCGATTTATATAAAACTTTATCATCCAAAATGGAAGAATTGATCACTACCTCGCCACGGATAATATCATGTACGTGTACATCTTCATTCGGTTCAATCTTGAAACGTACCACATATTGCTTCCCATCGGCAATCAGTGCATCCACTTCTTCTTTCGGCAGAGTCAAAGAGTTACGCATAGACATACGGGTAGAAGCATCGTACTGGAAATTAGAGATTTCCTGACGTTTGGCGTCCAACTCCGCCGGAGTATCGAAAGCAATATACGCCTTACCGCTGTCAAGCAACACCTGTACATATTTCTTATAAATATCACGACGTTCAGACTGACGGTAGGGGCCGTAGTTACCACCAAAGCTGACTCCTTCGTCGAAGTTTATCCCCAACCACTTAAACGACTCAATGATATATTCTTCCGCACCCGGAACAAAGCGATTTGAGTCGGTATCTTCTATACGGAAAATTAAATCTCCACCATGCTGGCGAGCAAACAGATAGTTATACAAGGCTGTGCGCACACCGCCGATATGCAACGCTCCCGTCGGGCTCGGAGCAAAACGAACTCTTACTTTTCTTTCTGACATTGTTGTTTTATATAAAATACGCCGCAAAATTAATCTAAATTTCCCGATTTTTTCGTATTTTGCGCGCAAAAATATACGATTATGAGAAGTTTCAAGACCAACCAACGGTTTTCATATAAAAATTTGATTTATAAAAGCCTTATTTTCATTGCCACAGTATCAGTGATAGTCTACTTTTTACCCAATGAAGGAAAGTTCAACTATCAATTTGATATAAACAAGCCTTGGAAATACGGACTGTTACAGGCATCATTTGATTTTCCGATTTACAAAAACGACATACAAGTACAAAAGGAACAGGACAGCATCCTGGCAGACTATCAACCTTATTTCCAGATAGACAAGGAAGCCGAAAAAAATGTCCTTTCCAAATTAAGGGAGGATTACAACAAGACCTTACGCCATTCACTGCCGGGCACGGACTATGTACGTTATATTGAACGCACATTAAAGGCACTGTATGAGGACGGAATCATTGCCGGAAATGACTTGAAGCGTATGGAGGAAGACAGTATCATTGCCATACGGCTGGTAGACAAGAATGTAGCGACAAGCCGTTTTATCGACCAATTGTACACCGTGAAGGAAGCCTATGAATATTTGCTGAATGCGGATACCACCCACTACAAAAAGAAGATATTACAACAATGTAATCTGAATGATTACATTACACCTAATCTGGTTTATGATGAAGAAAAGTCCGAGGCGGCGCAAAAAGACCTGCTCTCTAATATTTCATGGGCAAACGGCTTTGTGCTGAACGGACAAAAGATTATTGACCGTGGAGAAATTGTTGATGAGCAGACTTACAACATATTGGAATCCTTACGCAAGGAATGGGAAAAACGTAGCGACTCGGTACAAGAGAAAAGACTGACATTGGCCGGACAAATATTATATGTAGGAATCTTCCTGTTCTGCTTCATGGCCTATCTGGAGTTGTTCCGGGCAGATTATTATGAACGGAAAGGAACACTCACCCTGCTATTTGCGCTGATTGTGTTCTTCCCCGTCCTGTCTTCCATTATGGTGGAACAGAACTTGTCAAGTATTTACGTGGTTCCATTTGCCATGATTCCGATTATAGTCCGTGTTTTCCTTGACTCAAGAACGGCATTCATGGCACATGTCACTATCATTTTGCTTTGCTCCATCACTTTACGTTTTCCACATGAGTTTATCTTGTTACAGGTAGTGGCAGGAATGGTGGCGATCTATAGTTTGAGAGAATTGTCCCAACGGTCGCAATTGTTACGGACGGCTTTGGTTGTATTTATCAGTTACGCTTTATTATATTTTGCTTTCGAGCTGATTCATGAAGATGATTTGACCAAGCTGAATACGCGCATGTACATCTATTTTATGATCAACGGTATCTTACTGCTGTTCGCTTATCCGTTACTGTTCCTTTTGGAGAAAATATTCGGTTTTACTTCAGATGTGACTTTGGTGGAACTGTCAAATATCAACAATAGCTTGCTTCGGGAAATGTCCGAAGTAGCTCCGGGCACTTTCCAACACTCATTGCAGATGGCAAACCTGGCTGCTGCGGCGGCAAACAAGATTGGAGGTAAAAGCCAGCTGGTGCGTACGGGAGCATTATATCATGACATCGGTAAAATGGTGAATCCGGCTTTTTTCACAGAAAACCAGTCGGGAGTCAACCCGCACAAGAGTTTAAGTTATGAACAAAGCGCCCAGGTTATCATCAGTCATATCACCGACGGGCTGAAACTGGCGGAAAAGCATAATCTGCCCAAAGTGATCAAAGACTTTATCAGTACCCATCATGGACGGGGACTGACGAAGTATTTCTACATTTCATATAAAAACGAACATCCTGACGAAGAAGTGGATCAGGAAAAGTTCCGCTACCCCGGTCCGAACCCGTTCACCAAGGAACAGGCCGTCCTGATGATGGCCGACTCTGTAGAAGCGGCTTCACGCAGCCTGCCGGAGTACACGGAAGAAAGCATCAGCACACTGGTAGATAAGATTATTGACACACAGGTATCTGAGGGGTATTTCAAAGAATGCCCTATTACGTTCAAGGATATAGCAACAGTCAAAGCACTGTTTAAAGAAAAGCTGAAAACGATGTATCACACCCGAATCAGTTACCCGGAACTAAGGAAGTAAGCAATCCTGCACAAGCATCTTCCAGTATATCAAGCACGTTCTCGAACCCTTGCGCACCGCCATAGTAAGGGTCGGGAACATAGTCTGCCACTTTGGTGCGGCAATAATCCGTCATGCGATGGATTTTCTTTTCCGTTTCCAGATCGGGAGCACGCTCCATCAGGTCCTCTATATTACGGTCGTCCATGCCGATGATCATATCAAAATGATAGAAATCCTCCGTACAGACAGGACGGGAACGATGGGTCAGATTGTAACCGCGGCGGGAAGCATGCATCCGCATACGGCTGTCGGGCAATTCCCCTCTATGATAACTCAGGATTCCGGCAGAATCCACCTCTATCTCGTGTTCCAGTCCTTTTTTCTTTATGAGAGTACGCATCACTTCTTCTGCCGAAGAAGACCTGCAAATGTTACCGAGGCAGACAAAAAGTATTCTTTTCATATATAATCTACAAATGAAGGTATTCTTTAAATGATTTCACATCACGGTTCATGATCAGCTCTTCAGGAAACCCGGTAAGCTGCAACAATTCATACAAATTATCGTAACGGGCTATATCAAACGAAATATGCGCGTCACTTCCCAAAATGACCGGAACTTCATATTTCTTGCATAAACGGAGAATGGTGAGGTTGTTCTCACGGGCATTGGGTTTGTTACGGGTGGGTTTTAAAGAACTGTTATTTATTTCCAATAAAGTATGGTGTTCTTTGGCTGCCAATACCATCGGTTCAAAATGTAACGCCGCCGTACCGTCTCCGGGGTGACTGATAATATGAATAAAAGGATTGCTGATAACCTGTACCATTCCATGGGTGTTTTCTTCTATCGTTCCATATTCATAACATAAAGAGTGGATACCCGCAATACGGATATCAAGCATCTTCATATAATCCTCGTCCAAATCGAGGTTTCCTTTACCATCCAGAATATTAATCTCAGCCCCCAACAACAGCTCCACCCCATACATCCGGCGGGGAACCACATGCAAGTTTCTAAAATAAATAGGATGGCAAGTACCGGGAACACCGGGCGAATGTTCCGTTATCCCTAAAACCTTCAATCCCTTATCGGCGGCAGCTTGCGCCATTTCTTGTAAAGTACTGAATGCATGCCCGCTGGCAATGGTATGGGTATGTACGTCTAATTCTATCTTCATCTTTATTTTCGTTTATCTTTTCTATTATCGTCCAGTGCATGGACCGGTTACTGTGGATCTACATCATAATATACTAACAACGAACGGAAACGTTCATCTTCCAATATGGCACGTTGTACGGCAAGCAGATAATCACGCACTTTCTTTATAGAAGCATTCTGCTCCACTTTCACAATCATTTTTTTTATAAATAAGGTCTGGATACGGGCCACCGGCGGTTTGTCCGGACCCAATACCCTGTCGCCCAATCCGGAACGGAGTTGTGCCGCCATGGTATCCGCCGCCAAATCCAGAATATCCTCTTTGCGGTGTTTCAGATATACATAAATCAAACGATAATAAGGAGGATATTTGAACATCTGCCGTTCTGCCAATTGGTCATAATATAACTGCTCATAGTCATTATGCATCACTTGATGAATAACGGGTAAATCGGGCGATTTGGTCTGAAGGATAACCAGTCCTTGCTTATTTTTACGCCCGGCACGTCCTGCTACTTGGGCCATCAGTTGGAAAGCACGCTCATAGCTCCGGAAATCCGGGAAGTTCAACATCGTATCCGCATTCAGAATCCCCACCACACTGACATGATCAAAGTCCAATCCTTTGGACACCATCTGCGTACCAATCAGGATGTCCGTCTTGCCCTGTTCAAAATCCGCGATAATTTTCTCGTATGCGGTACGGGTACGAGTGGTATCCAAATCCATCCGGGCGACTTTCGCCTCGGGAAATATCAGTTTTATATCATCTTCTATACGCTCTGTACCGAAACCGCGATGCATCAATTCCACTCCGCCGCACGCCGGGCAGGAACGGGGAACTTGATAGGTATATCCGCAGTAATGGCAAGTCAGCTGGTTCAGCCCCTTATGATACGTCAGACTCACATCACAGTTCTTGCATTTAGGAACCCAGCCGCAGGTATGACATTCTATCATCGGAGCGAAACCGCGACGGTTCTGAAACAGGATAACCTGCTCCTTACACTCCAATGCCTCTTTTATCTGCTTGACCAGCGCCGGTGAGAAAGGGCCCTGCATCCGCTTCTGATGCGCCAGTTCCTTGATGTCAACCAGTTCTATATGAGGAAGCCGGATATCTTTATATCTTTCTTTCAATTCTACCAAGCCATACTTTCCCGAGGTAGCATTAAAGTAAGTTTCCACACCAGGAGTAGCCGTCCCCAGCAGCACTTTCGCCTTGAACATAGAGGCCAGCATGATGGCTGAGCTACGGGCATGGTAACGTGGGGCGGGGTCTTGCTGTTTATACGTATTCTCGTGTTCCTCATCTATGATGACCAGCCCCAAATTACGAAAAGGCAGAAAAATAGAGGAACGGACTCCGAGAATCACATCATAGCTCTTCTCTCCCAACTGTTTCTGCCATATCTCCACCCGCTCAGCGTCCGGAAACTTGGAATGATAAATACCCAGCCGATGTCCGAACACCCTTTTCAAACGCTCAGTTATCTGAGTGGTCAGTGCAATTTCCGGAAGCAAATATAAGACCTGCTTTCCTGTTTTCAGCACCTCCTGAATGAGGTGGATATAAATTTCCGTCTTGCCACTGGATGTAACGCCATGCAGAAGACACACATTTTTCTCTCTGAAGCATTGAAGAATGTTGCCATAAGCCTGTTGCTGCGCAATATTCAGCGGATTAATATCACCGGTATCCGAAATTCCTTTATCCAAACGTCCTATCTCCTGATGATAGACCTCAAAGACTTTCTTTTCGACCAATCCGTTAAAAACGGCCGCAGACCCTCCAGACTTTTCAAGCAGCTCTTTCTTTGTTACTTCCTTTAAAGCATACCCTCTGGCTACCCAACCGGACAATTCCACATACTTCATTAATATCATCAATTGTTTAGGAGCACGTGACAATTCATTGAACAGCCGTTGTAAGTAAGCCTCATCCGCTTCTCCGTTCACCAATCTCACCCTCGCCTCAGTACGCGGTTTGTAATTACGTTTCAGTTCCTCCTTGACAAAGATGGCCTCTTTGTCCAACAAAGACTTGATGACAGTCAACACATTTTTCAGTCCGCTGTTTTTTTCCAACTGGGTTACACACTGTTCTGTATCCCGGCTCAACAAATCCAAAATTTTCTGCTCTTTCTCCGGTAAGGGTGCAGTGGCTTCAAAATCGGGATTATATTCCACCAACGTTTCGCTTTCCAGTTTCATACCCGAAGGGATAGCCGCCTTGTACACATCTCCTAATGTACAAAGATAATATTCCGCCAGCCATTGCCAGAACTCATATTGTTTCGGTAACAGTACCGGAGATGAATCCAGCACTTCAGCTATATCCTTCGTTTCATACCCCTCCGGGGCCGCATAATGTACATTTGTCACTATTGCCGTATAGAACTTTTTCTTTCCAAACGGAACAACCACCCGACAACCAATCTGTACCATCTCTTCCATCTCCTGAGGAAGGGAATAAGTGTATTGGTTGGCAATAGGTAATGGAACTATGACATCTACGAATTTTTTCATAGTGCAAAATTACAAAAAAGGAGGCATTCTTCACTGAATGCCTCCTTTTTATCTTTTATTAAATAAGGTTGTCTAGAACAAGTATGCCAAAGAAACTTGCCAAGTGTTGTTCTTTATATTAACAGAATGGTGTCCATCACCCGATTCACCCTCTGTATAATATTCATAAGTACCAGTCTTGCTCAGAGCAAAATTATAATTAACCCCTAACTGTAAATGACGTATCAATTTAAGACCTGCTCCTACATTGAAACTGGTTGTAGATTTTTTCAATGACAATTCACGCGTCCATGTTTTATTGCCAATATTAAAATCAAACTGGGGACCTGCAGCAATATAAGCACCCAACATGCTACCGAGACCAAAAGACCATTTCAAATTCACAGGAACTGCAAATGTCTTTAACTTCATTGTTTTCTCTCCATCAGCCCCTAAGTCTGTCTGAGAATATAAAGCCGCAACATCTGCCCCTATCCCGATAATAGGCAGGGTGAATTCAGCCATCGGACCCACAAAAAAACCAGTCTTATTATCCCCCTTAAAAGCATCCTTTGAAAAACTCAATTTTGAAATATTCAAACCACCTTTTACTCCAAAGTGCAACTGAGCCTGAGCAGGAGCAGCCATCATCAAACATACAGCTACCATTAATACACTAATAATCTTTTTCATGTTTGTCTATTTTTAGTTTACGCCACAAAGATAAACACTTTTTCCATGTATAATGTTCAATCTCCCAGGAAAGTTACATTACGCTTTCCAATCCCCCCTTCCAAGAAGAAATATCAAACAAAAAACGGACAGAATTTTTTATTCTGTCCGCCATGTTCTCTTTCTAATATTCTTCCTCGTTAAAGAAGAAATGGGCTTCTGAATATCAGCTAATTGCATAGAAAGATGTAATTCTTGGAAAACCTATTTGGCTCTGAAACGCTGCAAAACGCCATTTCATGCCCAAATACGTAAAATAGACCACAATATTGGCAATTAACTATAGACATACGATTTATATTATTTTAATCAAACAACCTCTCCCTCTAGCATTCCGTAACAGAACATCGGGGAGACCCTGCAAAGATAAGGCGAATAAACTTCTACGCAAACATATTACGCACTTTATTTGCGCAGTCACAGTTACGCACCTTTTTACGCACCAATTCTTACGCACCCTTATGCCACTTCCTCATATTCCACATATTCAGCTTCCGATTCCTCTTGTACCATTGAAGATGGTTCAGTAGATACATTAACAACCTCTTCCAATTCTTTCAGCCAATTCCGTACTGTGCCTTCGGCTATCCCCAGCTCTTTAGCAATCGCCCTATTGCTCAGACCTTCCTCGTGCAGTATCTTCATCTTAGCCTTTAAGATACTCTTATCCTCACTCTTGGACGGCTTCAACAGCTTCTCCTCTTCCGAACAACCTTCCTCTACAAATCGTGGGAAATTATCATCCTTAACTATCCGATACAGAATAACGTTATCCTTGCCATGCTTATTCTCTCCTTGACGGACTTTGATTTGTTTCAAGTAGATGGTTTTACTATCCTCCCGTGATTTCCCCAACGCAAAACTACTATCACAGAAGTTCATCAGCCGTTTAGAGCCTGCCAAATCATCCGCTTCTATTTCCTTTTTGGAGTTTCGCTTCTTCGTATGGGCTATTACCAACAAACTCAGTCCGTATGTATGCTTCATTGCGGACAATCGCTTCATTATCCGTGTCGCTTCCACCCCCTGGTCAAGTTTACCGCACAGATAGGTTATATTGTCCACGATGTAAGTCTTAATACCCATCCTCACACCCTCTTCTATCTTCTTGAACAATCGTTCTTCTACTTCCCTATCGTCCGAAACCTGCTCTATCCTCAGACTTGGACGAAAGAGATTATCAGAGAACTGGTAAGGCACTCCCGTTTCATCATTGGTGTAACGTGAACGGAATTGGCTCAAAGAGAGCTCATAATCCAAGTACATCACCTTACGCTCTTGGGCTATATGTTCCGCCATCTGCATAGCATATAAGGACTTACCAACGTTAGCTTCTGCAAAGAAGATACAGAGTTCATTCTCATACCAAAATGTTTCATACAAAGCCTTTATAGGCGGTAAAGCCAAAGCCTTCTCCATTGCCTGATTAGCGGTCAAGCATCCGCATGACATATTATTATACATTTCAATTTCTTAATAAAATTAACACTATGTTTGATAGGGACAAAACACCCTATCCCAATGACATTATACGTCATTGGCTACTCACATCATCCTACCATGCCATTTCACCAAGCATGATAAAGAATACATATTAATAGGCAAATCCAGAACCGAACACTTGGGTTAATGTCGCTCTTCCGTTCTGTGGCTATGTGAAGAGTGATAGCCATACTCTACAAGTGAAGTACCCACCCTCATTTGAAAAGCAATGCAAATATAAGCAAAATTATGTATATACTCCAAATATGAAAAGTTAAAATAATACAATATATCACCGTTTAATTTTGATATTACATTTATTTTGCTATAAGATTCTTTAACTCAAAAAAGAAGCATAACAAAAAAGGAGTAACCCTAAAACAAGGCTACTCCTAAAAAGGAACAAAATCAAGGTATCACCATACCTCTACTTAAAGAATCATCTTATTTATAAATATCCCATTTCTCTTTATATTACGCATATTTCATTCAAAATCACACTTTTACAATGCAAATCCATACCGAAACGGAGATATTACTCATTAAAAGTCAGTAGTTTACCAAGTAAATAAATTTTCTTTTCTTTCAAAAGGACATAATCAATCGGTGGAGATACGTGATGTATAAGAGCGATTTGACACATTTTCAATATCTTACCCAAATTATTCTCACCTATGAAACAACCTACATTATTAATTTTACCGCACTCCTCAGAAACAAGCAACTTTAAAGCGTTTTTCTTTAGACCTTGATGTTGCGCACATACTTCCTTCTTCTTTTCCCAACGGCATCGCTTCAATTCCTTATTTTTAGCACCCCATAATGTGGCAGTTGCACCGTGATTGTTCGTGCTGTCTTCAATAATCACAGCATCGCTTGGTACAGACAACAGCAATTCCCTAAATTCTGAATTACCAATGCACTTACACCAAACCACATAGAGCATCCATTGCAAACGAATTTCTGCCCAATCTTGACGAACATGTTCCATATTAGCCTTCTTGATAACTTTTTTACAGACAAAAGCGTTTGGTTCATCAATCAAATTCTGCTGAATAGCTCTATTCAAAGGTGCATCCAAAGAAAACTCCCCACAAAGATATGCGCATTCACTACTTCGGAAGACATGACCGCAGAATGGAAAAGGGTAGCCACCACACAAATTGCCCAAACTGAGAATTATTCCGTTACGTATATCTGTAGATTTGCAAAACGCCCAACAATTTTGTCTTGTCGTATCATACACCTCTGTACGTCCCAATATTATTTCATTAAAAAGAAGAGTTTGAGTAGAAGCAGGGCAGTTCCCATACATGAAATTTTTATCCATATTGTTTTTTTTATAAGCACCGCTTAAAACTCCTACTATTTTACCAACATGAGTTACTATAAGGTTCTGTTGGCGCAGAGCTAAAACACTATGGATGTTTATTTTACAAATATAAGGTATCATAAGCAATAGTCCCAATTATTCGCCATAATTATTCTTAATTTTTTTTGCCCATAAATTATCGTAAGTAGTCACCATTGATGTAACGACCAAACATCTGAATATAACGATAGAATACATTTTGGTTGATATTATATATCAATAAAATAGCCCTGAAATTCAACTTATAAATTATCTGATTTTTAAGTTGATGTAGCAAAGGCATAAAAAAGAGTAATCCAAACAAGGACTACTCCATTAAAAAGATAATGAATAAATGAGGTATCGCCATACCTCATTTAACGCTTATCAATCTGTAATTACTTCCTTTGACAATCCCCAAATACTATCCTTACTTATTATACTATAAGTAACCAACTCCTGATTATCTTCCAAGTCAATATGTTCTTTCACCGAATTTATATCATTTTCAGGTATAACGTATTCAGACATTTCAGGTGTGTTTTCATCTTCGCTACAAGCCATAAAAAGCACAGCAAACAATGCGGTTAGTAAAAGTACTTTTTTCATAATATCCTATTTTTTAGTATTTACTTTATATGGTTTCAAATTAAAATCCTCCACTTCCACTGAAATCTTATATTCCATCTTGGGATTCAAGTTCACAATGTTGCTTCCCGTATTCAGTTCTATGTCACTGACCTTTCTTCCGTCTTGGAAGCATGAAACAACTCCCGTTTCCGTTGCATCATCCTTTATATTGATGATTAACTTTCCCTTATCCAAACGAATGTCAATGGGATTGGGTGACACATAACCAAAGTATGTCAGGTTCTTAGATAAACCCCACTGCTTGTCATACTTATAATTCAAATAATATTTCCTGCTTGGTGCAACAATCTTTGCATCCTTAAACTTCATACCAAATGAATTTTCCGCAATCTTCGGTTGTATTGACGAGGTTACAATAATGCTGTCAAGATTGGTGTTTATCAGTCTGTCCTTAATGATGTCAGAATTGAAAGCATTCTCACCAATGGATTCAAGATTTTCAGGAAGATAAATTCTTGTTGATATGGTATTGACAAACGCATTATCCTTAATCGTTTTAAGGTTCTGCAAGTTGGATAAGTAGATATATCCATCATATTCATCGTCCCAAAAACGTGGATTGGGCGAATGAAATGATTCATCCCACTGTTCTTGTGAATCCAAATAAATGTCAATGATATTAGCAAAAGCATACTCACCAATTGAAATTATATTCTTTGGTAAGATGATTGTACTATATTGTGGCTTTTTATTCAATTTCTTGTTGTTGTAACTTTTATCAAAGGCATAAGGTGGTATTTCATTATCAGGATATTCATAATATCCGTTTATTGTACCATTTTCCCCCTTATAAGCACGAATTTCAATATTGTCACGCATTCTAACACTATGCAGGTTTGGAAGACTATCACGCATGAATTTAAAGTCCTCCGCTGTTAGGAATGTATGATGCCAAGTACCATCTTCGGGATTCTGCCAATCACTATAACTAATGATTAATATAGATTTTTTCCATGTTTCATAATTGGGTTCAACTCCATATAATTCCCAGCATTCATCATTAGGGTCATACCAAGTTTGAACCTTATATTGAAGTGATTCGTGTGGGTATTTTTCGCCACTCATAAGCATAGCAGTGCCAAATTGTGAATCACCAAAATCAAATGTTTCATCTCCTTTTGTATTATTATTCAACCCTCTTGTACTAACATTGTCAATCTTGTATGTCTCAATCTTCATGGATGAAGTTTGCGCATTTACCAATGGAAAAACAAACATTCCAAAAAGCAACGTAAAAAGCAGTTTCTTAATCATATAATATTAATTTAAAAGTTATATATTATCTATTGTTGTGGGTACATTTTGTACCACATTATATATTACATTTTATCAATATACATACTCTAATGTAAGTGTTCTGTAAATGTAATTATGTTCTTTACCTGCAATTAGATGAATATATCTAACTTTCTTGATTAAGTTTCCATCTAATTCATATTCATAATGCGGACTTATAGTACTACTACCATATCCCGAACCATCTTTACTTCCCTTCAACGCCTTTGTTGTATTTAGTCCAAACCATTCTGTAAACCCAATATTTTCATCCTTGTATGTTTTACCCGTACCTCCTAATTTGAAGAAATTTATATTCAAATTGGTATTATTTACGATTTCCGATTCCGTATAATATTCCAAATCGTCACTCCAATTTCCACCTCCTTCCATTCTTTCCGACACTATATTTCTTTTTCTCCAAGTAAGCATCATTATTTCATTGTCACCAATGCTGTTTGTCCCTCTATGAATTGCTTGTAATTCTCCATTACGATATACATAGTTAGTTGTTTCGCAAAAGCCATCATCACCATACGCTTCTTTTTTAACCACAAAAAATCTATTAAAGGATTTTTGTTCTAAACTATAATATGTTTTCTCCAACCAACACAAGGGTTTATTTTTATTGGTATCAAACACTTTTCCATTTTTATACCCAATATAGTATATATACTTTTCATCAGAATATTTCCCACTACGGAATGTATAGACATGAACATATTTATCATTTCCGTGATAACCGCTTCGTGTTACTTTCACCAAATCGTTTGAACCGTCATACTCAAAATCAAGTTTATAAGAAAAGTCTCGTCCACCATAAGATTCAACGATAGCAGTTTTTACCATATATTCACCTCTACTATTAACCTTTTGGGCAAGCACAAAAGGAGAAATGCCAAACAGCAAAAATACAACACAAATTTTCTGCATATAAAAAATTTGATTATTTATCAACCCAATTTCCATTTATCATTAAGTATAAAGAGGAATTTATAAAGCAATAAATCCCCCTCTATATTTCTCTTTGAATATTAGATAATATCACAGTCACCCCTTCCAAGTAATTTATTACAATAACTAAAAATGAGTGTTCAGCATTCATCAATCACACACCTTATTTATTATATCAATTATGTGAAGACGCTCCACTTCCGCTTTTGCATCATCAATAATTTTAACAAGATTTTTCTTGTCTTCTATTGATAACTTTTCCGATTCTATATCTTCAATTTTTATATTAGTATTATTTATCCTATTCATCAGTTCTCTAATAGCATCTAATGTTTCCATGACTACAAATTTGAATGTTTACACAAAGGGGAGTTTTATACGTAAACTCCCCAAATAACTTTTTTCAACTGAAATTCATCAGTTGCGAATAAGCATTACGCAACTCTACTTGAATACTGCCCACAAGATGAATAAGCAAAAGTAGCAGACACCTTGCTTATTTTCAATTCTACTTTTTTCATATCTGTAAGAATTAATGTTATAGTAATATTTCTTGGGGAATTACATTTACCCACCTACCTTCATACTCTTATCATTGTGATTGGATGAATATTCTCTTTTCAACAATTCAATCCTAGGAATCGAAAGAGAATCCAAACATTCTTGCAATGTTTTACCATTTAGCGGGTCGAATCCCTTAGCCATTTTACGAGCTAACTCGTATCTATTCTTTGCTATATAGCAATTGGTTTCCGCAGCTTTTATCGGTGTTCCAAATTCTGAGAAATTATTTCCTGGACAAAGATTACAATAATCACAATAGTTATATTTTCCACAGTCTTTATACTGACTTAATGTTAATTTTCTCCACCATTCCAATTCTTTACTCTCTTGCAATATCTGTTTCAGAGTTTGAGTTTTCAAATTACCAAAAGGAGCATGAAAAGAGCAACATGGTAATAAGTTACCCTCTGGACTTATACAAAATGAATTATAAGCTGCTCCACAAGCATTTTTATTTAGAGGCTTCGTTTTCCCTCCATAATTGGGAGCTTCTTTTCCTACATACAATGGGATATTACTATCACGTAGCACAATTTCTAACATATTTGGGGATAGTCTCAAATAGCGGCTAACGCACTTATCTCCTTCCACAGAATCCGTCAATGCCACTTCAAACTGAAATACTGTACCATATTGTTTAGCTATATCAGCCACCATATAATAGCTTTTTACGTTTGTTTGCATCACGCAACACTTTAATTGCAAAGGGACTGCCAACTCAGAAAGCTGCTTAACAACCGTCATTGATTTTGCCCACGAACCATTGATGCGAGTAATATAGTCATGGTCTCGTGCAACACCGCTATATATAGACACGCCAACTAAACGAGGATAATAATCCGCTAAACGGGATACTGAATCTACCAACCGTTGCCCATTAGTAAAAATATCAAAAGCAATGTCCTTCTGGTACAAATAATCAATAACTTCCCAAACTATATGCTTAGAGAAAGGGTCTCCACCTGACAAACAGACTTTAACAAGCCCTTCTTCGTACAGCTCATCAATAATCCGCTTATAATCTTCAAGCGTTAACTCGTTTCGATTCCCCCTTTGGCTAATTTCTTGGTCATTTCTTGTTGCTCCCACATTATAACAATGAATACACTTTTCGCTGCAATTATATGTCAACTCAAACATTGCACTTGTTATTCCGCCAACCCTATCCGTATAAGCAGCTTCCGCACTACTAATACCATAAGGCAATTTCTCCTGCACAGACTTTTTATCCTCTCGACTTAACCTGCATTTATATGCGCTTACCATCCCTCTATATACAGCAATTTCATCTGATGTAACTTGCTTTATAGCAAGCAAATGCAAATCTTTCAATTCTTCCAAGAAAGGAGTTAATGAATCTATTGCAATGTCTGTTTGCTTAGATAATTCTTCCACTGTTATGGGTGAGTTTCTGCCAATAGAAAGTATTGTTCCTACAACCAATGCCGAATAATCTTCAAAAAAATAACTAATCCCCTCTATTAAATTATAGTAGAGAGCCACATTGGCATGTTTATCATATCTTCCACAAGTCCATTGGGGACGATAATACGTCATATTTTCATCAAAATGACTGCATTAGCTCATGGATGCAAGGTTAAAAAAAGGAAGTGTGAGCCTATTTAGACTTATCCCATAGTTCATATTTCCATTGATAAGCTCTGGACTGCTCGTGTTGTAAATAAGAACAAGAATAAGAAAAACAGCTCACACCTTTGGTTATATATGTATGGGTACATATATGACAACCAAAGGAGAACGTCTTTTGTTATTCCAACAACACAAGTGAATTGTCCAGATTCATCAATGTGGAATAAAGCTAAAACGCTTCCTATAAATTACTATGTTTCACCATTGTAGCACAACGGCAATGCAAAGATATACATTAAAAGCGAATTTAGCAACGTTCTGTGAGCTGTTTATAAAGCAAATATATACTAAAAGGTCAAGCAATCATAGGTTTGGAGCAATTCTTCTGTACGAAGTCCCAAATATCGTTTGGTAATGGCTACGGAACTGTGATTAAATAACTCCATCAACTTTATTAAGGCAAGTTCCGCACTCTCGCCATTCATGTTATAAACTTGTCGCCCAAAAGTCTTACGCAAACTGTGACAACTGAAATTTTTGATTGACAAGCCGTATTTTGTTTTTACCTCTTTCAAAATCACATTGATACGCTGTACAGTGAATACAGTCCCCTTCTGACTGACAAGTATAGGAGCATCTACGCCAATGGGGTGAATTTGTTCGTAACAATCCGAAATATGCCTTTTCAATTGTGGATTAATCCGTATGGTTCTACTTTTTCCCGTTTTCTTCTCAATAATGCAAAATTCATCTACATGCAAAATTTGCTCCCAACGCAAAGCCAATATGTCAGAAACTCTTAATCCCCAAAAACAACCGATTGAAACGAACAAAGACATTTGAAACTTGCCATCCCGATATAGGATGCGGATTAAATTCATTGCTTCTTTCCACTCCAAATAATCACTTGTTGTTTGACTATATTTTAGGCTCATAAATGTTCAATTTTGTTAGTTATTAAATAAAAGTGAATATCATATCAACACCTCAAAATAGCAAAATTATTTAAACCATTGGTATTCAATACAATATTCACTTTGTGCAGAAGTGAATGTTAAAATACCGCTATTAAGTTCTCCCAACGAAACGAACGCCAACCACATTTTTCTAAGTCGAAATACGCAGTAGTGGCATAATTTTCACGACTTTCACCCCAACCGCAAACTTTATCTTTCACAAAATCGGGATTAGTTGTACCAAATGCAATACGAACCTCACCATTACTTTTCAGATAGGCAAATTTTACGATTTTGTCACTTTTCAACTTATTTTTCAATTGCTCTATCAAAATTGCCTTTGAAATTCCATCTACTTCACGTGCATTTGTGCGCACTGTAACAACTCTCGCTCTTGTCGCTGTAATACCGTTTAAAATTATTGCTTGCATATTTTTATTATTTATCAGTTAATATTCTACAATCAATCACCACAATAGAAACCATTGCCACGACCATAGCCCATAGCATAAGAAACTGCATCAGAAGACAAACCTTCAAACTCTTTTTTGTTAGGCTTCTCGTTTTTACGGGTGTTGTGCGCTGCCCAACTTGCGGCAATCATCGCATCAAGTCTTGCTGCTTTTTCTTCTCGTGTCTTAACTGCATCTCGTTCCCAACTCCAAGCCGCTTTTAAACATTCTGACCAAGAACGTCCTTTACGTTGAAAGTTATTCTTGTAAAGTCTGTGAGCATCCTTCATCACTTGTTGTTTATTATATCGTTTCATATCATCTTCGTTTTAATTACAATGCAAATATATGACATATACTTAATACATGCAATTTATTTACGCTAGAAATAGTTAAAAATATGACATTTATTCATTTTATGCCATATAATTCCTATTTTTGCAATAAAACTATTGAATTATGGAAGAAAAAGAGAAAAAAGAAAGGACTGTTATTCATCTCAACATAAAAGAGAATGACACCCATCACTATTTTGGTAGTATAGCCAATGTATTTGAATACTTTTCGTATGAAGAACTTGGAATAACTTACGGCTCGTTAAGAAATTATGGACTTTCGTATGAAAATCCATACCAAAATACTAAATGTATCATCAGAAAAGGAACACTTTTGTCAAAATCAGGGAATAGGGGTAAAAATAGATAGCCAACTGTTATCTCACCCATAAATCCCCACTATTAAGTCCACATAAATAAACTATAACCACTTTATTATAAATTACATAAACGAGATACATAATAAAAAAGAGAAAACATATTCTATATACCGTACTTGCGTATTTTTTCTTTAACTCAAAAAGACTTTTTTGTCAATTATAACTAAAAAAGTGGTAGTAATATGTTCTAAGTTGTATATTTGCATTGAAAAAACTTGAATAGGAATCCTTTCAAGTTAGTGCGTAGATAAAAAGCTACTGCACAATAATATAAAATGATTAATAATGACAAAAAGGAAATCACACTTGGCGTTAGTGTGCAAAAATTTAAGAACAAACCTGATAATTGGAAAGTATTAACCTATAAACGCCATACAATAACCATAGAGGAACTTGTAAACCTTATTTGCGAAGGGCATTGCATTTGTCAAAACTTCAAAACAACAAGTGAAATATTTGGACTTAGAGAAAAAACGATTGCCAATTTTGACTTTGCAGACTGCGTAGTATTGGATATTGACGATACGTTTCTATCTATGAACGACTTCTATTTATCATTAAAAGATGAACATAAGCCAACCATCATTTATACTACGTATAGCAATATTGATAACATAAATAATAGATTTAGACTGATTTATGTCTTTAACGAACCGATAAGAAGCAATGAATATTATAGGGGCATAGCTAATACTATTGTTTATAATATCCAAAAAGAGATTGAAGGTTTTGATTTAAAGGACAAAACATGTTTGAATGCTTCGCAGCAATTCGCAGGTAATGGTAATGATAACATTGTATATTATTATAATGATAATATATTTTATCCTACGGATTTTGGATTTGATGAAAATTATTTTTCCAATTCAGATAGTATATTAAAAAGAGAGAGGAAGAACAACATACAAACTGACTTGGAAAGTCCGATTGGTAATACTGAATTTATGAAAGACTTTTGGGGCATGAGTTATAAAAGAAACGAAGAAGAATTTATACGTAAATATGCAAACGTATATCCATTCCTTGAAGCTACTCCACTGCCTGAGACGGATACAGATACACCTTATATATTATTGCCTGACAATTATATTGAAATAAAGCGGTATTGGTACAGAGAACCACAAATCAAAAATGGCAATGAAGTGGCATATAAAAGCCACGTTGTTAAACTTAAATCAGGAAACCGCAGGAAGCTGTTATATGACGGTTGTTTACTCCGAAAGATAATGCTACCTGATATTACAGTAGAGCACTTACTATACTGCCTTGTGTGCGAACGTAGGTACTATGTGGATAACCAAGATAAGGTTATAACCAATAAAATATTATACCAAATAGCCAAAGATTCTTGGAGTGATACAGAGCGAAATATCAACATACAAAAGGACAAAAGACTGTTCATTGTAAATTCCAAGTATTGCGAAAAATATGGAATAAGCAAACGAGCAGCCCGAAACATAGCCACTAAAATGTTATTGGACTTACAACTCAAACAATTATATGATACGAATTTATCAGTTAAAGAAAATATGGAATCACTGAAAAATCAGGGCATTAAAATCGGCAAAAGCAGTCTCTACAATTGGGTGAAATCAAAAAAAATATAGCAAAAATTTGGGACTCCACAAAGCAAACCACATGCAAAATATCCCCCATAGGGAGGGCTTCCTCCTCCCTGAGTGAGGGGTTACGGCAGTAGGACTACGTTAAATATATTAAAAAATAGGGGTTGTGTCTCTAAAAAGTGGTAAATGACTATTCCAAGTCGTATATTTGCAATGTAACGATATTCCCATATCATTACATAATAATAACCACCTTGTCTATAACTCTAAGACCTGAGTGGAGAATAATATATTAAAGCCATGAGTTACGAATTAATTGATAATGAAACAATGAACAAATTATTTTTAAGCATAGAAGTTCTAAACAAACAAGTAAAAGAGCTATCTGAAAAATCGAATTTTACAGAAAAAGAAATTTACACAAATAGTGAAATTAGAGAATTACTTGGGGTACAAGACAAGTTAATACGAAAGTACCGAGACGAGGGAAAATTAGGATTCCATAAAGAAGGGGATAAATTTTGGTACACCAAAAAAGATATACTCCAATTTTTATCCCACAATCATTGTGAAGCCTATGCTTACAATTAATCAGCAGCAGTATTATAATCAGGGGTGAAATCAAAGTTTAGCTTTGTTTCCACCTCTTTTTGTAATGTTTCGGGTAAGAATTTCGCATACACTTTTTCTGTTACCATCACACTACTATGCGCCAACAAACGACTAACCTTATGCACATCAACCCCATTATTCAAAGCGAACACTGCAAATGTATGTCTTGCAACGTGCATCGTCAAATTGAATGACAAATCTCCGATTTTATGTCCTAATGCTTTTAACGACACCTTTATAGGAGTATTTTTATTAATCCGCATTCGTTTAAGTTCTTCTTCATCAGCCAAATTAAAATCATCAGGCAGTAAAGCAAAGACAAAGCGGTTACTTCTTTTTTTCATCTTCCATTGCTCCAAGATTTTTAATGCCGCATCATTCAAGGTAATTTCATGTGGTACTTGTCCTTTATACAGCACTTTTTTCAACTTATGTTTTTCCAAATCAACGTGCATCCATTGAAGGGTTAGTATATCGGAGAAGCGTAAACCGCAAGCATGAAAAGCAAATAAGAACATATCCATATATTCCCTTGTGCGTGGATATTTCACTACATTATACAACGCAACAAACTTACTCATCTGTTCTTTAGTCAAGTAGCGGACATCTTCATCTTCCGCATCTTCATCCGATAATTTCGTTTTAATCGGCAAATACTTTTCCGAGATTGCATCAGCAACAGAGGCTTCCATCAACCCTTTTCTTGCCGCAAGTTTTGCAGCCTTCATCAACGGGGTTAATGCCTTATTGATAGTGGCATTTATATTATTACGTTTATTTTTTCGCCATATAATATAAGAATCTACTATATCTTCCGTCATATCAGCAACACTAATGCTATCCTCACCCAATTCTTCTAGAAGAAAAGTACGAAATAGCTGCAAGCCATTTAAACCATTATCACGAACACTTATACCTATCTTTTCCGTCTTATATAATGATTCTAAATTGTCAATAGCCAACTGCACAAAATCCTGATTCTTTTCCTCATTCACATTATATTCACCTTTAACCATTGAGCGCAGCACATCAATTGTTAAACGTTTCTCAGACGGGAAATCCAATATTAGCGCATCAATATCATTTTTCTTTTTATCAAGTATCTTATTCAATCGGACACTTTGCGGATGGACAGAACGAACCTTTTGCGCCTTATCGTTCCACTCCTTTTCCTTGACCCATACGTCTGTTTTATCTTTGGCTACTTTTCTATCCAAAGTATATTGTATATATACCTGATACTCATCTTTGGCATTTTGACTATCTTTCCGCAGAACAAAGCTGCCTGAATTACTTAATGACTTAACTCGTCCCATATACTTACTATTTTAAATTTAGGAATATGGAGCAAAAATAATGTAATTTTTGGGAAACATATTTGGCATTAAAACGCCTTAAAACGAAAAATGGACGATTTTTAAATCGCCCATTTATTGATTTTCAGCTTGATTTTCAAGTCCTTTTACCGATTTCTGCATTAATACTCCTCTTCATTGAAAAAGAAATCCTCTTTGCTCGGATAATCCGGCCAAATATCTTCTATACTTTCATAGATTTCGCCTTCATCTTCCATCTCTTGCAAGTTTTCGATTACTTCCAACGGAGCGCCCGAACGCATTGCATAGTCAATCAACTCATCCTTTGTAGCAGGCCAGGGAGCATCCTCTAACTTCGAGGCCAATTCTAATGTCCAGTACATAGTTTTCTTATTTTTTAAGTAAATACTTTTCTTTCGTTCTCTAATTAGCCGCAAAAGTATAATAAATTATTTCATTTGCAACTTTTATCCCAAAAAATTTCATCCGTTTTAGTTAAATGATTTAACTTTCGGGTCAAAATGAATAAATAATCAGATAAACGGTTGACAAATGCTGTTACACGGGCATCTATGTCACATTCTTCAGCCAATGCAAGAATACGTCGCTCGGCACGGCGACACACCGTCCGGCAAATGTGCCCAACGGCTGCTCCACGGTCACCCCCCGGCAGAATAAAAGCATTCAAAGGAGGAAGTTCATTGTCAATTACGTCAATTGCCTGCTCCAACATCCGGATGTCTTCATCCTCTATACGACTTTCCATACGCAACTTGGTCTGTGTCTGATCCGTTGCCAGATACGAACCGACAGAGAATAATTTATTTTGTATACGAAAAATGATTTGTTTATCCTCCTCATCCGTCAAATACGTTTGCAACAATCCCAAATAGGAGTTCAATTCATCCACTGTGCCATAGGCTTCAAGCCGTATATGCGTTTTCGGCACCCGGGTACCACCTACCAATGATGTGGTTCCCTTATCACCTGTTTTGGTGTATATCATGCTTTTCTTCATGGTTCCGGTTATAAAAAATTTACAATATAATGCTGTTTATATCTCGCTTTATCAAAAAAGACCAACCCTATGTCATACAAATCAAAAGTGATACCCGTCGACTCACTGGCTACAATTTGCTCCCACCATTTCCGTTTTTCCCTCGATTCATGAATTCCTCCGACAATAAAGCAACTACGAGGTCCGGCATAAGGAAGTACCAGTTCAAAAACTTCTTTATAAAAAGGAGTATGCCCTATATGCAGACAATCTAATGTATGCACCTCCGCCAGTTTCTCCTCCAGTTGCCGGGAAGTCTTTGCCCAATCCCTGCCTTTCAAGGTGACGGAGTCCATAGTATGACACGCAGCCCGCATATATCCTATGGATGCCCCATTACCAATCCCCACTTCAATCAACGACTTTGGTCTGAAATAATTAACCAACCGGAATAGCAAACGGTTCACTTTCCTTCGATAATGTGGCAAATAAGCAGGAAATCCCCTTTCCTTCAATACCCGATAAGCATAGTAGTGATATTTTTCATAAACAACAGAAGTAATCAGAAAAAAATCAGACGGAGAGTGTACTCCGTAACCACAACGGTGACGGAAGCGACTGCACCAATTCCATATACGATGAAGAAAAAACATATTTCTCAGCTTTATTAAGTAACACAAAGATAAAAGATTACCCGACAATATCGAAATAAAATACTATTTTTGTTGCCCATTAGTTATTAAACCATTTATAAACGATGAAACACACACTCTCTTTTATGGTATGGGCAATACTGGCTGTCTTATTGCCTTTACAAATGGCCCAGGCCGCAGCTCCTCCCACTGAATTACAGAAAAGACTTCAAAATCTTCCGGACATCAGTGACATTAAACCAATGCAAAGTGATGCCTATCCGGAGAAATATGTATTCTTCATTAATCAACTATTGGATCCGCATCACCCCGAAGCAGGGAATTTCAAGCAAAGGGTTATTCTCTCGCATGTAGGTTTTGACCGCCCTACCGTACTGGTTACCGAAGGCTATACCGCCCATTATGCCACCCATCCGCGTTATCAAGAAGAGTTATCCAAATTATTCAACGCCAATCTGGTATTCGTGGAATACCGTTATTTTGGTGAGTCCATGCCGAAGCCCTGCAACTGGGATTATCTCACGGTTGAAAATTCACTGTATGATTTGCATCATGTAACCACGACCTTGAAACAACTATACGATGAGAAATGGATAGCTACCGGAATCAGCAAAGGCGGACAGACTACGATGTTCTACCGCACTTACTTTCCCGATGATGTGGATATCTCCGTACCTTACGTAGCCCCCCTCAACCAATCATTGGAGGACGGCCGTCACGAACCGTTCATTGCCAATAAAGTTTCGACTCCCGAAAACCGTAAACGAGTTGAAAACTTTCAACTGGAAGTACTTAAACGCAAGAGCCGGCTGCTGCCGATATTCGAAAAATATTGCTCGGATAAAGGATATACCTTCCGCATTCCTATAGCCGAAGTATACGACTTCAATGTATTGGAATACTCATTTGCCCTATGGCAATGGGGAACTCCTGTAAATAAGATTCCGGAAACAAATGCCGATGACCACACGCTATTCAAGCATTTCATGGCTATTTGTGAACCGGATTATTTCTCCGAACAATCTCCCTACCCTTCCTTTAATGTGCAAGCGGCCAAAGAACTGGGGTATTACGGATATGACATCAAACCCTTCAAAAAGTATCTGACGATAAAGAGCAGCCGTGACTATCTTCATAAGGTAATGTTACCGCCCGAACTGTCAAATCTCAAATTTGACAAGACACTATATAATAAGGTGGTAAAATTCCTGAAAGAGAATGATCCCGAAATGATCTATATTTATGGCGGCGATGATCCTTGGACAGCTTCGGGTGTCACTTGGCTGAAGAACAAGAAAAACATAAAAGTTTATGTATTACCCGGCGGCAGCCATACCACCCGTATCGGCAGCTTTGACACCGACACACAAGAAGAAATCAAGACACAGATCAATGCATGGCTGAATAAAGAATAGCAAAGAGACGAGATAAAAAGCTTTTCCGCCACAGGTTACGCAGATTGTCACCGGTTATTTCCATTGAGGACCCACTGCTTAAATTGGACCGATGTCAATCTGATCAATCTGTGACGGAATCTTGATTTTATCATAAAGGCATATTGCCATGTTTCTTAGGCGGATTGCTTTGGTTTTTATTGTGACACATTTCCAAAGCTTGAATAAGTTTGTAACGAGTGTCACGGGGCATAATCACCTCATCAATCAGACCACGTTCTGCCGCACGATAAGGATTGGAGAATTTATCTTCGTATTCCTTGATGATCTCAGCTTTCTCTTCCGGAGCAGACTTGCGGTAAAGGATATTCACTGCCCCTTCTGCACCCATGACGGCTATTTCCGCCTGTGGGTAAGCCAGGTTCACATCGGCTCCCGTCGGCTTGCTGGACATGACAATGTAGGCACCTCCATAAGCTTTACGGGTAATTAAAGTAACCTTGGGCACTGTAGCTTCAGCGTATGCATAGACTATCTTCGCACCGTGGCGGATGATGCCGTTGTGTTCCTGTACCGTTCCGGGCAGGAAGCCGGGAACATCCTCGAAAGTGATCAGAGGAATATTAAAGCAGTCACAGAAACGGATAAAACGGGCAGCCTTGTCGCTGGCGTCAATGTCAAGGACACCGGCCAGCCAGGCGGGCTGATTGGCAACAATACCTACGGAACGACCTCCCAGGC
>ENA-OXZL01000203-OXZL01000203.1-human-gut-metagenome-genome-assembly--contig:-NODE-203-length-23290-cov-4.709017_pt1 | contig 23290 bp, 8 predicted proteins | sample MGYA00244510_ERZ652805 | MGnify/ENA primary metagenome ERZ652805 (study PRJEB26926, sample SAMN06164841) | human gut metagenome | biome: ENVO:00009003; feature: ENVO:2100002; material: ENVO:00002003...
CGAGATAGGCTCCGGTCTCGTGGGCTCGGAGATGTGTATAAGAGACAGGCGTTATGGAAAAGATTTTAAGAAGGATTTGACGGAAATGCTGGATATTCTTCAGGAATTGCCTTCCAAACCTAAGATATATCTTTGTCTGCCTGTTCCTGCCGTAAAACGGAATTTTGGTATTAACGATAGCGTAATTACAAACGGTATTATTCCTGTAATACGCAGTGTAGCGAAGAAACGTCATCTGCCCGTTGTGGATCTTTATGCACTGCTGAAGCCATATCCTGATTACTATACAGATGGTATCCACCCCAATGAACAAGGAGCTGCATTGATTGCCGGTGAACTTTATCGTACACTGACCGGTAATGAGGCGCCTGCTATTGTTACCGATCAACCTTTCCCCGGTAAGAAGTCGCAATGGGAAGGGTTCGATCGTTATGATTTTATTTGTAATGCACGCCGCGCTATCGTTGTTGCTCCCCGCAAGGTAGCGGAAGGGCGTCCCTGGATATGGCGTCCTGCATTTTTCGGAGCTTTCCCTTCGGTAGATAAGGCTTTGTTGGAAAAAGGTTTCCATGTGGCGTATTATGATTTGACTCATCTTTATGGAAGTCCGCGTGCGCAACGTCTGGGCAGTGATTTCTATGAAGTCATGCGCAGGTATTATCGTCTTTCTCCCAAAGTGACGTTAGAAGGCTTCAGCCGTGGCGGATTATTCGCATTTAACTGGGCGGCAAATAATCCTGATAAAGTGGCCTGTATCTATGTAGACGCTCCTGTATGCGATATGCTCTATTTTTCCGGGAACTGGGAACGTGATTTCTGGAAAGGCTTCCTTGCAGAATGGGGATTGACTGAAGAAAATGCCAAAGACTTCAAAGGAAATCCGATTGATAACCTGGCTCCATTAGCGGCTGCCGGTATTCCAGTGATGGGCGTTTGTGGTGATAGTGACAAGATTGTGCCGTATGAAAAGCACATGAAGATTGCTGCTGAACGTTATCGTGCTTTGGGAGGTAATGTCGAAATCATATTGAAACCCGGTTGCGATCATCATCCCCATAGCTTGGATAATGCTGAACCGGTTGTTGATTTTATAGTCCGTAACCAACCGGATTATCAGAAGAAACAAGTGATCCATCAACGTGGTAGCCTTACTAACTCTTATCTGAAGTTTGCGAAAGAGAAAAAAGGTTGTGTCGCTTTTCTGGGTGGTTCCATTACCGAAATGCGTGGTTGGCGGAATATGATACAGGAAGATTTGAAACAGCGTTTCCCGGAAACTGAATTTACGTTCATTGATGCCGGAATACCTTCTACCGGAAGCACTCCTCATGCTTTCCGTTTTGAAAATGATGTGTTGCAGAAAGGAATGCCTGATCTATTATTTGTTGAGGCAGCGGTAAATGATGATACAAATGGATTCGATTATATCCGGCAGACGCGCGGTATGGAGGGCATTATTCGTCATGCCCGTACTGTCAGTCCGGAAATGGATATTGTCATGCTTCACTTTATTTACGATCCATTCATACCTTTGTTGGACAAGGGTATACAACCCCAGGTTATTATGAATCATGAAAGTGTAGCCAATCATTATTATGTTTCCTCTATCAATCTAGCGGAAGAAGTGGCGCAGCGTATGCGCGATGGTGAGTTTGATTGGAAAGAATTTGGTGGCACACATCCTGCTTGGAACGGTCATACATATTATGCTGCCGCTATTAACCGTCTCTTCGACCTTGAATGGAGTGGCGACGTGGTAAAGAAAACCGTCCGGGCACATGAGGTGCCGGAAAAACCGATAGATTCCTATTCTTATGATAAAGGTGTATTTGCGGATATCCGTTCCGCCAAGCAACTGAATGGTTGGAAAGTGGTGGATGACTGGACGCCTACAGTGAAAGGGAATACCCGTAAAGGTTTCGTACATGTTCCTATGTTGGTGGCTGACCGTGCCGGAGCCAGTCTTTCATTCTCTTTTGAGGGACGCGCTGTAGGTATCTTCTGCGCAGCCGGTCCGCAAGCCTGTGTGCTAGAATACAGTGTGGATGGCGCTCCGTTCAAGAAGCTGGATACATTTACTGATTGGAGTCGGAACCTATACATTCCGTGGGTGTATATGCTGGAAACAGAACTGGCTTCCGGTCGGCATACCTTGCGTTTGCGTATAGCCAAAGGTGAGAGAACCGGGTGTCAGATACGTAATTTCGTGGTGAATCAGTAAGTCTTTATCCCCTTCACAGTACCTCTGTGAGGGGGATAAAAACAAATTGTACCTTTATTAGTAACATTTCAGGAGCGAGGATTAACCAATCTGTCTCCTCTTCATAACATTCTTTTCAAAGTCTTTCAACTTCATTCCATACATTTGTCGTGGTTTCTTTTGTAAACGAAAAAGAACACAATAAAATCTTTGATATTAACCATTAAACAATGTACAATGAGAAAGACATTCTTTGAAAAGTGCATAAATTTGCATTTATGCCGTGTTGCATTGGTACTGCTACTTCTGGTACCTGCAATCAATAGTCTTCAGGCTATCCCTTCTCAAAGCAAAACCATTTCGGGAGTTGTGACATCTGCCACGGACAATGAGCCGTTGATTGGTGTCAGCGTCCAGGTGAAAGAGACTTCCACCGGTGGAATAACCGATATGGACGGTAAATATTCCGTAACAGCCCAAACCGGGCAAACGCTGGTATTCTCTTATATCGGCTACAAATCTCAGGAATTTAAAGTAGGTGATTCTTCGGTTATCAATGTTTCATTAAAAGAAGATACCGAAATGCTGGATGAAGTAGTCGTGGTAGGTTACGGTGTTCAGAAGAAGAAGCTGGTAACCGGTGCTACGGTTCAGGTGAAGGGTGAAAACATAGCTAAACTGAACACGACGAACCCTCTCTCTGCTTTGCAGGGACAAACACCCGGTGTGAACATCGTCTCTACTTCTGGACAGCCGGGTGCCAGCATGAGTGTAACCATTCGTGGATTGGGTACGGTGGGCAATTCTCAGCCTCTCTATCTTATCGATGGTGTGGGTGGCGACATTTCTACTTTGAATCCTGCTGATATTGAAAGTATCGATGTATTGAAAGATGCGGCTTCGGCTGCTATTTATGGTGCTCAGGCTGCCAATGGTGTAGTGTTGGTTACTACTAAAAGTGGTAAGGAAGGTACTTGCAGAATCAGCTATGATGGTTTTGCCGGTTGGCAGACGATAGGTCGCAAATACAGTATGCTCAATGCATCAGAGTATATGAGTATTATGGATGAAGCCCGTCTCAATTCAGGCATGTCGCCGGTGGATTGGGCTTCGCTTAGCTCCATACATGATGCCAGGGGGAATATATATGATACTGACTGGATTGACCAGGCCATTGAAGATGGCGGATTAACTACCAGCCATAACCTCTCGTTCACAGGTGGCTCCAAAACTTCTACTTATGCTATTTCAGGTGGTTACACTGGTCAGGATGGCCTGATTGGTGGCTCAGATGTTTCTTATTATAAAAGGTATAACTTCCGCGTCAACTCTGAACATAAGATGTGGAACGGACTGGTGACTGTGGGCGAACATGTGGGTTTTGTCTGGAAAGACACACGAGGCATGGGTACGGGAAACATCTGGAATAACAACCTGCGCAGTGCTTTCTCCGCATCTCCTATTATTCCCGTTTATGATGCTGATGGCAACTATAATTCTACGGTAAACTCCGACTGGAATGTAAACGATGGTAATCCTTATGGAAACATGATGGTGAATCGCTATAACAACAGTAAGAATGGCTCGCTCGATGCCAACGTATATGTGCAGATTGAACCCATCAAAAACTTGAGATTTAAAACGGTCTACGGTATCAGCTACGGCGCTTCCGAATACCGTGCCTATACACCGAAGTATCAGTTTACCCCGCAAACGGCCAACACCGTGAGCAAAGTGAATCAAAGTCATGGTCACGGTCTGTCGATGGTGTGGACCAATAATCTCTCTTACGATTTCAATATTGCTACTGAACATCATATCAATGCCTTGATAGGTAGTGAATTATCTACCTATGATGGTAGTAATACCGAAGGCTCCAATACTGGTCTTATCCCCGGATTCGATGATTGGGATCATGCTTATCTGGTAAATACCAACGGCACAGAAAATAAGACAGTGAAAGGTTCTCCTTACGACTCTACCCGTGGTATGTCATATTTCGCTCGTTTGGGTTGGACATGGAAAGAACGTTATATGGTGAATGCCACCATGCGTGCCGATGGCTCATCGAAGTTTGCCAAAGGTAACCGCTGGGGATATTTTCCTTCAGTATCTGCCGGATGGACTATCTCCGAAGAGAAGTTCATGGAATCGGTGAAATCCTGGTTCGATTTCTTAAAGATACGTGTCAGCTGGGGACAGGTAGGTAATGCCAATATCAACTGCTATCAATATCTTGCTCCTGTGTCCACCACGAATACCAATTATAACTTTGGTTCCGGTGGAGGTCAAGATGCCTGGGTTACGGGTTCTTATACCAGCCGTCTGGCCAATGAAAAAGTGAAATGGGAGACCTCTGAACAATATAATGTGGGTATCGATGCCCGTTTCCTGAATGGGCGTCTCGCACTTACTGCCGACGGTTATATCAAGAACACCAAGGACTGGTTGGTACAAGCTCCCGTATTGGCAACGGCAGGTACCAGTGGCCCTATTATCAACGGTGGTGATGTGAAAAACCAAGGTGTTGAACTGGGGCTCTCCTGGAATGACCAAATAGGGAAGGATTTCACTTATAGCATAGGTGCCAACTTAGCATACAATCACAACGAAGTGGGAAGTATCCCTACCGAAGATGGTATTATTCATGGTGCTACCAATCAAATCTATAGTAATGCGGAAGAGTTCTACCGTGCTGAGAATGGTCATGCTATAGGTTACTTCTGGGGCTTCAAAACAGCCGGTATTTTTCAGAACAAACAGGAGATTAATGATTGGATCGCTGCCGGAAACGGTGTGTACCAAAGCTGTGTACAACCCGGTGATGTGAAGTATGTAGATGTGAATCATGATGGTGTCATCGACGCCAAGGATAAAGTAGACTTGGGTAACGGACTTCCTAAATACACATTCGGTTTTAATATAAACTTGGGCTATAAAGGTTTTGATCTTAGTCTGAACGCTACCGGTGCCGCCGGTTTCCAGATAGCTCAATCTTATCGTGATCCCAGCTCCTCACAGTCTAATTACGGTCGTCAGATACTGAATCGCTGGACGGGTGAAGGTACCAGTAATCGGATTCCCCGTGTAACCTATGGTGATGTAGGTAACTGGCAATTCTCTGATCTCTATTTGCAGGATGGTGACTACATCCGTTTGCAGAATATTACTCTGGGTTATGACTTCAAACGTCTCATCTCCTGGAAGGGGCTGTCTAAATTGCGCCTCTATGTGCAGGCTCAGAATCTCTTCACACTGACTAAGTATGATGGTATGGATCCTGAAATCGGTTCATACAACGGTACAGACGGTAACAAACAGAATTCAGACGGTACGACCAACCAGACATGGGTGTCGGGAGTAGATATGGGTTACTATCCACACCCCCGTACCTTCATTGTAGGTATTAATCTTGCGTTTTAAATCATGAAAAAGAAAAGTAATATGAATGCAAAACATATATTATTAACGAGCGCGCTCGTTGTGTCAGCTTTAGCTTTCACGTCGTGTGAAGACTTCTTTGACACTTCATCAAAAAAGGATTTGAACACTGAAACGGCTTACAGTAATTTGGAATCCGCAGAAATGGCTTTAGTGGGTTGTTATGATGGATGGCAACGTACTATTTCAGATGAAGGAGTAGGTATGTATTTGCTGGCGGAGTTTGCTTCCGAACAGGCTTTTGCAGGTCTTGGCCTTTCTGATGCTAAAAACAACAATGTGATTGACCAGTTCAATCTGGGGATCGCTCCTTCATACAATGATATCTTTAATGTGGATTGGCAGAACTATTATAAAGCTATATTTCGTTGTAATCAGCTCATTGTTCAGGAAGATAATATCGACTGGGCAGGGGACATCAAGGCACAAGGACGAGTGATGGGAGAAGCACATGCCATTCGTGGTATTCTTTACTTCGATCTTGTACGTATGTTTGGAGATGTTCCTTTGCTTACCGCTCCTTCCGAAGAGAATATTCCCCGTTCTCCGGCAAGTGATGTTTATCAGCTCATTTTCGAAGACTTTAAATATGCCATCGAACATATTCCTGCCGATGCTTATCCCTTGGATAATAACGATACTAACGATGGTCGCATCACCAAATATGCGGCAGAGGCATTGATGGCTCGTGCCTATCTTTACCATACCGGTTACTACGGTGCCGAACATCCTTCATGCACCAAGGCTGAGGCAGTGGCTGCTATTAACGATGTGGTGCAGAATGGAAAATATGAACTGGAAAAAAACTATGCCGACTTCTGGATGCCTGCTTGTACTACTGATGCTTCGAATGGCGACACTTATGCCTGGAATACGACATACGCCGGCAAGTGGTATGACGGCTCCGCTTGGAAAGCCGGACAAGGCAAACTCTCAAGGGAAATAGTGCTCAACCTGAAGATGAATACTACTCATGACTATAACGGTAATGGTGATGGTAATACGTTCTCGGTCTATTTGGGACCACGTAACAGGAATGCTACGAGCGTATGCATTGCCAGCGGCTGGGGTGCTTGTCCGGTGACTCCCACTTTCGTGGAGCAATATAAGAATGATCCCCGTTTCAGCACTTGTGTATGGAGTTGTAGTGAGGCCGGTTTTGATGCTGACATTACCGATTCGTATGAATATACCGGTTATTATACCCGCAAGTATGCGCCGATGTGTTTTGCCGATGGTACACGTCAGGAAGTAGGATTTAAGTTGGGTGAACAGCATCAGAATGTTACTTATTATCAGGATTACACTATCATGCGCTATGCTGATGTATTGCTGATGCATTCCGAACTCAATGGCAATGCCGATGGATTGAATCAGGTTCACCAGCGTGTATATCCCGGTGAAACACTGGCTTACAGTATTGAAAACATCCGTAAAGAACGTGCTATTGAACTGGCTTTCGAGGGTGTTCACTATTGGGACCTGATGCGTTATGAGAAGGATGGTGCATACGCTGCACGTATCATTACTGCTGCACAAAATGGTGCCAAGGTGACAAATGGCGGAAATGAGGCAACGACTTCGTTCTCCGAAAGTAACTTCACTTCGAAGAAAGGTTTGATGCAGATTCCTAATACACAAATCACCCTTTCGGGTAATGTGCTTACTCAAAATGCCGGTTGGTAAATCCATGAAGGCTTAGGTTTATCAAGGAAAAACATTAAAAATAATAAGATATGAAATTGAATCATTATATATATTCGCTCATTGCAGGCTTGGTGCTGATATTGTCGGCCTGTTCACCCGATGAGTATGATATGGGTAAGAAGACCTATGTCTCCGATGACTTGGCGGAAGGTATTGCCTACACTGTGACTATCGCAGGAAATCAAGTACGCCTCAAATCAAATATCACCGGTTGTACTCCGTTGTGGGTTACTCCTCAGGGACGTTCGCAAGAAAGTGAACTTGCCATTGAATTGCCTTTTGCAGGTTCGTATGAGGTGACTTTCGGCGTAGAGACGCCCGGTGGTGTCGTGTATGGCGAACCCTATACTTTCAGTTTAGCACAAAACGATTTCTCGTTGCTGGAAGATGAGAAATGGTTCCTGCTGTCCGATAAGAACTTTAAGTCGGGTGATGCTCTGCCTGATGCTGAGACATTGGCTGAAGGGGTTAGTAAGAAATGGTATCCTTGCGATGCGAACTATGGTATCGGTCAGTGTTCGGGACCTGTGATGTATTTGTCTCCTTACGATCCTGATGGTGACGGTGCTGGCTATACTCAGGATGATGTGGATAACGGAGTTTACAAAGACATTGTCTTCGGCACCGGAAATTGGAAACCCAACTGGGATCCGGGTTTTCAAAGCTGGCTTATCCCTGCAACAGATCCTTACATGGACTCATATATGACTTTCAGCATGGATGCCGTCAACGGCTGTGTGGCTACTATGTACCGTGGTGAATCCGGAGAAAAAGGCTCAAGCACAGGTGCAAATATGAAAGGCAAGTTCAATATGAACCTTACTGAAAAGACTAAACCTACCATCTCGTTCACCGATTGCTACTCCATGCATAACGTGAATGCCGATGATATGTGTGCTAACTACACGCAAGATATACAGATAATAGAACTTACTCCGTATATATTGCAATTAGTAACTAAACGTACCAATTCCGAAGGTAACTGGTATATTGTATGGAACTTTGTTTCTGAAGAAGTGATTGAAACCAAGGGTGAATGCATTCCCAAAGAAGATAGTGGAGAGATTGAGAAAGTAGCCCCCGTGCTTCCCACATTCGATAATCTTCTTGATGACCTCTTCACGACCGAAATCAACGGTGTGACTTATGTCGGTAACCAGATGACATTTAACCTTGATACCGAAGCACCTTACGATTGGTTGTGGTGGAACGGTTCTCCTAACGTACAGAAATGGGAAAGTGTAACGGGAGGTGTGTACAACGACTCATGGGCTCCTGCTGCCGGTGATGAGGTGGAAGATTTTGAACTTATCCTAAGTAAGGCTTCCGATGGCTCTTATAATTATGAATTCGGTGAAGCCAGTGGTAAGGTAAGCGTTGCAAAGGGCGTAATAACCTTCGATAGCGAAATCACCCTTCTTACCGCTTCCAGCGATCAGCGTACGGTTGCTGTTACAAGCAAAGAGTTTACGGTACTTGGCATGGAGGCTGGTGAGACACTGGTCATTGGTGTTCCCGAATCAAAAGATGAGAATGGCGTGGTGAATTCTTATCTTGTAGCTAATCTGCTCTATAAGAAGATTAGCGGCGGGACGGAAGGACCCACCGAAATCAAAGTGGACAACAGTAAGTTGGAAATCATCTTTGGTGATGGAAATCCTGATCGTTTGCGTATCCAGCTTTATAACTCATGGGGTGGTAAGAATGAATGTATCGACATAACGAAAGTTAAGCTAAAAAAGAACCAGACTTTGAAGATTCAGTACAAGGTGCTGAGTGGTATAACCTGGAACGAGGGTGCAGCTCCTAAAACTGTGATTATGGAAAACAGAATCGGAGATTCGTTTGAAGATGGTTGTTACGCTTTGGAGTATGCTTCGAAATTCGATACAGCTGCGGGAGCAATCCAGACAGTATCATTGCCAAACACTACAGGTGCTACGCAAACTTTTGAAACCAATTGCTGTCTTATCATCGGAATCCAGAACAAGGGACTTGCTACAGTGGAAACCTTGGAAGATGGAAGCCCGAATGTACAGGTTGAGATTGTTTCCATGACTATTGAGTAATCACTTAAATGAATTAGTATAATGAAGAACAAAATATTATTCGGAATAATGGCTCTCGTCATGGGTATTTGTGCGACGGGATGCAGCGATGACGATTATGCCATAAACCAACAGCCATTGCTTACTGATAACTCCGTGGTAACAGGTTCGGCAGATGTGACTGCCACATCAGCAACATTACATGGAACCGTATCTGGGCTTGGAAGCCAGGCTTCAAGTGCTTATGTCATTGGTTTTAATTACGGTGCTGCGGCCGATGCACTCACCGAAAGGATTGTTGCTACGGGCGGTGAAACATTCACTGCCACGGTAAATGGCAGCTTGAATCAAACTATTTATTATCAGGCTTATGTCACTTTACAAGGCAAAGTAACTTATAAAGGTGAAGTAAAGAGCCTTGTACTGACTAATGCTCGTGCTACTACCGGCGATGCTACCCAGATAGGTGCTAACAAGGTTACTTTGTCTGGTTCGCTTATTGGCTTTCCTGCGGATGCGGAAGGTGGTATCATTGTGTCCGGTATAGAAGGTACGGAAAATGTGCGTGCCGGTGTACGTATTGCTACTGTTCCTAAGGAAAGCTATACGGTAGATGTCGAAGGCTTGTTGGCCAATACTACTTATTATTATGTGGCTTATCTTGATCTCGGTGCAGGTATGGTCTATGGTGAAGAAAAGTCATTCACTACAACTGGGTATACGTTTGATCTTGATAATGACCTTGTTGACCTTGGGCTTTCTACTAAATGGGCAAAGTACAATTTAGGTGCTACCTCAGAAACGGAAATTGGTGGTCTGTTCGGTTTCGGTGATAAGACAGGTTTTAATACCAGTATCGATCCTGCAAGTTATGCTTCTGCCGATATCTACAAAACAGCTAATGACCTTGCCTATAAAGCATTTGAAGGTAAAGTGACCATGCCTACCATTGCTGAGTTTGAAGAACTCTTTGCACTCTGTACCAGAGAGTGGGTGGAAGTGGAAGGTGTTGCCGGCTATAAGTTCACTGGTCCTAACGGAAACTCTATCTTTATGCCTGCCGCAGGTTCGCGCACACAGGGCACTACTACCGGTGTTGGTATGGAAGGCTGCTATCTTTCCGGTTCCATCAATGTTTCTGATACTCAGTTTGCCATGAGCTATCACTTCAATAGTGCTCTTGCTACTCGTGCTACCACTCCTGTTTATCAAGCTTTGGCTATTCGTGCCGTTTCTACCGCCAAGAATGTTCCGTTCGACCGCTCGTTGCTTTATGGTAAATGGTATATTGACAATGGTCAGGATGGTGAACAACATGTATTCGAAGGTCCGTTCACGCAGTGGGGCAAAACGTACGACTGGGCTATAGTATCTAACGGTCAGCCCAATATCGGAAAAGAAATTCATTGGGAAATGGGTACTGAGAATGGCTGGATTGGTTATACTTATGGAGTTGATTATGGTTACATGGAGTTTTTCGAAGACGGAACTGTCAATATCCATCGTTTGACTGATGACGGTGTAGCTACTGATGAAACCGGTAAATATACTATTGATGAGGCGAACAAAGTGATTGACATTGATATCAATGTACTTTGTGCCAATACTTGGGTAGCGGGAAAGAGTGGTAAGCTGAATATCCTGTCCTTAACGAGTGACGGTTTGCAGATTGCCCTTCCTAATACCGATGAATATGCTTACTCTGTCAACTATTACAGTCAGCGTAAGGCGGAAGCCGATGCCAAGATTCCGGTATCATTGATTTGTGTAGATTCCAGTTGGGGTGGTACTTGGGGAACTGAGGTCGCGCGTCTGTCTCCGGATGCGTTGGCAGGTCAGCACACATTCACTTACGAAGGCTCATCTGACGATGTTGTGGTGTTTACCCTCGATTTTCCGGACTTGCTGACCAGATATCCTAATGCTTTCGTTCGTATTGACGAGATGAAGTGCGACGGCAATGCTATTCAGTTCAATGCCAATAATTTCTTCTATGGAGATATTGAGGGTAAAGGAACCTATCGTGTCGAGTTATTCAATATTTATGGTGTAGGTGCGGCGGATGGCAAAGTGTTGAACAGTGCTTTCAGCAATTCCCAGAATGTGGGTTCCGAATCGGCACCCCACTTCAACAATAGTCTGGCGATTACTTATACAGTTTTTATTGATGGCAATGGTGCAGGCACGTATACACCTAATCTGGTTACTATTCCTAATTGGGATGGTGCAGGTACATGGGGGTATAATGCCGGAGGTACATTAGAAGTGAAATATGAAAATTTCCGGTATAGTCTTGTTACCTCGCAGTTCGACATCAAGTATGAAGGTACTGGTTGTGCAGCTGGTTCCATTATGACTTTCATTGAAGTGGCGGATCTTTACGGTTTCTTCCCTGGTACGCATGCTGTGTTGGATAATCTTTATCTTGATGGTTCAGAGGTAACGTTTGATGCGACAAAAGTGCTTGATGCCAATGATGGCTCCAAGTATCGTTTGGAACTTTGGAACTGTTATGGGGCAACCAAGAATGCGGGTTGTGCTTTCGGCACACCTGATGGAGATGTAATCAAGGAGCTTGGTTTCAGCACTTCTATGGAAGTGAAATTTACGTTCCATAAGCTTTTTGCTGTTCCTCAATGGTAATAGAGGAGAGGATGTGATACATTCCAGAGTTGGGAATATATATGAATAGGGAGTGGGGAAGGCGAAGATACTTTTCCCGCTCCCTATTCATTTCAAAGAGTAATATTATTAAAGATGCTGTTGTTTAGCATATCATTTTGTATTTTAAACTACGCTTAGAATTCCGTATTTGTAACCAACTGACAACTACCAAGAAAACAAGCGAACAAAAACTTGTATGCTGTTAATTAACAGAACTATATAAAATACGCAACAGTTGAAATAGACTGTTTTCTTCCGGTTTTACCCGTTTCCTTCCATCAATTCGCGCTTGACTATGGCAGAATTCCACTTCCTGCACGAACGATATATATGTCCTTCGCGCACGACATTAACTTCCTGCGTGAAGGAGCTTAATATCCTTCGCGTCCGATGTATATATCCTTCACGTACGGTATTAATATCGTGCAGTTCTCCGATGCACTTTGCTTCCATAAACGTGTAAAATGTTGCATGAATATTAACTCATTCATGCTCAAAGGAGGCTGTTACGCTTTTTTTATGCGACCTGTATGTTAGCGAGAAGAAAGAAAATTAAGACAAAAGTTTATATATTGTTTGGTTTGCTGAATAAAATGATATATTCAAGAAACAACCTCTTTGTATTTTATACAAAGTACTATTTGTAAAGTAATAGAGAAATCTTTTATTTGCTGCCTGCAAGAAGTTAAGAGTTTGTCAACAAGAAGTTAACTTCCTGTCGACAAACTCTTAACTTCTTGTAAACAGCAAATTGATTATTTGTAATACTTTGATAGTCAACTGTGAAAAATCGGTTATGGAAGTTTGGGTATGAAAATAAATCAGATAAAATTATAATAGGGGACAACTATTCCATATCTTTGTTCCATTAACCCCAATAATATACATATTATGGAAAATAGTTTGGATGCAACAGTGAGTAGCTTTATCGAGTACCAAAACCAATTTAGTTCAATAATAGAAAAGTTAAAGGAAGGGCATCAGAACGGTAGATTTGCAGATTGGAAAGGGGTTATTACTGTAAACGGTCCTGTTATCTATCAACCGGAAATATTGTTTATGGGAATAAATCCGGGACCAGGGCTTTATAATGAAACTAATTATCGAAACAATGATAATAAGGTTCCATTTCGGATATTGACAGGGGATAGTAATCTCTACCGGGATGAGAGTGCATATCCTTTAAGTAGACTTGTTTATCGTTCGGATGGTAAAACGATTGCACTGGACTGGTTTACCAAAAGTAATTATTGCGAAGGAAGCTCATGGTATGAGCTGAAAATAAAGCGGGGGAATGGTTTCGTTGAAAATATGCTTAAAATCATTTGCAAGGTTGCCTTCGGTTTAGGTAAAGGTGAATTTGTGAAAGGCGAAAAGCCAGAATGGTATGATACATTCGGGAAAGAAATAATGTTTATGAATGTATGTCCGTTGGCTACTGATAACTTGAATCAACTCTCACGACTTAAAAAAGAATTGGGAATAAACGAATGGAAAGATATCGTAAAGCCTGTAAGAACCTTGGTTAGAGATAATATTAAACCTAAAATAATTGTATTTGCAGGAATATCCGCATACAACAATTTCATGTGGGAAGATAAAGGCGATCAAATCTTTGATATTCCTGTAGTTATAATAGACAGAAAACGCGGATATAACTCAGAAGCAAACTTATCGAAGATCGCATCTGAAATAGTTGAAAGAATATCCCAATGAATTCTACTTCTTTTAAGCAGTATTTATGTTTCTCAGTGCATTTGAGTAATAGTTCGACGTTACTTAAATTAAATAACTATGAAATACTCAATAGCGCACAATCCCCCTGAATAATATGCATTTATTGCATACTTCTTATTTTTGGAAACATTTTACACAGAGTGTTGGTCCTACGCTTGGATGGAATAAGTGGTGGTATATCACAAGTCTACCCGTTTTGTAGCAGGAACCCGGGGGAAAGGCGATAAATGATATGTCGCCTATTGGAAACCTTTCGTCCAGGGGTAATAACAAATTATACCCTTCCATATAACATCCTAAACGCTTTGTGTGGCTGTTTTGCCCTATCTTTGCCAACACGGATTTCTATCCATAACCTAATATTTGAGAACGAAAAACATAATGCTCATGAATAAAATTAAAGCTTATCTGTTGCTGTTGACGATTGCTCTCTCTGCTTTCGCTGCCGCATGTTCTAGTGATGACAATGATCCTGTAACACCGGAAATAACAATTTCCGAAAACATTCTGGCGAATGGAATGAGTTTTTCCAAAGCCGGAGGTACAAACACACTCTCTGTGAAATCGAATGTGACGTTGGAAGTTACCAGTAACCAGGATTGGTGCGTAGTGACTCCGGCAGTTTCAGCTTCTGCTACGGTCTTTAAATATACGATAGATGTAAAATCCAATTCAACTACCGATAATCGTACATCTGTTATTACTGTGAAAGGTGGTAACCTGACAGAGACATTCAATGTCATTCAAACAGCTACCGAAGGTCTGGATCTGGAGACTGTCTTGTTTGAAGACATATCGGCAGCGGGTGGTACTATCACTGTGAAAGTGATGACTAACGGTGAACCAACTATAACTATTAATGATAGCTGGATTACCGAGAAAACAGAAACACGCGCTATGGTGGATAAAACGAAGACTTTTATTATCGCTGCCAATACCGGAAAAGAACGTACCGGTACCATTACTTTTATTTTGGGTGACTTGCCGGCAACAACTGTGACCGTGAAGCAGTTGGCGGGAGGTGAGATAAGTTCGAATGAAATAGCAGGTGAAGATCCCTGGACTGTAGCTAAAAGTCTGGGATTGGGTTGGAATCTGGGTAATCAGTTGGATGCGCATAATAGTGGTGTGGCCAATGAAACGGCCTGGGGGAATCAAAAGACGACACAGGCTTTATTTGATAAATTGGCTGCTGCGGGTATTACTACCGTACGTATTCCTGTTACATGGATGGGACATATTGGAGACGCCCCCGGTTATGAAATAGAGAAAGCCTGGATGGATCGTGTTGCCGAGGTAGTAGGATATGCAGAAAATGCCGGACTGAATGCTATTGTCAATATTCATCACGATGGAGCTGATAGTGAATACTGGCTTAGCATTAAAGATGCTGCTCAGGATGAAACTAAAAATACCGCAATTAAAACAGAATTGAAAGCTGTATGGACACAGATAGCCGAACGTTTTAAGGATAAGGGCAACTTCCTGGCATTCGAGTCGATGAATGAAATTCATGATGGCGGTTGGGGCTGGGGCGACAACCGTAATGATGGTGGAAAACAATATTCAATATTGAACGACTGGAATCAGGTGTTTGTAGATGCGGTACGTGCTGTAGGTGGTGGTAATAGCAATCGTTTCCTGGGTGTGCCGGGGTATTGTACCAATGTGGCACTTACGGTGAGCAACTTCAAACTGCCGACTGATAAAGTTCAGAATCGTCTGATGGTATCTGTTCATTTCTATGATCCGAATGAATATACACTGGATGCAAAGTATTCGGAGTGGGGGCATACCGGCGCTGCCGATAAGAAAGCTAACTGGGGAGACGAAGACAATGTGAAAGATGTATTCAATAGTTTGAAGACAACGTATATAGATAAGGGCATTCCGGTATATATTGGTGAAATGGGATGTGTAAGCCGGACGACTGACCGTGCGGAATCTTTCCGCAAGTACTATCTGGAATATGTATGTAAAGCAGCGAAAGAATACGGATTGGCTCCTGTTTATTGGGATAATGGCGGTACAGGTAGTGGAAAGGAAGAATCAGGCTTGTTTAATCATGCTACCGGTGATTATCTGAATAATGCAGCGGAAATAGTAGAAGTAATGAAAAAGGCCATCTTTACAGAAGATGCATCTTATACATTGCAATCCGTCTATGACAATGCACCGCAATAGGTTTTCATAAATACCCCTCGTGTATACAGGGATTGTTGTTAATACAGGTTTTTTTTTGATTGGTTTTGGGAAGTAGCTTCTGTGAGGGAAGTTACTTCCTTCTTTTCTGTCCGGGAAACAAATGATGGGGTATGAAATGATAAAAAAACACATTGAAAACCTTGTTTTTACAATTCCTTTTTGTTTCATTTGCAATATGTTAACGATATTCCTATATCTACTACTATGAAGAGATTGATTTTACTTATCGTTTCAGTCGTTGTGGCATGTTTTTCTGCCTTTTCACACGACTTTATGTTCAAACATCTAGAGGTTAAGGACGGAATGCCCAGCAACCAAATCAATGCCATTTATAAAGATTCAAGAGGTTTTATGTGGTTCGGCACCGCTGCCGGACTGGCACGTTATGACGGATATCGTTTCAAGGTATTCCGGAGCACTGACAATGGTTCTGCGTCTTTACCTGACAACTATATTGAGAAGATAGTGGAAGACAGTGAAGGACGTTTATGGATACGGACGGGAGAAAACGGATATGTCATTTATAACTGGGATACGGAGAGCTTTGTCTGTGATGTTCGTTCCCGGATGTGGGATATAGGGATAGACGGAACACCCCGCTATGTATTTGTCGACAAGCAAAAGAATACCTGGTTTGCCATAGACGGGAAAGGGTGCTACTGTTATCGTCCCGGTGAAAAGAATGCTGTATCCTTGCCTTTCGGTGAGAAAGGAATACCCGAAGGTGTCATTATAGACATGGCCGAATGTAAAGATGGCATTCTGTTGGTATATGATAACGGGCGTGTAATCTGTATCGACCGTGAGACGGTACGTGTAAAATGGACTTTGACAGATATTGCAGAGCACATGGGAACGCGTACTGATATCTTCTTCCTGTATGTGGATAAGGATGAAGATTTATGGATATATGGTGCCCCGGGTGTATGGGCTTACGATTTGTCTGACAGGAAGTGGCATTCACAATGGAATTTCAGCGATAGAGGTCAGGCGCATATCGTAGCAGTAGCTCAGGATAAGCAGGGACGTATTTGGTTTGGAAAGGACCAGGATGGCATCGATATCTGGAATAAGGCGACTGGTGAAACTGTCTCGCTTACGTATGATGTGGATGACGAACGAGGTTTGCCCAATAATACCATCAATGTGCTTTATGAAGATGAAGGCGGTGTGATGTGGATAGGTACTTATAAGAAAAGTGTGGCTTATTATGATGAGGGCATTTTTAAGTTCGGCATCAACCACTTGGGAGATATTAACTGTCTGGAAGAAAGTAATGACGGTTCGTTGTGGTTGGGTACCAATGACGCCGGGTTGATACGTTGGAATCCGAAGACGGATGAAAAGAAACTGTATGCATACTCACCGGGAGGAAACTCTATTGCTTCGAATGTCATTGTAAGTTTGTTGCAAGCTAAGGACGGCAGACTCTGGATAGGGACATTTTGGGAAGGATTGGATTGTTTCGACGGCAATCGCTTCGTGCATTACCGGAACAGACCGGGAGATGATAATTCGCTGGCTAATAACAATGTCTGGTCATTGGCAGAAGATAAGAACGGAAATATCTGGATTGGAACCTTGGGAGGCGGTTTGCAATGTCTGAATCCGGGGACAGGTGAGTTCACCACCTATAAGATAAGTAACTCCGGAATTATTTCCAATCATATAGCCTCTTTATGTATGAGTCGTGATAATCGTCTGATAATCGGTACTTCTTCTACGGGGGTATCCATAATGGATCTGACTACCCGGAAAATAACGAATCTGGTAGGCAACGAGTCGGGAAGTATCCGCTTTTCCAATCAGAGCATTAATCAGGTCTATGAGGATAGCCGGGGATTGATATGGGTGGGAACACGTGAAGGACTGAATCTCTATAACCCGAAGAACGACCATTTACAGGTAGTTCCTCTTTCGCAGAACGATTCTAGGGTATTTATTACCGGTATCGTAGAAGATGATAATAAAAATATGTGGGTGACTACGGCCAATGGTGTAGTGAATGTAATTCCTTCTATCGATACAAAAAACGGAGATTATACTTTCAACTATTACAGGTATGATGATAAGGACGGTTTGCAGGGCTGTGAGTTCAATCAACGTTCCATTAAGCGTCTTTCCTCAGGTGAGATTGCAATGGGAGGTATGTATGGATTGAATACTTTCAGACCGGAGAATATCAAATATAACCGGACGTTGCCCAAGGTGATGTTTACCGGCTTCCAGCTTTTCAATGAAGAAGTAGAGGTTGGAAAGGAGTATGGTGGACGTGTTTTGCTGCGTGAGTCGCTGAATAAAGCCAGAGAGGTGAAACTTGATTATAAACAGAATGTCTTCACTGTATTGTTTGCATCGGATAATTACGTCTTGCCTGAGAAAACCCAGTATCTGTATAAGCTGGAGGGATTTAATGAGGACTGGATGGCAGGTGCGGCTGATATGCACCGCGTTACTTATACGAATTTGGCACCCGGTACTTATACGCTGAAAGTGAAGGCAATCAATAGTGATGGATTTGCCGGAACAGAAGAGTCAAGCCTTAAAATAGTAATCCTACCGCCTTTCTGGATGACCCCCTGGGCGTATGTTCTGTATGCTATGCTATTGATAGGCACATTGCTTCTGGCCCGCAATGCTGTGCTGCGCCGTGAACGCAATAAGTTTAGGATACAACAGATGGAACGTGAAGCGGAGCGGAATGAAGAAGTCAATCAGATGAAATTCCGTTTCTTTACCAATGTGAGCCATGAACTGCGTACACCACTGACGTTGATCATTTCTCCGTTGGAAGGAATGATGAAAGAAACCCATGATGAACGGAAGCAGGAGCAATTGAAACTGATGCATCGTAATGCATTGCGGTTACTGAATCTTGTGAACCAATTACTTGATTTCCGTAAAAATGAGGTGGCAGGGCTGCATTTGAATCTTTCGGAGGGGGAGGTTGTATCGTATGTTCACTCTATATGCAACTCATTCCTGATGCTTTCGGAAAAGAAAAACGTGCATCTCACTTTTTTCTCGGCAATCGAATCGTTGAATATGTCGTTCGATGAGGATAAAATAGGTAAGGTAGTGATGAATCTGCTCTCTAATGCGTTTAAGTTTACTCCGGATGGAGGGCGGGTGGATGTTTCTCTTGAACTGATAAAAGGAACTACAGAAACATTGGAAATCAAAGTATCTGATACGGGGGTAGGTATCAGCGACCTTGATAAAGAACGTATATTCGAACGTTTCTATCAATCGGAGCGTATAGGTGATAGTAACCCCAGTACGGGGAGTGGTATCGGTTTGAGCCTGGTACGTGATTACGTTACGCTGCATGGCGGTGTGGTGCGCGTGTTCGACAATGTGGGTACGGGCAGTGTATTTGTGGTAGATATTCCGGTGAAACATTCGGTGGTGAACGTAGCGACTCCACTCTCGGAAGAAGCTGCAGAAGAGGATGCGGTGGCACTTGCTTCAGTGGAAGAATTGAATGAGGAAGAACGGAAGAAGCCACTTGCACTGATTGTGGATGATAATGAAGATTTTGTTTCTTTCATGCGTTATACGTTGAGTCTGTATTTCCGTATAGAATCTGCCGGAAACGGAAAGATAGCCTTACAGATGATACCGGAACTAATGCCGGATATCATCGTTTGTGATGTGATGATGCCTGAAATGGACGGGAACGAACTGTGCCGTTGGGTGAAGGCTGACAAGCGTACAAATAATATTCCTTTTGTATTGCTTACGGCCAAGCAATCCGTAGAGAATAAAGTGGAAGGTCTGACGATTGGTGCGGATGACTATGTGACGAAACCTTTCAATATGGAGGTACTGATTTTGCGCATGCGTAAACTGATAGATTTGAGCAGCAAAAATAAACTTCGCAGCCGTATTGATCCCGAACCGAGTGAAATCGTTATCACTTCGATGGACGAAAAGCTGATTGAGAATGCGATAAAGTATGTGGAGACGCATATTGTCCGTCCCGATTTATCTGTGGAAGAATTGAGCCATGAACTGGGCATGAGCCGGGTGCATCTCTATAAAAAGCTGTTGCAGATTACCGGTAAAACTCCGATAGAATTTATTCGTATTATCCGACTGAAACGTGCGGCACAACTTCTGCGCGAGAGCCAGCAGAATGTGTCGGAGGTTGCCTATCAGGTGGGCTTCAATAACCCCAAATATTTCAGTAAGTATTTCAAGGATGAATTCGGTGTTTTACCCTCTGTATATCAGGAAAAGGAGGGTAAATAACAAAAAGTACCCATTGTTGAAACATCTGATATTTCTATAAATCAAATAAGCCCTTTCCTTTCAACATCGGGAGGGCTTGTTTACTGTATGATTTCCTACTTTTACACTCGGAGAAAATAACTTTAAAAACAAAGATATGAAATTGAAAAACACTTCAGTTTGTTTGCTCGCAGGATGGATGCTGATGGCATGTTCCGGAGGCGGGTATGAGAAGACGAGTAACGGCATTATTGTAAATGTCGAACAACAGCAACCGACGGATGTGCGAAAGGTGAAGGTTGAAGTAATGGGAGAGAAGTTGATTCATGTGTCAGCCACTCCCGAAAAAAACTTTTCAAAGGCGGAAAGCCTGATTATAGTTCCCCAAAAAGATAAGACGGACTTCAGCGTGGAAGAAAGTGGAGATGCCGTTTCGGTAAAAACCTCAGAGGTGTGTGCCATTGTATCCAAAGCTACGGGTGAAGTACGCTTTACCGATGCTTCCGGTAACCTGATTTTGGCGGAAGATGAGAAAGGCAGGAGTTTCCAGCCTATCGAAGTGCAGGGAACAAAGGCGTATACGGTACGTCAGGTATTCCAGTCACCCGATGATGAGGCATTCTACGGACTGGGACAACACCAGGCTGATGAATTCAACTATAAAGGTAAGAACGAGGAACTTTTCCAGTATAATACAAAGGTTTCCGTACCTTTTATCGTTTCCAATAAGAATTACGGTATTCTGTGGGATAGTTATTCGCTTTGCCGTTTCGGCGATCCACGTGATTATGCACAGTTAAGCACGGTTTTCAAACTCTATGATAAGGAGGGTAAGGAAGGTGCTTTGACAGGAACATACGTACCCTCTCAGAAATCAACAGCGGAGACACTGGTACGCCGGGAAGATTCTGTTTATTTTGAACATCTGAAATCGGAAGATTTGTCGAAAGTCGTGAACTTACCAGAAGGATTTCCTTTCATGGGTTCGCAGGTGACGTATGAAGGAGAAATTGAGCCGATGGAGAGTGGTAGGTTCCGTTTTATCCTCTATTATGCAGGATATATGAAGGTATATATTGATGGTGAACTGGTGGTTCCCGAACGTTGGCGTACGGCTTGGAATCCGAACAGTTATAAGTTTGCCGTAGATTTGAAAGCCGGTAAACGTGTTCCATTGAAAATTGAATGGATTCCTGATGGATATGTATCCTATTGCGGTTTGCGTGCATTGTCTCCTGTATCTGCTGAAGAACAGAACAAACAGTCGTGGTGGGGAGAAATGCAGAATGAAATCGATTATTATTTTGTTTATGGCGAGGATATGGACGAGGTAATCAGTGGATACCGTGCTCTGACCGGAAAATCACAAATCATGCCGAAGTGGGCGATGGGATACTGGCAGAGCCGCGAACGTTATAAGACGCAGGAAGAAATACTGGATGCTTTGAAGGAATTCCGTAAACGTCAGATTCCCATTGATAATATTGTGCTCGACTGGAGCTACTGGCCGGAAAATGCCTGGGGTAGTCATGAGTTCGACAAAGCTCGTTTCCCTGATCCGAAAGGAATGGTAGATTCTATTCATGCTCTGAATGCCAAGATGATGATTTCCGTTTGGCCGAAATTCTATATGACTACGGAACATTATAAAGAGTTTGATGAAAAAGGCTGGATGTATCAGCAGGCCGTTAAAGACAGCATTCGTGACTGGATTGGTCCCGGCTACATCGGTTCTTTCTATGATGCTTATGCTGAGGGTGCACGGAAGCTGTTCTGGAAACAGATGGAAGATCATCTTTATCCCCTCGGAATTGATGCCTGGTGGATGGATGCCAGTGAACCGAATGTACGCGACTGTACGGATTTGGCTTACCGGAAAGCTTTGTGTGGTCCGACTGCTCTCGGTCCGTCCGACCAATATTTCAATGCGTATGCGTTGATGAATGCTGAGGCTATTTATGACGGACAACGTGCCGTAGACAATGACAAACGTGTATTCTTGCTGACTCGTTCGGGATTTGCCGGATTGCAACGTTATTCTACCGCAACATGGAGTGGCGATATCGCTACCCGTTGGGAAGATATGAAGGCGCAGATTTCTGCCGGACTGAATTTTGCAGTCAGTGGTATTCCTTACTGGACGATGGACATTGGCGGATTCTGCGTAGAAAAACGCTATGAAGACGGACAAAAGGAATTCAATAAGACCGGAAAAGAGAATGCGGACTATAAGGAATGGCGTGAATTGAATACACGTTGGTATCAGTTTGGCGCATTCTGCCCGTTGTTCCGTGCACATGGACAGTATCCGTTCCGTGAGGTGTGGAATATAGCTCCCGAAGGACATCCGGCTTATAGTTCTATAGTGTATTATACGAAGTTGCGCTATACGATGATGCCTTATATTTATTCATTGGCCGGGATGACTTATTTTGATGATTATACGATTATGCGTCCGCTGGTAATGGACTTTACGGCAGATACAAAGGTGAATAATATCAGTGATCAGTTTATGTTCGGTCCGGCGTTGATGGCGGCTCCGGTGTATGAGTATGGTGCACGCACTCGGGAGGTCTATTTCCCGGCAACTTGCGGTTGGTATGATTTCTATACCGGTAAGTACATGGCCGGTGGGCAACAGTTGAAAGTGGACGCTCCCTATGAACGCATGCCGCTCTATATACGCGAAGGGGCTATTGTGCCTTACGGACCGGAAATGCAGTATAGTGATGAGAAGCCTGCGGAAGAAATCACACTATATGTATATGCGGGTAAAGATGGTGAGTTCACTTTGTACGAGGATGAAGGTGTGAATTACAACTACGAAAAAGGACAGTATGCCACCATTCCGTTTACTTACAATGATGCGGAAGGCACTCTGACTATTGGTGACCGTGCAGGAGAATTTCCCGGTATGCTGAAAGAACGTACATTCAACGTTGTAAAGGTAAGTAAGGATAAGCCGCAACCTTTTGACGCGAAGGCTAAGGGAGTGACGGTGAAGTCTGTCTCTTATACACATCTCCGAGCCCACGAGACCGGAGCCTATCTCGTA
>ENA-OXZL01000208-OXZL01000208.1-human-gut-metagenome-genome-assembly--contig:-NODE-208-length-22735-cov-5.377028_pt1 | contig 22735 bp, 16 predicted proteins | sample MGYA00244510_ERZ652805 | MGnify/ENA primary metagenome ERZ652805 (study PRJEB26926, sample SAMN06164841) | human gut metagenome | biome: ENVO:00009003; feature: ENVO:2100002; material: ENVO:00002003...
CCCCTACGGGTACTCCTCCTCCCAGGAGGAGGAGAATTAAGTTACTCCATATTATAGTTACTTCGTAATTATATCGAACTTGATAAATTATCATTCATATCATCATATTATCAATACTTAAAGATTCGATACTGATAAGAGCACAGGCTCAGTTCTGCTTCCAGCTTCTCTTCTGCTCCGCTATACATATCTTTACTTGGATGTCCGTTCCACTCTTGCGGAAGCGTCACATTTACTTCACGATTACGTACATTTACAGCAACCAACACACGATCTTTGCCATCCTGTTTCTCAAAGAGCAGCACATCGGGTTGCGGATATGTCTTCAATCCCCCTTTACGGATAGCCGGATACTCGTTGTAAAGAGCCATCAGACGGCAGTATTCCTGATACAGTTCACTGTTCCCCGTCCAATCCACCGGAACATACGTAAAGAAGTTGATAGCTTCGGGATAACCCGCCTCTTGTGAACCATAAATCAACGCTCCTCCATGCAGATAAGTAGTCAGCACGAAAGCTGCCATAGAGCCGCGCATATCTCCGAATTCTTTAATAGGCGACATCTTTGCCGACTCATCATGATTGGTGGTAAAACGCAGCTTCACTTTTCCTACGGGGATAGTATCATACTCCGCCTTATCCGTAGCAAACAGTTCCTGTGCCGGAGCATCTTTTACGAATACATCGCGAAGCGACTCCAGAAAGTCCCAGGAATAATTCATATCGAAACCTGCATCAAAGTGGTCGCGTCTTTTCCCTTCAGCCAGCATCAGCAACGAACGGTCGGGGATGGCACGCAAAGAGTCGAGCGCCTGTTTCCAGAAGTCGAAGGGAACAAAGTCCGCCGCATCGCAACGGAAGCCATCGATGCCGATTTCAGTAACCCAAAACTTCATGGCTTCAATCATTGCCAAGCGCATCTCCTGATTATCAAAGTTTAAGTCAGCCACATCCTTCCAACCGGTTCCGGCAGGAAAGATTATGTTTCCGGCCTCATCCTGCGTATACCATTCTTTGTTGGCAATCCAGGCATTGTCCCAGGAAGTATGATTGGCTACCCAGTCGATAATCACATTCATCCCCTTCTGATGGCAAGTAGCAACCAAGGCCTTAAACTCATCCAGTGTTCCGAACTCCGGATTCACTCCTTTATAGTCCTTCACACAATAGGGGGAATTCACTGATTTCTCCTGCCCCACTTCATTGATCGGCATAAACCACACCACGTTGATTCCCAATGCTTGAATGGAATCTAAGCGACGTTCCACCGCCTTGAATGACTTCTCAGGAGCAAAGACTCGCGGATTGACCTGATACATCACCACATCTTCTACAGCAGGCAATGCCGCAACTTCCGCCGCCGCTTCGCCCTGCCGCTTACCTGTACAGGCAGTAAGCAGACACAGCAGACTTACAATAAATATATATTTCTTCATATTATCCTTCTATTTTCCAGATGTAATATTGATAGGGCTCCAACGTAATCGTCCTTGGCAACACGGTGCTTTCTCCGGTCCAAAGATTCTTCGCACTATCCCCTACCCGCTCCATAGGCAGATTCAATCTTTCCTGATTGCCACTGGTATTTATCAGTACCAATATCTTTTCCGTACTGGAAATACGATAAGAGCATATCGCTTTACTCGTCTGATAAAGTTTGATCTCTCCATTCTGTAAAGCGGGAGAATTGCGATACAACTGCATCAGTTTGGTATAATCCGCCTGATAATCGGCATTAGAATTCCAGTCCATCGCCTGATAGCCAAAGAAAGAGAGAGCCTTGTCATAAGCCAGTTCCTGCGAACTATAAATCATTGGGCAGCCACCCATAGAAATAGAGGCCACAAAGGCTGAGAAAGCACCTTCCTTGGTTAAATAAGCCTGCACGGGCGATTTCTCAGAAGCCATATCATGGTTGGTGGAATAACGCATAAGTAACCGTTTATCTGTTACCGAAGCAAGCTCACTACGATGTGTATCATACAAATTAGCCACAGAAGCGCTTCCTGCATATACATCCTGTAGTTTATAAGCGAAGTTCCAGGCATACAGCATATCAAAGCCTGCATCGTAGAGTGCGGTTTGTGAACCTTCGGCCAGCATCAGTAAGGTACTTTTGGCGGCACGAAGCTTCGTGATAGTTTCCTTCCAAAAGTCATTGGGCACACCTTCGGCATGGTCGCAACGGAATCCGTCTATGTCAGCTTCGGTCAGCCAGTAAAGCATAGCCTCCTGCATGGCTGCACGCATGGCAGTGTTGTCATAATTCAAATCAGCCACATCGTCCCAACCCATTCCCGGGGGAGAAACAATATTGCCGTTGGCATCCTGCGTATACCAGTCCTTATGTTCCGTAGTCCAGGCATGATCCCAGGCGGTATGGTTAGCTACCCAGTCCAGGATTACCAACATACCTTCGGCATGGGCCTTCGTAACTAATGCTTTCAAATCGGACAGTGTTCCATAGGCAGGATTAATAGCCCGATAGTCTTTCACACAATACGGAGAACCGACAGCATTCTTTTCACCTTGCTGGAAAATGGGCATGAGCCAAAGAACATTGGCTTCCAGCTTTTTGATACGCGGCAGTTGGGCAGTCAGTCCATTCAGTGCTTGCGTTTCACCGAAGAGTGCCGGATTGGCTTCATAAATCACCATTCCGTCTGTAGTAACGTCATCTGCGGGAGGCGGCATGTCAGGATCATCATCCGAACTGCATCCGGTAAAGCTCAACAGCAAAAGGCTGGAGCACAAAATCTTAAGGATATCCTTTATTCTCATATCTATTTAATTAATTGGTTCTATCTCAATTCTCCTCCTTCCGGAAGGAGGAGTACCCGTAGGGGGAGGTGGTAGGAAAAATATCTTTTCACCTTATAATTTTATGTATCCACCTACCACCTCCCCCCTTTGGGGGACTCCTCCTCCCAGGAGGAGGAGAATTGAGATAGTATAAGTTATAATTTCAAATAATCTGTTTCAAGCAATGAAACTAAGAGTTTCCCGGTGTGAAACAGAGAGTTTCAAGTAATGAAACTACTTGTTTCAAGGCATGAAACAAACGGTTTCCCATCTTGAAACTCAAAGCATCTTAGGGCTTGGGCAATTTTTCATAAGAAGTAGCTGTGATAGAGAAGTAAATATCTCCTATCAATGCTGTATACAGCCCGCCATCTTCTATTTGCTGTCCGCCTCCATTGTTATTGAAAATCAGATTCGAATTCTTACCAACGTGCTCCGATAAATCAAAATACTTATAAGTAACACCATTGATCTCCCTCGTTCCGGTTACTTGTATGCCCGGCCAGCCGCCACCAAGTTCAGCGTCACCCCAGCCATAGAGAGTCAAAGCTTCCCAACCGGAGTTATCCTGTACATATACAGTACAATCTTTTATTTCACTACAGCCATCACCCGAGATGCGGAGATAGTAATCACGATCTATCGTCAGGTTATAGTCTTTCAACTGATTTCCACCGCCGTTATTATTGAATATCAGGTTGATATTCTTATTTGTGCAAGTCGGTGTCAAATGGAAGCACTTATACGTTGTACCGTTGATTACCTTTGTTTCTGAAACCTGCAGACCGGGCCAGCCGCCACCAAGTTCCACATCTCCATAGCCATACAGTGCCAGCGCACCCCAACCGGTATTATCTTCCACATAAAGAGAATAGCTCGTACCGTGTGTTGCAGGATCTATCTCCTCGCACTTGTCAGGAGTAATGCTGAAATAGAAATCGCGGCTGAAAGTGATGTTCTTGACGAAAGACAACACGAGTCCCGGATCGTCTTCCTGTTTGTTATTATTAAATGTCAGCTTCAGACCTTGATTCATCAATTCCACATCGGTTTCAAAGTATTTATAAACCACTCCATTGATTTCCTTCGTTCCGGCAGGTTCAAGTCCCGGCCAGTCTTCATTGTTATCACCTGCCCCGGAGATGTAAAGTGCCAGATCTCCCCAACCGAACTGGTCGTCTACATAGATGCAATAACTTGCTTCCGGATCTATCTCTTCAAAGCCTTTATCGGTAATGCGGAAGTAGAAGTTTCTGTTGAGTGTCACTGCCGGGCCATTCACCTGCACATCTACATTATTAAAGATCAGATTCAACCCTTCATAGCCATCCAGAGCTTTCCCCATATCGAAGTACTTATAAGTAACCCCATTGATCACTTCCGTCCCCTTTACCGAAAGCCCCGGCCAAGCAGGTGTTACATCACCGTCACCAGCCCAACCGTACAAGTAAAGATTATCCCAACCGGACTTATCAGCCACATAAACCACAAAGCCATCATGTCCTTCTTCTTCCGTATTAAAGTAAGCCTCCCAGCGGTCTACCCATACATTGGTACGGGTTCCCACCTTTACATCCAACTGATGCACCACAGCTTCATTCTTCACCGAACGTTCCTCACCTTTCGAGGCCGATACGAAGTAGAAGCCGTCTGCCAGTGTCTTTCCATCTTTAAAAGTAGAAGGTAGCAGATAGATTCCCCACTTGGATTCACTACCGGTAGCTTTCTCCAACTGCCATTCCAGATTACCTACAGCAGCTTCGGCTCCTCCGTTGAAGTCGCCCACAATGTAGTATTCGTCATCGGCAGCACTGCCTTTCGGCATGATGACTTCCAGCAATATAGCGTTCGCCTTGATTTCGAACTGAGGCAGTTCATCATCGAATATAATCGTATCTGTATCGTCGCACCCGTTGAGCAGAGCAAACAACGGCAACATAAACAGCCAATAAATTATCTTTTTCATGGATTTTCTGTTTTTGAGTTATTTATAATTCGGGTTCTGTATCAGTCCTTGATTGACAAGCAATGCAGAAGCAGGCAACGGATACCACTCATATTTACGATCACGCTTGGCGGGATAAAGTTGCCCATTGTCTGTGGCACGTCCGAAGAACCACCACTGGCCTTGCGTGAATTTGTCGAAACGACGCAGGTCTGTACGGCGGCGGCGACCTTCATTCAGGAACTCAACACCCCACTGGCTCAACATCCAATCCATATCGAAAGCGGTGAAGCCACGGCCCGGTTTGTCTTTCACGTCTGCCCAGTCGCCGGCACTGAAGTAACGTTTACGTACTTCATTCACCAGTTCTTTGGCCTTGTCGGCTTGTCCGGCACGCATTTCACACTCGGCAAGCATATAGTACACTTCGCTCAGGCGGAATTCCACTTCGTCGATGTTCTGAAAGTCGATGGCTGCGGAAGTAGGATATACCGGGTATTTCACCAGACGGAGGCCGGAGTTCGTCTCACCCCAACGCGGTGACATGACGGTTTCCAAGTTGCGTCCGAGGTTCATAAACGTACCTACCTGGTCTACATACGCCAAGTCTTGTCCGTCACGGTCGGCATCGGCTTTCAAGGCTTCACCCTTACCATAGTTAGCTTTTATGGTACCTTTCAGGAAGATACCGTTGTAGCCGTTCTTCTTATCATAATTATAGTTCTTTTTACGGATGTCGCGGTCGTCGAAGCGTTCGTAGACTGCACCCAGTTTATCACCGTAAGCCGCATCGAGGAAGCAGGTAGCTCCCTGTGTACCTCCCAATTCATTCACCGTTCCCGCATTGTCATACGAAGGAACCAGACAAGTACAGTTCCAGCCACTCTGACTGTAAGTGCCTCCGAAATAATCCCAGATATTATAAGGATAGAAAGTCATGCGCATCCATCCCATATTCAGTTTACCATCTTCGCAGGCAAAAGCCATGATGACTTCGGGGCATTCCGTATTATTGATAGAGTAAATATCACGGTAATCCTTTGCCAATTCATATTTTCCATATTTACCGCTGATTATTTCACGGCACAGTTCGGCGCATTCGGTATAGTGGCTTTCTTTGATGAACACTTCGGCATTCAGCAACAGACGGGCCTTGATCATACGGTTCACGGCCTTATTCATGCGGTTCACCTGATTTTCGACCATTCCTTCGTAGCAATCATCCAGCTCGGTAGCAATGAAGTTATAAATCTTCTTGCAACTTGTATCGAAGTCCGGATCGGCAGTGGGTGGCAATTCACCGTCTACGGTGGCCGGTTCAATATTCAGCGGCAATGCACCACCCCAGATTTCGAAGATATTGTAATAAGCCCAGGCACGAAGTGTACGTACTTCGCCTTCATAAGCTTTCAGTTTCTCATCAGTCATCTTCAGGTCGGCAGAAGTTAGCTTTCCCATATCAGCCAATAAGGTGTTACACAGGCCGATAGTGGTCCATGCATTCTCCCAGGCACTACGGATAATCTTGGCATCGGGAGTCCAGTTCTGAATGGAGAAGATAAACTTTTCGCCTTCATCATATCCCCACTGACCGCCATTCCATACACGCCAGGTCACCTGATCGGCAGGAAATTCCTGCATGTACCAGAAGTATTCGGCATAACTGGTAGCACCTGTGGAATAAATAGTAGCTACCGCACTCTTCACACTATTCTCGTCCTGATAATAGACGCCGGAGTCTACACGGTCGAACACTTCTTCCGTAAGGTCGAAGCAACCGCTCAATGAACAACCCAGAATGATTGCCAACAGACATTTATATTTCAGATATTTCATAATTCTTTTCTGTATTTAGTTATTAAAGGAGTTGACAAGGCTTCAGGCGACAAGTTGACAAGGGGAAATGACTCTCTTACTAAACGAAACTATTATCCTCGTTCCCTTGTTAACTGCAACCTTGTTAACTATATCTATTTGAAACGGATATTCAAGCCTACGCTCAACTGAGTAGCCGAAGGATAGGCACTGTTCGTATCTACACCCGGAGTCAGTCCGTTGATGGCAACAGCTGAAGGATCGTTACCGGAATAACCGGTCAGCGTAAACAGATTCTTAGCTGTCAGATAAACTCTCATACCTTTGATGAACTTGTTTTCTTTCGGGGTAATGGTATATCCTAGAGTCAGGTTATCCAGCTTAAAGTAATCACCCTTTTCAAGGAAGAAAGAAGAGATTACACCGCCACCGGTTGTAATATCCGCATCTTTTCCATAAGCATCGCGCAGCACATTGTCCGTACCGCAACCTTTCAGCCCCATTCCGTAACGACGCATATTGAAGATTTCAAAACCGAAAGCACCGTTGAACATCAGGCTCAGGTCGAAGTTCTTATAACGGAGCGTATTACTCCAGGAAAGATAAGAGGTCGGCGTACCATTACCGATATGGCGCTTGTACTTCACATCTGCCTTGGATACAGGAACTTTTTCGCCTTCATCGGTATAAATCATCATATCCCCATTCTCTACACCGGCATACTCGTAGCCATAGAACTGGCCGATCTTGCTGCCTTCTTCCACGCGGAAGAAGTACTCGCTGGTACCTACACCCGGCTTCTGATACAGTTCCACATAAGAAGCTTTGTACAGGCTGTTAGAGAGCTTATCCAGTTTCGTAGTGCCGTAAGAGTAGTTGATACCCGTTGTCCATTCTACGGGAGTTCCTTTGAAAGCGTCGCCTTCCAGAGAAACTTCGATACCACGATTCACAGTGGTTCCTACGTTTACCAGAATTGTAGAGTAGATGTAGGGAGGCTGTGGAGCCGTATAGTTATAAAGCAAGTCGCGTGACTGGCGGTCGAACCATTCAACAGAACCACGCAATCTGTTCCACAAGGCAAAGTCAACACCGATATTCATACTGACACTCTTTTCCCAGCCCAGTTTGGAATTGGCATTCACTGAAGGAGCATAACCTGTTACCCAGGCACCGTCCATCAGATAGGTATCCGTAACATTCAACTGGGCATTTTTATGAGAGCCGTAAGTGGCTAATGACTGGTAGCAATCGAAGTCCGAACGACCTGTTACACCATAGGAAACACGGGGTTTCAAACTCTGAACGATGTTTTGGTGGTCTTTCAGGAAACCCATATTCGCCATTTCCCAGGCAAGAGAAAGAGATGGGAAAGCACCCCATTTATGATCTGCACCAAATTTCGTAGAGCCTTCGTAGCGGATGGAAGCGGAAGCAATCAACAGATTCTTCCAATTATAGTTGATACGTCCGAAGACACCGATCAGTTTGGCAAGAGATTTACCAGTGCCCATGCTTGCTTTTCCTTTGGCAAGGTAAGAACCGCTTCCAATGTTATTCCAGAGGATATCGTCGAAGTTGAAGTCACTGTTTCCGGCTTGCAGGCGCTCCCAGGTGGTTTGCTCATAGTTATAACCGACCATTGCCTTGAAGTTGTGATCACCCAAATCCAACGAGTAGTTACCCAACCACTCCAGGCGGGACGTGTACCATTTCTGGTAAGTCACTTCTGCACGTCCGTTATAACCGTTCCAGTAAGATTCACCGGCAGTGGAAGGGGTATAATAGTGCTGTTTCAGATCGTTGTAGTGCAAAGAGTAGCTCAATGAAGTATTCAGCATTTGCTTTTCCGAACGGATCAGGTTGACTTTTACCTCAGCAGTACCCAGCAGGTAAACACGCTGGCCGTTATTGTCGATTTCTTTCAGTTCCTGCACCGGGTTGCGTGCTCCGGTAGGAGAAGTAGGCTGGAAGTAAGTTCCATCCTCGTTATACAAAGGCATGGTAGGGTTCATGCTCAGGGCAGTATCGAACATACCGTCGTTACCCCATACTTCATTCACGCGACGGGCGTTGAGTGAACCGTTCAGTTCTACGATTCCATCCATCATACGCTGGTTCAGGACGAAGCGTCCACCGAATTCTTCACGGCTGCTGTTCAGATCGAGGCCGGTTGCTTTCTTATAATTAAAGGAAGCGCCATAGTATCCGTTCTTGGTACTGCCGTCGATAGAAAGATATTGGTTGTTATCATAAGAGAAATCACGCAGCAAGAGGTCATACCAATCAGTAGAATACCCATAATCCGTTGCACGACGGGAACGACGGAATTCGTCTGCACTCAAAATATCCGGACCGCTCTTTGCCAGATTCACACCGAACCAGCTGTCGTAAGTCACTTGGGCACGTCCGGCTTCTCCGGCTCCCTTACGGGTAGTGATTAGGATCACACCATTGGCACCGCGTGTTCCGTAGATGGCAGCGGAAGCGGCATCTTTCAGTACGGTCATAGACTCAATGTCCTGTGCTGCCAGGTTGCGGATATCGCCACCTGCCACACCATCAATTACCACCAACGGGTCATTGGACGCCGAAATAGATGTTGCACCACGAATCTGAAGAGAGGAACTTGCATTCGGATTGGCTGCCGCCGTATTGTTTACGGTCAAACCAGCAACTTTACCGGTCAGCATCTCCATCGGATTGTTCATAGAACCTTGCAGGAACTTCGATCTGTCTACCTGCACAATGGAACTGGAAAGCTCTTTCTTGCTCAATGAGCCGTAGCCCACCACAACGACTTCATCCAGTGCCTGAGCGTCTTCTGACAGCACTACATTGATTTCCTGACGTCCACTACAGGGGATCTCTTGTGTTTTGTAGCCAATAAAGGAGAAAACAAGGACGGAAGAAGGCTTCACGCCCGACAAAGTATAGTTACCGTCAATATCGGTAATGATACCATTAGTTGTACCTTTCACGGTTACGTTAGCACCAATTACAGTTTCGCCCGTGGTATCCGTTACTTTTCCTTTCACGGTTAAATCCTGGGCAAAGGATGCCACTGCAAAAAGTAATCCGGTCATGAGAAGAAGAGACCGGCACAAACATAACTTTGTTCTTTTTACATTCATACTATTAGTTTTTAGATTAGCAATCATTCTGTTCACCTCCACAGGTTGAGGCGACAGTGCAAATGTCTGTAAAAAGAAGGGGGAAAGAAAAGAGGACTAAAGAAAATCTAGATTAACAAAAGGATCAAAATATTATATATCAGCGAGATAAAACAAATAAAGGGCGTTAAAAAACTAAATGAAAACAAAGGAAGCAGAATAGAAAAAACGGGATTTTGGGTTATTTCGGAGGGGGTATGAATTAATTCACCACAGATTAACACAGATTTCCACAGAATTTTATTTCTCTGATTTTAATTGATTAAACTCTGTGAGAATCTGTGTTAATCTGTGGTGGGCAAATTCATTACTATACCATATAGCTCACTAACCAGCAAAAGACCCAATCTTCATCACCTCTTCCTCAAAATTATCACGGCAAAGAGAACGATTCTTCAATTTGGAACGATAGGTATAAATAGTAGTAATGGAATAACGCAGGAAGCCTGCAATCTTGGCACTGTCCGTAATTCCCAAACGAATTAAGGCAAATATACGAAGTTCCGTTGTCAGCCGTTCATCCTGTTTAGGAATAATTCTTTCTTCTTCCGGCAACAACTCATTAAAGCGTTTCACAAAATCAGGGAAAATACTAAGGAATGAATTATCGAAGTTTTGATAGAATTCTTTCAGTTCTTCATCGATGAAACGGGACGATTTCAACGTTTTGTAGAGTTCTTCCACCTTCCCCGAAGCTGCCTGTTTGTTAAGCATCCGACGGTATCCCTCCAACTTGTCAATGTATGTGGAACACAATCCCATAAATCGGCCGACATACTCCTCCTTAATATGATTAGCCTCCGTCAGTGAGTCATTCGTTTCGTGCTGTCTCTGATTTACTTCGATCAATCTTTCATTCAGAAGTTTCAGCTCTTCATTCATTGCCAGCAAATCCTGTCGCGCACGGGCCAGCTTCTTCACCTGACGAATTACATACCAGACCGCACATGCCAGAAACAGCGTCAACAAACTGGTAACAACCAGGAAGATCTGTAACACCTGCTGATGCTTCTGTTTCTCTACCTGATAGGCATGGTCTATGACCGGGAGCATCCTTGAAGCCTGCACATTCCGGAGACGGGCATTGTAGAAATTGGCGTCTTCCATACTGCGCTTCATATAAACATCCGCCCGTTGTAACTGCCCCTCTTCATATAACAGTTCCGCCAATGCACGCAAAGAATTGTTCTCTTTCACCACACCACGAATATCGGCAATTGCACTCTTTATCAAATATTCTTTTTGCTTTTCCCGCTGTCCCGTACTCTGATAGATAAAAGCAAGAATAGAGGTCACCACTGCATAATCCCGTGTATCCGGTGAAAGTTTTTGATGATAAACTTCCAACATTTCAATGGCTTCCTCTCCTCTTCCTTGTTGCAGAAGTTCGGGAGTATAAGCTATGACATACTGATAAGACCCCTCTTCTACCATCTGCAATACAGAGTCGCGGTAGATATACAGGTTATTCAGATATTCAATCTGATATTCGTCATCCATCGCATACTCTGCATGATAGAGATAAATATCTTCAAAAGTAATGTAATATTCAATGAGTTGGTCTCTGGAAAGTTGCTTGCTATCTATAGACTTCAACAAGGCCACGCCTTCTGCATACAGACCTGTCTTTCCCAAGATACTTGCCTTCTTCAGTTTGGCCTCATTCAGCCAGTCTTGATTGTTGTGCTGAAGGGCAATCTCGATATTGCGATTGATATAATGTCTTGCTGAATCGCAAATATACGCTTCATATTCATCAAAAAGTTGTTGATTGATATGGTACTCATCAGAAGGAGAAGTACTCTTACGAGTCCGGAAATATTCTTTAATCTGATCAATGCGTTTCAGTCTGGCCTGCTCATATTGAGCGGTGTTTTCAATTGTCCTGTCCAGAACTACCAGTAAAGAATCTATTTTCTCCTGCGCTTGCAGAAGGCAACAGAACAGCAAAGAGATTACAAAAAGCAGGTACCGGTCTTTCATGCTTACAAACGTTTACGAACAGGACAAAGATATAAAATCCTACTATAATAACCATCTTACCAGTTCGTTTTTAATAAATCGTCTCAGCTTTGAAGAGCATATATACATAAAAGGGACGCTGCATCTCGCGGCGTCCCATCTATCTTAGTTAGTTTTTATAAGAATTTGAGAGAATTGAAACTTCACAGCCTCAATTTGTTGTTTTAATAAAGCACACTAACTATATTTATGTTTAAAGCAAATGAAAATGTTATTCTTAAAAGCAAATGAAAACGTTACTTCTTCAGTTCCACCTTCTTGTCTATCCGTTGCAGACTATCCAGAATCTGTTGTTCATGGGTAATCGTCACGTCTCCCGAGAGAGCTACCGAAGGTGTGGTAATTTGTTTGCCTATCGTATCGGCTGCGGCTACTTCTTTTATATCACTATAGAATGAATGTTGCATCACATTCCCTAATGAAAGTACCACTGCCACTACTGCGGCGGCCTTGAACAGCGGAACGAAACGTGCGGTAAGCGTCAAGCGTTTTGCCTTCACCACCGGAGTCTCCACTTCTGCAAGCACACGGGCGTCGAAATCTGCTCCCAACCCCACTTCTTGTTGCAGTTGCTGATATACGAACAAATCTTTGTAGCGAAGCAAATGCTCCGGAACGTCGCTTCCGTTAAAGAAAGCACGCAACTGTGCTTCTTCCTCAAGGGAAGTCTCACACTGCCAGTAGCGTTCTAAAAGTTGTTCTATATATTTACAGTCCATAACCATCTATATCTAAATACCGTTGTTTTACTTTTTGCCTCGCCCTGAAGAGGTTCACTTTTACCTGTTCCTCCGTCAAATGCAGGACGACCGCAATTTCTTTATAACTCTTACCCTCTATATCCCGAAGCTGCATAATCAGCCTTTGTTTATCGGGGAGTTCATTGACCAGACGATGGATGAGTGTCATTTGCTCTTTATCCACCAAGTGATCGTAAGGGTTGGATGCTCCGGAAGTCTGTTCCATTTCAGGTGTCAGTTCCACGGTCTGAGCATCTTTTCTTTCGCTACGGTCTATTGCCAGATTCTTTGCCACTGTCAGGCAATAAGCCTCAATAGAACCGAATTTCGTCCACTCATCACGTTTGTTCCAGACTCTTATCAGTGTTTCCTGCACAACGTCTTCTGCCTCTGCTCTGTCGAAAGTAATCCGGAGAGCCAACCGAAAGAGTTTGTCTTTCAGAGGGAGAATGTCATTCCGAAAACTGATTTCTTGCATCTCTATTAATAATGACGGTTAAGTATATGGAAAGTTACAGTTGATCACTACTTTTTTTGAATTATTTTTTGATGCGGGTTCCGCTATTCTCGTTAATTGCTGACGCTAAGGTAATTACCACTTCAGTTACTCCCGCATTCAAAGCTTCAAAAGAATTCTCCAGCTTGGGTATCATACCTCCTTGAATAACACCGTCCGCTACATATTGTTTGAATTCGACAGGAGTGATCTGAGGTATCACGCTATCGTCATCGTTCTCGTCACGAAGCACACCCTTCTTCTCAAAACAGAATACCAATGTCACATCGAACAAAGCAGCAAGGGCTTTTGCAGTCTCTCCTGCAATAGTATCGGCATTTGTATTCAGCAGATTGCCTGCACCGTCGTGCGTCAGCGGAGCCATTACGGGAACTACTCCTTTATGGATCAAATCACCCAAAAACTCTGCATTCACTTGCTTTACATCACCCACAAAGCCATAGTCGACGTCTTTTACCGGGCGTTTCACGGAACGGATTACATCCATATCCGCACCAGTCAATCCCAGTGCATTGACACCACGCGCCTGAAGTCCGGCTACAATATTCTTGTTTACCAGCCCGCCGTACACCATCGTCACTACTTTCAGCGTTTCGGCATCCGTGATACGACGCCCGTTTACCATCTGGCTTTCAATGCCCAGTTGGGCAGCCAATTTTGTGGCCGAACGGCCACCTCCGTGTACCAAGACTTTGTAGCCCTCAATAGCTGCAAAGTCATCCAACAACTTATGGAGGGTAGCTTCTTCCTCCACGATTTTGCCACCCACCTTTATTACTGTTAGTTTTTCTCTCATAATTCAGTTGACAAGTTTTTTAGTTAACAAGTTGACAAGGGGAGAAGACAAAATGAACAAAGCAATAAAGCGCAGCTCCTTGTCAACTTGTTCCCTTCTCAACTCGTCAACTTTTCTTATTCCAAATAGGTATATCCGTACAGACCGGAACGATAATTGGAAAGGAACTCTTTACCTTCTTCCAACGAAATACGTCCCTCTTTTACTGATTGAGTCACCCAAGTCTCCAGTGTACGCACCAGCTTCTTAGGGCTATATTGAACATAGTCAAGCACTTCCGCTACAGTTTCACCATCAATCACCTGTTCGATGGTATATCCCTTCTCGTTAACAGATACATGCACAGCATTCGTATCACCGAAAAGATTATGCATATCACCCAGAATCTCCTGATAAGCACCTACCAGGAACACACCCATATAATAAGGTTCCTTACTCTTTAAAGAATGAGTGGGCAGATAGTGTGCCACATTCTTAGTCGAGATAAAGTTAGCTATCTTTCCATCCGAGTCACAAGTGATGTCCTGCAAGGTTGCCGCACGGTCGGGACGTTCATCCAGGCGCTGAATGGGCATAATCGGGAATATCTGGTCGATAGCCCAGGAATCCGGCAGGGACTGGAACAGCGAGAAGTTACAGAAATATTTATCCGCCAACAGTTTCGGCAATCCGCGAAGTTCATCGGGAGCATGCTTCAAGCCGCCTGCAATCTGATTCACCTCACGCATAACAGACCAGTAAAGACGCTCAATCTGTGCACGTGTTTTCAAGTCCACAATTCCATGACTGAACAAGTCGAGCGCTTCTTCACGAATTTGCTGTGCATCGTGCCAGGCTTCCAGCATCTTATTTTGATTCAATGTATCCCAAATGCCATAAAGTTCCTGCACCAATTCATGGTCTTCCTCGGTTACTTCTTCATCATCGTCCCATTCGGGCAAAGTGGTGGTTTCCAAGACTTCAAAAATAAGTACGGAATGATGGGCAGTCAGTGCACGTCCGCTTTCCGTAATAATATTGGGGTGGGGAATACCATTCTTATCACTGGCATCTACCAAAGTGGAAATAGAGTCATTCACATATTCCTGAATGGAATAATTGACGCTACTTTCGCTACTGGACGAGCGTGTTCCATCGTAATCTACGCCCAAGCCACCACCGATATCCACGAATTCTACTTTGAATCCCATAGCATGAAGCTGCACATAGAATTGAGATGCTTCGCGCAATGCCGTCTTAATACGACGGATCTTTGTCACCTGGCTTCCGATATGAAAATGTATCAATTTCAGACAATCTTTTAGTCCTTTTGAGTCTAAAAAGTCGAGTGCTTCGAGCAATTCACTGGAACTGAGTCCAAACTTACTTGCATCGCCGCCTGAATCTTCCCATTTGCCACTTCCTGAAGAGGCCAGTTTGATACGAATACCAATATTAGGCATAACATTCAGCTGCTTCGCCATCTTGGCTATCAGTTTTAGCTCGTTCATTTTTTCTACTACAAGAAAAATGCGTTTACCCATCTTCTGGGCAAGCAAAGCCAACTCTATATAGCTCTCATCCTTATAGCCGTTGCAGATAATCAACGAGTCAGAATCTGAGTTAATAGCAATCACGGCATGAAGTTCAGGCTTCGACCCGGCTTCCAACCCAAGATTGAATTTCTTTCCATGGCTGATAATCTCCTCTACCACAGGGCGCATCTGATTAACCTTGATAGGATAGATGATAAAGTTCTGCGCTTTATAGCCGTACTCCTCAGCGGCCTGCCTAAAACATGAAGAAGTCTTCTCAATCCGGTTGTCCAGAATATCGGGAAAACGTATCAGCATAGGAGCCGCCACGTCTCGCAATTGCAATTCATCCACCAATTCTTTCAAATCGACGCCGACACCGTTTTTACGAGGTGTTACCACTACATGACCTTTGTCATTGATACCAAAGTACGAAGTGCCCCAACCTGTAATGTTGTAAAGCTCTTCTGAATCTTCAATACGCCATTTTCTCATTTTTTGTAACTCAGATGTTTGTTGTTTGATTTTAATAGGGCGACAAAAATACGATAATTCTCGATATTTATTGCGTTTTCCACCTAAAATTACACATTTACAAGCGGTTAAATGCTCAGCAAGTTACGTAACTGCTGCACAGAATCCGCAATTTGCCGACGGCTTTCCAACTGCCCGGCATCGAAACGGTATCTTGCCTTACCATAGTGCGGTGCACGTTTTTCCAAGGCTTCTATAATGAAAATCCGCAGTTCTTCGTCCGTTTTTCCTTGCAGAATAGGACGTTGCTGCGTAGCCACTCGCAAGCGGCGGAACAAAACGTCAGGATGAACATCCAGAAAAACGGTCTGCCCATGCTCGTTCATATACTCCATGTTATCGAAGAAGCAAGGAGTACCGCCTCCGGTCGAGATAATGACGTTTTCAAACTCAGCCACTTCATGCAGCATGGTTCGCTCCAGTTCACGAAAAGAGGCCTCTCCCCGCTCAATGAACAATTCACGTATGGATTTGTGAAGACGTTCTTCGATATACCAGTCCAGATCGATGAACGGTATATTCAGTTCGCGGGCAAAAGCCTTTCCTAAAGTTGTTTTACCGGCTCCCATGTAGCCGGTTAAGAAAATACGTATCATAAGCGCTTACCTTTGCGTACAAAGGTAAGCAATTCTATTCTGAGAGATTTACTATCAGATAAAAATTTTAATGCGTTCGCTCAAATCATCAAATTCTTTCCCGCCCGGTTCGGCCACAGGAGTACCGAAAGGCATCTGTGCAATCAGTTGCCAGGTTTCGGGAAGATGCCACGTGCTGCGTACATCTTCGTCAATCAACGGGTTATAGTGTTGCAGCGAAGCGCCCAGACCTTTATCTTCGAGCATGGTCCAGATGGCTAACTGATGCATGGCAGAAGTATGTTGCGACCACGTCGGGAAATTCTCATGATAAGTAGGGAATTGTTTTTGCAGTCCTTCTACAATGGAACGGTCTTCAAAAAAGAGTATCGTGCCATATCCGCAAGAGAACGAAGTATCGATCTTCTTCTCCGACTGACGATATTGTTCTTCGGACAGGCGTTCTTCCAACTGATCCTTCACGATTCTCCATAATTTCTGATGTTCGTCCCCCAGTAACAACACAATACGTGTAGTCTGCGAGTTGAATGCCGAAGGCACATGCTTTACTGCTGTACGGATGATGTGTACAATTTCCTCGTCCTGAACCGGAGAGTCGTTACTGATAGAATAATAGCTGCGCCGATGCTCCAATGCTTCGGCAAATGTCCGTTCTCTGACCATATTTAATCCTTTCTTTTCGTAATTATCATTTTTGTCTTATATAGTGAAACAAGTGAAAGAGTGAAGTTGTTCGAAGTTGTAGAATATATTTGTACCTTTGCACCCAATTATGAGTAAAGAGAAGTTTTACGTTGTATGGTCAGGCGTCAATCCGGGGATTTATACTTCCTGGACAGACTGTCAGTTACAAACCAAAGGTTACGAAGGAGCGAAATATAAATCGTTCGAGACGCGCGAAGAAGCGGAAAAAGCCTTTGAATCTTCTCCGTATGAATATATCAAACGATCCTCTCCGGGTGCTCCCGCCCAAAAGAAAGATGTGAATGCTCCCCTTCCTTCATCTGTCGTAGAGAATAGCCTTGCCGTAGACGCTGCCTGTAGTGGTAATCCCGGAGCTATGGAATATCGCGGTGTACACGTAGCCAGCCGACAAGAAATATTCCATTTCGGCCCGGTATATGGTACGAATAATATCGGCGAGTTCCTTGCTATCGTCCACGGACTTGCCCTACTGAAACAGAAAGGCTTCGATATGCCCATCTATAGTGACAGTGTGAATGCCATCAGTTGGATCAAGCAGAAGAAATGCAAAACAAAGCTACCCCGTGAACCCAAAACAGAAGAACTTTTCAAACTAATAGAGCGTGCCGAAAAGTGGCTACGGGAAAATACATATACTACCAAAATTCTGAAATGGGAAACCAAGCAGTGGGGAGAAATACCTGCTGACTTCGGAAGAAAATAAGCCTGTACAGGGCTTGAATTAAATGAAACATCATCCTACACCCGCTATTTTTGAGAAAATAGAATAACACTTGAAAACAAGTAGTGTTATGGTCCGGAATAAGCAATGTTACGGATGATTAGATTGCTTGTTCTCATCCACAACAAGCAATCTAATTTCAGACAAGTCTGATTTCGTTAAGCGAAATCTGTAAGCGACATGTGAAAAGCGAGTAATATATGCGTATAAACACTCCTTTTATACAAGGGGAATTTACTATTGATTATCAAGGTGTTGCAAAGGATCAATTTCTTGCCGACAAGAAGTTGGGAGTTTGTTGACAAGAAGTTAACTTCCCGTCGTCAAACTCCTAACTTCTTGTAAAAGGAGAAATAGCTGTTTTTTCGGTTTCCTTACACAGCGTAGTTGATAGTACGAATGGCCTATGTGTTCAATCATCTGTATTAGAAAGGCTGAACGCTTTTCTTTCATCTTGCCTCGTCTAGCAGCTATATATCGGTGGTATTGGATATATAGATACTGCATGTCCGATATATAGATGTGACACGTCCGATATATAGCTAATATATTCAGAACATGAGTTTTGACCAAAGGAAATGTACATTAAAAACCAAGAAAAAGAAGATTATTCTTTTAGGAAACAGGAGGTAAGCACTGATTCAAAGCAACATGAAGACAGGCACAGATTCCGGTGGTGTAGGCAAATACCTTTCCTACACCCGCATATAATTTTGCCTACACCACACACCGTTCTATTAATGAGACGATTAAGTCTCCGGGTGTAGGATGTAGGCAGAATTAATAAATCTTTCTATTCAGAATCGTTTTTTGATCAAGACAGAGATTGCATATCATTCAAACGCTTATAGTATCCATTCTTCTCCAACAAAGCTTCGTGCCTGCCACGTTCCACAATTTCTCCTTCATAGAGTACGCAGATTTCATCTGCATTTTTAATGGTAGAAAGACGGTGGGCAATAGCAATTGTAGTACGGGTTTTCATCAAACGCTCCAAAGCTTCCTGCACCAGACGTTCGGACTCCGTATCAAGAGCAGAAGTAGCCTCATCAAGAATAAGAATAGGCGGATTCTTCAAAATAGCACGGGCAATACTGATGCGTTGGCGTTGTCCTCCGGAAAGCTTGCCACCACGGTCACCAATATTTGTGTTGTATCCATGCTCTGTCTCCATAATGAAATCGTGCGCATTGGCAATCTTCGCCGCCTCCATCACCTGCTCCAGTGTGGCGTTTTCCACACCAAATGCTATGTTATTAAAGAATGTATCATTAAACAGGATCGCTTCCTGATTTACATTTCCTATCAGGCCGCGCAAATCATGAATACGGAAATTCTTGGTACTAACGCCATCAATCATGATTTCACCGAAATGTATGTCATGGTAACGCGGAAGCAAATCTACCAGCGTAGATTTTCCCGACCCGGATTGCCCAACCAATGCAATCGTCTGCCCCTTCGGAACAACAAGATTGATATGTTTCAGAACTTCCCTCTTCCCATCATAACTGAAAGAAACATCCTTAAACTCGATTTGTCGATTCATGCCATGCAGAGGAAGCGGGTTTACGGGTTCCTTAATAGGATTCTCAGCCTTCAGAATCTTATCCACACGTTCCATGGAAGCCAAACCTTTCGGGATGTTATATCCTGCTTTTGCAAAATCCTTCAACGGATTAATGATGCTATACAGAATAACCATATAGAAAATGAATGTAGGAGCTTCCAGCGAAGAATGCTCATCGCCCAAAATCAGCATACCGCCAAACCAAAGCACCAATACAATCAAAAGCGTTCCCAGGAACTCACTCATCGGATGAGCCAACGCCTGACGAACGGCCACTTTATTGGTCGCATCACGCAATTCATTACTGCATCTGGTAAAGCGATCCACCATCTTATCTTCTGCAATAAACGCTTTAATGATACGCAAGCCCCCCAAAGTTTCTTCCAATTGTGACATGGTATCACTCCATTTGCCCTGCGCTTCCAAAGATTGGCGTTTCAGCTTCTTGCCGACCTTTCCCATCAGCCACCCCATTCCGGGAAGTACTACGATGGTAAACAGGGTCAACTGCCAACTTGTTATAATCAGCGTTGTAAAATAGAACAGGATCAAAATCGGATTTTTCAGCAACATATCCAACGAACTGGTAATGGAGTTTTCTATTTCCCCCACATCACCACTCATACGGGCAATGATATCTCCTTTCCGTTCCTGAGAGAAAAAAACAAGTGGTAAGTGCATCACTTTCGAATAGACCATGATACGGATATCACGAACAACTCCTGTACGCAAAGGAATCATTACCGCAGAAGATCCAAAATAGCAGGAAGTTTTCAGCATCGTCATAAGGGCCAGGAACAGTCCCATAAACAGAAGTGTCATTATCGGACCATGCACCTCTATCAACTGAGTAACATAGTAATAGAAATTATTTATTGCTACATCTTTCAAGTCACCGCTCCCCCACTCCATATAATGGTAGACTTTGTCACTGTTACCTGTCTTGAACAGAATGTTCAAAATTGGAATCAGCAGAGTGAATGAGAATACATTAAAAACAGCCGATAAGACATTGAGCACAATCGCCCACCCTATATACTTCTTATATGGCGACACAAAACGTCGCATCAATTGCAGGAATTCCTTCATTGCTTGGTATTAATGAATTAGGGGCGCAAAGATACAAGAAATATCTTTAAGATAAAGAAGATAAATTTAATATTAACGAGATTTATCTATACAACCCTCAAGAAACAAGCTCTGTAGCTCATTTATATAGATCACAGAATGATATCGGAAAAATATATTGTATCTTTGCGCCCGGATATAAAAACAAACGCTTTATTATGACAAAGATCGATAAGTCCGTACTGACATTCGGAATCACTATTTTCCTGAAATTCATGTTATTCGACATACTATGGTGTATCCCGACTACTTTTGCTTCTCTTTCTACAGTTGAATGTTATACAACAAAACTGATAGCCACACTTATATTGCTTATCCCTTACGCCTTCTTCCGTATGTGGAAAACAGAGACGCTCATCATGTTCCTGCTGGATTTCCTGCTGATAGCCAATCTTATGTACTTCAGAACCTATTATACCGCCATTCCTCTGAACAGCTACGGATTATCAGGAAACTTAGCCGATTTCACCGGAAGCGTTTTCGACTCTCTTCGCTGGTATGATATACTTTTCCCATTATCCACCCTTGCAGCCGCCGTCGTTCATCGGCGTACAAAAACTGCACATCAGAAGCGTCCCGCACCGGTGCTTGCTTATTCTGTGGTACTTGCAGTCGTCATCTGCATCTTTGGCACAGTGACCCTGATTAAAGGCGGATTTTCAAATGCATACAAGGAATATCGCGACAAAGCATATTTCTGTTCAAGCGGCCCCTCCCTCTATACCGTTTTCGGTAGCCTTTGCTATGATTTGGTAGGTCAGCAACAAAAGTTAACTCCTGAACTGGAAGCAAAGATAGAAGAATGGTTAAGTAAAAAGCCCAAACACGAAGTTGCCCTGCCGGACAGTAGTACTAATCGCCGCACCAATTGCATCATCATTCTGGCAGAATCATTGGAAAGCTGGGTATTAGAAAAAGAAGTGGAAGAGCAGGAGATCACCCCCTACTTGAACAAATTACTGAAGGATTCTACCACCATCTATGCCCCACATGTACTGACACAGGTAAAAGGCGGCCGTTCCATAGATGCCCAACTTATACTTTGCACCGGACTACTACCTATCAACAGTGGTACGTACAGCAGCCAATATCCCAACCATGTTTACCCTTCGTTGCAGAAAGCCATGCACGAAAAAAATCATTCGCGCAACTATCTGTTAACCATAGATAAGATATCCACCTGGAACCAGGGCCCCATAGCCCAAAGCTTCGGCATGGATACGATTATCGCCTATCATGATTTCGAACTGACGGAAGCTTTCGGTACCCACAAACGTACCGGAGACGGCTCATTCTTTGCTCAATGTCAGGAAAAGATAGAAAAAGGGGAGATATGGAAAGAAGGGGAAAACGCATATATGCAGCTTATTACCTATTCCGGCCATGCTCCATTCATATTACCGGAATATCTCAGAGAGATTTCATTCTCCTCTGACATTCCGGAGAAGATGGGTAACTATATGATCACTGCCCGCTACACAGATAAAGCTATCGGTAAATTCGTGGAGTATCTGAAAACACTCCCTCAATATAAGGAAACGCTGATTGTAATAACAGGAGATCACGAAGGTTTAGCGTCTTATCGTGCAGAACTATGCGAAAGTCCCGGTGGCAAAGGTATCGTGTCCGACAAGCAGTTTACTCCTTTCATCGTTGTCAACTCTCCCATAGGTATGCGTTACGATGAAGTGATGGGGCAAATAGATATGTATCCCACCCTACTGAACCTACTTCAACTTGACGACTATTATTGGACCGGCCTCGGAGAAAGTATCCTCAATCCTGAAAAGAAAGGATTTGCTGTAGGTTCACAGATGAATGTGGAAGGGGAAGGATATAGTCCGGAAGATGAAGAGTTTGCAAAGGAGGCATATGATATTTCGGATGAGATGATACGGTTTAATTACTTTGGAAGAAAGTAAGATAATAAAGAAAGCATTCCATGTTTTTAAGAATCTTTGTTTGGAGAAACAACAGAAAGGGCGTACCTTTGTTTGCATTCAAACCAAACTTCTAAAAAGGCATCAGTTATGGAAGAATATATAGCACCGAACAGAAAACGCATCCCCTACGGCATGATGAACTTCGCCGTGATTCGCCGTGATGATTGTTATTATGTAGACAAGACCCGCTTTATTCCCATAATAGAAGACGCGGATA
>ENA-OXZL01000230-OXZL01000230.1-human-gut-metagenome-genome-assembly--contig:-NODE-230-length-20823-cov-21.272535_pt1 | contig 20823 bp, 11 predicted proteins | sample MGYA00244510_ERZ652805 | MGnify/ENA primary metagenome ERZ652805 (study PRJEB26926, sample SAMN06164841) | human gut metagenome | biome: ENVO:00009003; feature: ENVO:2100002; material: ENVO:00002003...
CAATGTGTTCAACCACCAGAGCAATGTGGACATCAACAACCGCATTGTCTGCTATGACATCAAGGAACTGGGCAAGCAGCTCAAGAAAATCGGTATGCTGGTGGTACAGGATCAGGTGTGGAACCGCGTTACCATCAACCGCGCTGCCCACAAGTCCACCCGTTACTACATCGACGAGATGCACCTGCTTTTGAAGGAGGAACAGACCGCTGCCTATACAGTGGAAATCTGGAAGCGATTCCGTAAATGGGGTGGTATTCCGACAGGTATCACCCAGAATGTCAAAGACCTTTTGAGCAGCCGCGAGGTAGAGAACATCTTTGAAAACTCCGACTTCGTGTATATGCTCAACCAGGCAGGCGGAGACCGTCAGATACTTGCCAAGCAGCTGGGCATTTCCACGCACCAGCTTAGCTATGTGACCCACTCCGGTGAGGGCGAGGGCCTGCTGTTCTATGGCTCCACAATTCTGCCTTTCGTGGACCACTTCCCGAAGAGTACCGAGCTGTACCGCATTATGACCACCAAACCCCAGGAACTGAAAAAGAAGGAGGATGAATGATGATGAACCCCAACATTTTGAATCAAAACCCGTTGATGTTTTTTGACAGGGCGGTAAATGCCCAGCGCAGCCAGCTGCTTACGGTCATGGCCGATGCGGTAAGTGAGTGCCGCACGGCGGCAGATCAGGCAGCAGAACTGAATGAGACCGGTCAGGTGGGGCTTCTCCGTCTGGCAGAGATTTGGAGCGCCATCCGTGCCAAGGAAGGCATGGGCGGTCTGATTCTGGAAGGAACCGAAGCGAAGATCCTGTCTGATGTGGTGGCACAGTTTTACGCCTACCTGTCCGGTTGTATGTTCAACGATCCTGTGGGAATGGCCATTTATGCAGAGCTGCACTACATGATGTCCTCCCTCATGCTGGGAGAATGGTTTGAATAAGGAGCCGCGCCTGCGCTTTACTGATGAGGAACGGTCGGACCCTGCACTGGAAAAGCCGATCCGTAAAGCGGAGAAAGCTGCGGCCAGAGCAGATAAGGCGCAGGCCAATATCCCAAAGAAAAAGGTCAGGCAGACGGTCATCGACCCGGATACCGGAAAAAAGACCTCGAAGTTGACCTTTGAGGACAAGAAAAAGCCACCCTCCAAACTTTCTCAAGGGGTCAAGGAAGCTCCCGTCCATCTGGTTGCGGGCAAACTCCACAAAGAGATCCGGGAAACAGAACAGGACAATGTGGGCGTGGAAAGCGCCCACAAGTCCGAGGAAGCGGTGGAGACCGGCGCTTATCTGGTGCGGGAGGGCTATCACAGCCACAAGCTGAAGCCGTACCGCAAAGCAGCACAGGCAGAGCGCCAACTGGAAAAGGCAAATGTAAATGTTCTGTACCAGAAATCTTTGCAGGAAAATCCCCAGTTTGCCAGCAATCCACTTTCCCGCTGGCAGCAAAAGCAGGCCATCAAAAAGCAGTATGCCGCCGCCAAACACGCCGGTCAGACTGCTGGAAATACCGCCCAGGCTGCATCTAAAACAGGAAAAGCCGCAAGGACGGTAAAAGAAAAGGCACAGCAGGCAGGGGCATTCGTCATGCGCCACAAGAAGGGTTTCCTGATGGCAGGGGTTTTGTTCCTCATTACCTGTATGCTGATGAATACCATGTCCTCCTGCTCCATGATGGCGCAGAGCATCGGTTCCGTTCTCTCCGGCACCACCTATCCGTCGGATGACCCGGAAATGCTGGCGGTGGAGGCAGATTATGCAGCCAGAGAAGCCCAGTTGCAGGAGGAAATCGACAACATTGAAAGCAGTCACCCAGGGTATGACGAGTATCGCTATGACCTTGGTATGATCGGCCATGACCCTCATGAGCTGGCAGCATTTCTCTCTGCCGTCTTGCAAGGCTACACCCGGCAGAGCGCTCAGGCAGAGCTGGCGCGTGTGTTTGCAGCACAGTATCAGCTGACGCTTACTGAGGAAGTGGAGATTCGCTACCGCACGGAGACCTCCATCGACCCGGAGACCGGCGAGACCACCTCAGAAGAAGTCCCCTATGAGTATTACATTCTGAATGTGAAACTCACCAGCAAGCCCATTTCCGCTGTGGCGTCGGAACTTCTGACCCCGGAGCAGATGGAAATGTATCAGGTCTACCGACAGACCATGGGCAATAAGCCGCTGTTGTTTGGCGGCGGTTCCCCTGATACCAGCGGCTCGGAAGATCTGTCCGGTGTGCAGTTCATTAACGGCACCCGCCCCGGCAATCCGCAGCTGGTGGAACTGGCGAAAAGTCAGGTGGGCAATGTGGGCGGTTATCCCTACTGGAGCTGGTACGGTTTTGACAGCCGCGTGGAATGGTGCGCCTGCTTCGTATCCTGGTGCTATAACCAGGCAGGAAAAAGTGAACCGCGCTTTGCAGGCTGTGAGTGGCAGGGCGTTCCGTGGTTCCAGTCTCATGGACAGTGGGGCGCAAGAGGCTATAACAATCTGGCTCCCGGAGATGCAATTTTCTTTGACTGGGATTTGGATGGGACAGCAGACCATGTGGGTATCGTGATCGGTACGGATGGTAGCCGTGTTTATACCGTGGAGGGAAATTCCGGCGATGCCTGCAAGATTAAAAGTTATGACCTGAATTATCAAAGCATTAAGGGCTACGGCCTGATGAACTGGTAACAGAGATTTTTAAGAAGGAGTGATAGACGATGGCAAAGAACAAAATTGAGCGCATTGACCAGGAGATTACAAAGGTCCGCGAGAAGATCGCAGAGTATCAGGAAAAGCTCAAGGCGCTGGAAGCACAGAAAACCGAGGCAGAAAATCTGGAGATCGTCCAGATGGTGCGCGCCCTGCGTATGACCCCGACCCAGTTGAGCGCCATGCTGTCCGGTGGCACAGTTCCCGGCAGTTTGGCTGATGACAATAACGAACAGGAGGAAAACAGCTATGAGGAATAAACGATTGCTCCGAACACTTTCCGCCTTTTGCCTGACAATGGTTGTGGCATTTGGCTTTACGATCCCTGCTTTTGCACAGGGGTCAGAACAGGCTCCGGCGGCACCGGCAGAGGATTCTACCAATGATAGCAACGTGATTGTGGAAGAAACAGAACCAGCACCGGCACTTACACCGGAGGGGAATGCGGCACTGGTGGATGATTTTGGAGGCAATAAGCAGCTTATTACGGTTACGACCAAAGCCGGAAATTACTTTTACATCCTGATTGACAGGGCGAATGAGGATAAAAAGACTGCTGTTCACTTTCTGAATCAGGTGGATGAAGCGGATTTGATGGCACTGATGGAAGATGGAAATGCTAAAGAGGAGTCGTCTGCTGTGTGTAGCTGCACGACAAAATGTGAAGCAGGGGCAGTCAATACGGCTTGCCCGGTCTGCGCAACTGATAAGAGTAAATGTACGGGCAAAGCACCGGAACCTCCGGCAGAAACACCAGAGCCGGAAAAAGAGACGCCTGCCGGACTAAATCCGGCTGCGCTGATTCTTCTGCTGGCTCTGCTGGGCGGCGGTGGCGTATTTGCCTACATGAAGCTCATGAAGAATAAACCTAAGACCAAGGGCAATGACAGTCTGGACGATTATGATTATGGCGAGGAAGATTCCGAGGAATGGGAAACCGAGGATGAGGAGTCGGACGAACCGGACGCTGATGGGGGCAGCACAGAAGAAGATGACGAGGACAGCGTGAAATGACCCGTTTCACAGACAGTCCCTATGAACGCATGATGACACGCAGGCCGGAGGGCGGGAGGGAAACTTCCCGTCCTCATTCTTTATCCCACAACCACCCCTGCTATGGTTGCGGGAGTTATGGAAGTCCCTGCGTAGGTATCTGCCATCGTGAGATGGAACGCTGGCTCAAAGAAAGGAAACGAAAAAAATGAGTGTTCTGATTATATTTATCAAGCTGATTGCTGTTTTTGACCTGCTGGTAATTGCTATGTATTTTGGCAGCGACATTCTTTCTACCATGTTAAACAAACTTTGGAGAAAGCCAAAGCAAGATGACCCCTTTGATTTCTCCTTAGATACCATGACAGTTTCATTGTCCATAGATTCTATCCGTCAGCTTTGTTCCGACGATGCGGCAGATTTTGTGGAAGAAAAGATCCTGCCAAATGCGGAGAAAACAATGGCCGTGCTGACGGAACAAGAACAGACGGCGGCTCGTCTGCTCTTATCCGCTTTGATCGGTTTTCTTGCAGCAGAAGCTCCTATGGATGAACAGAGCTTTCCTTTGATGATGGAACTTCTGAACTGCATGGAAGGGGAAAAAGAAGATGGTTGCCAGGATGCAGTAGATAGTTTACTTGAAGATGCCGCCTGCAATACCCGCCGTCACGAAGAATATTACAGCAATTATCAACGCTACCAGCTGATGCAGGTGGATAAAACCCGTGTCATTTTGGCTTGCCGCATCATCATCAATGACCTGCTGGGGAAACTGTACCGCTATGACTACCGGTTTGGTTATAACCTGCTACTGGATGAGGAAAACAGCATAGAGAAAAAACTGCACACGCCTGTGCGGGAAGAATGGGAGGCTGAAGATGATGAGATATAAGCTTGTAATCGCTGAAAAACCATCGGTTGCACAAAGTCTGGCCGCCGTGATCGGCGCGACTGCTCGTAAGGACGGCTATCTGGAGGGAAACGGCTGGCGTGTCAGCTGGTGCGTGGGCCATCTGGCCGGTCTTGCGGATGCAGACAGTTATGATCCCAAGTATGCCAAGTGGCGATATGATGACCTGCCTATTCTGCCGGAGCATTGGCAGATGGTAGTGGGAAAGGATAAGAAAAAGCAGTTTGATATTCTCAAAAAGCTGATGAACGCCCCGGATGTGACGGAGGTAGTAAATGCCTGTGATGCCGGACGCGAGGGCGAGCTGATCTTTCGCAGCGTCTATGAGCTGGCAGGCTGCCAAAAGCCGATGAAAAGGCTCTGGATTTCTTCGATGGAGGACTCCGCCATAAGGGAGGGCTTTGCAAACCTGCGCCCAGGTGTAGATTATGATGGACTTCGGGATGCTGCTCTCTGCCGTGCCAAGGCCGACTGGCTGGTGGGGATCAATGCCACAAGGCTTTTTTCCGTGCTGTACCACCGCACCCTCAACATCGGGCGCGTTATGTCCCCAACGCTGGCGCTCATTGTCCAGCGAGAAGCTGAGATCGACACCTTTAAGCCGGTTCCCTTTTATACCGTGGCGCTGGAGCTGCCCGGTCTTACCGTATCCGGGGAGCGCATGGCGGATAAAGCTGCTGCCGAACAGCTGAAAGAAGCCTGTCAGGGTGCAAATGTCACAATCAAAAAGGTGGAGCGCAAGGAAAAGTCCGAAAAGCCGCCTGCCCTCTATGACCTGACTACCCTGCAAAGAGATGCCAACCGTCTGCTTGGATTTACGGCCCAGCAGACCCTGGACTATCTGCAAAGCCTGTATGAAAAGAAGCTCTGCACCTATCCCCGTACTGACAGCCGCTATCTGACCGGTGATATGGCAGACAGCCTGCCGGTGTTGGTGAATCTGGTTGCCAATGCTATGCCGTTTCGCAAAGGGATCGCCATTACCTGTGATCCGCAGACAGTCATCAACGATAAGAAAGTAACCGACCACCACGCAGTAATCCCTACCAGAAATCTCAAGGATGCAGACCTTTCTGCCCTTCCTGCGGGAGAAAAAGCGGTGCTGGAGCTGGTGGCCCTGCGTCTGCTGTGTGCCGTGGCCCAGCCCCATATCTATTCGGAAACCGTTGTGATTGCAGCGTGTGCCGGTGGGGAATTTACCGCCAAAGGAAAAACGGTGAAGCACCCCGGATGGAAAGCACTGGAGGACGCTTACCGTGCCAAAACGAAGGATGCAGAGCCGAAAAAAGAGGGTGCAGAGAAAGCCCTGCCGGAGCTGACTGAAGGACAGACCCTTTCGGTTTCTGCGGCAATCGTCAAAGAAGGCAAAAGCAGTCCGCCCCAGCACTTTACGGAGGACACCCTGTTGTCCGCGATGGAGACTGCCGGAAAAGAGGATATGCCGGAGGATGCCGAGCGAAAAGGTCTGGGGACACCGGCCACCCGTGCCGGTATTTTGGAAAAGCTGGTATCTGCCGGTTTTCTGGAACGAAAAAAGAGCAGGAAAACGGTGCAGCTTCTCCCTTCCCACGATGCAGTTTCCCTGATCACCGTTCTGCCGGAACAACTGCAATCGCCGCTTCTGACTGCCGAGTGGGAGTACCGACTGGGAGAGATCGAGCGCGGGCAGCTTGCCCCGGAGGAGTTTTTGGACGGGATCAGCACCATGCTGAAAGATCTGGTAGGAACTTATCAGGTCATCAAGGGAACTGAGTACCTGTTCACTCCGCCCCGTGAGGTGGTGGGCAAATGCCCTCGCTGCGGCGGTGAAGTTGCAGAACTGCAAAAAGGCTTCTTCTGTCAGAATGATTCTTGCAAATTTGCAATCTGGAAAAATAACAAATGGTGGGCTGCCAAGAAAAAACAGCCGACCAAGGCTGTGGTGTCTGCACTGCTTAACGATGGCCGTGTCCGTGTGACGGGCCTATATTCGGAGAAAACCGGAAAGACCTACGATGCCGCTGTGGTTTTGGAGGACGATGGACAGTACGCCAACTTTAAGCTGGAATTTGACCAGCGGAAAGGAGGCAGCCGATGAAGCTCTCTTTAGTGGAACGGGAAACCATTCTCCTCTATAACCAGGCAGAACCAATGGCTGAGGTCTACACCCACGATCCCCGTCTGATGGAGAAGCTGGAACTGCTGGCAAAAAAGCACCCCGACCAGATCACCCGAAAGGACGCCCATAACTTTACCGTCCCCAAGCGGTGTGTATCACTCAGGGAACCATACAGCGCAGAACGCCGCAAAGCTGCCAGTGAGCGTGCGAAAGCTGCCGGATACCAGCCTCCTGTGAGAAAGTCCAGCAGTTAAAGGCACATGGCAGAGAATGTATTTGAAGCAGTCAAGCAGTCGGTCAGCACCAGAGATGCGGCAGCGTTTTATGGGATCGAGGTCAAACGAAATGGTATGGCCTGCTGTCCCTTTCACGATGATAAGAACCCCAGCATGAAGGTAGACCAGCGGTTCCACTGCTTTGGCTGCGGTGCAGATGGGGATGTGATCGACTTTACCGCAAAGCTCTTTGACCTCTCCCCAAAAGAAGCGGCGGAGAAACTGGCACAGGACTTTGGCCTGGTCTATGACAGTCAGGCCCCTCCCCGCAGGAGGTATGTCCGGCAGAAAACCGAGGCACAAAAGTTTCGGGAGGACCGGCAGCGGTGCTATCGTGTACTGTCCGATTACTACCATCTGCTGAAAAAATGGGGGATTGACCATTCTCCCCGGACACCGGAGGAAGAACCGCACCCCCGCTTTGTGGAAGCAATCCAGAAGAAAACCTATGTAGAGTACCTGTTGGACCTTTTTCTTTATGAAAGTGAAGAAGAACAAAGGGCATGGGTTGCAGAACACACAGCAGAAATCACACACTTGGAAAGGAGATTGAAAATCATGGCTGAGAACAAACCCACCAACCGAGAGCGGCTAAGGGAAATCACAGATGGCATCGAGCAGGGGATCAAGGAACTGTTTGAGAGTGAAAAGTATATGCGCTATCTGTCCGTCATGTCCCGCTTCCACCGCTATTCGGTAAACAACACCATGCTCATCTATATGCAGAAGCCGGACGCTACATTGGTAGCCGGATACAATAAGTGGAAAGACCAGTTTGAGCGTCATGTAAAAAAGGGCGAGCATGGCATTACCATCATCGCCCCCACACCGTATAAGAAGAAAATCGAGGAGCAGAAGCTGGACCCGGATACCAAGGCTCCGATTCTGGATAAAGACGGAAAGATCGTCACAGAGGAAAAAGAAATCGAGATCCCTATGTTCCGTCCGGTCAAGGTTTTTGATGTGAGCCAGACCGACGGGAAACCTTTGCCGGAGCTTGCTTCCTCCCTTTCCGGCAATGTGCCAAATTATGAGGCATTCATGGAGGCTCTGCGCCGCAGTGCGCCGGTGCCGATCACTTTTGAAGCAATGGCCGCCGATACGGACGGCTATTTTTCTGCCGATCATCAGAAAATCGCCATTCGTCAGGGCATGAGTGAGGTGCAGACGGTTTCGGCCACAGTACATGAGATTGCCCACAGCAAGCTCCATGACCCTAAAAAATATGAAATGCTACCGTCATGGAAGGTTGTGCTGGAGAGTGAAGGTGGAACCAAGCATGATTTCAAGCTGGATTTTGCCACAGAAAGAGAAGCTGAACAGTTTGCTTCTGATATGGATTGGCGCTATGTGGACGAAAATCAGTTTGAATGGCGTCTTGCAGTTGAGGAAGATCCAACCACAGAAAAACAGGCAATCAAAAATCGCCACACGGAGGAAGTGGAGGCTGAAAGCATCTCCTACGCAGTCTGCAAATATTTTGGCATCGAGACCGGAGAAAACAGCTTCGGCTATATTGCAAGCTGGAGTCAGGGCAAAGAGCTGAAAGAGCTGAGAGCCAGTTTGGAAACCATCAACAAGACCTCCGGTACTTTGATCTCTGACATTGAGCGCCACTATAAGGAAATCTGCAAAGAGCGTGGAATTGACCCCCATGCAAAGGCAGAGCCGGAAACCGCCCCGATAGAGCAGCCAGAAGATGCTGCTAAGGTAGCCGATAGACAGCCGACCGGCAATCTGACCTACTATGTAGCAGAGTGCATGGAGTTTCCAAACATCGGAGAATACCACGATAATCTGTCTTTGGAAGAAGCTGTCCGCATTTATCAGGAGATTCCGGCAGAGCGAATGAACGGGATCAAGGGCATTGGCTTTGAGCTGAAAGATGGAAGCGACTATGAAGGACCTTTTCCGATTTTGACTGGGCAGACCATTGACCTGGACACCATTCAGGCAATCGACTATTACCGTGATAATCCGCTGGTACAGAAAGCGGTAACGGAACTGGCTGCGGCCATGCCGGAAATGGAGGTACTGGGGGCGGATGCCAACCAGCAGGAGGCTTTGTTTCTGATCAACGATACTACCTATCTTCATATCCAACCTTGTGACAGCGGATGGGACTACACTCTTTACGATGCTGCGTCCATGAAAGAGCTGGATGGTGGTCAGCTGGATATGCCGGAGCTTTCCTGCATGGAGGCAGTTCTCCAGATTTGTGATGACAACAATCTGGACAGCACTTCGCTCAGACACGCTCCTATGTCCATGATTGAGACCTTGCAGGAAGCGGCCTATCAGCAAATGCAGGCAGAGACCAGTCAGATGACTGCTTCTTCCCAGCTGCCGGAAGCGCAGGAGCAGGCACTGGATGAATACCCCATGCCGGATGAGCAGGTATCCACACCGGATATGCAGGAATATGGCTACTCCTATGATGGGATGCTCCCTGTTACCAGAGAACGGGCGCTGGAACTGGACGCCGCCGGTTTGACCGTCTATGTGCTGCATGAGGACAATACGGAGAGCATGGTGTTTGATCCGCAGGAAATCATGGATCATGGCGGTCTTTTCGGTGTGGACCATGAGGAATGGGAGAAAAGCCCTCAGTTCCACGAAAAGGTCATGGAGCGTCAGGAACATCAGCAGGAACGCGAACAGGCATTTCTCTCTCAGAACAGAGATTGCTTTGCCATCTATCAGGTAAGTAGTGACGATCCGCAGAATGTGCGCTTTATGAATCTGGATTGGTTAAAGTCCCATGACATTTCCATAGACCGCAGCAATTATGACCTCATTTACACAGCTCCTCTGAGGGAGTCTGGCACTGTGCCGGAGCAGCTGGAAAAACTCTATCAGCAATTCAATCTGGAAAAGCCCGTGGACTTTCACAGTCCCTCCATGAGCGTCAGCGACATCGTTGCGATCAGACAGGACGGTAAGGTATCCTGTCATTACTGTGACAGTGTTGGTTTTACCCAGATCCCCGGATTCCTGCCAGAAAACCCGCTAAAAAATGCGGAAATGATGCTGGAGGACGATTACGGCATGATCGACGGTATCATCAACAATGGCGCAAAAGAGCCTACGGTGGCAGAGCTGGAACAGCAGGCCCGCAGCGGTCAGCCCATTTCCCTGATGGATCTGGCTGCCGCTGCCCATCGGGAGGAACGGGAAAAGAAAAAGTCCGTCATGGAGCAGCTGAAAAGCCAGCCCAAGACAGAACACAAAAAGACAGCACCCAAAAAGAGTGCGGAAAGGGAGATTTGATATGGGAAACTTTACTTTTGAGGAAATGAACCTGATGTGCATTTACAATACCGGCAGCCGCACCGGGCTGATTGACAGTTTGCGTGAGATGCGCGGCGAGCTTTCGCCGGAGGAAACGGAGCTGAGAGAGTTGACCGACAGCGCCCTTACGAAGCTCTGTGCGATGACCGATGAGAAGTTTGCCGAACTGGAGCTGTACCCGGATTTTGACCAGTAAACAACATAACCGCAGGGATGGGGTGGCGATCTGCCACCCCGCCTTTTTACCCCAAAACTGAAAGGAGGACAGAACACTATGCCAACCAAAGCTGAACTATATGCACAGATGGCGGACAAAGTGGCAACACAGCTCACGGGGAGCTGGCAGGAATGGGCAGGGTTTCTCACCACTGCTTCCCGTCTTTACAAGTACCCGTTCCATGAGCAGCTGATGATCTACGCCCAGCGACCGGACGCCACCGCCTGTGCAGAGTACGATTTGTGGAATGAAAAGATGGGCCGGTATGTAAGACGCGGCTCCAAGGGGATCGCTCTGGTGGACGATTCCGGAGACAGACCACGCCTGCGCTATGTCTTTGATATTTCCGACACCGGAACCCGTGAACATTCCCGCACTCCCTGGCTGTGGCAGCTGGAGGAGCGCCATCTGGATTCCGTGCAGGCCATGCTGGAGCGCACCTATGATGTTTCCGGTGATGACCTTGCCGGACAGCTCACCGAGGTAGCCGGAAAACTGGCCGAAGAATACTGGACGGAGCATCAGCAGGACTTCTTCTATATCGTTGACGGTTCCTTTTTGGAGGAATATGATGAGTATAACATCGGAGTGCAGTTCAAGGCAGCCGCCACCGTCAGCATCACTTACGCTTTGATGTCCCGCTGTGGACTGGAGCCGGAACGCTACTTCGACCACGAAGATTTCATGGCGATCTTTGATTTCAATACCCCGGCAACTATCGGGGCGCTTGGAACAGCGGTCAGCCAGATTAACCAGCAGGTGCTGCGGCAGATCGGCGTCACCGTCCGAAATGCAGAGCGCGAAGCCAACCAAGAAAGGAGCAAACAAGATGAACAATCCCATGACCTATATCAAGAACGGAGACTATCTGATTCCCAACCTGAAGCTGAGCCAGCAGCCGGAGAAACCCCTGGGCAAGTACGGAAGGATGAGGAAAACCTATCTGAAGGAGCACCGTCCCATCCTCTACAACCAGATGTTGCTGAGCGAGAAGCTGTACCCGCACCTCATCGAGATCGACGAGACCGCCCAGAACAGACTGGAACAGATGATGCCCCAGCTGGCGAAGGAAGCGGGAGCCACCGAGGAACTGAAAGCCAGCGATCCCATGAAGTGGGTGGGCCTGATGAACACCTGCAAAGCCCAGGCAGAGGAGATCCTGATGGCGGAGCTTATCAACAGCTGACCCTAAACCTGTTCCTCTCCGAAACGGAACAGATCCAATCCATAGATGAAGCAGAGAATGTAGCGCATACATCCTCTGCTTTTTCTTTTGCTCAAAATGATATTGACCATGTGCTGCGTTTGGGCGGCAATACAGACCGCCAGAGAGAGCGTGTGGTTGCAGCATTTGAAAAGCAGAAAACCACCGCTGAGATTGCCGAGATACTGAAAACGCTGTACCACGGCGGCAACGGCCTTGGCAGCGTGAGCGCATGGTATGCCGAGGATGGTATCCATCTTTCTCACGGGAAGTCTGTCCGTTATGACAGGTCTGCCCAGGTCATTTCCTGGGAGAGTGCCGCAGAGCGTATCGGGGAGCTTTTGGAGAGTGGTCAGTTCGCCTCCAATGTGGAGCTTGCAGAAGCGGCAGGTTATGAACGCTCCCTCCTTTCAGAAAAGCTCTGGTATCTGTACCACGATTTCAGCGAGGAAGCCAGAAAAGCCGGATATTTGTCCTGCCTGTCAGAGATCAAAGGCAATGGGTTCCCAGAGGAGACCCGCCGCCTGACGGAGCAGCTGAGTGACCCGGCTTTCCGCCAGACACTCAAGGAAGAATACGCCGCCTTCTGGACCGCTTATCAGCAGGACCGTGACCTGTTGCGCTTTCACTACCACAGACCAAGGGAGATTTGGGAGAATCTGAAGGACCTTGACCTGCCCCGCAGGACTTTTTCTTCAGACCTTTCCCAAGTGCCAACCGTCCAGCATTTCATTACCGAGGATGAGATCGACGCCGCCATGACCGGCGGCAGCAGTTTTGCCGGAGGAAAAGGCCGTATCTATGCGTTCTTCATGGAAAACCATACGGATAAGGAGAAAGTAAGATTCCTCAAAGATGAGTATGGTATTGGCGGACGCTCTCATGCCCTGTCCGGCGCAACACACAGCGGCGAAGATCACGATGGGAAAGGACTGCACTATAAAAAGCAGGACTGCCCGGATGTTCACTTGAACTGGGAAAAGGTTGCCAAGCGCATTACCTCTCTTGTCCGGAAAGGCCGCTATCTTACCGAACAGGAACAAGCGCAGTATGACAAGATCCAGGCTGAAAAGGATCTGGCAGAAGAAGATGCCATTCATGCCCAGCAGCCGGAGATAGAGGAAGAAACGCCAAAGCCTACCCTTGGGGAGCAGTTTGAGCAGTATAAGCCTGTGGTGACTGCCGCCATATCTGAGGATGTGGCATATCGAAATGCCTGCGGTCATTCCGACCGTGAAAATGCTGTCATCGAGGGCAATGCCGCTGTGCGCCGTGCGGTTCTTGGCTCTAAGGATATGGAGCTGATTCGGCTCTATTCCGATGTGCCGGAGTTCCGTCAGCGTCTGCACCGGGAAGTGATCGACGAGACCTATCCAAAGCTCCATGAGCTTCTGCGCCCTCTTTCTCAGGAGGATATTGATACCGCCCTTTGTGCATGGAACGGCAATATTGAGAGTAAACACGCTGTTGTCCGCTATATGAAAGACCATGCAAGAGAAAAAGATACCGCCGCATGGCTGGCTCAGGAATACGGCGGCAGTAACAGCAACAGCCTGTTTGTTGTCCGTGCCGGCAGCCCGGAGGAAACGCAGCTGCCCTGGCCGAAGGTACAGCGCAGGCTTGCCCAGCTCATTCAGGAGGACCGGTTCTATACCGAAGAAGAACAGGACCGTTTTGACGACATCGACCCAATCGCCATCCGGGAAGCTCTGGAAGAAAGAGGGATCGTCAACGGACAGGTGGCAGACCCGGAAAAACTGGACAATGCCCCGTTTATCCAACAGGTGATGTCAGATGCCGAGCAGATCGCAGATGCCGAGATAGAGCAGACTTCCGAAGTTTCCATTTCCGATGAGGAATATGACGCAGTTCGTCGCCCAATTTTGCAAAGAACCTCCTATGACCCAGCTGCCCCGGTCTATGCCGTGGGCGATACCGTGTATATCGAGGATGACGCCTATCAGATCACCGAGCTGCGGGAGGACACCGTACAGCTTCTGCCCACCGGGATGGTATATCCCATCTACCGGGCAGAGCGCAAAGAACAGTTCGAGCAGCTGCTTCGGGCAGACCGCCGCAATGCTTACTATACCGAGTTTCTTCCTATTGACCCGGACAAGGCAGATCAGGACTTGCGGGATGTATTGGCTCATGGACTGATGGATGAAGCGGATAAAAAGCAGATTTCCACGCTGCTGCAATCCGGCAGGAGTAACAGCGAGATCGCCTACTGGTTGAGCAGAGCCTATTCCGGTGAGATCGAGACACTGAATCTGGAGACCGGCGATATTGCCGATTACCGTACCACGGCACAGGGCATAGAACTGGAAGTCATGGATGCAGAGGAAAAGCGTCTGGCTATGCTGTATTTCCGCTGGGATGAGGTTGCACCTTTGCTGCGCGGACTGTACGCCCGTCAGCAGGACGGTTTGGGACAGGAACAGCCCCAACCGGCTACCGAATCCCCGACCTTCCATTCCGAGACCATGGCCGTCTATCCGGGCGATAAGAACAATCTGCCTTATGATGTGGTGGTGGAACGGTTGCATATCGAGGAGCCAGAGAAAACCTTTGAGGAAGTGCTGGATGAACACCCGGTTTCCATTCAGGTCAACGGCCAGTGGCAGACCTTCCCCAATGCCAAATCTGCCGAAGAAGCCTCCTATGAGGAATACAAGGACAACCTACGCCGCAATGCACAAAACTTCCGTATTACCGATGAGCATTTGGGTGAAGGCGGTCCAAAAGCCAAGTTCCAGGCAAATGTTAATGCCATACGTTTGCTGAAAGAGCTGGAATCTGCCGGACAGCAGGCAAGCCCCGAACAACAGGAGATTCTTTCCCGCTATGTGGGCTGGGGCGGTCTTCCTGATGCTTTTGACCCAGAGAAACTGGCATGGGCTTCCGAGTATACCCAGCTGAAAGAGCTGCTGACCCCGGAGGAATATGCCGCCGCCAGAAGCTCCACCCTCAACGCCCATTACACCAGCCCTACGGTCATCAAAGCGATTTATGATGCTGTGGGCCGTATGGGATTTGAGACCGGAAATATTCTGGAGCCATCTATGGGTGTGGGCAATTTCTTCGGTATGCTGCCGGAGGAAATGCGAAACAGCCGTTTGTACGGTGTGGAGCTGGACCCGGTTTCCGGGCGCATCGCAAAGCAGCTCTATCCCAAGGCGGACATCACAGTAGGCGGCTTTGAGACCACTGACAGGCGTGACTTCTTTGACCTTGCCATCGGCAATGTGCCTTTTGGTCAGTATCAGGTCAATGACAAAGCCTACAATAAGCTGAATTTCAACATTCATAACTACTTTTTCGCCAAAGCACTGGATCAGGTGCGTCCCGGCGGTGTGGTAGCTTTTGTGACCTCTCGCTATACCATGGACGCCAAGGATTCCACCGTGCGCCGCTATCTTGCCCAGCGTGCCGAGCTGCTGGGAGCAATCCGTCTGCCTAATGACGCGTTCAAAAAGAATGCCGGTGCCGAGGTTGTATCGGACATCATCTTTCTCCAAAAGCGGGACCGTCCGCTGGACATCGTGCCGGAATGGACTCAGACCGGACAAACGGAGGATGGGTTTGCCATCAACCGGTATTTTATCGACCACCCGGAAATGGTGCTGGGCAGACAGGAGCCGGTAAGCACCGCTCATGGTATGGATTACACCGTGAACCCTATCGAGGGACTGGAGCTTTCCGACCAGCTGCATGATGCTGTGAAGTACATTCATGGCACTTATCAGGAGGCAGAGCTGCCGGAGCTGGGCGAGGGCGAAGCCATTGACACCTCCATTCCTGCCGACCCCAATGTGAAGAACTATTCCTATGCCATTGTAGACGGGCAGGTGTACTACCGGGAAAACAGCCGCATGGTGCGCCCTGACCTCAACGCCACCGCCGAAGCCCGCGTGAAAGGTCTTGTGGGACTGCGTGATTGTGTGCAGGAACTGATCGACCTTCAGATGGATGCAGCGGTTCCAGACAGCACCATTACCCAAAAACAGGCGGAACTGAACCGGCTCTATGACAGCTTTTCTGCCAAATACGGTCTCATCAATGACCGTGCAAACCGCCTGGCCTATGCAGACGATTCTTCCTATTACCTGCTCTGTGCGCTGGAAGTTATTGACGAGGACGGAAAGCTGGAGCGCAAGGCGGATATGTTCACCAAACGGACCATCAAGCCCCATCAGGCAGTGGCTACTGTGGATACGGCAAGCGAAGCACTGGCGGTGTCCATCTCGGAAAAAGCCTGCGTAGATATGGACTATATGAGCCAGCTTACCGGAAAAATAAAAGAAGAACTGGCGGGAGAACTGCAAGGCGTGATCTTCCGTGTACCGGGACAGTTGGAGAAAGACGGCACACCCCATTATGTGACTGCTGATGAATACCTTTCCGGCAATGTACGCCGCAAACTGCGTCAGGCGCAGCGGGCGGCACAGCAGGACTCTTCTTTTGCAGTCAATGTGGAAGCTCTTACCGCCGCCCAGCCCCAAGACCTGGATGCGTCGGAGATCGAGGTGCGCCTTGGTGCCACCTGGATCGACAAGGAATATATCCAGCAGTTTATGTACGAGACCTTCAACACCCCGTTTTATCTCCAGCGCAGTATCGAGGTCAACTATTCTTCCTTTACTGCTGAATGGCAGATCAAGGGGAAATCTTCCGTATCCTACAACGATGTGGCAGCTTATACCACCTATGGGACCAGCCGCGCCAATGCTTATAAGATTTTGGAGGACAGTCTGAACCTGCGGGATGTCCGTATCTATGACACCATAGAGGAGGCGGATGGAAAAGAGCGCCGCGTGCTGAATGCCAAGGAGACCACCCTGGCTGCTCAAAAACAGCAAGCTATCCGGGAAGCCTTTAGGGACTGGATCTGGAGAGACCCGGAGCGCCGCCAGACTTTGGTGCGCCAGTATAATGAAGAAATGAACTCTACCCGTCCCCGCGAGTATGATGGCAGCCATATCACTTTTGGCGGCATGAACCCGGCCATTACCCTGCGGGAACACCAGAAAAGTGCCATCGCCCATGTGCTGTATGGCGGAAATACCCTGCTGGCACACGAAGTAGGCGCGGGCAAAACCTTTGAGATGGTGGCCGCTGCGATGGAAGCCAAACGCCTGGGCTTGTGCCAGAAATCTCTCTTTGTGGTTCCCAACCACCTGACTGAGCAGTGGGCATCGGAGTTTCTGCGCCTCTATCCTTCTGCCAACATCTTAGTCACAACCAAAAAGGACTTTGAGACCCATAACCGCAAGAAGTTCTGCGCCCGTATTGCGACCGGTGACTACGACGCCATCATCATGGGACACAGTCAGTTTGAGCGTATCCCCATCAGCCGGGAGCGTCAGGAAAGGCTTCTCTATGAGCAGATCGACGAGATCACCGAGGGTATCGCAGAGGTGCAGGCCAGCGGCGGTGAGCGTTTTACCGTCAAGCAGCTGGAGCGTACCAGAAAGTCTCTGGAAGCCAGACTGGAAAAGCTGCAAGCCGAGGGGCGAAAAGATGATGTGGTAACTTTTGAGCAGCTGGGTGTGGACCGGCTGTTTGTGGACGAGGCCCACAACTACAAGAACCTGTTTTTATACACAAAAATGCGGAATGTGGCGGGTCTTTCCACATCGGACGCGCAGAAATCCTCCGATATGTTTGCCAAGTGCCGCTATATGGATGAGATCACCGGAAACCGTGGCGTGATCTTTGCCACCGGTACCCCGGTCAGCAACTCCATGACCGAGCTTTACACCATGCAGCGTTATCTTCAATATGAACGCCTGCAAGAACTGAACATGACCCACTTCGACTGCTGGGCTTCCCGATTTGGGGAGACCGTCACAGCATTGGAGCTGGCACCGGAAGGCACCGGCTACCGGGCAAGAACGAGATTCAGCAAGTTCTTTAATCTGCCGGAGCTGATGAACCTGTTCAAAGAAGTGGCGGACATTAAGACTGCCGACCAGTTAAATCTCCCTACCCCGGAAGTGGAGTACCACAACATCGTGGCGCAGCCCACCGAACATCAGCAGGAAATGGTCAAAGCTCTTTCGGAGCGTGCATCGCTGGTACACAGCGGAACTGTTGACCCGTCCCAGGATAACATGCTCAAGATTACCTCGGATGGCCGTAAGTTGGGGCTTGACCAGAGGATCGTCAACCAGATGCTGCCGGACGAACCTGGCACAAAGGTCAATCAGTGTGTGGACAACATCATGCAGATCTGGCGGGACGGCAAAGCTGACAAGCTGACCCAGCTGGTGTTCTGCGACATTTCTACACCACAGGCCAAAGCTCCTGCAAGCAAGGCGGCGAAAACGCTGGATAATCCACTGCTTCACGCATTGGAAGGCGCTGTGCCTCTGCCGGAGCAGGAACCGGTCTTTACGGTATATGACGATATTCGTCAGAAACTCATTGCCCAGGGGATGCCTGCCGACCAGATCGCTTTTATCCATGAAGCCAATACCGAAGTGCGGAAAAAGGAGCTGTTCTCTAAAGTCCGTACCGGTCAGGTTCGTGTCCTTTTGGGCAGCACCGCCAAGATGGGCGCAGGCACCAATGTGCAGGACCGTCTGGTGGCACTTCATGACCTGGACTGTCCGTGGAGACCGGGAGACCTTGCCCAGCGCAAGGGCCGTATCGAGCGCCAGGGCAACCAGAATCCTCTTGTCCATGTGTACCGCTATGTGACAGAAGGAACCTTTGACGCATACCTCTGGCAGACGGTGGAGAACAAGCAGAAATTTATCAGCCAGATCATGACTTCTAAATCGCCGGTTCGTTCCTGCGATGATGTGGATGAAACGGCGCTTTCCTTTGCCGAGATCAAGGCTTTGTGTGCTGGAGACCCCCGTATCAAGGAGCGTATGGATTTGGATGTGGAGGTATCCCGCCTGAAACTGATGAAAGCCGACCACCAGAGCAAGCAATATCGTCTGGAGGACCAGCTGCTCAAATACTTCCCGGAGGAGATTGAAAAGCACAAAGGCTTTATCAAGGGCTTTGAATCTGACCTGGAGGTTTTGGCAGCACACCCGCACCCGGAGGACGGCTTTGCCGGTATGGAGATTCGTGGAGACCTGCTGACCGATAAGGAGAACGCCGGTGCAGCCCTTTTGGATGCCTGCAAGGAGGTCAAAACCTCCGATCCGGTGCAGATCGGCAGCTACCGGGGTTATGCCATGTCCGTGGAATTTTCCGCTTGGAAACAGGAATATACGCTCCTGCTGAAAGGACAGATGACCCACAGGGCAACCCTTGGTACAGACCCTCGCGGAAATCTTACCCGTATCGACAATGCTCTCACTCAGATGCCCCAGCGTCTGGAGGCGGCAAAGGCACAGCTGGATAACCTCTATCAGCAGCAGGCTGCCGCAAAAGAGGAAGTCGGAAAGCCATTCCTTTATGAAGAAGAACTGACAAGCAAAAACGCCCGTCTGGTGGAGTTGGATACCCTGCTCAACATCGACGGAAAGGGGCAGGCACACACCGAGTCTGTTGTTGCCAAAAGCACACGGCCTTCGGTGCTGGATAACCTAAAACGCCCGGTGCAACCCCGCAGTACAGACAAGAAACCAAAACAGCATGAGGAGGTGCGATAACATGAATACTAACGATCTGAATACAGCTCTTTATGAAAAGATGGCTGCCGAACAGGACAAGTTCCGGGACTGGCTGAAAAGCCAGCCCCCGGAAGAAGTCTTAAACCATGCCTATGAGTACACCATCCGCGAGGACATCGTGATGGCAATGGAGGAGCCGGAGCTGACCGACGCCCAGGCCCAGGCACTTTTGGAATCTTCTTCGCCGCTGGCGGATGTGTACCGCTATTTTGAAAAGCTGGAAACCGGCTACATGGATGTGATCCGGGACAGCATTGAGAACCGTGCCGACGATGTGTGCAGAGCTAAAGAGGAACTGCGAACAACACCGATCTATCCCCATTCAGCTGCCTATGCGAGAGAACATGGGGAGCTGGAGCAGTACCGAGCTTCCAACAATGTAAATCGCCAATGCAAGGAGTCTATTGAAGCGGCGGTGCGGGAGCACTTCGACGGAATGTATCTCAGCCACGATGCGGCAAAGGGTGTGATCGAGACCTATGGCATGGAGCGTGTGTCCATGGTTCTGTCTAACACGGTCCAGCTTCAGGACTGGGATGGGCGTTACTCCCGACGCAACAAAGAATGGGCCAAGACCATTCCCAACAATAATCCCGAAACCGTCCGTTGTGGGTATGCCTTAAACAGCCACCCTGCTGTGCTGGATGGTTTTATTGATCTGGTGCGTGAAGAACAGCAGCGCAGCCGTACCCAGAGAAAAAAACTGGAACCGTCCCGTCCCTCAGTACGGGATAAGCTCAAACAGGAGCTGCCCGCCCATAAGTCTGCCGCCCCGAAAAAACGGGAGCCGGAGCGATAACCATGGCAAAGCGCAAGCGGGATGTGCCGGTTTTGTTTTGGGTGTCCGCAGAAGAACTGGAACTGATCCATCAAAAGATGCAGCAATACGGGACAGAGAATTTGAGCGCTTATCTGCGGAAAATGGCGCTGGATGGTTATGTGGTCAAGCTGGAACTGCCAGAGCTGAAGGAGTTGGTCTCCCTGATGCGCCGAAGCAGCAACAACTTGAACCAGCTGACCCGCAAAGTGCATGAGACCGGGCGGGTTTATAATGCTGACTTGGAGGATATATCCCAGCGGCAGGAACAACTGTGGGAGGGTGTGAAGGAAATCCTTACCCAACTCTCCAAACTTTCATAACAGGGATAGATACTCCATTTGCGGAGGGAGGAACGGCGTTTCTTCGCCGCACTTCCCTCCGCTTTTTCTTTTTGTCTGTATCCTTGTCTTTTGTCTGCCCGTACCGGATAATATGAGTAGAATAAGAAGCGTAGCAAAGGAGTGAAAACAGATGCTGACCTTTGAAAAGGTGCTGGAGATTTTTGCGGATTACCTAACCGCAGACGAGACCATAGAAGTTTATATCAGCAGCCATGGATGTGTAAGAGTTGAATTTGACCAAGATTTTCACTATTGCTCTGGCGAGGTGTGCCATACTCCCAAGGAACTGCTCGACCTCTTAGCCGATGATTACCGGACTTATCTGGAGATTGAACTGACCAAAGG
>ENA-OXZL01000231-OXZL01000231.1-human-gut-metagenome-genome-assembly--contig:-NODE-231-length-20785-cov-3.977617_pt1 | contig 20785 bp, 17 predicted proteins | sample MGYA00244510_ERZ652805 | MGnify/ENA primary metagenome ERZ652805 (study PRJEB26926, sample SAMN06164841) | human gut metagenome | biome: ENVO:00009003; feature: ENVO:2100002; material: ENVO:00002003...
TATTTATATAGTTGTATTTCTTCTTTTTTTGCTACTTTTGTGTTGCAAAATGAAACAAGCAAATATTTCGCATAACATAAAATTCTTCTGGTACAGATGAAACAATATCTTCTACTTCTGTTTTTCTACCTCTTGTCTGTAAATTGGGCTTTTGCACAAAAAGATGCGATAGAGGGTAAAAGTTATATCCTTTGTATAAACTCATATACGGAATCATCTCCCTGGAGTAGCCGGCTCATTTCCAACGTTACGGAATTCGTTCAAAAAGACCCTGGAATCACTCTCTACGTAGAGCATCTGAATATGCTGCTGGTTGAAAATGATTCCATTCTGGAAGAATCCAAGCGCAATATATTCGATAAATACAAAGGTCGTTCTCCACGTATGTTGTTATTACTGGGAAATTCGGCATTGTTGTTGCGGGATGAATATAGAAAAGTTTGGGGAGATATTCCCATTGTGCTTTGTGCACAGGAAGATTATTTAGATTCCTATGAGGCTTATATCCACAGGCAGCCTTCTACGCCTGAAGAACGAACTCCTCTTTCTTATTTGGTTGACCCCTACAATTTAGTTTATCTGTACGCTGATTTGTATATCCCGGAAAACATTCGCCTGATGAAACAGATGATTCCCGGAATGAAAGAGTTTATATTTATAGGTGACGGGCGCAAAGTCAATCAAGACAACTCCGCACTTATCGAGCAAGAACTGAATACGAAATATCCGGATATCAAGTATAAATTTTGGTCTGCTGAAAATATGACGACCAATCAGCTGTTGGATTCCCTGTATTTCGTAGACACTAAAACAACGGGAGTTCTGTTCGCCTCGTGGTTCTACAAATACGCATTTGCCGGTACTAGCATGTTAGCCACTAATTCTCATAAGCTTATAGCTGCTACTTCCGTTCCTATCTTTTCTTTGAGTATGGTAAATATAGCAAGTGGAAAAGAAGGTATGCTGGGTGGATATACTTACAATCAGGATCGTTATGATGCGGCATTGATTCAGACCATTTCGGATGTGTTGAAAGACAAACAGGCACGCCATATTCCTTGCTATATCCCCACAGATGGGGCGCCTGTTATTAATTATGAAATACTGGTACGTGACGGGCTTTCTCTTTCCACATGTCCTGCCAATACCCATTTCCTGAATAAACCGCCTACGTTTTGGGAACATTACCGGTATTTCATTTTAGGAACACTCTTTTCCATCCTGCTTATCACACTGCTCTTTCTGTATCGTATTCACAATTTGAATGCATTGAAGAAGGCGCAGCAGAACGAGATCGATACAATGGCTACTTATAAGATGCTGGTGAATAATATGCCCATGCTCTATATGCAGGAAGAACTGGTGACTGATAAGAACGGGAATCCCATTGAATTGATTTACCGGAATGTAAATTCGGAATTTGAGAGACACTTCTATCGTAAGGAAGAAGTCATAGGTAAAAAAGGGAGTGAGATATTTCCGGAATCCATGCCCGAGTTCCTGCACTTCACAAAAATGGCGTTGACTGAGAAAAGAGCCATTACATTCCCTTACTATTTTAAAGCTATCGATACTTTTTACGATGTGGTACTGAAAGGAACCCATCAGGGGAATATGATTGATGTCTTCTGCCTGGACAGTACGGAGCTACACAAAGCACAACAAAAGCTGAGTGCTACTAACAGCAAGCTGGCCATGGCTCTTGATGTTGCCAATATCGTACCCTGGAAGTGGGATCTGAAGAGCAAAACAATCCTGTGTGATATCAATAGACCGATTGAACTGAGCACTGACGAACAGGAGGTGGAAGATTCACAACTGTCTGTGCCCGATTCTCAGTATTTCTCTAAAATCTTCAAGGAAGACCGTGAGCGGGTGAAGCAGGCCTACCGGGACCTGATAGAAGGACGGGCGGAAAAAGTGAAAGAAGAATACCGTATCGTCAATGTGCAGAAAAACAACCTGCACAAGGTGGAGTGGGTGGAAGCACAGGCTGCCGTAGAAGCTCGTGACGAGGATGGAAAGCCATTGACACTGGTAGGCTCGTCTCTTGTCATCACTAACCGGAAGAAGATGGAGCAGGAGCTTACAACAGCCAAAGACCTTGCCGAAGAATCCAATCGCTTAAAGTCGGCCTTCCTGGCCAATATGAGCCATGAAATCCGTACCCCGTTGAATGCTATCGTCGGTTTCTCGGGGATATTGGCGTCTACCGAGGAAGAAGAGGAAAAACAAGAATATGTCAGCATCATCGAGAACAATAATACTTTGTTGCTGCAACTTATCAGTGATATTCTTGATTTGTCGAAGATTGAGGCGGGAACATTGGAGTTGAACTACTCTAATATCGAATTGAATGAGTTGATGAGGGAACTGGAGCGTGGTTTCTTGCTGAGGGTAAAGACGGATGCGGTGAAACTGGAGTTTGTGGAGCCTGCCGGGCCATGTATGGCCTATACGGAAAAGAACCGTTTGTCCCAACTTATAATCAACCTAGTGACAAACGCCATTAAGTTTACTGAGAAAGGAAGCATTCGTTTTGGCTATGAAATGCGGGAGAATGAGTTGTATTTTTATGTAGCCGATACCGGATGTGGAATTCCGAAGGATAAGCAACAAAACATTTTCGGGCGTTTCGTCAAGCTGAACTCTTTTGCCCAGGGAACCGGATTGGGGCTTTCTATCTGCCAAACACTGATAGAACGTATGGGTGGCAGAATCGGTGTGGAATCGGAAGAGGGTAAAGGCTCTACTTTCTGGTTTACGCTTCCCTACAAACCGGCTGTGAAGGAAGACAAGAAACAGATGCCCAAAGATATTCAACCCGTTTCGATAGAAAGAAACAAACTGACCATACTGGTTGCAGAAGATAATGCAAGCAATTATAAGCTTTTTGAATCCATCTTGAAATACGACTATCATTTGATTCATGCCTGGGATGGTATGGAGGCCGTAGAGATGTTCCGGGAACATAATCCTCAGATTGTATTGATGGATATCAATATGCCTGTAATGGATGGGTACGAGGCTACCCGGGAAATCCGCAAGTTCTCCGCAAAGATTCCTATCATTGCCGTTACGGCCTTTGCCTATGCTTCGGATGAACAGAAGGTGATGGAAAGCGGATTCGATGGATATATGCCCAAGCCTATCAATGCCAAGTTGTTGAAAGCGCAATTGGTGGATATTATGCAGAAGCGGATCATCCTGCTGTAACGATGTTGGCGAATGCTACTTGCTTTCGTCATACAACTTGCCTGTTGCTTTCAAATAAGCAATATAGCTCAGGTATAGCTGGAAGTGGGCATCCACTTTCGTCTCATACGCCTGCTGCCACAAGGCTTGTGATTCCAGATAATCGGACAATGTTTCCAAACCGACATCGTACTGGCTCTTGCTGACTCTCATATTTTCTTCTGCCTGTTGCAGCGAGCGTACGGACAGTTCACTTTCCAGTCGGGCTTCATCCAGGTTGTTGGTAGCCTGCATCAGTTCCAGCAGCATCTGTTCGTTCATGTTCTCCTGCTCCAGACGCGACTGTTCCAGTTTGGCTTTGGCTGCACGTACTTTATTACTTCGTTCACCGAAATGGAAAATAGGAATACTTACATTCAGCAGGACGGAGAAATTTCCTTTGTCCATCAGAGTCTGGTCATTCCCGTCCATGAGTATCAAGGAGATTGCTGCCCGGCTTAATTTTCCAACGCAGTCTTTCTTTGGGAAGTATTTCAAGCAATATGTCGGGGTGTCACCTAAAGAGTACAGGAATCATTAGGTTTGTGGCAACATAGCCTACCGGTTAAATCTTGCCCATTTCCACCCATTCTATATTCGGGTCGATGAGTGTCCGTTCCGTCACTTGTCCACGTTGTCCGCGACTGTATTCAGGGATGAAGCGTACTTTTATGTCGGTGATTAATTGCGGAGACACTTCTTCAGGGGTGTCCACGCCTTGTTTTTTCGACTGGCAGGAGTAGTAGAAAGTTCCTACGCCTTTCAGATGTACCGATTTTCCCTCCGCCATCATTTGGGCAAGTATCGGTCCCAGTCCCATAAGTACCGCATAGGTGTCTCCCGGACTGACTGTAGACATCAGTGACAATCGTTTGGCTACATCGTCCGTTGTAGCGGGACGTTTTGAGGTCACTGCCCTTAAATACCATTTTCCATTTAGCTTCACTTTCCTGAAAAAAGCCATACTGTATTCTCCTTTCTTTATTAGTTGGCATGGTTGAGTAGCTGAGGCAGGATAGTCGACTCCTATACTTAGCCTACAATCAATGCCGATGATTGCCACAATCAATGCCGATGATTCCTGCAATCAATGCCAATGATTCTATGCTTAGGTGCAAAGATAGCATGATTAAGTCATACTATCATCATAGTTGAGTCACGATTTTAGCTGGTTAATGCTAATAGAACAGCAAGGTTTCTCGGGCTACACCAAAAATCAGGCAGAATATCCTAACTTCAAAAGAAAGGATATTCTGCCTGATTTCATTTGTTATAGAGCGTCAATCTCTGCTATTGTCAAACCGGTAGTTTTCGCTATCATGTCAGCAGGAGCACCCAGTTGTTTCATGTTACGGGCTATAGAAAGGTAAGCTTCTGCACGTCCCTCTTCGCGTCCCTCTTCACGTCCCTCCGCACGTCCTTCAATTTTTCCTTCCAGTTTTGCTGAATCCAGCACATCGTTCTGAATCATCACGGCATTCAGATGTTCGTCATAAGCCATGCGTTCTTTTTGAGGCATGGAGAAGTACTTCAGTTTCTCACGGGCCTCGCTCAGACCGGGAGCGGTGGTATCAGGACGTATGGTGCCGTACTTCAGGTATTTCATCCACTCTTCGAGAGGGGTGACGACCACTTTGTCGAACTCGTTCACACGGATAAGGATATATTCAGGAAATATCTCGGCCGGCATGCGGGGAACAATGGCATCACGCTCTTTGACGTTCACTTGCAGGTGGTCGCCCGTATGGACGCCTACAAAATGGTTCTGACCATGAGTCGAAACGTACATATTTGTCTTGAAGTTCTTCCATTTCTTTGATAATTAATTGGGAATACGTTAGTTACCAACAAAGGTACATCTTCTTGCGAAAAGAACAAACTCTACCTGATTTTTTATTTATCGCATCTGCTTTCTTATATCTTCTTTTGATATTCCGCCGGTGTCATCCCCGTCATCCTCTTAAAGAATTTCGAGAAGAATGACGGATTGGGGAAGTTCAGCTCATCCGAAATCTGGAATACCAGCATGTCACTGTGCTTCAGCAGCACTTTCGCTTCGAGGATAACCGCCTGGTTTATCCATTGCATCACGGTCTGCCCGCTGACTTCGCGAATCACTGTGCTCAGATAGTGGGGTGTCAGGCACAGCCTGTCGGCATAGAAACTGATGTTGCGTTCGCGCTTGCCATGTTCGTTTACTAATGCAATGAATCGGTTGAAGATTTCTTCTTGGCGTGAAAGGCGGGAGAGGACGGAGGGCTGCTTCTGGTCGCGCATGTACCTTATATCATAGAGTATGGCGGTAACCAGGTGTTGCACCACTTCGGTGCGGAAGGGGATGCGGTGCATGCTGTCCCATAGCAGTGAGAAACAGGTGCCGGTGCGCTCCCATTCTTCTGCATTCAGCAGGAGTACAATTTCCTGGCGGCCGTACAAATCTGCCAGACTGTTGCCTTGCGCGGTAGGCAGGAAATCATTTTCGGGTACGATGACTTGAAAGTTATAGTCCGGTGTTATATCTATTACTTCTATTAGCGAGTTTGGCGGAGTGACGACAATCATTCCCTTTTCCACATCGTGCTCCACCAGGTTGATGGAGAGCTTGCCTGTTCCCTGCATCACGCGAATGATGCGGCTTTCTTGTGTACGATAGGGTTGCCCCTTGCGGAAAAACGAACTTTTCATCTCTGCAAAGCTGATGACCATGCCGATGCCTTTTTGTATGGAACGGAATTCTTCATGAGTGATCAAGTTTGCATTGCTTTTCAGGTCTTGGAGTCCGAGGCTCAGGGGTTTGTTCTTTATCATTGTACTTGCTTTTTTTATCTGTTGGGTATATATATCTGTGGCAAAGGTAAGAAAAGAAAGCCATTCAGTGCCTATTATTGCTATTTATCGAACAAATGGGACATATCATTCGATTAATAGAAAGTATTTGTATAGCTTTATGGTCTATCTTTGCACCCGTGCTAAACAAAAGAATACATTTAAGGAACAAAACAAGAAACAGATATGGATATGAAACGAACCATCCTCTCCCTTGTCCTTCTGCTGGGCGCTGTGCTGGCGCATGCGCAACTCACTCTGGAGGCTTGCCGGCAGAAAACGCTGGATAACTATCCGCTGGTGCGGCAATACGGCCTGATAGAGAAGGCCCGGGAGTATAATCTTGAGAATGTCGGAAAAGGCTATCTGCCGCAGTTCTCCGTTTCGGGGAAGGCCACCTATCAGAGTGATGTAACGAAACTGCCGGTGAACATACCGGGCATTGATGTCAAAGGTCTGCCCAAAGACCAGTATCAGTTGATGCTGGAAGTGTCGCAGAACCTTTGGGACGGCGGAGACATCCACTCGCGGAAGCAACTGACGCGGGCTACTTCGGAGGTGGACCGCGAGAAACAGGAAGTGGATATGTATGCACTGAATGACAGGGTGAACCAGTTGTATTTCGGCATTCTGCTGCTGGACGAGCAGTTGAAGCAGAATCAGCTTTTGCAGGAAGATTTGGGACGCACCCATAAGCAGGTGTCCAACTATATGGCAAATGGCATTGCCAACCAGAGCGATCTGGATGCCGTGAGTGTGGAGATGCTGAACACCAAGCAGAAGCGCATTGGGTTAGAATCGTCACGGCAGGCATATCTCAGCATGCTTTCTATTTTCATAGGTGAAGAAATAGCTTCCGGAACCGGATTGGAGAAGCCTGCGGATGCCCTTGAACCGGAGTCGCTTGTGAACAACCGTCCGGAACTCCGCTGGTACGATGCGCAGGGCGGACAACTGAATGTACAGGAGTCTTCATTGAAGACACGCTTCCGTCCCCGCTTCGGGCTGTTCGTGCAGGGAGCTTACGGAAATCCGGGATTGAATATGCTGAAAGATGATTTCTCCGCATTCTATGTAGCGGGAGTCCGTATGTCGTGGAACTTCGGTAGTCTCTACACGTTGCGCAATGATCGGAGGCTGATAGATAACAACCGCCGTAAGTTGGAGACCAGCCGCGATGTGTTCCTGTTCAATACCAACCTGGAATCTACCCAACAAAGCTCGGCCATCCAGTCCATGCGCCGGCAGATGGTGGATGATGATGAGATTATCCGTTTGCGTGTCAATATCCGTAAGGCTGCCGAGGCTAAAGTGGAGAACGGTACGCTGACCGTAACCGATATGCTTCGTGAAATCACTGCCGAGAACCTGGCACGTCAAACCAAGGCTTTGCATGAGGTGCAGTTACTGATGAATATCTGGAATCTGAAATATACATTGAATAATTAAAGGCATAAAAATATAGATCATTATGAAATCAAGGAACTTACTGGGACTTTGTTCCCTATTGGCCCTCTTTTCCGCTTGTGGAAACGGTGCCCCGAAATATGATGCAACAGGAACGTTTGAGACTACGGAAGTGCTTGTATCTGCCGAAGCTTCGGGCCGCCTGCTTTATTTCGATATCGAAGAAGGAATGTTGCTGAAGGCCGGTGAAGAAGTCGGCGTAGTAGATACCGTACAGCTCTACTTGAAGAAGCTGCAACTGGAGGCAAGTCTTAAATCCGTCGAAGAACAGCGCCCTGATATCCTGAAACAGGTAGCCGCTACCAAAGAACAAATATCTGCCGCCCAACGCGAACGGAACCGTGTGGCAAACTTACTAAAGGTAGGTGCGGCAAATCAGAAACAACTGGATGATGCGGAAGACCAGCTTGAAGTGCTCCGCAAGCAACTTGTTGCGCAGAACTCTACCTTGTCCAACAGTCACCAGAGCCTGACGTGGCAAAGTTCATCCGTCGGTATTCAGGTGGCACAGGTGGAAGACCAATTGAAGAAGTGCCACATCACCTCTCCGATAACCGGCACTGTACTGGCAAAGTACGCCGAAGCGGGAGAACTCACAGCTATGGGCACTCCGCTTTTCAAAGTGGCCGATACGGAACAGATGTACCTTCGTGCTTACATCACCTCCGAACAACTTTCGCAGGTAAAGCTGGGACAGAAAGTAACCGTCTTCTCCGATTACGGCACCGATGAGCACAAGCAGTATCCGGGCGTAGTAACCTGGATTTCGGATACCTCGGAATTTACCCCGAAGACTATCCTGACTAAGAATGAACGTGCCAACCTGGTGTATGCCGTGAAGATTGCCGTGCACAATGACGGGCTGTTGAAGATAGGCATGTACGGGGGAGTGGAGTTTAGTGATTAACGGTTAGTGATTAGTGATTAATTTATGGAACATGCGGTTGTTGTAGATAACGTTACCAAGAAATATGGGGCGGTGGAGGCATTGAAGGGTGTTTCCTTGACGGTTCCTTCCGGAGAGTTGTTCGGCATTATCGGGCCTGACGGGGCGGGGAAGACTTCTCTTTTCCGTATCCTCACCACCTTGCTGCTTCCCGATAGTGGAAATGCTTCGGTGTGCGGTCTGGATATAGTGAAGGATTATAAAGAAATCCGTCGTCGCGTAGGCTATATGCCGGGACGCTTCTCCCTCTATCAGGACTTGACGGTAGAAGAAAACCTGAACTTCTTTGCTACTGTTTTCCATACCACCATTGAGGAGAATTATGAATTGGTGAAGGATATCTACCAGCAGATAGAGCCTTTCCGCAAACGCCGTGCCGGAGCTTTGTCCGGAGGTATGAAGCAGAAACTGGCGTTGAGTTGTGCGCTTATCCATAAACCGGATGTGCTTTTCCTCGACGAGCCGACAACAGGAGTAGACCCTGTTTCCCGCAAGGAGTTTTGGGGGATGCTTCGCCGGTTGAAGGAACAGGGCATCACCATCATAGCCTCTACGCCTATTATTGATGAGGCACGCCAATGTGACCGCATTGCCTTTATCAATGAGGGGCAGATACATGGGATAGATACTCCGGAACGTATTCTGAACCAGTTTGCAAGTATTCTTTGTCCGCCGGGACTGGAACATGGCAAGGTCGAACAGAAAGATGAGTATGTCATCGAAGTGGATAAGCTCACCAAACGTTTCGGCAATTTCACGGCAGTGGATCATATCTCTTTCAAAGTCCATCGTGGCGAGATATTCGGCTTCCTGGGTGCCAACGGTGCCGGAAAGACTACTGCCATGCGCATGCTTACCGGATTGAGCCATCCCACAGGAGGCACGGCCCGCGTAGCCGGTTTTGATGTGGCCACCCGGACGGAGGATGTGAAAAAGAATATCGGCTATATGAGCCAGAAGTTTTCTCTTTACGAAGACCTGAAAGTGTGGGAGAATATCCGGCTGTTTGCCGGGATTTACGGCATGGCAGAAGATGAAATAGCCCGCAAAACCGATGAACTTCTGGAACGCATCGGACTGAGTGCCGAGCGTGATACGCTGGTAAAAAGTCTGCCGCTGGGCTGGAAACAGAAACTTGCTTTCTCCGTTTCCATCTTTCACGAACCGAAGATCGTCTTTCTGGATGAGCCGACGGGTGGGGTAGATCCTGCTACCCGTCGCCAGTTCTGGGAGCTTATTTATCAGGCTGCCGACCGAGGGATCACTGTCTTTGTCACCACCCACTTCATGGATGAGGCCGAGTATTGCGACCGTATCTCTATCATGGTGGATGGCGTGATCCGTGCTCTCGATACGCCCGATGAACTGAAACGCCAATTTAAGGTTGCTACAATGGATGATGTTTTCCAGCAGTTGGCACGGGAGGCGGTGCGTACGGCGGATTAGCCGATTCATAACATAATTAGTAAGAACAATGAAACAATTTATAGCTTTTGTCCGAAAGGAATTCTTCCATATCTTCCGCGACAGGCGAACCATGCTGATATTGCTGGGTATGCCTGTGGTGCAGATTATCCTTTTCGGCTTCGCCATAACCACGGAAGTGAAGAATGTCCGTGTCGCCATTCTCGACCCGTCGAACGATGTTGTCACCCGACGCATTATCGACCGCTTGGATGCGAGTGAATATTTCTCCGTCACCACGAATCTGAATACTCCGGACGAGGTTGAGAAGTCTTTCAGACGGGGAGACATTGATCTGGCAGTCATCTTCAGCGAGCAATTTGCGAATCACGTTTATACCGGAGATGCTTGTGTACAGTTGGTGGCCGACGCTACCGACCCCAATACGGCAACTACGCAGACCGGTTATGCTGCCAATATCATATCCTCTGCCGGACGCGAAATGCTTCCGGCGGGAATGCAGGTTTCCACTATTGTTCCCGAAGTGAAGCTGCTCTATAATCCGCAGATGAAGAGTGCCTACAACTTTGTGCCGGGTGTGATGGGACTGATCCTAATGTTGATTTGTGCCATGATGACTTCCATATCCATTGTTCGGGAGAAGGAGACGGGAACGATGGAGATACTGTTGGTTTCTCCGGTGAAGCCATTGTTTATTATTCTTGCCAAGGCAGTTCCTTACTTTGTGCTTTCGTTTGTCAACCTGACAACGATTTTGCTGTTGTCCGTCTATGTGCTCGATGTTCCCGTGGCGGGTAGCTTGTTTTGGTTAATTGTGGTATCGCTGCTCTTTATCTTCGTTTCCCTGGCTCTGGGTTTGCTGATATCCTCGGTGACGCGGACGCAGGTTGCTGCCATGCTTGCATCGGGATTGATACTGATGATGCCTACCATGCTGCTCTCCGGTATGATATTCCCCATAGAGAGCATGCCCTTGCTGCTTCAAGGCATTTCGGCCGTACTTCCTGCCCGTTGGTACATTCAGGCTGTGCGGAAGCTGATGATCGAAGGAGTGGACATTTCACTGGTATTGATGGAAGTCAGTATTCTTGCTGTAATGGCGGTTGCACTGATTACGGTTAGTTTCAAGAAGTTTAAGAACCGATTAGAATAGGAGAGTGGTGGTATGATAAAGTTTCTGATAGAAAAAGAATTCAAGCAGTTGCTCCGTAACTCGTTCCTGCCGAAGATGATTCTTATTTTCCCTTGCATGATTATGATACTGATGCCCTGGGCGGCAAATCTGGAGATAAAGAACATCAACCTGAACATTGTGGATAATGACCACAGCGTCCTTTCACGCCGCCTTGTGGATAAGATCGGTGCATCCACCTATTTCCGTACAACGGCCCTTCCTGATACCTACAATGAAGGATTGCGCTCCATCGAAATCGGTTCGGCGGATATTATCCTGGAGATTCCCCGCGATTTTGAAAAGAACTGGGTGACGGGCAACAGCCCCCGCCTGCTGGTTGCCGTCAATGCGGTGAACGGTACAAAGGGAGGATTGGGCGGCTCGTACCTGTCTTCCATCATTAATGACTATACCCGTGAGTTGCAATCGGAATCACCGGCAAAGGCAATGCCTGCCGGGATGGGATTGCCCCGGATTGGCATTTCAACGCAGAATCTGTATAACCCGAACCTGAATTACAAGCTCTTTATGGTTCCGGCATTGATGGTGATGTTGTTGACAATGATTTGCGGCTTTCTTCCGGCACTCAATGTGGTAGGCGAGAAAGAGGTGGGCACTATCGAGCAGATCAATGTAACGCCTGTCTCCAAACTGACGTTTATTCTTGCCAAACTGATACCTTATTGGCTGATAGGTTTCATTGTGCTTACGATATGTTTCTTTTTGGCATGGCTGCTCTATGGTATTCTGCCTGTGGGGCATTTTGTGACGATATATCTTTTTGCAGTGGTCTTCCTGTTTGTAGTCTCCGGATTCGGTCTGGTGATTTCCAATCATTCCGCTACGTTGCAGCAGGCCATGTTCGTCATGTGGTTCTTTATGCTGATACTGATGTTGATGAGCGGTTTGTTCACTCCCGTACACAGTATGCCGGAGTGGGCACAACTGATTGCTGCGCTCAATCCGCTGAAATACTTTGTAGAGGTGATGCGTACCATTTACCTGCGGGGTGGTGGCATTGTGGAGTTACTTCCACAGTTGGGAGCATTGACGACCTTTGCGGTGTTCTTTAATTTGTGGGCAGTGAGGAGTTATAGAAAGAGTAGTTGAGATTACTCTTTCATAATCCTTTTGATTTCCGCATCCAGCGAAGCTTTCTCCGGGATATTGAGTTTCGGCCTTAACCGATAACGTATCCTGGTGACACTGGCGGAGGCTATACCTAATATCCGGGCTATTTCTTCGGTGCTTTGATTGAGCAGGATGAGCATGCATAGCAACTCTTCATTCTTGGTGATATTGGGACACACATCGCGCAGGCGGATAAGTGCTGTAGAATAAATGCCGGAGAAGGCGACACGGAACTCTGCTTCTTCTTTAGGCGTCAGCATAGTGGGAGACAGAGTTTCCATAAGCTTGTTGAGTTCGCTACCGGATTGGTTTGAGGTTTGTATTTCAGCCAGTTGCCGAAGCAGTTCCTGGTTGTGTTCATGAAGTTCATGGCGTGATTCAAGAATTCTTTTCAATTCCTTTTCCTTTTTATCCAGACGGATGGAGGTGATTTCGAGTTCCTTTTCATCCAGTTGATGATGTAATTTCAGAGATCGGTGTCTGTTCCAGAACCAGGTGGCCAGGAGCAGGATAAAGAGGATGAATGCAATTGTGCTGATGGTATATGTGCGGATAACACTGTTGCGCAAGGCTATACCTGCCGTGAGCAGACTATTTTCCTGTTCCACCTTCTCCGTCTCGTAACGTATATGCGAGGCTATGGATTCGCGAATGGATTTCCCATGAATTACAGAGTCGATAATCATATTATAGCGGGGGAGCAGTTCTTTTGCAGCTTTCATCCTGTCGGTACGGTGGTAGCTGTCGAGCAGTAACCGGTTGTTGTGATTCTCGGTTTCCATATCTCCGCGGGCTTTGGACAAGCTGACGGCTTTTTCAAGCAACGGGATGGCTTCTTGGTATTTTTCGGCCTTGTACATGGCATTTCCGTAGCCCATGTAATAATCCAGCAGCATATAGCCGGGCACTTTATCTTTTATTTCTTCATAGTGCGTCAGGACTTTCGGTAGGGAGTCCGGAAACTGGGCTTTGGCATCCAGCTTTTCCATCTTTACACGTATTTGTCCGCGCGGATTGGTGGCTCTGATGTAGAAGCTGTCGGCAAGGTTGAGCGCGAGGAAGGCTGAGTCGATGAGGCCCATTCTTTTATAAATCAGGGCTCTCCTTTCGTACAGGCTTGCCGCCATACCCCAGGTCTCGTTATCTTCACGGAACAGGCGGAGTCCTTCATTGTTGTAATGCAAGGCTCTGTCGAAGAAGTTTAGTTCGGTGTAATTGCCGCACAGGTTGATTGCGGCAAGCATCGCGCCACGCGGATTCTGTGATTTATTGCTTTGTTCCATGACTTCCTGACAGAGGCTGATGCCTTTCTGGAACTCATTCTTCCGGATGTAGATGTTTGCCAGATTAGCCATGGCCTGCGGATAGAGTCCGGTGTCGTCGTATGCTCCGTTTCTCATAGCTTCGGCGGCTCGCAGCAAGGCGGGTTCTGCCCGTGTTTCGGTGGAGTCGACGGCCATATAGGTGATTCCGGCGGCTATGGTGCAAAAGAGTTCACTGGAAGGATCATCATTTTCATTTATGCTCATGGCTTGGTCGAGGAGTTGGCAGGCTTCGGCACGGCGGCCGAGGGTTTGCAACATTTGTGCGTCGCATACCAAAATCTCGCGTTGGCAATGATTGGATAGTATCGGGTGGTTCATTTCCTTGAGCCGGAGGAAGTGTTCGTGTCCTTCGGCTATTCTTCGGGAATGATTGTATGCGAACATTAAGTGCCTGATTGCGTAGGATATCAGACGGCGGGCGTCGTCAGGAGATAGTCCGTTGGGGTGTTGGCTGCTTTTGACGGGTAGCAGGAAGGCGGAGTCGAGTAGGGAAATAGCGCTGTCATATTCTTTGTCTAGCCGGAACTGATTGGCTTTTGCCAGTATGGCTATACTGTCTGCATGGAATTGCGCAGGTGGATGGGTGCTGCCTGGCGGCTTGTTGCAGCTTACTATGCCGGATACGAGAATGATTAGCGGGAATATAAAATACTTATTCATTTTGTTTAGGGTACTTGTATAGGTCTCAAATATAAGTAAAATGGGTGGGTTAATAAAACGATAATTTGAAAATGTTAGAAAACTGATAATAAGGAAGTTTATTACCGGGAGTTATCATATTCTTTTCTAAACTCCCAGTAATTTGATGAATTTCCTGTTATTTGGGGCAGGAGAGTTTTGGGTTAATGTTCGTTTTCATCATCGATAGTGGGTGTCCAGGCGGGATTGCTTCCAATCCATTGGGATTGTTCACCAACACTTTCGTTGCAGGAATAAACAGTACTGTTTTTAAGATATCCTATCAAATATCCAAGTCTCACAGTTTCTTCAGAAGTAACATTAAAATCTGTCGTTAGATTCCGGTTAAGATGGCATTTTGCTAATTCAGCAAATCCGGCAATTCCTCCAACATCAACAGAAGAGAGACTATGTCCGGTTATGGAGCCTTGATTGCAGCATCCCAGAATCTTTCCGCCAATATCTCCGCCAATTCCACCTACCGATATGGCATAATTCGTATTTGAATGTTCTGTATTAGAAAGTGTAATGGAAGAAGTACTTATACAATGTTTAGTTTCATTTGTGGTAGAGTAGTTTCCTCCCACTATCCCTCCAATCATAACCATTTGACCTTTACAACTTACATTGATTTTCCCTATTGCAGAACAGTTTTTGAAAGTACCAGTTGTATATCCAATGATACCGCCTATGTATAGGTTTCCATAGCCAAGGCTTCCGTTTGATATTTTCATTTCTCCCGACATTGTGCAATTGTGAACTGTAATTTTCTGCGTAGATCCATTTCCAATGACACCACCTACACCAAAATATGAAGTGCTTGTTCCTTCAGGTGATGCAAAGGACCATGTAACATTGGCCGCTATATGGATATTTTCTATCAACATACTACTTGTAGTTGTCAGGTAACCAAAGAAGCCGAAGTTCTTTAAATCATCAGAAAAACTTCCTTTTAATTCGCCGCTTATGGTATGCCCGCCACCATCAAAGTTTCCACTAAAAGGCTTGGCAGATGAAATCCCTATTGGCGTCCATGTATCAGCCGTGACTTTTATATCCGTAGTTAATTTAAAGAACTTATCCAGATAGCGTTCTCCCGCTTCTACTTGTTCAATTAAATATTTCAAGTGTCCGGCACTCTCTATCAGGTAAGGGTTATCTTTCGTGCCACCTTTATTATCACTCTGATCCCAAGTGTTGCCTATTACATCATTATCGAATATATCAGCAGTTCCATAGCCATCTGCTGCTCCATTTATAAAAGTAAGCTCCGAATTATAAACCTTGCCTGCCTCATAAGGAAAATCTCCATTAAAAGAAACCGTATAACTATAAACCATCCCGTCGTCGCCTGTCACGGCAAGAGCCAGTTTCTCTTTCAATGTGGAAGGAAGAATGACCATGTAAGCAGTGAAGTTTTTGCTACTGGCACCGGATATAGCCGCAGTAAGTTGTTTGGAAGTAGTGACATTGCTTTCATCGCTTGCTTTCTGGGAGATGGCTATACCGGCATCATCTTGTGTGCTTAGAGTGATGTATTTAGGAACAATGCCATCAGGAAGAGTTACCTCAAACTTCAGAACAGCTATTTTATGCTTAAAGCTTATTTCCGAAATCTCCGTACCGGAAGCAGTAGTCTGTGCAGTCATAAAGTTGTAACCGGACAGATGAGCAAAAGGAGCGTTTGCATCGATAACCTGCCCTATAACATTAAAGTGGCAATCCTCCCATCTTTTCTCAGCTTTTGATGCAGGAAAGAAAGCATACTGGGCATCCTCAACCGCATTTCCTGTAAAAGTAGCAATCTTGCCATCGCCATCAGTAGGTCCTGTCGTGGTAAAGACCTCAGTCGTTGTGCCATAAAGTTTAAAGGCATCGTTTGCCGTCCACTTTAGTATCAGGCCGTTAGCACCGTCATCTTCATGGCTTATACGGGTGATAGCTCCGCCTTGTGTGACGGTAATGGATATTTTTTCTTTTCCCCCGACAGAAGTATCCTCTTTTATAACTTCATCCTGAGTACATCCCATTAATATCAACAGGAATACTGCAAAGAAAGGTATCACATTATTTATTTTCATAGTTTTATTTTTCAAAGGTTAGTATATCGTTTATTAAATCTTCCAATTCACTTATGCTACTTGAACTATAACGTTGCGTAGATCTTCGGGAGCTGCTTCGACCAGGCATACCAGGGTTACCACCGGGCATATTGCTCAATGCCATTACACCTTCACTTTCCATTTCTATGATCTCTATTTGCGGAGTCACATACTTTGCTTTTCTCTCTTCTTTCATATTTCCTTTTTTAAAGTTGATAGTCATCTTGTATTTTGATAGCAAAACTAACGATTCCACTATTAGAGAAGCCAAATTAGGACTGTACAATTCAATGTACAATTGCGTGGTTTATTCCACATTTTATCCTACTTTTGCATCCAAATTAATTATATCTGATATCCTAATGAACACGCAGACAACTTATCTCGCCTCTAAGCCGCATTATGAAATCCTGGATGGATTACGTGGAGTGGCAGCTGTTATGGTCGTAGCCTTCCATCTTCTTGAAGCACATTCGGGTGGCAACCATCTCGCACAAATCATTAATCACGGCTATCTTGCCGTCGACTTCTTCTTTATGCTTTCGGGCTTTGTAATCGGTTATGCCTATGATGACCGCTGGAACCGGATGAGTATCGGCACTTTCTTCAAACGTCGTGTCATCCGCCTGCATCCTATGGTAATTATGGGCAGCATTATCGGCGCCCTTTTCTTTTTCTTCCAGAAATCCCCCTGTTTTCCCAATATAGATAACGTATCGGTCGGAACAGTCCTGATAATCATGCTCTATGGCTGTACGTTGCTTCCCCTTCCTTTGAAGTGGGACATTCGCGGGTGGACGGAAATGCACCCGTTGAACGGGCCGGCATGGTCGCTCTATTATGAATATATCGGCAATATCCTGTACGCACTGTTTGTCCGTAAGTTCAACAAGGTTGCTTTGTCCATCCTTGTTTTTCTGGCAGCCTGTGCCACTTTGCATCTCTGTCTTACGGCACCCAATGGTGATATCGTGGGCGGATGGGCATTGAATTGGGAACAGCAGTATGTGGGCTTTGTCCGTTTGCTCTATCCGTTCTTTGCAGGTTTGCTGCTTTCACGTCTGGGCTGGCTCATACGGGTAAAGAAACGTGCATTCTGGTGGTGTAGCCTGATGATTGTGATAGTTCTTTCCGTTCCCCGTATTGGCGGTGAAGATGGTTTCTGGATGAACGGACTCTACGAGGCACTTTGCATTATCTTTATCTTCCCGGTCATTGTTTCGATGGGAGCCGGTGGCAAAGTAACGGGAAAAAGCTCTGTAGGTATCTGTAAGTTCCTGGGCGATATCTCATATCCCGTTTATATCACTCATTATCCGCTGATATACACATATACAGCTTGGGCATGCAATAATAATGCGACCATCACCGAAGGTCTTCCTTATATGATACTGACCTTTGTCGGAGCTTTTGTTCTTGCTTATGCCTGTCTGAAGCTCTATGACGAACCGGTACGCAAATGGCTGACCAATCGCTTTCTGAAAGGAACGCGTAAGGCGAAATAAATACATCCGGAGATATAAAAAGAAACGGGCAACTTCTCGCAAGAGAGGTTGCCCGTTCTGGTTAATACATCTGTTGGGTTCACCGGAAACCTTATTTCACTTCAATAGATTTCTTGTTCTTCTGTTTTTCTTCGGCTGAGAACTTCGGCAGATTGATGTTCAGCACGCCATTTTCTACTTGTGCTGCAATCTTTTCCTTGTCCACATTGTCCGGTAATATCATGGTTTGTTGGAACTTAGAGTATGAGAATTCGCGACGCAGATAGCGACCGTCTTTCTTTTCCTCCTTGTTTTCAGTCTTCTTTTCCATGCTGATAACCAAATTGTTGTCTTCGTCGATATGAACGTTGAAGTCATCTTTGGTCATTCCCGGAGCAGCCAATTCTACTTTGTACTCCTTTTCCGTTTCCAGCACGTTGATAGCCGGAGCGGTTGCATTGGCTTTTTCCATCCATTCGTTATCAAAGAAATCATTGAAGATACTTGGTAACCAATTTTGAGTTCTTCTAACAGGCATCATAATTTTAGTCTCCTATCCTTTAAGTTAAACATTCGGTTAGTTCTGAACTTCCGGTCTTGGACTGCTTTCGGAAGTCGTTTCTTAATCACTCCCATGCGGTTCCTGAACCGTCGTTCACAAACATAATCGCAAAACGTATGCCAATTGATTTTAGTTTCGTTGATTAACAAAATGTCACTAAAGTTCTGACAAAATTACTTGTTTTATGCCGTTTTGTACATTTATTATATAAAATTGCTTTCGAATACTATGAATGTGAAATGTTTCGCCTCCGGCTTATTCGTTTCCCTGATAGTCGAAATAATCAAAGTCAGCCTGTGCCTTTGAAGAAGCGGATACGGCATACAAGCCCAATATGATACCGGTAAATCCGCCGGCAGTTTCGGTGCTGAGATAGCGCGTATTCATCTTGGCTATTTCCTGGAACTTATTTCCGGCGATGGAATAGCCGAATGAATAGAACTCATTATTCCCTTTGACCTGAAGCTGCACTTTTCCTTGGGGGATATTGATTTCCTTTTCTATATGTTTCAGTTCTCCCAACTGATATCTCAGGACGATAGACTGCTGTCCCTTAGCATCCTGCCTTATAAAAAGGTCATAGTGCGAATGATTCTCCATGAATACCGTTATTCCGGCTTCGTCCTGCGGTTGCCCTTTCTGTAGTTCAACGGATGTTGCGGCTGTGAAGTCGATATGTTGCTGTCTGCGGCCGATGAAAGTAGGAGAGTCCATACTGTTCAGATTGACGGGAGTTGCTTTCAATCGGAGTGTCTTACCGTTCAGGATATAGTTCTCCTGTTTGGGATTGCGCAGATAGATCCATTCCGGTCCCAGTTTCTCGGTGTTGAAGGTAGTGCGGGGAGCTTTCGAGTCAAAAGGTTGCTGTGGAAGGGTGGGGACATCCATCTGTAAGGCTATGCTTCCATCTCCATTTACCACAGGCCAGGCATTCTTATCCCATCGTACAGGTGCGATAAACGTTTCGCGCCCCAGCAGATGGTGTGAGCCGGTTTGCGGACGGAATGCGAGACATACCATCCACCACGAACCATCGTGGGCTTCTATCAGATCGGCATGGCCGGTTCCCTGTATCGGACTGTTCTGTGCGTTTTTGTTTATGTGTGTCAGGATGGGGTTGGTGGGATTACTTTCATACGGGCCGTCAATATCCCGGCTGCGGGCAATGGTTACCTTATGCCCATATTCAGTACCTCCTTCGGAAATCAGCAGATAATACCAACCATCTTTCTTATAAATATGTGGTCCTTCCGGATGGCGTCCGCCCGTACCGTTCCAGATACGTTTGGATTCGCTTAACTGTTCTCCGGTCATCGGATTAATTTCGCATAGGTAGATGCCTACATCCGGATTACTGACCAAATAGCACTTTCCATCTTCAAAATAAAGGGATGGATCAATACCTCCTTGCTTTATCCAAACCGGTTCTGACCATTCACCACGTGGATCAGTGGTGTGAACCAGGAAATTTCCCTTGTCCGAAACATTGGTGGTAATCATGTAAAACACTCCCTCATTGTATCGGATGGTAGGGGCGTAGATTCCGCCCCATGTGCCGGCATTGGTTAACTTTACCTGTGATTCCCGTGTCAGGCAATTCCCTATCTGTTCCCAGTTGACCAAATCCTTACTATGAAACAGGGGCACTCCGGGGAAATAACAGAAACTGCTGTTGACCAGATAATAGTCTTCGCCAACGCGGCAAACACTCGGGTCCGGATGGAAACCCGGAATGATTGGATTTTGATATCCTTGTTGGGCATGTGAGAGATTTGCCAGTCCCATCATAATAAAGATGGATAAGATGATTTTCTTCATATATGTGCCTTTTAAAATGATATTATTGCAGTTTGAAACGCATTCTCCACCGTTTGGCTTCTTCATTCCAGTCGTGGCTGATGACTTTGAAAGTTCCTACTTCAGAAGTATTCTTTACGTGCGTCCCCAAACAAAGACATTCATCATAATTGCCTACTTTCACTATGCGTACGGTTTCCGAAGCATCTTCAGGCAGTCGTTTCAAGTCAAAGCGTCCTTGTGCTTCTTCCTGCGTGATGAATTCTGTGGTAACATCCAATCCTTGCGCAATCACTGCATTTACAGCTTCTTCCAGTCGTTTTACATCTTCTTCGGTAGGAGCAGTTTCCAAAGCATAGTCCAGCTTACTTTTCTTTCTCTCTATATGTGCTGATACTGACCGTCCACAACCGAAAAGATTCATCATGGTACGGTTGACTATATGCTCGCAGGTGTGCATAGGCGGGTATTCCTGTTTGTTGTGGTCGTTGAGTTGAATTTGTTGTTCCATATTATTTAGTAACTTTTTATTGTATTCCTATTTCTTAGCTAATCGAAAATAAAAACATCTTTGACTTTTTAAGATGCCTGTAAAGCATATCTAATCTTCATTATTTACGTTAATGATTAATAT
>ENA-OXZL01000249-OXZL01000249.1-human-gut-metagenome-genome-assembly--contig:-NODE-249-length-19364-cov-12.166917_pt1 | contig 19364 bp, 11 predicted proteins | sample MGYA00244510_ERZ652805 | MGnify/ENA primary metagenome ERZ652805 (study PRJEB26926, sample SAMN06164841) | human gut metagenome | biome: ENVO:00009003; feature: ENVO:2100002; material: ENVO:00002003...
CATCTTCATGGTCTCCACACACAGCTTTGCTCCCTCTGCTGAGAGCTTATCAAACAGGCTGCCACCAGTCTCATCAGGTGCGAGTCTGACTGTACTCTTTGCAATCATATCGCCGGTATCGACGCCCTCATCCATCCTCATTGTAGTGACACCTGTAAACTCGTCACCGTTAATCACAGCCCACTGGATAGGAGCCGCACCTCTGTACTTTGGCAGAAGTGAAGCATGCACATTGATACAGCCGTATCGAGGCATATCAAGAATACTCTTTGACAGAATCTGTCCAAAAGCAACCACAATTATTATATCTGCATTAAACTTTCTGAGATACTCTATATTAGCAGTCTCTCTTATTTTAACCGGCTGGAATACCTCAATACCGTGCGAAAGCGCACACTCCTTGACAGGTGTATACTGCATTGTCTTGCCGCGACCCTTTGGCTTGTCGGGCTGTGTGACAACCAGTGCCACCTCGTGTCCTGCCTCTATAATTGCCTCAAGTGTTCCCACCGAAAAGTCCGGTGTTCCCATGAAAATTACTCTCATCTTACTGCCTCCCAGATATTTTCCAAGCTCAGATAACAAATGTCATCCTAATGATTACTCCTGTGTATCCTCATATGTCACATCGTGAAGTGCGCCCTCAACCTTCTCCACATAGAGATGTCCGTCGAGATGGTCAAGCTCGTGGCAGATACATCTGGCCAAAAGCTCTTCTCCCTCTATCTCATACTCATTCATATCCTCGCCCATGAAGCGAGCCTTTACATAATTCGGGCGTGTCACCTGTCCTGCCTTTCCCGGTACTGAAAGACAGCCCTCATCGCCGGTCTGCTCTCCGTCAGACTCGATAATTTCAGGATTAATCATCACGATTGGACCCTCGCCCACATCGATAACAACGATCCTCTTTAATATGCCAACCTGTGGTGCGGCAAGTCCTACACCATTAGCCTCATACATAGTCTCAAGCATATCATCAATAAGTGTTACTATCTTTGGAGTCACCTCCGTAACCTCTCTGCAAACCTTGCCAAGTACAGGGTCTCCCTCCACTCTAATAGTTCTAAGTGCCATAATTGCCTCCTTCTATATCTATCAAAATCCACTCATCGGATTGAAATCAAATGAGATATTTGCATTTTTCATTGCCGTATCAGCTTTCACAGCCTGTTCTATGCCATCCTTTATGGAAATGAGCGCCGCATAGTCAGATGTCTTCATGTAAATCACCTTGCGGTATATGTCATTTACCTTGGCGATGGTCGCATCTGCAGGACCGATGAGCTGAATCTGATGCCTATCATCCGGGCTGTGATTTTCATCCATATGCGATATCATCTGCGCTGCTATATCGTACACTCTCTGTGCCATGCTGCCGCACTCACTCTCATCAGGTGATGTGACATGGACTAAAAGCATATTCCATACAGGTGGATAGTTCATAAGCCTCCTGTACTCTATCTCCTTATCGTAAAAAGCCTCATAATCCTGCTCTTTGGCAGTCCGGATGGCATAGTGGTCAGGGTCGTAGGTCTGGATAACCACATTGCCCGGAAGCTTTCCTCTGCCGGCGCGCCCTGCCGCCTGGGTCAGCAGCGCAAATGTGCGCTCCGCCGCATGAAAATCATTCACATGCAGTGACATATCCGCCGCCAGCACACCAACCAACGTGACATTTGAAAAATCATGCCCCTTTACAATCATCTGCGTACCGATAAGTATATCGGCCTCATGATTGGAAAATGCCTGCAGAATCTTCTCATATGCATCCTTCGCCCTCGTGGTGTCATAATCCATGCGCAGTATACGCGCCTGTGGAAAACGCTTTGCCACCATCGCTTCTATCTTCTGTGTGCCGGCCTTAAAGCCGCTAATGTACTTCGAGCCACAGCTCGGACACACCTTAGGCACCGACTGTCTGTAGCCGCAGTAGTGACAAACCATCACTCCGCCACTATGCTCACTGAGTGATACATCGCAATGAGGACATTTTACCACAAAACCGCACGCTCTGCACGACATAAATGCCGATTTGCCCCTTCTATTTAAAAAAAGCATGGTCTGCTGGCCATTTAGAAGCCGCTCCTCCATAAGCTCCTGAAGCCTGGTGGAAAGAATCGAGCGGTTTCCCTCACGAAGCTCCTGCCTCAAATCGACAACCTCACACTTTGGAAGAGGTCTGTCGTCCACGCGCTTATCCAGCTCCAAAAGCCTGTAAACGCCTGTCTTTGCCTTGTAATAGCTGTCCACCGACGGTGTTGCAGAGCCAAGCACCACAATAGCATCGGACATGCGCGCGTACTCTATCGCCACCTCCCTGGCGTGATAGCGTGGCACCGACTCGCTCTTGTATGAATTCTCGTGCTCTTCATCTATTATGATAAGTCCTAAATTTGAAAAAGGTGTGAACAGCGCCGACCGCGGGCCAATCATGATGTCAATATCACCATTCTTAGCTCTCTCAAACTGGTCATAACGCTCACCATTTGAAAGTCTTGAATTGATTATCGAAACCCTGTTCCCAAATCTGGCAAAAAAACGCATCACGGTCTGGTAAGTGAGGGCAATCTCGGGAATCAGCACAATCGCCTGACGCCCGGACTGTATACAGTGTGCGATAAGCTCCATGTACACCTCGGTCTTGCCGCTTCCGGTGACGCCCTTAATCAGATAAGTATTTCTAAGGCCAGCGGCAATGTCGCCTTCTATCGCATCAACCACACTCTGCTGCGCGGCATTCAGTACCTTATCATAGGTGTCCACACTCATATGCTCCACAGGATTTCTGTAGCCGGTCTGTGTGATGACCTCGATAAAGCCGCTCTGCTCAAGCGCTCTTATAGTGGCAGCCGACACCGACAGCTTGCCTGTCACAAAGGAATACTCAAGGCGCGCCCCATCATCAGCATCAATCAGCGCACGAAACAGCCTGGCCTTTGCCTTTTGTTTTTTTGCCTCGCAAAGCGCAAGCTGCGCCCTTGCCTTTACCTTGTCTATTTTCAGTGCAATACTGCGGCTCACCTGCTCCTTAGCCTGCTTCTTTACAGGTATAACAGTCTTAAGCGCCTGATTCATGGTAGAGCCGTAATTGCGCCGTATCCATGCCGCAAGTGCAATGAGCTTTGCCTCCACAGCCACAGAGTCTGCCTTTATCCCGATAAGAGGCTTTGTCCTTGCCGGGTCGTACTCAGGCTTATCCGTGACCTCAATCACATAGCCTGTGATAGTGCGGCTGCCAAATGGAATATCCACGCACACACCCGGACGGATGTCGCATAAAAGCTCATCCGGGATGCTGTACTGAAATGTCTTATCCAGTTTTTCGTGGGATATATCCACAATCACGTTGGCATACATAACTGATACTATTTAACTCCTTCGTATTTCTCCTCGCAGTACTTGCAGCGGTAGATTTCGTTTTTCTCATCGGAAAGCACGAAAATCTGGTCAAGCTCCTGCTCAATTGAAGTGATGCATCTTGGATTTTTGCACTTGATGACATTTTTCACCTGATGAGGCAGCTTAAGCTCCATCTTGTCCACAATCTTGTCACCCTTTATCACATTTACAGTGATATTGTGGTCGATAAATCCAAGGATATCGAGGTCTAATGACTCTATCGGACACTCTACCTTGATGATATCCTTCTTGCCCATCTTGCTGCTCTTTGCATTCTTTATGATTGCAACTGTGCAGTCGAGCTTGTCAAGCTTTAAATCCCTGTAAATCTGAAGACTCATACCTGCCTTGATATGATCGAGCACAAAGCCCTCATGTATTCCACTAATATTCAGCATATTATCCTCCTTTAGTCCTCAGCCAGTCCAAGCAATGTCAGAATAAGCGCCATACGCACGTAAACCGCATACTGTGCCTGCCTGAAATAGCATGCTCTCGGGTCATCATCCACATCAACAGAAATCTCATTCACACGTGGGAGCGGATGAAGTACAATCATATCATCCTTTGCAAGCTCCATCTTCTCCTTTGTCAGAATGTAGAAATCCTTCAGACGCACATAGTCCTCCTCATTGAAGAAACGCTCCTTCTGGACACGTGTCATGTAGAGCACATCAAGCTCTCCCATGGCATCCTCGAGCTTTTCTACCTCCTTGAACTCGATATTGTTGGCACGAAGCACATCATCGCGCACATAGTCAGGCACCTTAAGCTCCTCAGGAGAGATAAGCACAATCCTCACATTGTCATATCTGATAAGTGCATTGATCAGTGAATGCACTGTACGTCCAAACTTCAAATCTCCGCAAAAGCCGATTGTGATATTATTCAATCTGCCCTTGATGGAACGGATTGTAAGGAGATCAGCAAGTGTCTGGGTAGGATGCTGATGACCTCCATCGCCTGCATTGATTACAGGGATACGCGATTTCTCTGAAGCCACAAGAGGTGCACCCTCCTTAGGATGACGCATGGCACAGATATCTGCATAGCAGGAAATAACCCTGATAGTATCTGAAACGCTCTCGCCCTTTGACGCAGATGACGAATCAGCACTGTGGAAACCTAACACCGAGCCTCCCAAATTAAGCATGGCAGCCTCAAAGCTAAGCCTGGTTCTCGTGCTTGGCTCGTAAAAACAGGTTGCAAGCTTCTTTCCTTCGCACTTGTGTGCATATTTCTCCGGATGAGCCTCTATATCATTTGCAAGATCCAGAAGCTTGTCCAACTCTTCTACAGAAAAATCCAACGGACTCATTAAGTGACGCATAATTTGCCTCCATTCTTTTTCGCGTAACAATTTTTATTACATTTTTTCTATCATATAATAACTTAGCGCAATATTCAAGTTGGCTTTTACACTTTTTTGTTGTAGAATATATGACAGAATATAACTGTTCTGAACGCTTAGCAATTGTATCGAAGTTTTCATACAATTACGACAATTTCAACATCAAAAAGGAGAATAATATGTCTGTAAATGAATCACAAATCAAAAACACCACAGCCGGCGCAATCGATGATGACAATGCCGTAATCTTTAAGGAGAGAAAGAGACTACTGTTTCTCGGTCTGCCATGGACCTTCACAAAGTACACCATCACACCATCCTTTATCACTGTGGAGTCCGGACTCTTAAGCACCACAGAGGATGACTGCTACATGTACAAGGTAGCTGATGTAAAGCTCACCACATCACTGATGGAGCGCATTTTTAAGCTCGGCACCATAGTCTGCTACACAGGCGACGTCACAAACCCTGAGCTTAAGCTCGTTCACGTAAAGCACTCACGCGAGATAAAGAGCTATCTGCTCAAGCAGTCTGAGGCCGCAAGACTAAAAAGACGCACCTTAAACACAGTGGATATCGGTGCGCACGGAGCCGACATGGCAGATTTGGATCATGATGGTATTCCGGATTCGCTGGAATAGACTTTGCTCGTATTATACATCAGATATTGTGTGCTATTTAAAGGAAGCAGCTTCCGGTTAATCCGGAAGCTGCTTCTATTTTCATTCAATAATTAAAAATACCCTCTGACCACAGCCTTTCGCGCCACAAGCTTCTTAAGCCTCTTATACATCACGACTGCAAGCTCACAATCACCGCTATCAAGCTTATCAGGTCCATAATTGGCCATAAGCACAAGCTCCATAAACCTCTCAAAATCACTCCTTACAAGCTCAGGATAAGCAGCCAGCACCACATCAACAAACTCAGGCCTTGTGGTATCCAAACCAGCGGCATCCACACAATCGCCAGCCTTAGCAGATATCCTGCCATCCCTCTCAAGCAGCTCATAAAAGCTTATGAATATGATTCTGACTCTATCTCCCGGTGAAAGCCTCTTATCGAGCGCAAGCGTGCGTCTCTTCACATACCATACGCGCAGTATGACCGCAATTATCACAAGTAATATGCCACACACCGTACCAAGCAAAAGCTTAAGCTGCCTGATGCGCTTCATATCGGCCCCGGTACCCGCTGTATCCTCTCCGTCATGGTCAGCATCCTTGTCCTTTTTGTCCGCAATACTCTCCGTATCCTCTGTGTCAGCCTCCGGCATATCGAGATTGGCAATCGTACCGGCGAAGCCCGGTGTCGTCTCCACAGGAATCCAGCCGCAGTCAGGCATGTAGATTTCCACCCACGCGTGCGCATTGTCATCCTGAAGCACAGCCATATACGAGCCGTCAGCCTGACCCGAAAACAGATTGGCAGGAGCCGCATAGCCCACCACGTAGCGCGCCGGTATGCCTAAGGAGCGGAACATCACAACAGCCGCCGAAGCAAAGGCAGTTGAATCACCCTTCTTTTTTTCAAACATAAAGCGCTCTATGTAATCCTCATCATCAGAAATCTTTGAAGCGGATTTGGAGAACTCACACCTCTCCCACAGAGTCCTCACAACAAAATTCTTCACATCATCAATCTTTTCATATGACAGATCCTGCTTCTGCGTATCGCTCAGATTTCCCTCAAACTTCTTGTCCCACTCCTTTTTCTTCTTTTTGCAAAGCTTTTCGATGCGCTTTTGGTTCTCAGGCACATCGGTATAGTGGGTATTCACATACGACTCGTATGAAGCCTCCAGCTCATCAAGCATATTCCGGTGATTGTACGAGCCAAGCGCACCTGCTGTGTCACCGTCATCGGAAGCAGAAGCATCCACATCCATCCACTTCCTCATCGTATCCATGTATGCGCTGCTCTCAAAGTACTCATACCGGTCATCCTGTGCAGTCTGCCCCTGCACCGAGCAATCACCGCCCAAAATATTATAGTAATCATTCAGGTAAGCCTGATAAGGCACATAGGTGTATGCAGTATTCGCATTGAGCCTCTCGACTGAGATTGTGCGTGAAGACACAGCTTCCTCACCTTCCTCGGCATCAGAGCCATCCCCATCGCCTGCACCATCTAAAGCTGCACCGTCCATACGGCTCTTCACATACATCATCCGAAGAAATGGCATATTCTGGATATAAAGGAGCGAATCACCATCCGTCTTCCAGTTTAGTGCCGCATCTGTCAGGCTGTCTGCATCGCCCATGCTCCACCTGTTTGGCATATATTCCGCACCCACATAGCCCTTTAAATAAAGAATCTCCGTAGGCTTCTCACTGACAGTCACCTTAAGCGACTCCACATCATCATAGGCAGTACCGTCCACATCGCCAAGCACACCGTCAGACACGCCTCCTCCCACGCCCTCGAGTGAGAGATTGAGCCTGCCGCCTGACACCTGCGGCAAAAACCTGTACAGAAACTGAAGGCCGCTGCTCTTCACAGGAGCGGTCACATCCGAAACTACGGAAAGCGGAGCATTTACAGCCGGCCGCACCACAAAAAAAGCTAAAAGCACCACAACAGCACCAAAGCCTGCACAAAAAGCCGCAAGCATATTGGCAGCACGTCTGGCTTCCTTCACATTCGTATCAAACACAGCCTCATCGCCCTTGCCCCAGAGCTTTCTTCTCACGCGCACAGACGAGCCTGCATATGTACATAAAAAACAAAGGAGCATCACAAAATAAGCTCCCTTTGAAATCCTTCCACCACTAAGCAGTGAGCATATCACCACAGGAAAAGCCACAAACAAAAACATGGCTCCATCCTGCCTCTTAATAACAGCCTCAGCCATCAACCAGGCAACCACAAAAAACATAAAACAAAAAAAAATAGTTGCCCCGGTTCCGGCATCTGAAATGAGAGTTATGCCACTTTGATAAGTCCGGTTCATCTGACCGGCAATACAATTAAAGGTATATAGTAAGCCCTTCTTAAAAGCCTCCTGCGCAAGCAAAATGCCAAAGCACCACAGCATGATGCTAAAAAGAAGAACGAAAAAGCGATATCTGACCAAAGCCCTGTATTCAAATATAAATGTAAACCACACACAAATGGCTGCCCCTACAGCCGCAAGCACCGGGTAATTTACAGACACTGAAAACGCATACAGAAAAATCCTAAAAAGCGCCATCACCGAAAAAAAGCACATGACCATCATAGGCCATATAGCGTGCGTTCCCTTATTCCCGGGCTTCGTGAGCAGTGTGGCTCCTACAAGCTCTAAATCTCCCATACTGTAAGCTCCTCATCCACCTTGTCATAGTCAATATGCTTCACGCGCACACCGTTGTGATAAAAGCTGCCATCCATGCCAAGCCGCATCGTATTGCTGTCAGCCGCAATCTCCCTGTTCTCATAGAGTGCCTCCACATCCACAGGCTCCTCATATATGCCCGACTCACAAAGCTGCTCGAGCATGGAGTATGTATCAGACTCACTCGCCACAAACCGGCTCATGATTCGCTTCTCCTTATCATCCCACCAGATGACATTATGCTTCATAGAAGCTGCTGCCATAGACCACGACACAGAGCCAAGTATCTCAAGAAAAGCATCCATCACACTGACACGTTCATCGCCGGTGCCTTTATATGACATATCGGCAAAGATAAATGCAGTCTCATTCATCGGCAGGCTGTACTCCTTCACCATGAAATCATTAGTCTTTGCGGAAAGCTTCCAGTGAAAGCTGTGGAGCGAATCCCCTCTCCTGTACTGTCTGATATCAAACACCTCAGACGAATCCTCACCATGGCGCAGCTTTGAAAAAAGCTCACCGTCCACCGACTCCGAAAGTCCAAGCACACGCGCCATATCAAGCATATGAATCCTCGGCAGCACAAATACTGACGAGCTATGGTCTGAAACGCTGCACTCGCGCGTAAAGAGGCTCAGGTAATCCTTCACTGCGACCTTTCCTATATTGAAATACAGCTTGCCGCAGTAGCCGGTACGCAGATAAAAGCAAAGCGAAGAGCCTGAGCCCGGCGTAACAAAGGCATCACGCGTATAGGCGCTCTCCCTGCTTGAAAGCCTGCTATGACATAAAAGCGTGACAGGTACAGTGCTCATCGGAAGCACAGAAGCATTTGAGACATGCACATCCACCTCAAACTTCTCTCCCTTTGGCACATATCTGTCCGGCACCACTAAAGACGCACTCAGATTGCGCTCCAGATAAACGGAAAGCATAAACAGACACGGCACAAGCAAAAGCTCAAACGAAAGCAGTGTGCGCGCTATATCATTGTCCCAGAACAGTGCAACTGCGAGTGTACATATAATTAAAGCTATGTAAGAAACCTTTTTCTTCATCAATACCTCCGAAAATCAGACAGGCTATCTGCCTTCTGTCTGCGGTGTAGGCTGCTTCACCGACGCTAAAATCTCAGCAAGAATATCCTGCGCAGACTCATTGTACATCCTGCCCTGCGCACTCAGCACAATCCTGTGACGCGCCACATTGATAAACACAGAAGCCACATCACGCGGCAGCACATACTCACGCCCCTCAACATAAGCAGCCGCCTTGCTCATCCTGGCAAGTGCAAGCGCACCACGCGGACTGACTCCAAGCTCTATCCTGTCATTGTTTCTCGTGGCCTCCACCAGGCTCACGATATACTCATAAACTGTCCTGTGGACAAATACACTCTCCACTTCCTTTTGTATCGCAACGAGCTCATCGGTGAGAATGGACGGTATGATATCCTCCATAGGATTGCCATGGTCACGGCTCATCAGAATATCAAGCTCATCTGCCCTGTTGGGGTATCCCATGCTGATGCTTATCATAAAACGGTCAAGCTGTGACTCCGGAAGCATCTGTGTACCTGCAGAGCCAATAGGGTTCTCCGTAGCGATAACGTGAAACGGCCTTGGTACCGGATGAGTCACACCATCCACCGTCACCGTGCGCTCCTCCATCACCTCAAGAAGCGCAGACTGTGTCTTTGGCGATGTACGGTTTATCTCGTCAGCCAGAAACAGATTGCACATAACAGCGCCCTCCTCATAGTCAAACCTGCCAAGCTCCTTCCTGTAGATGGAAAAGCCTGTGATATCTGTAGGCAGTACATCAGGTGTAAACTGCACACGGCTCTGCTTCATATCCAAAACCTTCGCAAACGCAAGCGCCATGCTCGTCTTGCCCACGCCCGGAATATCCTCTATCAGTATATGCCCATTTGCAAGAATAGCCTCCATGATGGCAAGCACACAGTCATCTTTTCCAATAATCACCTGTTTGACAGATTGTATAGCCTGAGCGGCCTTCTCATAACCCTTCATATATTACTCGTTCCTCTCTCTTCTTCTGCGCCTTACAATTATAATAAAAATCACAGTTTCAAGTGTACCTGCCACAGCAAGTGCCACAAGCATCCACGGCCACACATCCACTATTCGCTTCGTGAGTGCGCCCGACTGCATCTGATTCTTTGTCTCACTCTTCTTCTCGCCTGTGTACTCAGTACGCTCACCGCGCACCAGAAGACGGTGCGAATTAATCGCATATGGTGTACAGGTGACAAGTGTACAGTAATCCTTCCCCTCCACAATATCAAGGTCTCCCGACTCGTTAGGCTCGACTACCTTAATCTGATCCACCTTGTACGCAAGAATCTCATCAAGCACATGCAGGTAAAATTCATCGCCCATCTCAAGCTTATCAAGATTAGTAAAAAGCACCGCACTCGGAAGACCTCTGTGGCCTGTCAGCACGCAGTGTGTACTCTCGCCGCCTAGCGGATAGCTGGACTGCTCCATATGGCCAACACCCTTTGCGAGCACATCATCACTTGTGCCGCTATATATAGGCAGATTCACATCAATCTTTGGAATAGTGATGTATCCAAGTGACTCGCCGACATCCACAAGGTCTGCATAGCTGACCGCACTGCTCTCACTCTCTGTGCTCTCAGCAGACACCACAGTACTAAGCTGGTCATTGTACTTGGTCGCAGCCTCCTTTAAGGCATCCACCTTTTCCTCGTCCAGCTGCTTCACCTCACTGTCGTAGCTCGTGATAGCAGAGCTTGCATGCTTTTCATTTATACGGTTACTGATATATGGATAGAGCGCAATCGACATTCCGGTGAGAAAGAGGATGGCGCAAAAGATTATTCGCAGTTTCTTCATAGCTTGTATTCCTATAGCTTTGTTTCCTATACCTAAGGCTTCTGATAGCACTTATTCAAATCCACAACAGCATAAGCTGCATAGCTGTCTGATTGTGGGGTTGAATAAATGTTAGCATACCGTTTCAAAAATGTAAAATGGAATGGTAACCTCCGCACACGCAGACAGGTAAGTCTGTATGTACGAAGGTTAGTCATCCCTTTGCTCTTGTAAGAGCATTTATTCAGTTAATTCTTATCTAAACTCTCTATAGCTATTGCCAATGGTTAGGCTCTCTTTCTTCCTCTGAGCATGATGTATACTGCAGCGAGCATTCCACCAATACCAATGATTAGGAACATTGCAGTTCCGATGTCACCGGTTTTTGGAAGGGTGAAGCCTTTGCGGTTGATGATGGTTTCGGTCATTGTACCTTCTGTAGTTGTATTTTCCACAGCAGTTACTTGTCCTGTAGCTCCAGTTCCTGCACTAAATGTTGATTTGCTCTCTGAATGTTTTACCAATGTCTTATTTCCATCCGAGTCTACAGTCCATTCATCAGTCTTTGTCCATGTTGTTGTATAAGCAATATTTAGCTTAACTGCAACCGGTGATTTTAATAAGTTGTATCCCTCTACAGTCTTTGTCTCTACAAGATAATAATCCCCGTTTGCATAACCTGTTGAGTCAGATGTATCAATTGTTCCATCCGTACCTGTTGTTAATGTCTCTACTTTCTTCCATGTACCTTCTGCGAAGCCAAATTTAGAAGCCTCTTCCGTTGTTAACGCTCCCTCTGTATTATTAGGAACTTTCTTGTATAAATCAAATACAACTCCACTTAATGCTGCACCATCTGCACGGTTTGCTTTTTTGCTAATTTTTAGCTTAAATGTATAAACAACAGTACTATCTTCAATTTTATCTTTTTCAACTGTATCACTTGGTTTATTTGGATTTGAGCCATCATCAGTACCCGGTAATATCTTATTTGAATACTCTAATGTTGCTGTATTCGGATTACCTGATGTAGTCTTTACAGCTGTACTTAGCAGCTCTGCAGAATATGTAATAACAATCTGTTTTCCTGCATACGCGGTCATATTAGCCGGAGTAAATGTAACTTTAAATCCATTTTCTCCAGTAGTTTGCTCTACAGCATAAACTGAATTTGTTACATCTTGTAAACTACTGCTTTCCCCCTTATCTTTATACTGTACTTTAATATTTGTTATATCATCTTTTAGATTTTTTGGTGTATCTGTAAGAGTAAATTCTTTTAATTTTGCAATATTTTCAGGCACATCAATTGTGATTTTATATGGAATTTTATCACCCACATTGTAGTCAGAATCCTGCTGCCAATAATTTGTTGTTCTATCCTGAACGTTTTTAATCATATCAGGCTTTTTATTATCTACAGTAATTGTACTATTTGCTAATAAAGCTGTTCCCTCTGCATTATAAGTTTTTCCATCTTCTTTTACAACAAAACTATATGTTGTAGCGCCATCCATGATATATCCATCATTACTACCACGGTTAGTCTCTATAAATCTGTACGTACCCTGTGACAATCCGGAAATAGAAATCTCCCCTTTATTGTCTGTTTCCAATGTATATGTCTCGTCAGGATTCTGTTCGCTTGCTGTTACATTGGTCCAACTAATTGGATTTGTGTTTGTCTGTTTTTGAAGAACAAATGTAACGCCTTTTAGTTTTTCAGTTCCATTTCCTGTTTTTACTAATTTAACATTACCATATGTTGTCTTATTCTTTGGATACACGTGCACATCATATAACCAATCAGAACCATCAGCTTTTGTCATTGGAACAGAAACTATAAACGGGTCAGCTGGTGTTGTAACCTTAGCAGGTGTAGTTGTCTCAATTACAACATAAAAACCTACATCAAGATTTGTAAAACTAACAATTCCATCAGCACCAGTTATAAGTTCTTTTTTAGTTCCATGGTCAGAAGCCGCACCATTTTCGTCTAATTTAATGACTTTACCACTATAGGAAGAATTAATTTTTCCATCTGTAATATAAGTATTTACGTCCGGTAACGCAGTTGGATTTTTACTGTAATATTTTTCTATATCTGTAGCATCTGCTACCTTATAAATGGTAAATCCAGCACCTGCTAATGGCTTTGCACCAGTTGGTACTGTATCAGAAGTTTCACCAGTTCCTGTCTGACCACCGTCTCCATTATACTCATACTTGTGAATTGTGATACTACCTTTTTGTGTAGTATCAATTGTTGCATCGGTCGTTACAGGGCTATTCGGTGCTGCCCAAGCCGGTGTGCCGAATGATGTCAGCACCATGGCTGCGCCAAGGAGACCAGCCAACATTTTTTTAATTTTTTTCATGCTTTTTTCCTCTCTTATATCTTTTTCATTGTTGTCGTGTTACGTGCGACCGGCAGGTGTTACTTGCCAATCGCTTTTCTTCTTTGCCTCTTAAGTCTGGAGTATTGTACCTCCTTTCTAAGAGTAATCAAGAAAAATATCAAGCAGCCTAGCGTTGCGAGCGCCATTCCGCATAATATGAATAACATTGCTCCATAACCACCGGTTTTTGGTAGAAGGAACTTGATACGATTGCTGATTTGAAGCTCTATCGTATTCTTATCTGTCGCTTTGGCGAAGTCATATGACTGTCCATCTACTGTTGTTACGTTGTTCCTATATATTTTAATGGTTATTGGATCCTTTAATAAATTGTAGCCTTGTACAGCTTTTGTCTCTGTCAGACGGTATGTTCCATCTTTTAAGTCTTTAAACTCTGCTATTCCCTGTGCTGTTCCAACACTACCATCTGTCCCACCTGTAGTAACAGTTATAGCAGTAAAATTAGGATCTACTTTAAAGCTATCCCCACCTGTTGATGTATTATCCGGTAACAATCTTTCAAGCTTAAATTCAACACCATTTAGCCTCTTAGTTGTATCCGTAGCATCAACCTTTGTTATCTTGATGTTGGTCAGCGGACTATATGTATTGGTTATCGTGTAATTCTTTGTAATTGAACTTCCAACCTCTGTACTTGGTGCCGATATAGCATCGGTATATGTAACCTTAAACAAGTCATTCAGATATTCATTATTATCGATAACCTTTACAGAACCATCAGCTACTGTCACTTCTACTATTCGATACATATATGGCTTAGTATTATCTACTTTTCCATTAGTATCATTTGCATATCTATCCAGTCCTGTAAATGAAAATGTCCATTCAGTCTTATCCGGTTTATATGGATCTTTTTTCAAAGTAATATAGTCGGCTGCGGTCTGCCCCGGTGTTGCATATGGCACTGCAGCCCACTCATCGCTATCATTTACACGTCTTTGAAGCTGTATATTTATTGAATCGGGCATTGTAACACCACTGACATTTTCCCATTTCTTAGTAAGGTCAATGTTTACAACCGGATTCAGTTTATTAGTAAAAATAAACTTCGTTTGTTTAGCAGCATCAGCCTTTACAGTACCTGACACTTCAGTAAGCTTGGTTTCCTCATTATATGTGTCAGTTGGCCTGTATTTCTCTTCCAGTCCATCGCCACTTGAGACATCTACACCTTCAAGCACTGCACCATCAGTAGCGCTTATCTCTGATATTGTATACTGTGTTCCTGCAGGAATACCTGAGATGACTATTGGGTCAAATGTTCCGCTTGTATTCTTCTTAACATGATATTCTTTCTCGATTGGAGTAGTTCCTTCTAATCCCATACCTGCCACATTGAAGAATTTCACTTTAAAAGTATATGTACCACTTAGATCATCTGATACAGCAGCCTTTTGCTTTTGAATAGTAATTGTTCCTGTCTTTACTTTATTTGTGTATTTGACCTTTAACCTGGTGGATGTCGTAGAATTGTCAGGATCACTATATGATCTAAATACAATCGTATTTTCATCGTAAGTATTTACATTGCCATTCTTCCTTGCCCAGGCTGAGGAATCCACCACAGAATTTGTTCCAGGATATCCTATCGTTTTTCCACTACTTCTTGCATTTGTAATATCAAGGCCATCATTATTTATTTGATGACCATCTTCTGCTCCTGTTTTATATTTTTCCTTTCTTCCATCCTTTATTGTACTGCCGGATTGATTTGTCAGGTTTGCAGTCACAGAAGATAAATCAACCGTAGTTCCTTCACTATTTACAGCGGTAACCGGCTCACCATTTTCATACATTGTCCACGATGGCTCAAAAACCTCTGTATCCACATCCTCACTTACAGCTATGTAACTGCCTCGTCTGAACTGGTCTGTGAATGTTGCAGTCTCACCATTTGCCAGTACAAATACGCCATCATCACCCAGGATATTCGTGGTAGATGATCTATCCGATGATATAGTATATACGGCATTTTCCGGATACATCAAGGTGCCGCTCTCAACTGAGCCATAATCAGCTATCTCATACTGCTTTGTAACAAAGCCTGTTGGATTTGTCACCTCAGACGAAGGAATAAACTTAAAATCATCCAGATAGAAATCTCTGCTGTAGTCATAGTTAAACCTGATATACCTTATTTTTGATAAATCAATTTGACTACTTCCAATAAGCTTGTCAATTTCCACATTTACAGTTATCCACTTCTTGTTTGTAAGTGAACTATTTGCAGTGGCTACATCATTTGTCAAATAATTCCCAGCCTGTTTTCCGTCTGAATCCTCGAGTCCGATATACATAAACTGTGTACTCGGATTATCTTTATAATCATAGTAAAACTTAAACTGCAGATATTTATAACGATCCTTTGCACTGCCTGCAGTATACGTTGCATCAAAGCTATCACTTCCAGCAGGTAAAATGCTTCCCCATCTTTGCTTTTTGTATGAACCGCCCACATTATCAAGCTGTGCCAGCCAATGTACTACATTTGTTTGTCCAGCCATACCATCTACTTTTTCAAAAGTATTTCCATATACATTTTGCACCTTATTGCTTTCAAATGTGTCATTAAATACTCTCGTTTCAATTGACTGTCCTGCAGTTGCTTTTTTAATGCCAAAATGTGTAGCCTGATTCTGTATAGTAAATGGAAATACAGACGTATTGTCAAACAATGTGTCCGGGAATATATCTTTATTCACGCCAGCTGTATCCACATTCTTCTCCACCTGGAATTCGTTCTCGTCCGGGAAGTTGAATGATATAGACATATTTGACTCCCAGAGGCCTCGCTCCATGTAGAACATGGTGAGGGTGTGTTCTTTGGTGAAGTAATCCTTCGTAATCGTTTCATCACTAGCAAAACTATTCACCTTTGACGGAGTCACCCCACCACCTGTAGCATCATTCTTCACACTCGATACTGTCGCTTTTTTGTCTTTAAAATTTATTGTTCCGTTAACCTTACCATGGCCTCCACCTACATCAAGTACCAGCTTACCATCAATAAATACCCATACGTCATCATCTCCTGAGAAGTTGAATTCGATAGGCGCATCCTCATTATCTGTTGTCTTAACGGTTCCATCTGATGTCAATTTGAATTTCAAATCAAATTTTTGTCCAAAGCCATAATTGAGCATGGTTGCGTTTCCTGACTGCGCATTTGTATTAAAAGGAAAATAATTATTATCGTTTGTCGCAGGATAACCTGGACTAGCCGTTTGACCCTTTACAGCCTGGTCTGAAGGATTCAGAAAATATCCATCTTCTTTACTTTGCTGTAGCTGCAGATTCTTATTTGAAGCGTTATTATCAGCACTGTCAAAATACCAGTAATCCACGCTTCCTTTGTAAGAAGTGCTTGTAACTGGTTTCTTAACAAACGGAAATGTTACATCCTTGTACACCTTACCGAGCACTGTGTTCTTTGAATTGTTTCCTGTCAGGAAATCCTCATTAAAATATGGTGCTGCAACTGTTTTGCCTGAGGTCTTTATCATCAGGTTGTTATTGGATAGCGTATCAGCTACAAGCCCCTGCACTGCACTATTTCCATTTGAAAGTTCATAACCGTTTCTGCCCCACATGGAATTGTTCTCATATATAAACTTATTCCAGTCACCGCTTCCATACAAATTCAAAGAGTCTTTAATTTGCTTATAGTGGCTTCCCTCATAATTTTGGAAATTGCCCCAATATATTGGTGATGAAGCACTGTTTTTATCATAATATGAGCTTAGTGCCTGATCCAGCTGTCTGAAGGGCTGATATATATAGTGTAGACTTGGATTATCGCCCAGCTTATTTAAATCCGTATGATACGAATAATCATCTCTATTGTATCCATTCAGCTCATAGTCTGAATAATAGTCATACAATGTTGTATTGACATAGAGCATATTGCTATTCCTGGTAAGAGTTCCCTGCGGTATGTCCACAATCGTGTCAGACGTTGTAGTACTGACACCACCCTTTGCTTTTCCTTCGGCATTTCTAACTGTATATAGTTCTCCCCAGTAGCCGGAGCGGTTGGTTGTTTTATATATACTGTCATCACTTGTATCTGCATAGAAGCAAGGATTTGTCAAACCATCAGGAATAGTTAAGTCATATGTTTTGTTAGCAGTAGTCGTACTCGGTATCTTACCATCTGTACTACTATAAAACAAAATATGGCTATACTTTTTATCAAGCTCAGCCTGATAAACATCTGACCAGGTATGTGTTCCATCTGAGAAATCATCAAGCTTTTTCAGGTCTCCATCCTTAAAATCATTTTCATTATTCCATGCATGATAACGAATGCCGGCATCTTTTAAAGGAAGGGAATAGTTAGTCACATCACCAGCATATGATAATTTGGATAATGTTGCATCAAAATACACTGTATTTGGCGAGCTGGCCTGATATGTTCCCTTTATACATATATTTGATCCGCTGTATGTGATTAAATTATCAGTTCCATTAGGATAGAATCTGTATGTAACACCATTTTTCGTTATAGAAATAATCGTATCCTTATCTATAGTTCCGGATATACTATAGCTCAAAGTGTTGGTTGCGGTGTCATCAGGCCCAACTTTTACCGGCTCTCCACTGCCAATCTGGATTGTTATATCATCGCTTGTCATGAATGAAAGATTATTAAAATATAGTTTTGTTACATTAGGCGCTGTTTCACTCTTCTTTTCCTGACTCCACTCTGAGTATGTTTTACTTGAATCCTGTCTGATTCCGTAGTACAGGATGCCACCTTTGCTAATTGCTGTTGATATATCTATTGAGTCAGTTAATGATGTTGTACCATCTTCTTTCACAAATCTCATGTACTGAAATGGAGTAAGTCCATGCTGTGGGATGTTCACACTCTTATTTGCATCCAATTCATAACTGGCATAATTATTTGCGTCATCATATTTGCCATCTGTACTGAACTGTACTTTCACAACTGATTGCGTACTTGTCATGTCAACAAATGAAATCGTCTTTCCTGCATATGATGTCAGCTGTTTCAAAGCATAAACAGTTTGGTTGTTAATTTTACTCAATGCTGCACCATTCTGTGCAAAAACTGTTCCAGCAATATCAACATCCACCTTATACTCTTCTGTTCTGTAATAGTTGTGTCCATTGATTGTTGCCGAAGCATTGGTAGCTTGTTTTTCGGCTCCCCAATTATTAGTATATGTAAAATAAATTTTATTTCCTTTTGTAAAGCCGGCATTATTTATTTCATTTACCGTCCATCTCCAACAGCCTCCATAATATTCAGCCTGTTTTAAAATTCCAGGTTTGTCAACAATTCCCATATAGACAGATTGTTGATTTTTGGTCCAATCAGCACCATTTGCATCTCGATCGACCATTCCAGTAGGATCTAGATATATGTATTGATCAGACAATTCCACGTTTGCACTGCTATTCTGCTCCTCCGCAAACGCACTTACCCCATAAACTGCTATTCCCAATATAACAAGCACTGCCATCACAATGCTGACTTTTCTTTTGAGTATTTTTCTCATTACACTCATCATCAACTCTCCATACGATTCTACTCTTATACTATTTTCGATATATATAATTATATACTTTAGAGACTTTTCGTAAATATAAATATTTTCACATTTGTATCACTATTTTAATATCATTTCATTTTTAGCTTAAAAATTTCTTTATTCAAACGGTATTTTGTTCCTAATTTTGGTACTTTTTGTAGATTTTTGTCTCTCTATTTACATTCTGCCATAGCGTAAGGGACTTTATCCCATGGGATAAAGTCCCACCCTATTGCCAATACCTGTACCTGCCTCAACAAAAAGTAAGCAGCCTCTGGGTTCTTGCCAAAGACTGCTTACTTTTGATTATTTTAACTTTCAACTGTAACTGCTATGCCAGCTTCTTATTTTTCTCAAGAAGCTCATAGATTTTCTCAACATCATAATCCGGCTTCATTGACAATGCCGCTTCGTAAATTGGAGCGATAACCTCCTCTTTTTCTTCCAGGTCAT
>ENA-OXZL01000259-OXZL01000259.1-human-gut-metagenome-genome-assembly--contig:-NODE-259-length-19007-cov-4.267149_pt1 | contig 19007 bp, 14 predicted proteins | sample MGYA00244510_ERZ652805 | MGnify/ENA primary metagenome ERZ652805 (study PRJEB26926, sample SAMN06164841) | human gut metagenome | biome: ENVO:00009003; feature: ENVO:2100002; material: ENVO:00002003...
CGAGATAGGCTCCGGTCTCGTGGGCTCGGAGATGTGTATAAGAGACAGGTTTTGTATTATGCCTCATATTAGATTTCCGCTTTTGGAGTATAATTCACAGGTTTTGCTGTAAATATGCTTAAAGGTGTACTAATTGAATTGATATATTATAAAATATTACGGCATAATATATCCTTTTTTCTCTGCTTTCTCAATAATCTTGACGAGGCGTTTGCATTGTGCGGCAGACGGCAGAGAATTTCGCTTAATATACTCTGCGATACTGCCTATAAATGCGACATCTCCATATGGCAGCATATCCTCCTTTGATAAATCATTGCACACTTTAGTCCAATAATCAGCTCCCAATTTAAATATTTCAACTGAGGCATCTATATTATGGCTGAATTTTCTTTCTTTTTTTGCGGCAGCCTCTTCCTGCTTCATCTCATTCTTTGAGATTAAGGTTGACACAAACTCATCCGATAAGGACAGCGGCAAACTTTTGCACTTATTCCAGGTATCTGCACGACGGGCCATACTTCTAACCAATCCGCCTTGTGCTTCCTCCTCAAAGAAATTATGAATAATATGTGCCAGTTTCATCAGCTCCTTTTCAAGAGCCGGGTACATTTCCTGCTTTTGCCAAATGAGTTTCCAGTCAAGATCCATGTTCTTGGGAATCATAGCCATCATTTTTGCTATGGCATATGGAATTATTTGAGCTTTATTACCTCCTGTCGGATACCAGTCTGCTTTATTGATGCGACGATCCAGCGAATCAAAGATAATTACAGAACATACACATTTTGAGAAATATACCTCATTGATACTCTCCTTGGAGGTTTCATACAGACTGTCGATCGTTTTAGCGAATCGGGAGAAGTTAATAGCCGAACTCTGACATACCTCATGAGGATTCATTGCAAATGCATTGAGGCATTTGGCAAGTTTCTCCTTTTTGATGACTTGATTTTTAGGGTGTTTCTCACAAAATTTTGCACGAGCCGCGGAACTGAGCTGCATTTGTTCCTGCTCCCACTTCCCTCTTGAACGCTCATAAAACCAAATTGTCTGGTATGGATTGCCATTTACCGGCGGAGCCATCCTCTTTCTTGACAATTGTTCCATTATGACATGGTATGGATGGTTTGAGAAAAAGTCGGCTTCAGACACAGCATTCTGGCTGTTTGCACACTGAGATATTGTTTTGGTAATATTGTTATATCGTTCAATGTCATCCTCGGACATATCATCATCAACATTAAGCACTGTCAGCTTCATCGGGACAAACAGGTTATCCATGCCTCCGTCCTTTACCTCTTTCTTGATTTTTGCATTGGCCAGTGATGCCGTAGTTTGACCGCCATTTATTATTTGGGGATCTTTAAGGTATACTATTTTTGTCCCGTCATCAGAAAAACCGATTGAGCGGGCAACCACAGCAATTCCATTATTATATGTAAAGAAATTTCCCGGATGCTTTATAATGGTTTCACGTATTCCTTTATTGACTTTGCCTCTCACGCTCAAAAAAGCACGAATGTTGCCCTGCAGCAGCTTGCTGCCATATTTGCAATAAATCTTTGCCAAGAACTCTCCCGGAACAATACCCAGATAAGCATCATAGTTCGCATCCTCGCCAATGTCTGCTTTGAGATACTGAATGCCGTCACAATCAAAATCCTTGGTTGCAATCTCAATGATTTCACTGGAATTAGAGGCATATGTCTGATGAAAACGCTCTATTGTCCACACATTCAGTTCAACCGGCCTTTCGAGGAATTCCTCGCGGCTGACGTTTTTAACCTGTTTGCTGAGAATGGCATTGGATAGAATGATAAACTTGAATCGGGAGATTTCGGTAGCAAGCATACTTTTGCCCACTTTTGTTTTTATCTCCTTTGCAACATTAATGGCTTGGTCTGAATCGTCGCAATATGCAGAAATATCACCATCAACACTCTCCTCAATAAAATTCCTCATGTGAAGGAATAATTCATCAATGCGTGTATTGGTTAATGTAGGAATATTGTCGATTTCATTGACAAAATCACTGGCAATCATAACCAGCGCTCCATCAGCTTCATCATAAGCATAGGCATCAAAAGACATTATGCGCCCCCGGCGCCCCTTCATTTCGATGGACATAGGCATAGGATCAGAAACATCTCCTATATCTTCCAGAAGTTCCAGTGCTCTGCTGATAAACTGCGCCTCAGGCGCCGATCCTTCATGTTCGGCATCAAAGCGGAGCTGCTCCATAAACTGTTTTCTAAATTCGCCTATCTCCATTGCGGTGTGCTTGTTATGATTGTTTAAATTCTTCTAAATTTGAAAGGATGAGTTCATATTGAACCTTTATAATTGGCAGTGCAATACTATTCCGCATAATGCGCGGGAATCCTTCTGACACAATATACTTGGCAAATGAGCTTTGTGAATATACAAAGTTATCGTAATCACTTGACCAGTCAAAGCCGTATGACATTAGTTTCCTTGCAAACATCTCCTTGTAGAAATCACTGCTTATCAATGTCATAATTTCATTGGCGAGAGAGCTGAGTTTAACGCCGTTATATCCAGGGCTCATTTTTTCAAGTTTGTATACAGCCAAACAGCCGTCAACATTACTATCCAGCTGCTCAATTGAAGAGATGCGCACAGCATCTTTCCCTGCGCTGACTGTTTTCACTTCATACCAGATGCTGTCTATTGAAAAATCTTTACTGGTTTTTTCAGGCCCGGTCCAGCTGTCTACTGCCTTGTCTGTTCCATACATTGGAATCATTTCGTTTTTCAAAAATAGCATTTCCCCGATCAAGCCCATAATTTCCGGTTCAGTCAAGTCTCCGTGATTGGGTTTGAACAGACGCTTCCATGATGCGTATCTGTTGCATATGGCCCGATAGCCTTCAACCTGGTCAGTTATTCCGTTAAGAGAAGACAGAAGATCCTGGCAGAATGTGCAGAACCGTTCAAGGAGTTCTTCTTTCTCAAGCAAGAAAATCAGTGAATATGAGTTATCATCCTCATATTGCTCGACAGATATTACCTCGGAGCCAAAGATTCGTGTTGGAACATACTGTCCTTTGAACTTGAAAGCATATCTGCCTTTGTCGTCTTTGCCTATATAGGTGTCAAGATCTCTGGCTGTTCCAACTCTTTTAAAAAAGCCTTGTTCAAATCCTTCAGAGAAAATGCCGTATATATCCTGGCTATTGTATTGTTTCATTGTCTTCAATGTCTTCTGACTCATCCTGCATAAACTGCTGATAATATATTTTGTTCGCCTTGTAATGTTTTATATTTTGAGCACCTTTTACTCCTGGGAATCCTATGGCAAAGGCAACCATTTTATCTCCCCCCAATGCTTCCCGGTATTCAGACAGCTTCTTCTTTTCATCTTTTCCCTCGGTCCTCACAGGCTCGATGAGCATAATTATCAACAGAGGTTTTCGGTCTGCCAAATGCTCAAAGTATGCTCTATTTGGAATTTCCCGATTTTCATTTTTACCTTCCTTTCTCCACTGTTCTTTGCATTTTCTCTTTACGAAATTCAACTGATCTTCAGATAGTCCATAAGCACCTTCCTGAGTGCTCAGCAATTTTCGCCGCGAGCTTGCAGCAATAGCATTATTCTCAACATGGACAGTGCGTGCTGCACATCTGACAGATGCTATGTGCGGTATTTCATAACATTTGTCAGACTCGCCGCTTTGGAAAACTATATCCCAATGCTCTAATCCTACCGTGTTTTCATCTGTTATGAAATCCAGAATATATTCAGTGTTGAAACTCGGATTAACCTTTGAACTTTTAATATTTTTCACAAAAGCCGCTACAATATCTTTCGGCACATCTTTTACTATCAGAGATGTATTATTTTTGAATTTATCAAACGACAAGTTTCTCTTAAACAGCTCCTCTGCCAGCCAAGTCACTTGTTCAAGATTAAGAGTGTTGTGAGTCGCATTCAGACTGATATACGGTGTTTCATATATATTGCCGTAATAGGATTCCTGTATATCCAGATTGAAGGACTGCCTCATCTTATTGCCAGCAGTGATTTGCAGCTCCTGACAATTGTCGCGCACTTTAATTCCGAAATCCTTTGGCGTCAGCCGCTGTGCAAACATCTCTTTCAGCTCTTCCTTCAAATCCTCTGACGCCATAGAAATCTCATCATACCAGATTGCACTTTCTTCACTCGTCCATATTTGGAAGATATCTTCATATCCTTTTCTATATCCGAACCAGCGCCCCATCTGCATCAGGACATCAAAAGTAGCCGTATTGCGGTAGAAGTAGCTTGTCAGCAGCCCCTCCAAGGTCAAACCTCGTGACAATGCCATTCCTCCGACGGCAATAACCCGCAATGACGGATTTTCTTTGTAGTCGAGTTTCCCGCTTGATTTTAATCCATTTACAACAAGAACCTTTATGCACTCAATTGCTTTGAAAAGGTTTTCTTTTCTAACAACTCTCTCAAATGAAACATCAGAGACAAAACTGTAATGCTTATCCCACAACTGCTTCAATTCTTTATATAGAGGCAGATTCGTGTTTTTGCAAGAATCGCTGTTGAAATCTTTTTCAACGATGCTCTTGAATTCATCATAAATACGTTCTACCTCTTCTTTTATTACATTTTGCACCTTCACGAATCGAGACATATTCACCAGCATGCTTCTTGGCGCTGAACTTTGTCCTCGCAAATCTCGAATGGTATTCGCCAAAAAGAAACAATAAATAGCCTCTTTTAACGAATCGGGAAGGATTCCGTTCCATTCTTTCTGATGCCGATAGTAAAATGCCCCTGCATTCAACTCATCGATGTGGGTGCGAGCCCAATCACGCCAGCATCCGTCTCCGTAGTCGGGTTCATCAATATCAATGATATATTTTATATTGCGATAATATTTGGAGCCGGCATTGAATATCTGCTTTGCTCCAATGTATGTTGAGGGGGTTGGCAGTGTGTATATAAAATGTTCCGGGAACAAATCTGCATTTTTCATTTCATCAACAGAATCCGGGTCGATGAAAACATTTGCAAATGGGGTCGCTGTAAAACCGACATACGATGCGGTTTTAAACAAATTGCAAATTTTTCTTATAATAGCATTTGTCTTTGTTGGATTCGTTTCATCCTTGCTCGTATTGACAGATGCATTGTCCGCTTCATCGTCTATAAGTAGCAAGGGCGCATTAACGCACTCCTCTGAATGATCATAATTGTTGTACTTTAGCCAGTTGTGTAATTTTGTAAGAACTGATACATTCTTTTTGACAACAAACAATACAACTGAACGCTGTGCTTCAAGCGACACAAAAATACTGTCTTTCTGTCCGACAAAATCTGATGATTGAGTTGTATAAGACGATGCCAGCAGCTGTTTGTCATATTTGCCGACGCCCACTCGCTTGGGCTTCTCTATTTTTGTTATATCATCTCTCTTGATTTCAAGGCCTACAATGCCTTGGTCAATACGCTCCTGAGTCTGCTGGCGTAGATTCTCTGTTATGCCTGCCAGCAAAATGACAACCTTGTAACCCGCATCAACAGCTTTGCATATCAGACCGGAATACGTTGCTGTTTTTCCAGACTGAACGTCACCAATAACCAAACCGCGAATCAACCGCCTTCCTTCATGCGCTTCTTTCGGATTGCAAAGACAATTCATTATGGCGGGAAGAGTCTTCTTGTCCAAGATGTCTATACTCTTGTCATCAAGCGATGATTCTTCCAGAAGATATTTGCTGTACAGCCTCCAGAAATGCTCATCTTCGATTTCTGCATGCTCATACCAATTGTGAGGATCATCATAGTCGTCGAATATACAATTGCCTTTAGTGTGTTTTATAGCTTCTTCTGTTTCGATGGCGCGAAAAACTTCTGCCCTGTCCTCATCAGTCAGGCTGATTGGAATAAATTCAAGCCCCTTATCTATATAGGAGTCAATATCTTCGTATTTTATGGTTTTCCCGTTTCGCTTGTCGACCCCGATGCGGCGTTTGATAACCATAATGAGATCATTGAACTCATCACTGCTTATCTTCATTTGTATAATAGTTTATCAGCATTTCTTTCAGTTGCGGAAGACAGCACCATGGTTCGGCTTTCATAATAGTATCAACAGCGTCATTAAGCTCCCTGCCGTATTTAATCATTTTGTCGATCAGCGTAACTCCCAACTGAAAATTATCCTCAAGGTCTTGCGTTTTATCCGCTGCAACAATAGCGTCATTGCACCTGTCTACGTATATATCCTGTACTGGAATACCTTTTTCTATCTCTGACAACAAAGTTTCTACGATGTCTGCCGCATCGTCAGGAATGTGTTCCATCACATATTTGCAGAGCGGACTGTTTCGATTGATCTGATAGTAGTAGGCATCATTTCTGCCGCGCATTCTATCCCAAATGTGGCTTATATTATCTTCCGAATTATCTTTGCGGCCGCGATGCGTCTGTTTTCTAACAGAAATGTCCATTGCTTCTTCAACGGTTTTTTTAAGCTGGTTCTGAATTGATTTGGGTATTGAAGCATTCTGTTTCTTAATATCGATGCCCCAAATGTCATCCAGAGAGTTGGGGATGTCTACACGTATTCTGGCATTTTTTGTCAGCTCACTGCGTTTGAGCCCAAACCATGTCCCATAAATAATAAGCCTCTGATTCCTGTAAATATAGAAACCCTGTCTTGTTCTCAGATTATCAGTACCGCCTAAAAGTTTTTTATCTTTTTCTGTTAGGTCCGAGCCAAAAGGCAGTACAAACGGACGCACTTTTATCAGCCGTTCAATACCTTGGCTGTCCCGCAGTGCAATAGCGAACTCTTTTTTTGTCGTAGTTTTAGCATTGCTTTCAAGAAATGGATCCTGTGCCTTTACTTTCGCGTTGTTAATCCAGATAACAAGCTTCTTCGCAGAGATATAGCGGTGAAAAATAAGAGCCACATGATCCTGCACTTTATCGCTTAATTCACGAAGAGTGCTGAAAACCTGTCCATGACTCGACTTTTCCAACACATCAAAATCTTCCCATATCACAAGAGTTCCGCTGTCATTAGTCTTTCCTGCTTCACGCAGATTCTCTATGTACGGCAGATTTGATATTTCATCAATGGTCAGTTCGTTAACAAACCATTTTTTATGTTTAAGTATGTAATTATAGTCCCACGAATACGCACTGATATCTCCGTCTTGCATGCTCACAACTGTCAATATGCGGCATTGTGACAATGATGCAGCTTTAAGTCCCAGCCCAAACCTTCCTAAATCATTTTCAGAGCGGGCTGCTTCTGCCGCAGAACTGCCATAGCACATTGCCTCGAAAAGTTCTTCACGAGACAGCCCGCAGCCGTCGTCAAGAATGCCCACTGCTTGTTTTTGGAAAGAATCGGTTGGGAAAAACAGTGAAACGTATGAGCATCCGGCACTAATGCTGTTGTCAATAACATCAGCGATTGCAGACTCGAAAGAATAGCCCATTGAGCGCATTGACCCCATCAGCATATCAGCTTTAGGAATATTTTCTTTATAGATGCCCATCGCAACAATATTATTTATAAGTTAATATCTTCTTCATAACAGCTTTGGCAAGCAGCGGAGGAACAGCATTGCCGATTTGCTGCTGAACATATGATACAGGCCCTTCAAATATGAAATGGTCTGGAAAACTTTGCAGCCGGGCTGCTTCGCGAACGGACAACCCTCGATCTTGATGAGGATGTATAAGCATGCTTTTTCTATAATTCGATATTACCACAGATGGCTTGCCACCGATTAATCGTTTATATATTCCGCTGTGGCATCGTTTTTTATCAGCATAATTCTCCATTAAGCGGTCGGGGATAGATGACCAGTTTTCGCCTTGTCCGATGTATTTATAGCGCTCAACTACATAGTCCTTATTGCGTGATACGATATTTTGGGTAGGGGCTTTTGACTTTTTTCTCATCAGCTGAGCATATGGAGACGCCTGCTCAAAAGGAACTGTGTATTCCCCCTTCATTTGAATTTCTCCATTTCCAAGAACCGGTAAATCACTAATTGCCTCATCAACAGAAACTGAATAATCAAATTCTTTGGGGAATTCAAAATCTATCCCATTTCTATTCCCGACAATAAACAGCCTGTTTCGGCGTTGCGGCACGCCAAAGTCAGAAGCATATAGTATTTTTGATTTGACTGTATAGCCAATATCTCTAAATCGGTTTTCTATATGATTCTGGATATTCTCCTCTCCGTTTTTAAATTTTGTCAGGCCATATACATTTTCAAATACAAACCATGTTGGAGCAATTTTATCAACAAAACGCAAAAATTCCTCAAACATCCTGTTATTTGGATTTGACATATCTCTGGTTTTTGTGTTTGAAAGAGAGAACCCCTGACATGGAGGACCGCCCATTATGATAAAAACAGGTTGAGTATTTAATTTGTCGGCTGAAAGTTTTCTTATATCTTCGCAGAATACGGTTGCATTCTTAAAATTCCTTTTATATGAGGCTGCTGCATAAGCGTCTGCTTCAACTGCATACCGCATGGATATGCCAGCCATTTCTGCACCTAGACTTAATCCGCCTGCACCTGCAAAAAGGTCTATGCCAATCAGCTGTTTATTGGTCTTCATCATTTTATAGTTTGCATCTTGCATATTTTTACCATTCTTCAGCACACTGAATGTATTCAATCGGCTGAATCGTATTTTACAAAGATACATTTTTTTCATAAACGGAGATTGACTGAATAAAAAATCAGAGGGCTATAAACGTTTATATTTGAATAACATCCAAAGAATGCAGAATGTTGTTTGTCAACCGGCCTAAATTTTTAAATAATCACTATCTTTACCAAAAGATAATAAGCATCAAAATGCCAGATACATTAACTCAAGAACAACGCCGTCGCTGTATGTCGCATATTCGGTCCAAGAATACTAGGCCTGAAATTCTTGTAAGACATGAACTTTTCCGCAGAGGGTATCGTTATCGGATCAATGTCAACAAATTGCCTGGCAGACCAGATATTGTTTTACCCAAATACAAAACGGTAATTTTTATAAATGGATGTTTCTGGCACGGACATGAAGGATGCAAGCATTTTGTTCTGCCGAAATCAAATATAGAATACTGGGAATCAAAAATTCTCGGCAATCAACAAAGAGATAAAGAAGTTATATTGAAGCTTCAGCAGCAAGGATGGAGAGTTATTATAGTATGGGAATGTGAGATACAGAAATCCCAATTGCCAAGAATTATTGATAAAATAGATTCAATCATCAAGTGTCCATGAACAGTGAACTGTTTTGTATATTTTAAGGTTAGATAATCCGAATATATTTAATCGCCAGATTCTTATTTTGAGTAAAATGATTGTATATTCACTCATTATGCGACAGAACAATGATAGAACTGTTAACATGATGAGGTGTTATCGTGCGATTTAGGAGTAATAATCGCAGGTTGCATGATGTCCAGATTCAGTCATTTCCTTTGGTAGCGATCAGCTGATACTGCTGGTAAGAATATCCGCAAGATTTGCGGAGCAACTTGCATGACCTTGCGGATTTCTTTCGACGGCAATACCTTGGGAGGAGGGGGGGGGCTTATTTGTTTTTCAATCGGGAGGCATTTTTGTTCAGACGCTCGGCTTCTCGTTCTTTCAGTCTTGCCTGTTCTTCTAATTGGACTTTGCGTTGAATGGTTTGTTCATATTCTTCGACATCCTTCTTCATCTGGCGGATTTTTGCGTTGTCGCGGTTTAGTTCAAAAATCTCCTCCAGCTCAGCGATACGCTTGGACGTCGCCTCACCTTTCATTTTGATATAGCGGTATTTCAAATCATTTGCGGCCAACTGCTGATTGCTTACCGAGATCCGGTAAATAAAACCAATAAGGAGGACAATTATTACCGCCATAACAAATATTACCAGCGCGGTTTTCGAGGATTTAATATCGAGCGTATAGGTATGTCGATGCTCCTGCACAGGCAGATTTTTGAGCATTGCCGCTGCTTCGACGGCTTGCCCTACCTGCTCTATCAACGTATGCGTCTGCCTATTTTCCTTGTCGATCACCTCCAGTCTCTCAGCCAACTGTTGCAGCAGCATATCATATTTGTTAACTATCTCCCGTTCCTGCTCGGTTTTTATTTCGGGCTGGGCTGTATGCCGTTGCAGGTGCTCCAGCAGTTGTGCTACCTGCCCCTGCGAGCGTTCCGCAGCCTCTATCAACCGCTCGATCCGTTCCAGCTGGGCATTCTCCAAACCTGCGTTTCCTGCGCCACCTGCCTTGGTGTTTTTGATGGCCTTGACAAGCGTGTCTTTGAGATCTTCGTACATCTCAAACGACAGGGAGATCTGATTATTCTCTTTCATTGTCATTTCTGGATTGAAGTTAAAGTTTTACATGAGGTCTATTCTTCTGTTCGCGCAACCTGCGCCTGTGTTCCATCGCAGCTATAGCCATCGCCTCGGCCGCAGCGTTGAGCAGTGCCGTGATGCGTGCGATATACTCTTCGGGACTTTCTCCCGGCTTGCGCTGCAACTGTTCGGCCGACACCCCGCCGGGCGAACCGGCCGGCGGCAGCGGAATAGTGTCGAGCTTCCCGCCGGGACCGGGTGCAGCAGGCTCTTCGCGCGTACTGCCGCCCATGCCGCCGAACAGCGCTGCAAACGCCGAACGGTAATTGCCAACCGCCGCCGAGAGGTTTCCGAGGAGCGTGGCCCGGTGCTGGGTTTGTTGTTGAATATTGTTGAACCGGTTGTCGAGTTTCGTAAAGCTGAAAGTCCGGTCGATTTTCGATCCGGAGAACTCGAAGCCGTTTTTCGAGAACAGAACACCTTGTTTCCGGTCAGTATTTCCGCAATACTTATAGCGGACGCCGATGCCCTGTTTTTCCAGTTGCTTCTCCAACCCTTTCCATCCGGCGCATCGGGGCAGACACCTTTTGATCGCATCGTAGATTTCGTATCTGGTCTTGTCGGGTTCGCGCAGCCGCTCCCGCCGCACGTCGTCCTTTCCCGGCGCAAGGTATAGCCCGTACTTCTCGGTCAGCTCTCGGCATACCTTGGCGTTTCGGATCTTGATGTTCTTGTCCGAAATAGTTTGCCCGTCATTTCCGACCCGGTTGTAGACCAGATGGCAGTGCGGATGGGGCTGGTCGAGATGGCGCACCAATAGGTATTGCGTATCGGTGATGCCCATCTTCTGCATGTACTCCTTTGCGATCTGCGTCATCAGTGCGTCGGTCATCCGTGGAGCGTCTTTGGGTGAAAAAGAGAGCGAGATATGCCCGACGGTGTTTTTCAGCCGCGGGTTCAGGAGAGTCTGGTCATTGAAATCCTCGGCCATGCGCTTTGCATCCGGAGGCACGATACCCTCGGCCTCCAATATCCGGGATTTCTCTTTCATCACGTAGCCTACCGTCCCCGAAAAGGACGATCCCGATATTATCTTACCGATCATCGCGCAAATATTTTAAGAGCCGCCGAACTTCCTGCACTACCGATGCAATCTGTTTCTCCAGCCGTTCGATGCCTTTGGCGTGTGCCAGCCGGGTCAGCTGGTTCAGGTTGTCGGACAATCCTTTCAGCAGGTCGAATACCGGACGGTGTTCCTTCTTTACCCGCTCCTTCACTCACCCATAGGCGATGAGCTGCCGCACGACCTCGACGGGCTTCTGACCCGATTGCCGGGCCAGAGCCTTGAGCCGGAGATGTAGCTCCGTGTTGTAGCGGACGGTAAGTCGGTATTCCTGCCGCTGGGATTTGCTCAGCACAGGACGGCCGCCCTGTCTGTTATATGGTTTCTTCGGTGTTGCCATTCGTTTGCGATTTCAGGTGAAAAGAATAATGATCGAATATCCAGACCAGCGGGATCGACTGCCGACCGACGGGAAGGCAGCGGTTTTTGGCTGACAAAAACACAACCTTGCCTTCCTTAAACCTTTACCCCTTTCCGGCGCTGTGGCTCGATTTCCGCGGTTTCCGATTGCGAGGGTTGCAGATCATTCCGACAAGGATGACCCTGCCGGTCGGATGTCGTTTTCGGGGGCTTAGGCCGGGATTTTATACGGGTGATCAGATAATCGTTTACGTCCTTGTGCCCGCGGTAAAAATGGCTTTGGTCGATGACCTCGCTGCGGGGGCAAAGACGGATCAGGTCGGAGATCGTTTTGCGCCCGGCTTCGTCGTTGTCGAAGAAGGCATGGAGCACAGGATGCTGCGAGAGATACGGAACGGCTTTGGAAAGGTTGAAGACCGAGTTCAAGACAACCGTATCGCTGACCGGATGTATGTTATTCGCAAGCGACAGATACGAGAGAAAGTCTATGAACCCTTCGAAGACCATGACGCTTGCATGGGATGCCGACATGGCCCTGTCCGATTCGCAGGCCATCGGATCATTGCCGGCATGGAATGATGCTATTGCACCGATTGCGGGGCAATCCGTGATTGCATTGACATCATTGGTTGCATTGATTGCACTGCTGTCAATGACTGCATTCATATCATTAGTTGCATTGCATCCTTTGAGTGTTGTAATGTATTTGGGCGAGGAGCCGCCTTTGAACCGATCGGAGCGGAGCTCCCACCCTTCGGCATCGTTGCGGAACCCGACGGCGAAAAAGGCGCGGCCGTTTACCTCGTAGCGAACCTCGCGGCAGAATGCAGCGGCGACCGACGGGACGATGCCGCGCGAGGCGAGATAACCGACCAATGCCGGATGACGAAGCGGAGCGTCGGAGAGGACGCGGAGCGCGGGGACGGTAGCCGGGCGCACGACCGGCGAGGGCCCTCCAACGGCCGGACGTTCGTAAATACCTGATGAAAGAGAAGTAGACCCGGCTTGCCTTATCTCACCGTTCGAAAGGATACGGATGGCGGCGTAACGGTCGCACCGCTCCAACCGCATCACGAGGGTGAGCAATGTGCCGCCTTCACCCAGTCCGAAGTCGTACCAGAGATTTCGCACGTAGTCCACTTTGAAGCTCGGCGTGCGCTCTTCCCGTAGGGGTGAAAGATACATGCCGTAACCGCTGCGTTCGTATTTGGGCTGAATGCCCCGACGGGCGAGAAAATCACGGATGGAAATCCGGTTGCTGTGTGGTATGGCAGTCATTTTTCCGTAAGTTTGTTGAGAAAACGATGTAAAATTCAGTGAAAGAAAAGGTTGGAGTCTTACAACTCTCTTACACGGCATCCGGCACTGTAAGTCCGTAAGAACCCGTAAGACTTTGTAAGAGGATTTGTAAGAAATGTAAGATTATGAAAATAAGAAAGCTACCTTCTTTTTTCAACATTCTTACATCGCTGCATCGTTCAGCAATCCGCCGAGGTGTTCCCGCAAGACGGTATAGACCCGTGCCGTCTTACTATCCTGTCGCTGCGTTTCGCCGTTGTAGGTTATCGTATAGCGTTGGTAATAGGTCGGAGGTGCGGGACGCAGCTGCCAATTTTCGGCAAGAATCCGCCGCACGGTGGGATGGTCAACGCGGATGCCGCGTATCTCCAGCATATTGACCATATCGCTCACGTCGAACCGGTACTCCGCAAGGTTTTCGGCCTCCATAATGTCGCGGATGATCGACAGCATTTCGGTTTCGGTCTTGCTGCGGTTGTAGTGTACGATCCGCCGCAGGGCATCGGTGACCAGCAGTCGGGGCGCAAACCACATACGGCTCTCTTCATGTGACGAGAACATACGTTGTTGCAGATAAAAGAGCAGCCCCGGTATCTCGGCCCGCATTTTGGCCAGCAGGTGTTGGTCGTCATGCAGGAGCGGCGGCACGCGCCGCACCCAGTAGCGGGTTTCCGCCGCCTCGATCAGGACGGGATTGCGCTCGTTATTGGAGCAGAGAACGAACTTGCCGAAAAACTCCACCTCCCGGCGGTCACGGCCTTTCGCCTCAGCCTTGTAGCTGCGTGCGGTCGATAGGTTTTTGATCCGCTCGGAATCCTCGCGGCGGTTGAGCAGCACCTCGTCCACGCAGATCAATAGTTTACCCGTCCAGTCGTCGTTGAACTGCGAGCGGAAATCTTCGTTGGTGTTGAAGGTAACGTTTCCGCCGAAGATCGACTTTAAGAGATTGAGGAAGGTCGTCTTTCCCGTGTTGCGTTCATCCGACACCAGCAACAATACCGGCAGCCGTTGCAAGGGGCGCCGGTAGAGCAGTTGCAGATAGTCGTATCCCAGCTCGACCTGCTCGCCGAAGATATGGGTGAGAAAGTCGTGGATGTGCGGAAAGATGCCCTCGGCAGGCTGGAAAGGAATCGGCTCGTAACGGTTCAGGAAGCCGTCGATCTCCCGGCGGTAGTTCGTGTGGTCGGGAACCGTGCAGAAGCCGTCGTATTTCGGAATACGGGCCAGATAGCTTTTCCCGTAGTCCTGCCGCAAGGTCTCGACATTCCACGGGATAAGCGTCTCGACGCTCCGGCCGCTGCTCAACGGCTGCCGAACCCGCTTGTAGATAGTCGTTCCCACGCGCAGGTAGGGGCTTTCTCTTTTCACTGTTTTAGCGGGCATGGCGACCTCCATTTAGAATCCGTTGCACATCCGCCACACGATAACGGCGCTGCCCGCCGTACTCCACGGGAACAAGATAACCGCTCTTGGCCCATCGCCACAACGTAGAGGAATCGACACCCAACAACGCGATGGTCTGTTTTCGCGTATACAATTCGCCCGCTTGTTGCGGAACCGGCATTGCAGACGGCGGCGACGCGACTGCCGTCAACTCCCGATGCCATTGCCGGAGATCTTCCAGACGGACGGTCACATTCACTTCACCGCCCAACTCACTCAATTGTTTTAAGTCCATAATACGATGATTTAACCGAACCCGAAAGCAGGTTCGGCGACGAAAATAACAGGTGCTTTTCCTGCACCTGTTTTTGCAATCGAATCACCGCATTTGCACCGGCAAACAATTTCAGATATTGCTACTTACCAACATTTTGCAATTGCATGACAACAGAAAGAAAATTCCCTGCACCGACCGGATGCAGGGAATATCTCATACTTATACAGCTCTTTATTTTTGGATATATTCTTTCAGATTATCGAGCAATCGGATGCGATAACCTCCGTCCGTCGCCCGGAGTTTGGCCCGCAACGTCTTCGTATTGTATTTGGCCAAAGACTCGAAGCTCGCTTTCAGCCATTCCGCCAATTCGGTCTGGTCATAAAAACGATTGGTCGCGCCCTTAAAAGCATTCCAGACGTTCCAACCGTAGTGACACAAATCCCCATAGCTCACCCGATCATGCCGAAGCCGAACCTGCGGCACATCGTTCGGAACAGGCGTCATACATGCCAGATAAAGCAAGCGTCGTCGCAAAATTCGCAGGTTCGTCTCGTCAATGGCATCGCCCAAATCCTTGTCGGTATATTCGTAAACGGTGGCGAGTGCATTTTCGAGAATCCGATCGTCCGGAATCGGGTCGGCAGAAACAACGGCGGATTCCGGCACGATCGCATCCGGACTTCTTTCACACCGCTGGTCGGAACCGACTCCCTCTGTCGTTGTTTTCTCTTCGCCTCTCGGCTGACTATGCCCAAACCGACGGAAAAACCGTTCCGAAAGATCGGCCGAACTGCCCAGGCTGAAAAAGTAAAATCCGACCACGCCAAGTCCTGCGGGGACAAGCAAGACAAGCGCCAGCCAAAGCGGAAATCCCCGAGAAACCATGGCACTGAACAAAACGATCAAAGCAAAAATCACAGCGCTCGCCACGATCAGACGAAGACCTTTCTGAAAATAATAATCGGAATTCATAGTTACGATTCGCTGAAAAAATCATCCTCCATTACAACTTTCCGAAACCGATCCCGCAACTCCGCCATCCGTGCGATCAGTCGATCGTACGGCAGCGAATCTCCATAGATGAAATACTCCTGCATCCGCTCATAATCCCTGCGCCATACCTCCGCCAATTTTTCGGGCGGAATAAAATCGATCCGGCTTGGATGGTGCGTCCGATAATCGACTCCGCGAATCGTATTGAATATGCTGCGATGCTTGACAATCTCGGCATACATTCTCGGATCGGCCAAGGCTGCCTTTCCGAAATCCGTATCCATCAGCCGCTCCAAATCGTACAGATGGCGTGTCATTCGCTCGAAGCGCGGATTCTCTTTCTGAAACTCTTCATGCAGCAAAAACGCTTTCTCCAAAAACGTCCGTGTCGGCACGACCGCATAAATCGGGAACACCAATTCTCCGAATACATCGGGATATGCCTCGGCAATCAGCGGACGAATCTCGATCCGCTCACGCGGTTCTTTCATCGACCGGCAGCTGAATTCGATCCGGATTTGCGATTCCACATACTCGATATTCGCATAAATACTTCGATACGGCAGCAGCACCAGCGTCGGATCGGCATCGGAGTCCTGCGCCGGAACGGCACGCAACTCAAAATCGGAAGCCCCATATCCTTCCAGCAATGCCTGCATTTCCGCAACGAGCCGCTGCTCGATATAGGCCCGCGAAAGTTTCCGAATCCGATCGCGCTGCGACTTGTTGTCCCCGGCAATTCCCCAAAAGGACTTGTCGATTGCAATATCGATGTCCTCCGAGAAGCGTTCTATGACATGCCAACCCTTGCTCAACGACGTACCGCCCTTGAAGGTGATGAAGTCCCGGCACGACGATTCGAACAGGGCTTTCAGCGTCATCGTCACCCACCAGTCCTTCTCGACAGCCTGCGGAGGAAGCCCGACACGCTCGCTCGTCTGTGCAACGAACATACTTTTCTGCTCGTCGGAAAACGTCCAAAAATTATTCTTCATAGAACGACATAATGATTTTACGAATCCAAGCTGGCACCAACCGCAGATCGGGCAGAATGCTCGACTTCGGAATCCGAGTGAATATCGTCTTCAGTTGGGCGGTGTGCTCCTCCGTCACCTGCGGCCGACCGATCTCCTTCAAAGCGAACACGGCAAGCATCAGCGTTTTATTCTGATAGGCCAGATTTTTAAGCGCCACACGCTTGAATCGCAATTTGCGACCGTTGAACAGATTGACCGTCCGGGAATTGCCGTCCGTATAAAACACATAGTTCATCGGTACCTGGGCAGACAATCCCAATACATTCAATGCGTGCATACCCGTCGGAACAACTCGGGCTTCGCTCTGCCGGGCTACTTTTTCAGCGATTTCATTGATGGTCGGATATTGTATGCCCAGTCCGAACTTTCTGTCGATTTTGGGATAGCAATAGAGGCCCCTTGCAATACGGACTAAACCGCCTTTTCGGGTAAGCCGTTCCAATGCCTTCGCAACCGATACGGCCGATCCGTACACAGCGAAATCGGATGCGGAATACAGCTTACCCCGCCCGCACTTTTTCATCTTATTAAGTATCTTGTCCTCTATTGCTTGCATTTGCTTATTTGTTTATTTATTGTCGCTAATTTATACAAATTTATCGACAAAACAAATTCTACTCCAACACGCTCACGGCATCCCGTTTTATATCCATGTCGATATCGCGGTAACGGGCGAACGCCCGGCTGCCGTCCTTATGCCCGGACATCGCTCCCACGATCGCAGGGTCTTTCACGCTTTTATAAACATTCCCGATGAATGTCCGGCGCGCCATGTGCGACGAAGCAAGGTCGCAGATCGGCACCTGAACATTCTGCCGCGTCCGCTGGTCAATCGTCGTCACCATGCGCGTCAGTCCCGCCTTACGGAACGCCGCTTTGATATAAACATTGTATTTCTGCTCCGAAATAAACGGGAACAGCGTTCCACGGTTCTCGTCGAGGTATTTGCGAATCAGTTCTTTCGCAGCACCGATCAGCGGCACCGAGACCGTCACCACCCGATCGTCGCGCGTCTTGCGGGGAACGTATTCGATGCAATCGCCGATGATATTGGCATAGGTCATCTTATAAAGGTCGCTCACCCGACAGCCGATCATGCACTGAAAAACAAAAATATCTCTTTGCGTTTCCAGCTGCTTGTCATCCCCCATATCCGCTTCGGCCAACTGTTTGCGTTCGTCGGTCGTAATATAGATAGGCGTACCGTAGACAATCTCCGTGATCTTATACTGCTTGAACGGATCATTGGAAGTATGTCCATTATCATTGAGCCATACATAGAACGACCGCAGACGAATCAACATGTCCGAAACATAATTCATGCCCCGCTCTTTCGGACGGCCGGGAATTACCGTTTCTCCCGCAGCGTTGAGGTACGGGCCGCGCTTCACAGGCAGATTCTTCCTCACCTTCGGCCGAGCATACGGCACCTCGTCGTACAACTCCGGATGTACGTCGAAGATTTCCGGTTCTTTCATCAGAAATGCCCCGAAATCATCAAGTGTCGCCGGGGATACGGTGTGTACATCCAGCACGAACCGTCGGTTCGACAGTTTCCGATACAACTCATATCGCTTCAGCGTCCGCACCAAGACATTGAAATGCTTGACACGCGACTCGGACAATTTGTGTGTAGAGAGATATTCATTTGTCAACGAGAAAAAATCTATTTTCTTATCCTCGACAGAAGTCGCCGTCTTCGGCCGCAAAGTGCGCCGGATCAACTTTTCGAGCCACTCGCGTGTAACGGTCGATTTGTCATCTGCTGCCTCGACCGATGTCTCGATCACGTCAACCAGCTCTTTCAATTTCGCCCGCTTCGCCAACAGCGCATCGCGTTCCTCCCCCGGAATATTCGGAATATTGATATCGTTTTTCTTTCCCCAACGTCTCCGATCGACCCAAATGCCGGATGGCACTCGTACACGTGATTCGCGGGAAACGTAGACTCGGAAATTAACTTGCGATTCTCCCGCACTATTCTCCCCTTGCGCCAAAACATATGTAACTTTTGCCATACATCCTCATTTTATGCTCTACAAAGATATGATTTAGATTCGAATACAGCAATACTTTCGTGTCCGCACCGTGTCCGCATTTTTGCAAAACAACTAAAAACAGACAAAATACATTTCATAGCATATAATCTGTCTCTTATACACATCTGACGCTGCCGACGAC
>ENA-OXZL01000261-OXZL01000261.1-human-gut-metagenome-genome-assembly--contig:-NODE-261-length-18948-cov-4.276028_pt1 | contig 18948 bp, 17 predicted proteins | sample MGYA00244510_ERZ652805 | MGnify/ENA primary metagenome ERZ652805 (study PRJEB26926, sample SAMN06164841) | human gut metagenome | biome: ENVO:00009003; feature: ENVO:2100002; material: ENVO:00002003...
AGATTCTTAGGTAAACCAGTCTCTCTCATTGTAGGCGCATCAATTCTCTCTGGATTCATGTATTGGGATTTTCTAAAAAGAAAATCAGCAGAAGATACCACCAGGCAAATCTTTGAACTTTTAAAGGCCAATCGCGATAATAGTTCAATAAACTCATCACTCAAAAATAAATCTACCAATTTCAAGCTTCAAACTTCAGCAGCCAACTACCAGTTTTCAATATCGCCAAATAAATGCCACAGCCTATTCCGGATAAATTTCATATTAAAAAGTGATCCAAATAAAGAGGTGCAGCACAAAATCTCGAAAGAGATACAATCATTCATCACTGAGCATCCGGAGCATAAAGACGTTATACGGTTCCGCAAAAAATCTTTATTCAATGACATTTGGGACTGTTCTATATGCTGCGAAACAGACAAACTCATATCTAGACCCCAGCTCTTGCTTATAGGAAATTTGCTGAGAAGTATAGAAGATAAATATCTTCATTCCGTAGAGACTTATTTTAGTTTCTATGATCATCACGAAGATATGATCTTCTATGTACATTATATGAATGGCACAGCTATAGAGTCATATATAAAAGATGAAGAAAATGATATCTGGGGAATACAAGATATATTAGACGATGAATATTTCACATTAGCAAAATTACACAAACAATCAAAATCCGGAATGATAAACATAACCCCATCTTCTTTAGAAGAGTTCACCCTAATGAAAGAGAACGCTATTTGTGAAATAGATTGAGCCGTCACTTTTTTCTTTAAAAAACGATAGTATATAGACAAGAACTCTCTTTTCTTTTTCCTACTTTTGTGCCCACATAAAAACATTTTCAAGCCATATGCAACAAAGATACAACAAACTTCCGCTTTTATTTTTAGCAATACTTATGGCCGGCACTTCCCTTGCCGGATGCAAAAAGAAAGATATGTCCCTCAAACTGAATGAGCCGCGAAACATTAAAGGAGTAATCAGTTACAGACGAACCTTCGGCGACTTGAATGAAGCGCATCTGAATGTCGCACAAGCCATAGGCATTACGCCAATTGCCTCCCGCAAAGAGGCCGAACACATGAAGGAAAAACTTCAGCACATCGAAACGAACGATTTATATGTAGTAGACTCGCTGACACACTCCATCCCATATCTCATTAAAGGTGCAGCACAACTACTGGATACCATCGGTACCAATTTCCTTGACTCACTGACCGCCAAAGGACTAAACCCCAATAAAATAATCGTAACCTCCGTACTCCGCACCGAAGACGACGTAAAACGCCTGCGTCGCCGCAATGGCAATGCTTCGGCAAACTCTGCGCATTTCTACGGAACTACATTCGATGTCAGTTGGAAGCGCTTCAAGAAAGTAGAAGATGAAGATGGACGCCCGCTACAGGATGTCAGTTCAGATACATTGAAACTCGTACTCTCCGAAGTATTGCGCGACTTGCGGAAAGCGGATAAATGCTATATAAAGTATGAGTTGAAGCAAGGATGCTTCCATATTACGACGAGAGGAAAATAATAAATTAGGTATTAAGTTTTAAGTATTGCAGTATTAAGACTGCACCATAACACTGCATACTTAAAACCTGATATCTTGTCTTTTCATTCTTCCATCATCCTCCACGCCAACGGCAGACACGTCACGATATCCCCGGCTGTCATACCTATCGCCCCATACTTCTTACAAGCAATATCTCCGGCAAGCCCGTGAACATACATCGCCAGACAGGCTGCATCTTCCGAAGCATACCCTTGTGCCAACAAAGCCAGCACTACACCCGTCAAAACATCTCCACTGCCACCTGTTGCCATACCCGGATTACCTGTAGTATTAAAATAACACTTCCCTTGCGGAGTAATAACCACAGAGTAAGCACCTTTCAAGATGATATATGTTCCTGATGTTCGCGCCAACTCACGTGCTTTCGTTAAGCGTTCATAAGAGTCCTGACACTTTCCTACCAACCGTTCCAGTTCTTTCGGATGCGGTGTCAGAATACTCCCTTTCGGTAAGCGTCCGATATAATTGCGATGCCCTGCCAGTACATTCAAAGCATCAGCATCCACTACCATAGGAGATAAACAACTGTCTATCTGTTCCAATACCGCGCCCTCTGTCTCTTCCGCCTTTCCCAAACCCGGACCGATGCCCACTGCCTGATAATCATCCGTATCCGTAGGACAGGCAAAGCAGGTATCACTGGGGTCCAGTTCTGTCATAGCCTCCGGCACGGAAGTCTGCACAATCATATTGTTACAATAAGGCACATGCATCGTCAGCAACCCTACTCCAGAACGCAAGCAAGCTTTTGCGGCAAGCACCGATGCTCCCGCCATTCCTTGCGAACCGGCAATAAGCAAGGCGCGTCCGAAGTCTCCCTTATGGGCAAACTTATTTCTCGGTTTCAACAGATCCTGCATATCCTCAGCCTCCAGCAGACTATAATCAGTCGCCATCTCCTCTATCGCATCTTCACTCAGACCGATATCCAGCAATTCCCATTCACCCACGAATTCCTGATTCTCAGCAAAGAGAAAAGCCAGCTTCGGCAATTGCAGACTCAGCGTCACATCCGCACGGACAATATTAGCTTTGATATTGAAGGTATTCTCCTCCCCCATCAATCCCGAAGGAACATCAATAGCCACAATCTGTGCCGACGAAGCATTGATATACTTCACCACGGCAGCAAAGCCACCACTCAGCGGCTTGTTCAATCCACTACCGAACAGTCCGTCGATAACCACATGGTCAACCGTCAGCACAGGCGGGACGAATTGTGATGTCACTTCATGGAAATCCACATTCTTCACATCCGCCAGTCGTTCCTTGTTCGCCTCGCAATCGGGAGAAAGTTCTCCTTTGGTATTAAACAGATAAACCGATACCTGATAACCCTTTTCCGCCAGCAATCGGGAGACTGCCAATGCATCTCCACCATTATTGCCCGGTCCGGCAAATACCGTAATCGGTGTTTCAGCTTCCCAGCGTTTCGTAATCGCTTTTGTCAATGCCTGCGAGGCACGCTCCATCAGGTCGATGGAAGCAATCGGTTCATTTTCTATTGTGTAAGCATCCAACTCTTTGATGCTTTGAGTAGGAAATATCTTCATATCTTTATTTTCAAATTACTAACAAAGGTAGGCTATTTTGTGGAGATACGCAAGGAAGGATGGCAGAGAATAATTCTCAAACCCGTTGGAGGAATTAAAGCATCCTGATCTATCAAATGAGGGCATCCAGCCTGCGCCCCAACGCATGAGCCAATTTCAGATTCAACACCATAATAAGGACACCCAATATTCCGCCCAATAGAAAATCCATTGCAGTAAACAAGCCCGTAGAATAAAAGAAATAACAGACATAAACCGCATAAGGCAGACAAAGCAATGAGGTTACTATAGCCGGAATATACTTCCTTAGCAGTACGAATTGCCCCACATGCACGAGCAAATGTATGCCAAATGCAAGGAACAAAGCCATCCACAAAAAATAATGCCGGGAAAGAACTGCATAGACAGATACGCCACTGATAATAATAAATTCCTCGGCAACCGCTATTGCAAAACCGGTCGTGCTCAACTCCCGTAATTGCATGATTTGCTTTCTCAACACCGAGAAGCGGCGGGACAATTCATCTGCATTCCGTTCCATCCACCTCTGTTGCATAATGATCTCTTCGAAATCATGCAACATGAAGACGACGGGAAACAGACATATCAGTAACACAATATGATCCATAACGACGATTTATAAAGTAACATGATGCACACTAATAAGCATCCATCTCATCCTCTTCCCGTTCCGCCTGTTTATCAGCCAGTTCCATCTTCTTCGTCAGCAGCTCTTTCGGGAAGTAATACTTAAACGGAATCCGATGGCATCCCGCACGTTTCACGGCCAGCGTCAGCATACGATCCGCCTTAAAGTACACGCGTGAGAGTCTGACGGAATGTGGTAACACATCTTCCGGGTGTTCGAACCCCTTGCTTGTGACTGCCGTCTGAAACGACCCGATGCCGCGCAACGTCACAGAGCGTCCATCGCTCAACTCCTCTTCAATGATTTCACCCGTTGCAGCCAGGACAGCTTCTACCACTCCCGGGTGAAAACCAGTCCGTTGAGCTACCCGATGTGCTACGTCCCGCTCCGTTCTGCCGCTTTTCTTCTGCATTTTCTTGCCGACGGCATACCACAATTGCGGTTTTTCTTTTTTCGTTGCATCCACCTTGCGGCAGACTATGTAAGGGATTGCCATATATCGAATGTATTAACAGTTAACGCTTTATTATTAAACAGTCCGTCTTTCTTTAAAGAATGCAGATACCTACATGTACATGTTAGGACTACTGACATGCACATGTAAACAGTATCAACATGCACATCTCAATAGTTCTAACATGCACATGTAAATACCACTGTTTATTAAACAAAGGTAGACTATTTAATAGAGATAAGCAAGGAATATTAGCATTAACGTCAATAGACAGACAATTACCTGAAAAAATAAATAAACCATAAAAGAAAAGCCATACATCTAAACAATCTTTTTTATTTGCCAAAAAGACGAATATTCTATCGCCTCTTTTGTATTTTTGCTATCAATAAGACAAGAACTAATCTACACACATGAAAGGCTTTAATAACTATATGGAGCGTGAAAAATTCTCCATATTCAAAAGATACACGCTTTATCAATATAGACAAATGCCAATCGGACTATTTCCCCTTTTTTCAGCGAATAGCGTTTGCAGAGTTTATCTATCAGCTTTCCTGTCTGTCGGTCTATCCCGATGGTAGTGAGTGTGGATATATTACTGGTCTTATCCATGATCATAACTTTTTTATAAGGAAAATGAGATTTATCCAGTTGATTATAAGCAAAATAAAATTCCGGTTTATAATCACTGTTATAAACGGTTACGAATATTACTTCCCAATTCAACATAGAATAGACTTCGTTTCTTTTGTATTGACTTGTATTGCCTTTCCATTAATTTCAGTTGTTTCAGAAATCTTAACCGGAACAAAGTAAATGCTATGATTAATGCTATACCTAAACCTGTGTATATACCTAAAACTCCTATATTCAATACAAAAGCAAGGAAATAGCCCAAAGGCAATTGAATAACCCCATAGCATAAAACCGAAATCGGCATCAGCGTTTTTACGTCCTGTATCCCCCTAAGTTGGGAAACCGATACGTCCTGTAATCCGTCGAATAATATAACACAGCTATAAAACATGAGTAATTGCAAAGCTATTGCAACAACCTCTGGTTCATCATTGAATATCCTTACGATATTCTCTCCGAAAAGAAGAAATACGATGGCAAGGAGAACGCTCCATGCTGCTACCAAATGCAGGGAGGCTATGGATACTTTTCGCATTTGGGCTATATTTCTCTGCCCATATTCATGGCTTATACAAATGGTAGTGGCTGCACTCAAGCCCAATGCAACCATAAACACCAACCCCGATACCGTCATTGTAATTTGATTGGCTGCAATAGCTGCCGTACCGAACCAACCTACCATAATGGCGGTAAATGTTATGGTTATACCCTCCGTCGTGAATTGAAAAGATATGGGCAAACCCATCTTTAGCAGCGTGCGGTTGGTTGCCCAACGGATATTGCGTACTGTGAAGAATTTCAGGTAGCCACGATATTTCGGAATTACAGCAAACCATATAAAAGCAAATACCGCCATGCACATACGGGAAATAAGCGTTGCCAACCCCGCTCCGGCAGCCTCCATTCGCGGGAAGCTCCAATTGCCGAATATGAGAAGCCAGTTCAGGAAAATATTTATCAGATTAGCAATGATAACGATTGTCATATTTACTTTGGTATTGCCAATGCCCTCCCAAAATCTCTCGAAACAACAGAACATCATATAAGGTATGATAGACCATGCAAGGTGTCTGTAATACGGTAATGCGGCATCTACTACTTCTACCGGCTGTCCCAAGCAATAAAGAAAAGGGATAATAGCCAGTAGTACAAGCATGGCTAATACGCTTATGACTGTAAAAAGTAAAAGTGCATTGAACAGGTACGAAGAAACAATTTTTTTCTTCCCCTGTGCAAATGCCTCGCCTATCAATGGGGTGATAGACATGGATAATCCGGTTATGCCTAAGAACATAACCATAAAAACTGATATACTGAATGAAATAGCTGCCAACGGTAAGGCCCCGAGAGAGCCTACCATCGCATTGTCGAAAATCTGTACAGAGAAAATACCTATCTGGGATAGAATTACAGGAACACCAAGTTTTAATAACTTTTGGTACTGTGTTTTATATATATCAAACATAGAATATGCGTCTTTAAATAGTTTTTTTACTTATGAACTCTAATCGCTCTACTAAAACAGTGCTTTTTAACATGCCAAATGCAATTGTTGCCTGTTTACCTTGTATTTCTAAGATAGTACCAATGGCTGTTTGACCTTTTAGCCTAACACAATCTCCTTTTTCAATAACAGCATGGACTGTTTGAGTTTCAACAGCTTTTTTCGATTTTAATGTATCCGGTTCAGAGAGTTCCGTTAGCTGATTTTCAATTCTATCTATTTCCTTACGTTTATTTTCCCAATAGATTTTATCACGGGCGATAGACTGCAGGAAATTATCCATATTGATAAAGTCTTCTCCTATCTTAGTAGATGAATCTCTAATAATATCCTCCGGTAAACCAATTCTACGAGCAACTTCTACGGCAAATGAACTTCCCGGATTACCGATTGAAAGCCTGTATAATGGCTGCATACGTTCCGCATCATATAGCATAGCTCCGTTAATGATACCATCTGTTTGATAGGCAAAATGCTTCAAGTTCTGAAAATGTGTTGTAATCACTCCAAAGCTATGTTTACGGTTAAATCTATCGAGTAGAGTTTCAGCAATCGCTCCTCCAATTTGTGGTTCAGTTCCGCTACCAAACTCATCTATCAGGATTAACGTCTTGTCATTACAGTTTTCTACGAAGAACTTCATATTGGTCAGATGCGAAGTATAGGTACTTAAACTGTTTTCTATACTCTGTCCGTCGCCTATATCTACGAAAATATGTTCGAATATTCCGGTTTGTGAACTTATATGTACAGGAATGAGCAATCCGCATTGCAACATATATTGCAATAATGCGACTGTTTTCAAACAAAGTGATTTCCCTCCGGCATTTGCTCCTGAAACGATAAGTAATCTATCTTTCTCATTAAGCCTGACATCTAAAGGATATGCTTGTTTACGTTGTTGCAACAATTGGATGTTGAGCAGTGGATGTATAGCCTGCACCCATTCAACTTGCTGTTTATCCTCAAATATTGGCTTTATACCATTAATTCTTACGGCAAATAATGCTTTGGCACGAATGAAATCTATTTCACCCATGAAACTATAGGAGTGCATAATATCAGCAATATGCGGACGAAGAAGGTCGGTAAATCCTACAAGGATTTTTACTACTTCCCTGCGTTCGTCAGCTTCCAGTTCTCGTAAGCGGTTACTTGCTTCTACAACTGCTTCGGGTTCGATATATACAGTTTTACCACTACCTGACCCCTCATGCACAGTTCCTTTGATTTTCCGTTTATTAGCTGCGCCAACAGGAATCATCATGCGTCCATCACGAATGCTCAATTGTGTATCTTTTCCGATAAGCCCTGCTTTTTGAGCATCCCGCATAGCTGTTTGCATATTGCGGGTAACAGCTTTTGTAGCTTCTAACTTGTCCTTGCGTATATCTGCAAGGCGATGAGAGGCATTATCTTTTATCTGACAGGATTTATCTAAAATTGAATCTGCTTTCTCCACTAATGTAGGGAAGGTATTTATTCCACCTGCCATCGTTGTTAATGCGGGGTATTTAACCTTTCCTGTATCTGTTTTAGCGTTATGAAAGAAAGTAACGATATTGTTTATTGTTCGGAGAGAGTTCATTAAATCTAAAATTTCTCCTTCGGAAAGCCATGTTGTAATATCCCTCTCTACTCGTTGTATTGAATCACGAACATCCAAAAAGAAATCACAGGGGAAATCTTCTTTGTTGCGTATAATCTGTGAAAATTCGCTTGTTTGTTCCAGCCATTGCAAAATTGTAGAATAGTCCGTTGAAAAAGCCATTGCTATAACTTGTTCCTTTCCGAGCAGGCTTAAGCATTTTTCGATAATAAATTGGCGAACTGTGTCGATTCCTATTTTTTGTTCAAAATTATCCGGGTAAATCATAATCTCATTATAATATTATGATATTGTCTGTCAATTCTAATAATTGACAAATCAATATGCAATTAATAAAAAAGTAACTGATTAAAACTGAGATTTTCCATATTCCGATTAGGCACACTTCTCCTATAGACATTGAATTTATAAGATATATCCAAAAGTCTATACAGTGCCATTAGCATCCCAAGAACGGATGCCAAATCGCAATATGGTATTTACACGGAATAAAATCGCATAAAGGTTTTTTTCTTTTTTGTGGTTACAAAGGTAGCCATTTTTTAGAAATAAATGAAGAAAAGAGTTTTTATTTCAATATTTGTATATGCCATAGTACTGTTTTACCTTTGTAAAAGAGATATTTGAAACAATGGAAAATCAAAGCAGACTAAAGTAGTTCGCTCGTTTCTACATCGTTCCCCATTGTTATACTCTTCTTCTTCAAAAATCTATTATTCAATAGATTACAATCACATTTCTTGTTTCCCCTGAAACAATCAGCCATATACGAAAGAATATCAAGGGAATAGAGTTTTGTTAAAAAATCATAGGATTATCACTTTGTTTTGAAGGCCTTGAATTCGTTCAAGGCTTTTCTTTTTTTATGCACTTAATTTGTAGCGAGTTAAACATTAAAGACTAATGATACCATACAAAAGTAGAATTAAACAGCTGACTACCGACAAATTGAACATATACGAAACTTATGACGATCCGATAACTGTTCCCGGACAAGATTACAGAGAATACAGGGAGTATAAATCACTGCCGCTCTCTACAAAATAACGGAACAATCTAAACTAGACTTTTTAAGAGAAATCCTGCTTCACGATTCTGTGAGGCAGGATTTCATATTGTATGCACGCAAATACTGCATGGGAGTTTGTCCGGTATACTTCTTAAAGTCCTTAATGAAATGATTCGTGTCGCTATAACCACTATCCGCAGTAATGCGAACCAAATCTTTCTGTACTCGAAAAGCGGTATAAGCATGGATGAACCGCTGCAAAGAAGAGTAACACTTGGGCGTCATGCCGACTGCTTCGGAAAAGTTTCGTTCCAGCCATTTATAGTTAACGCCTAAATGAGACTTTAATTCATCGATGGATAATGTTCCTTTATGCAACTTGATATAGCGAATGGCCTCATCCAGCAGTTTATTAGATTTTTCATTTACGGATAGGACATCGCGGATACAGTTTTCTAAAAGTTCTATCTTCTCTTCTACTTCCCCACATTGCTGCATTTCTTTCAGTAAAGCATCCGAATCATGAAATACGGATTGCAGATTCCAGAAAGGACGGGTATTGAGTTTTTTGGCATCCAACCCAAACAAGCGGTAAAAAGATGCAGGTTTAAACCGTACTATCAGCAGATAAGTGCCCCTTCCGGAGAAACGAACAGCCATCTTTTCAAAAGACCTTGTACTGAACCAACCGGATTTGAATCTGGAAGCCTCCTCATTATACTCCAACTCTACTTCATCTTCCGCCTCGGACAGGAATGCTAACATAGGTGTTCCGTCATTATATGCCAAGCTATCAGATAAATCGCAGCAAGGGAAGATAAAGAAACTATCGACGTACTCTTGCATATCTTTTGCAGGAGTCATTGTCCTTATCCCCTCAAGAGAAGCGAAAGGATGTGATATGATATGTTCTAATAAGCTTACCGGCATGTGTGCAAAAGTACATAAATATAGGATAGTACAGAACGATATGTCTAAAATTTACCATAAGGGTTGATGTCTATGGGTTACTTTTGCCTAAAAAAAGTAATATGATTAAACCGATAACAATTTACGGGAATCCCGTACTGAGAGAAGAATGTGTGAGTATAGAGAAAACTTATCCGGGCATCCGGGAAGTCATAGAGACGATGTGGCAGACACTGAGAAATGCAGACGGTTGCGGTCTGGCTGCTCCACAGATCAATCTTCCTATCAAACTATTTGTAGTGAACAGCCGGGATAGCTATGCATATATGTCCACTAAAGAAAGGGAACGTTTCTTTGCAAAAGATGATTGCGGGATAGAAGAAACATTCATAAATGCGGAAATAACAGGATACAGTGACGAGGTATGGACTACGGGAGAAGGCTGTCTGAGTATTCCCGATCTGTATGAGGAAGTGACACGACCCTGGTCCATAACAATAAAGTATCAGGATAAGGAATTTAATGAGCAAGTCAAGGTTTATCATGGATATACGGCACGAATCATTCAACATGAGTTTGAGCATACGGAAGGGAGACTGTATATAGATCATTTGTCGCCTTTCAGGAAACAATTATTGCGGAACAAACTGACACGTATCCTAAAAGGAAAGATAAATGCGTCATATCCAACACAAAAGTCATATTAAACCGAAGATTATGCCTGACTTTTCGTATTTTTGTTGCAAGTATCATTCCTTAAAGAGTATCCATTTCCGAATAATGCACCAAAAAAAATATGAAGCTAACCGTATTAATAGATAACAACACCTACATCGATGAATATTATATAGGTGAACCTGCCCTGAGCTATTACATAGAAGATGAAAATGAACGGAAGATTGTCGGAGTCAGGCGGTTTTCATCTATTTAAACTGTCGGAAAGGCTTACGAGAACGATAGATTATTTTCAAAAGAATAGTAACCTAAATAATGAAGTTATGAAAGCATTCAGTTTATTAGTAGCACTTATGGCTTTAAGCTCATTGGGAGGAAACGGCAACGGTTCTATGAACCTTCGTGAAAAATCCATTGATACGAATCGCCCCAATGGATGGTATTACATCACGAGTGGCAAACAAGACAGCCTTTCGGCAGAGCCAATCGTAACTACCAAAAATTTTGCCTCCATAAGCCTCGACTCTTCCTTGAATGAACGGACAGGCGAAATGATATACCAAATTGTAGGAAGAGTAAACGAACAGTCGATTGAAGTATGGGCAGATGCAACCGAACGGTCTATAGGTAAACATATCGGTTTTGTATGTAACAATAAGGTAGTATGCAATCCTCGGGTAAATGCTCGGATTCCAAATGGCTATTTTGCTATTTCAGGCAAAGAAGTTGAGTTTAAAACACTGTACAGACAAGTTCAAGAGGACATTAGAAACGAAGAGATTGCTTCAGAACATAAGAAAGCATGGGAAGAAGCCCGCAAGGTACGCGAATCCATTACCGACTCTACCTTCCTTAAGACTAAACGTCCGATGTCCGATGATGCAATCGGTCCTTACAATTACCACACAGGATTGATGGAAGACCGGGCATACAATCAAACGGTTTATGTGATAGCAATAGATAGAGCTAAAAAATTCCTTTCAGTCGAGAATAACCAATTAGTTTTGAATCTAAAATCGGGTGCGGAAATCAATATAGCAGAAGATTTGTTCCAATATATCGTCGGACTATTCAACGATTGGAACAAATGGGTAAAAGAAGGACGATGCAAGATCGTAAAGAATGAGGAAGGATATTATGACATAGAAACAATCCGGCAGAAACGTAACAATTAATATACCTTCTCCAAACCTTTCAAAGCAGCAATAGAATCGGCAACATAAGCATTATCCGGTTCTATGGATCTCCAGTAGCAAAGAGTTCCGATCAGACGCTTCAGGTAAGCAGGATCATGAGAACCTATCCGACGTTGATGCTCCGCAAGCCCTTTCGTCAGAATGAAATGGACATTCTTGCGTATCTCCCTTTTCTTTGCTTTGGGAATGGTCAGCTTCACACCAGAGCTGATGGAAACGCCTGTGATAATCTTTCTCTTATGCTCACTCAGAAAACGGGTTTTCTTATGATTGATTTCAAACTTTTCCTCCCGAATGATCTGTTTAATCAGAGGCAATATCTGTTGCGCCGAAAAGACATCTCCCGAAAAGGTGAGATCATCCGCGTAGCGGGTATAAACCAGATTATATTCAGTAGCCAGTGCCGCCAGCTTTTTGTCCATCTCATAAGAGATGATATTACTCAGTGCCGGACTGGTAGATGCTCCCTGAGGCAGACATCTGCGTACACAGCATAAAGCCGCAAGCACTCGCGCAATCTTCGGCGGATATCCCATACTCTCGAACATTTTCCGTACCCGCAGACTGCGTATGGAGCCAAAGAAATCATGGATATCAGTTTTCAGCACATAGGGCTTGCCCAGGTGCGGCCGGACATTATCGGAAATGGACATCTTGCACCGGAAACCGATAGCTGCGGGATGTAGATTCACAAATGATAAAACGCGATGATTGATAGTATCCTGAATGGCTTTCAGCTCTTTGTCCGGTGCTGAAATCATACGGTAGCCTCCCTTTCTTTTACCAATCCAGAATTCCCGGTAATGTCCAGGAATATCTTTCAGTATCTCTTTCAGGACCGCCTCTTCCACTCCCAACAGATTGGCACACTTCACCACTGCCTCCTCGTCGAACCATGGAATGGTGATCGGAGCAGATCCGGCTTTCCACCTTTTGTATCCTTCCTGTTTCCGGCTCGAAGAGATAATCTTGTAAATCAACAAGCCGGTGACAATCAGTACCGCTATTAGAATTCCATTCATCTTACATAACTAAAAAAGGAAGAGGATGAGTATTTACTAATGTAAATCGTGGTATTTATACCAGAGTATTTACATTTCTAAGAAAGCTCCTGAGCTTACGAGGCGACTGCACCTCTTTCCTACTAAATCTTTTTCTCATCCTCTTCGTACGCAAAAATATATCTTTTTTCACTTATAGCGCCAAAGAGAGACAATTTATTTTAATGTAGTAATGTTTTTTTAATCAGATTCTATAACTTTGCCTCCCATAAAGAAAATATCTATACTATAATGAGTACATCCAAACACCCGAAAGGTCTTTACCTCGTCTTTGCTACCAGCACGGCAGAACGTTTCAGCTACTACGGTATGCGTGCTATCTTCATCCTGTTCTTAACCCAGGCACTCTTGTTCGATAAGGAACATGCCGCCTCTATTTATGGCAGTTATACCGGACTGGTTTATCTCACTCCGCTCATCGGCGGATATATTGCTGATAAATACTGGGGCATCCGGCGTTCCGTTTTCTGGGGGGCCATGATGATGGCGGTAGGCCAGTTCCTGATGTTCTTCAGTGCGTCGATGCTGGATACTAAAGAGCTTTCCCACTGGTTGATGTATGGGGGACTCACCTTCTTGATTTTAGGAAATGGCTGCTTTAAGCCTACAGTTTCGTCATTGGTCGGACAACTTTATGAACCGGGAGACAGACGTCTGGACTCTGCTTATACTATATTCTATATGGGTGTAAATGTGGGTTCTTTCTTTGCCCCGCTGGTTTGCGGTTACTTCGGTGAAACGGGTAATCCCAATGATTTCAAATGGGGATTCCTGATTGCAGCGATCGTTACAATCTTCACGGTAATTCTATTTGAAACGCAAAAGAGCAAGTATCTGATCGGTCCTGACGGAAAGCCGCTCGGCATTATTCCGGACGCCAAACGGGAGCAACCGAAAGAACATAAAACAGTTCAGCAAACAGCCATAGATAAAGATAAGAAGATGCGCAACAATTTGCTTCTCGGAGCACTGACCATTGCCCTTGCCTTATTCTTCTACTGGTGTTTCGGCAACGATTGGGTCAGTATAGGGATATTCACAGCCTGTATCGTCTTCCCCGTCAGCATTCTGCTGGATGGCTCTCTGACAAAGATAGAGCGTGACCGTATCTTCGTTATTTATATTATTGCTTTCTTCGTTATATTCTTCTGGGCAGCCTACGAACAAGCAGGTGCTTCGCTCACTCTTTTTGCTGCCGAACAAACCGACCGTACAATCCTCGGTTGGGAAATGCCTGCCTCCTGGATACAATCTTTCAATCCGTTCTTCGTAGTTATACTGGCAGCCATTATGCCCAGTGTATGGGGTGCGCTGAACAAACGAGGCATGGAACCGGCTTCCCCCACCAAACAAGCTATTGGTTTGTTGCTGCTCTCACTGGGATATTTAGTCATTTGTTTCGGTGTGAAAGATGTACAGCCTGGTGTAAAAGTCAGCCTTATCTGGCTAACCGGACTTTATTTCATCCATACTATGGGAGAAATAGCCCTCTCCCCTATCGGTTTATCCATGGTAAACAAACTCACCCCTGTCCGTTTTGCCTCTCTTATGATGGGAATCTGGTATCTTTCCACCTCTACAGCCAATAAATTTGCAGGTACTTTAGGCGGCCTTTATCCCGAAGACGGGAAAGTGAAAACCCTGCTCGGATTCCGTATTGAAACCATGTTCGACTTCTTTATGGTATTCGTTATCATGTCCGGCGTAGCCTCTCTTATCCTCTTCCTGCTCTCAAAGAAATTACAGAAGATGATGCATGGAGTGGAATAAAAATCGTATTTTTGTGCCAATTTTAAAAATCTATCCCTTATGGACACCATACAAATAAAAGACAAAAAGTTCACTGTTTCTATCAAGGAACAGGACATTCTGAAAGAAGTAACCCGCGTTGCAAATGAAATCAATCGCGATCTGGCTGGTAAAAATCCTCTGTTTCTCAGCGTCCTGAACGGCTCGTTTATGTTTACTGCTGATCTGATGAAAAACATTACTATTCCCTGCGAAATTTCTTTCGTGAAGCTGGCTTCTTATCAGGGGGTGTCCTCTACCGGAGTTATCAAGGAAGTGATCGGTATTACCGAAGATCTGACAGATCGCACGGTAGTGATTGTGGAAGATATTGTAGATACTGGCCTGACTATGCAACGTCTGCTGGACACGCTGGGCACACGTAACCCGAAAGAAATCCACATCGCTTCGTTACTGGTGAAACCTGATAAGTTGAAAGTAGATTTGAATATAGAATACGTAGCCATGGAAATTCCCAATGACTTCATTGTAGGTTATGGATTGGATTATGACGGCTTCGGGCGCAATTATGCGGACATTTATACAGTGGTAGATTAAAGAAATCGAATACTACGTATAGAGCTATAGGCCATACCTGAACCGGGTCAAGTCCGTACCAAGTCCGTACCTGCTCCGTAAAAAGATACCTTTGCACGGAGAAGATACGGACTTGGTACGGACTTGATACGGAGCAGACCTTGCTCAAGGCTATCAGGATAAGGCTAAATTATGGTGCGTACAAGAGAATTTTGAATTAGGTATAATAATAAGTAACAGTTAAATTGTAAATCACAAATGTTGAACATTGTAATTTTCGGTGCTCCCGGTTCAGGAAAGGGAACACAAAGTGAGAAAATCGTAGAAAAGTACGGTATTAACCACATCTCAACCGGTGACGTGTTGCGTGCAGAAATCAAGAACGGCACAGAACTGGGCAAAACAGCTAAAAGTTATATCGATCAAGGCCAGTTGATCCCTGACGACCTGATGATTGATATCCTTGCAAGTGTATTCGATAGTTTCAAAGACAGCAAAGGTGTAATCTTCGACGGTTTCCCCCGTACGATTGCACAGGCAGAAGCTCTGAAAAAAATGCTTGCTGAAAGAAATCAGGGAGTAAGCGTTATGCTTGACCTGGATGTACCTGAAGATGAACTGATGGTCCGCCTCATCAAACGTGGTAAGGATTCCGGTCGTGCCGATGACAACGAAGAGACTATCAAGAAACGTCTTCATGTTTATCATTCACAGACTTCTCCGCTGATTGACTGGTACAAGCAGGAAGGCCAATACCAACACATCAAAGGACAAGGTGCATTGGAAGAAATCTTTGCTGATGTTTGCGCTGCAATCGACGCTGCAAAGTAAAGTAACACAATCATAATTTAGAGCGCGGTAATACCCATGAAAATGATATTACCGCGCTTTGTTATTCTCCCGTCTGCCCTAAAATAACAAGTAACTATTTCATGATCTTCTTTTTATATTCACGCGGGGTACATTGGATTTTCTTAAAGAATGTAGCATTAAACCGGGCTATAGAATTGAATCCACATTCGTATGCAATGTTGGTAATACTCATGTCTGTAGTCAGCAATTTACGTTGTGCATGAGCTATTCTTAACTCAGCAATATAGTCACTTATTGTAGTACCAAATGCCTTCTTAAATATATGATTGGCATAATCAGGGTGCAGACCTACTGCATCACCGATATCATTGGCTTTAATATCATTACAATAATTCTTAGTAAGATATATGGTTATTTTTTCGATAAGTGTCGTTTGGTATGAAGCCAATGCTATACCATCATCTAAAGACTGCAAGTGATGAGCCATACGAGTGATTCTGGTCTGCATTTCTAATAAAATAAGATCCGATTGCATATTAACACCGCTATCTTTCAACCAATTATTTAGTAAGAACTCATCATATTGAGAATATTCATCTGTTTGTTCATATAGAATATCTCCTCTGAGCAAGCTGTCTACAAACTGTGCCGGAAGCTTCCAGGATAAAAAATGAGCAAAAGGAATGGTACATACATAATACTTTTCTACATTCTCATAATGAATTATTTGGTGAGGAATAAGTCCCCAGAATATCGTAAACCGCTTATTGGGTATCGTTATTTTTTCGTTGTGTCGCAAGTAAGTGATATTCCCTTGGGGCAGGTAATTTATCTCTATTTCATTATGCCTATCGTATCTTGGCATAACACGGGGTATCCATGTCTCACATGTAAGTCCATAAGGTTTAAACTCCTCACGGAACTTATCAAAACTGTAACATTTCTCGGAATTCATTATATTCGTATATAAAAATAGAGAGTGTTATTCACATTTTGGTGGTAAATTTGCAAAAATAATCTTTAAATGCCATGAAAAAAGTACTTTTCTTCTTTTTCTTTCTTACAGCATGGAGCCTTTATTCAGAGGCGCAAGTGGCTAATGAGGACAAACATCGGCTGATTGTAACCACTGATTTAGGGGGAACTGATCCGGATGATATCCAGTCAATGATACACTTGTTATTATGTTCAAATGTAATCGACATTGAAGGGTTAATCAGTTCACAAGTCTGGATGGATGACCCAGATAAAACAGCTAAAATTTCAGAGGTAGTAGAACAATTTGGAGAAGTTCTGCCTCGCTTGAATAAACATGCAGAAGGGTATCCCAGTTTGAATCAACTGCGGGCAATTATTAAACGAGGGCAACCTTCCTCTAACATGACCGGAGTAGGTCAAGGCAAAGATTCTCCGGGATCAGAACTGATAATCTCGGTAGTCGATAAGAAAAAGGATCAACGCCCCGTATGGCTTGCAGCTTGGGGTGGAATGAATACGATAGCGCAAGCTTTATGGAAAGTGAAGCATACACGCAGCGAGAAAGACCTTAAGAAGTTTACTGCAAAAATCCGCATATATGATGTTCTAGGGCAAGATGATGCCGGAGCCTGGATAGCCAAGAACTTCCCGGAAATAGTATATATCAGAAATAAAGAAGTATATGGTTGGGGACCCTCCGATCAATGGCTTAAACAGAATATTCAAAGTCATCAGCCATTAGGCAAGCATTATCCTGACCGGAAGTGGGCAACGGAAGGTGACTCTCCTGCTTTCTTTTATGTATATGCCAATGGCCTGAACGTACCCGATTCACTTGAATATGGAGGATGGGGCGGTCGTTTCTCCAATCAAAAGACGAGTGGTATACGAGGTATGGATTTTATAGTGCGCAGCGGGAAAGATGAAACGCAATATGACCCTTATTATATGCATGGAAGCTGCAAAGAGGGCTGTGCCGCCATCAACAAATGGCAGCAGCACATTTGGAATAATTTTGCAGCACGTATGTTGTGGACTACAACCGATGATTATAAAGCGGTGAATCACCATCCGCATGCAGTGCTTGATGGAGACCGTTCGCTGAAATGTATCTTTAAGAAGGTAAAAGCCGGAAATTCCATGGTTTTAGATGCCAGCGCTTCAACTGATCCTGATGGTAACAAGCTGATATACAAGTGGAGTGTTTATACTGAACCAAGCAGTTACAAAGGTGAAGTAAAAATAGAAGGGGATAATGCGGAAAAATGCAAAGTGCATATTCCTGCTGATGCTGCGGGCCAAAATATACATATCATTTTAGAATTGACGGATGAAGCAACTCCGGCACTTACCGTTTATAGACGAGTAGTGCTAAAAATAAGTTAGAAATGCCCTCCGCTACGGATTAATAAATAAAAAGGAATAAAAAAGTTTGAGGTAGTCTTGGAGAATCGTTACTTTTGCATCGAAAAAGAAAATAAGTATTTTAAAATCAATCGTAAGGAAAGAAATGGCTGAATCGAATTTTGTTGACTACGTAAAGATATATTGCCGCTCCGGAAAGGGCGGACGAGGCTCTACGCACATGAGGCGTGAGAAATACATACCCAATGGCGGCCCCGACGGAGGTGACGGAGGACGAGGAGGTCACATTATCCTACGCGGCAACCGTAACTACTGGACGCTGTTGCATTTGCGCTACGACCGCCATGCACTGGCAGGACATGGAGAATCCGGTTCCAAGAACCGCAGTTTTGGTAAGGATGGAGAAGATAAGATTATTGAAGTTCCCTGTGGCACAGTGGTATACAATGCCGAAACAGGCGAATATATCTGTGACGTCACCGAGCATGGACAAGAAGTTGTTCTGCTGAAAGGCGGACGTGGCGGACTGGGTAACTGGCACTTCAAGACAGCCACCCGTCAGGCACCCCGCTTTGCACAACCGGGCGAACCGATGCAGGAAATGACAGCTGTCTCTTATACACATCTGACGCT
>ENA-OXZL01000263-OXZL01000263.1-human-gut-metagenome-genome-assembly--contig:-NODE-263-length-18915-cov-4.180806_pt1 | contig 18915 bp, 16 predicted proteins | sample MGYA00244510_ERZ652805 | MGnify/ENA primary metagenome ERZ652805 (study PRJEB26926, sample SAMN06164841) | human gut metagenome | biome: ENVO:00009003; feature: ENVO:2100002; material: ENVO:00002003...
GCTCGGAGATGTGTATAAGAGACAGTTCATATCCCTATGGCTGGGACAAGAATACATATTGCCAGATACGGTAGTTTATTTGATTGTCATCCTGATGTTTTTGCAACTCTCTCGTGGGATTAATGAGCAGTTCTTGTTTGGTTATGGTCTGTTTTATGATGTTTGGGCACCTTTGGTAGAGTCTACCTTATTCATTCTCCTTTCCATTGTTTTTGGCGCAATCTATGGTTTGCCGGGCGTATTGGCAGGCCCCATCGGAGCCACTTTAATTATTGTACATGGTTGGAAACCATATTTTCTATTTACGAAAGGCCTCAAACGTCCTATCGTGAGCTATCTGAAACTATTACTCGTGCATTTGTGCCTCACTATTGTCGGTTACATTGGAAGTCTGAAGGTAATGGAATACTTCTTACCTATGATAGACGGACTCCATAAATGGGTGTATTGGATTACTCAGGCTTCTCTGTTCACTGTGATTATCTCTTGTTTTACCATAACGCTTTATTATATCACCTTAAGTCACTTTAGAGCATTCGTTTATCGAATTGTAAAAATAAAATTTCCATAACGTCCAATAACGATAAATAACCCAATAATGAATATCTGCATCATCAATATTGACTACCAACCTCAATACATAGGTGGAATAAAAATTAAGCCGGAATTGCAGTGATTCAATCGGTATGTTTAATAATAAAGAAATAGCTAATCGTTGGCTAAACTTATTCTCTGATTTATGACAATAACTTTTCTTTTCCCCCAACGCTTTAATTACTAACGATAAATTCAGAAGAGAATGCGAATCAATAATATTACCCCTAACTATTATAACACTGAATCACATCGTGTCAGCTGCATAGTACCAGCATATAATGCAGTCAATACCCTCTCCGGTTGCATCTATGGATTGGTGAATCAGACCTATCAAAATCTGGAGATTATCATCGTGGATGATGGTTCAAAAGACGGCACCGGGATGTTGTGTGACGAATACGCTGAGCAGTATGCTAATGTGAGAGTAATACATCAAGGAAATAGTGGAGTAAGTATTGCGCGTAATGCGGGGCTGAAGCAGGCAACCGGTGACAGGATATTTTTTGTGGATGCAGATGATGAGGTGTTACCAACGTATGTTGAGAAATTAATAGCCGAAGATGCCGATTGGGTATTGGGGGGCTATCAGAACGGTGCTCACAGAATTGAGTTGAAGAATGAGCGGTACAATCACAGCGAGATACCTCGATTCTTCTTGTCACATTTTCATCGATTGTATACCACAGTGCCTTGGGGAAAACTTTATAGAACGAGCATCATCAAAGACCAAGAATTGAAATTTGACCCCCGAATTCGTTTGGGAGAAGATTTGGTGTTTAATCTGAACTATCTGCTCTATTGCAACAGCATCGCCCTAATCCCGTCTGTTGGGTATCGTTACATTCAAGAAGGAGTGGGTGCAGAAAAATATCACTTGCATGCGGAAGAAATAGCCTACACCATACGTCAGGTGGATAGTTCTGCGGATATGCTTCGCAAGAAATATGGAGGTGCTTCATTCTGCTGTCGGGATATAAAGCGAACACTGATTGGAACCTATCCTTTAACACGTATTCTGGATGGAGATAGCGAATATGAGACTCTCTATCTCAAGACATTCCCGGACAAAGATAAAAAGTATCTTTGGAATGATGTTCTCTGTAGTCCTTATTTACGAGGCAAGAGATACATTAAATATTATATAAAAAGCTATCGAATTGCAGCTGCACTGCACATGATGCGCAAGTTGCTGTTTGCATGCTGCAAGTATTATGTATGATGAAACTAGCAACTTTTGATATTTTTGATACGACATTGCTGCGCAAATGCGGAAGTCCGGAAGTTGTACAACCTATAGTTGCCCATCGTCTGTTTCCTACAGACAGGTGTAGGCGTGAAGCATTTCTTGCTTGGCGACTCACAGCTAACGGAAATGCAATTACCTCAATTTATGCATCGGCAGAAGAGGCTGGTTTTGATAGTTATAGCACAGATTCGCTGATGCAAGCTGAGCTGAATGTAGAAGCTGAGATGCTGACGGCTAATCCTATGGTACAAGCCAAAATCAAGGATTATCGCAAGCAAGGATATGTTATTAAGTTTGTATCGGATATGTATCTTCCCTCTGATTTCCTAAAAAGAATACTTATACGTGAGCAGTGTGCCTTGTTAGATGACGAAGTCATTGTGTCTTGTGAATGGGAAGCGAGAAAAGACAATGGCTCACTTTATCAGAGAGTGAGAGCAGCCTATCATCCTAAAGAATGGATTCATCATGGCGACAATCGTTGGAGTGATGTGACGATGGCGAGAAAGAACGGAGTGAAAGCTTTTCTGATTGATACCCAATATACGGCAATAGAGCAGCGGATATTGGAGGCGGCTCAAAATTTGCGTGACGGATGGCAATTAACTTGGTTGGTTGGTATTAGCCGGACGGCACGTCTACAGCAGAAGAACACACCCGAAGCAGTCTTTGCGGCAGACTATATAGTACCGACTTATCTCCCATTTGTGATAGATGCCATAGAAGAAGCAAAACAGCAGCACATTGATTGTTTGCAATTCCTTTCACGCGATGGTTACATTATGCTGGAGATGGCTAAAGCATTGGCACCGACAGAAGTGAAATTGAATTATCTATTTGCTTCGCGGCAATCTCTTCGATTGGCTTATTTGAAGAACGGGAATGCAGAGACTTATCTGAAAATCGTAGATAAACATTCCCTTCTTTCTAAAAATATCTCAGATTTACTTTGGCAACTTCAAACGACACCAAAGGAAATGCGGGAAAAATTTGGTATCGAATTCTCTTACCGTAAGATTAAGAATGAAGTAGAAGAGCAGGACTTTTTGAACAAAATTTTTCATCATCCTCAATTTACACCCTATTTTAAGAACAAATGCAAGAAAGCCTGTGATTTGACAATTGACTATTTCCGTCAAGAGAAGATAATTGGAGATACGCAGCATTCAATGATGGTAGATGTAGGGTGGTTAGGAACTTCACGTTTGATGCTGAATCACATTCTAAAAGAACATAGTTATCCGGAAGTCCCTACTTATTACTTAGGAGTTCGTGCCGATGTATTGCCCAGAAGCAATGGAGACTATATACCGTATTTCCGTATTGGTCAGTTAGACACCATGGCTACAGCTGTAATAGAAGCATATTTCTCGGCTTCCCCATATCCTACAACTGTAGGGTATCACAAAGAACACACACACATTGTACCCACTTTTCCGGATGGGAAAACTTATCAAGAGAATGATGTTGTGAGAACCAACAGAGAAACCGCTATTAATATGGCACAAATGGTGAAAGAGATTGGAACAATAGACAGCCATATTTTATATCTATGGGCAAAGATTTCGATAGATTCATTGGCACAACTGAAAGACAAGGTTAATCTCTCTCCATTGACTAAAGTTGATGCTTCTGATATTTTCGTATCACTTGTTAAAAGGTTGTCATTGATAGAATTGTTGAATGTGATTTTTTTAGCAGGAAGAGTATCCGGCTTCGACCGGGGAAGTCTATATTATACTTTAGGAAACCGTTTTTATAGATTGGTGATTCCGATTCATAATCTAACTTCAAGATGCAGAAGCTATATATATAGAAAATTGATGCGTTGAATTATATAAGCAGTGTGATATGTTAACAATTCCCATAATATTACTCAACTACAACTCTTCATCAGATTGCCGCAAATGTATCTCCTTTCTAAAAAATCAGAAGAATGTGGAAATAGAGATTGTAGTGGTAGATAATTGTTCCAAGAGCGAGGACCTCTGTTTATTAAGGACTTTGTGCCAAGAGGAACAATGTACCCTCATAGAGAACAAAGAAAATCGTGGTTACAATGCGGGCAACAACATTGGGTTGCGCTATGCAGTTCGTAAAGGATACAAGTATGCGCTAATTACCAATCCGGACATGGAGTTTCCACAGGAGGAGTATCTGAAGCAATTGGTGGATGTAATGGAAGAACAAACGGAAGTAGTTGTAATAGGAAGTGATATTGTTACTCCAGAAGGAATACATCAAAACCCGATGATGCACGATGGAAATTGGAAAAGCTCTTGGAGATGGATCATATCATTCTTCAAACAAAAAAGAGAAGATACCTACGACTTTATAGACGCTTATGAACACAGCCATTATTGCGCAAAGGTAAGCGGATGCTGTTTATTGGTACGATTGGATTTTATACAAAAAATTGATTTCTTTGATGAAAGCGTTTTCCTTTATTGCGAAGAGGCTATTTTGTCGCGACAAGTGGAAATTGCTGAAAGAAAAATATACTATAATGCCACGGTGCAAGCTATACACAGGCATGTAAAAAATGAAAAAGGTAATCCGGCGAAACGGTTCAAGTATTGGAAAGAATCAAGAATTTATTATATCAATAGATATAGTTCATATTCTTGGTATGGAAAATGGTTATCCGGAATTTCCATGCGGCTGTATGTCACCCTTATGCAACTATACTATAAAATTAGATAATAACATTCTATGCAAAGAGAACGATATATTGATATAGTCAAGGGATTGGCTATTTTGTGCATTGTGCTATTACATTACGAGAACGGCTTATTTCCCACTAAAGTGAATGTCTTTGTCGGTTCATTTATGATCACAACGTTTTATGTCACGGCCGGCTGGCTAATGGCAATGCGGAAAAACGCATTAACAACGAAAGAGTTACTTCATAGACGTTGGCAACAATTAGGACTGCCTTATTGCTATTGGACTGCCATTATTATCATATTCGATGTACTGCTATGGGGAGGCGGCTATTACGATACATATTATATTGCCCGTGAATTATACAAATCGGTAACATTGAGAGGCATCGGAACACTTTGGTTTCTTCCGGCTTTGTTTTTTGGAGAACTTATTTGGCATTGGTTATGCAAAAAACGAACTTTTGTTATTTGGACTATATTAATTTTAATGCTTACTTTTACGAATGCCTACCATTGCATCTTCGACACCCATCAAGAACCTTTGTATAGGATTGTAGATGCCCCTTTTAGGGTAATGACCAATGCTTTGAACGCTTGTATAGGGATCGCAGCAGGTTCTTATTTTTATAACTTTACGAACAACAAACTTGCCGAATGGCGACTTGGTAAAACCCTTTTTGTTGGAGTCAGCCTTTGTCTGATTGCTTTTCTTGCAGCAAATTATTTGCCCTCCTATTTGTCATTTATGTGGGGATGTTTGGCACCATTATTGGGTCCTTTAGGATTCTTATGCATAGCAAAAGCGGTGCAAAGTTCCAGGTGGACGGATTTCTTTGACTATTGGGGGAGAAATTCCCTATTATTGATGGTAACACATTACTCTATAGTGTTAGTCCTTTTTCAATGGTTTACTGAAAGTGTGTTGAGTAAATCCTTTTCCGGTTGGATTTCATTGGGTTGTTTCATCATTTCAATACCAATTCAATATTTGCTTGTGCCTTTCTTTGATAAATATGCCAAATACTTGTTAGGAAAATGATTCGCATTACTTCTTTATTCACCAATCGTTCACTTGCACTTATTTATTTGGTGGTGATGTGTACACAAATTCTCATAATAGAAGGGTTTGGAGTAAGTCCATTGAAAGTTTTCCTTATGGGATTATCACCTCTTGTCCTCTTGATAAAGGTTCCGTATTTATCCAAGGCATTGTTTGTTGTATTGTGCTATATGTTTGTAGTATTTGTTTGCGCTACAATGCAATTGTATGTCCGATTTTCCACCATTGGCTACCTCTTTATGTTCTTAATGACATTCGTGATGTATTACAATTTAGTTTATGGTGGGGTCTTTTCTTTCGATGAATATAGAAATCTACTTCGCAATTTTATTCTTGTTTTTTTCTATTGTGCATTATTACAACAAGTATTCTCTACAGTAGGCTTAAGATATATTCCTTTTTTAAATATGGTAGGGCAATCCTATTTATCACCCACACATTTCAACACACTCACATTTGAACCATCTTCTTCGGCACGTATATTAGCTTTTCTATTTCTTGGTTTCCTGCGAATGGAGGAACGTTTCTTGGGATATAAGCCTGATTTGCGATATTTGTGGAATAATCAAAGAACCGTTTTATTGGCTTTTCTTTATGTAATGGTGTTCATGGGTAGTGGTACTGCAATGATTGCTCTTGTTATTCTATCATTTTATTTTGTACAAAAGAAATATTTAGTTACCACAGCGTTGTTGATTATGGTGGGATATATGGTTATTGTAAATGTGGATTATCTTCCGGTAAAAAGGATGGTAAATACCATAAATGCAGCAATGACACTTGATGTAGATGAAATGACAACAACAGATAATAGTGCAGCTGTTCGAATTAATCCATTGATTAATACTTTAACAAAAACGGACTTGACCTCTTCAGAAACGTGGTTTGGAAAAGGAACCGTTTCTACGGAAAAACAAAAAAAATGGTACTCAACAATTAAAACGGCAAAAATGGGTAATATTGACCAATATGGATTACTGAGTTTTTTAATAGGACTTGCGCTGATTTATATTTGTTGCATTCCACGCCTTTTTTCAGTGGAAACTATACTCACGTTTTTATTGATAGGAATGACTATTAATAATTTCTCCTATATCTGGGGATGTTACTACATATTGGCAACTACGAAATACTTCTATAATAATGAATATAATGAGTAAAATTGTAAATGTTAGACCGATTGCCATATTATTGGCAACCTATAATGGTGAAAAATATTTGGCAGAGCAAATAGAAAGTATCTTGCAGCAAAACAATAAGGAGTGGACACTTTATATTCAAGATGACGGGTCTAAAGACAATACTTTGGATATTATTCAAGAAATATACTGACAGCTCCCATATAGTATGGATAGATAATGGGCTGACAAGACAAGGATGTTGCATGAATTTCATGTCACTCCTTAATAAAGTAGAAAGCTCATATTATATGTTTTGCGATCAGGATGATGTGTGGCTTCCCGAAAAAGTACAAATAAGTATTGATAAGGTAAGAAGCTTGGAAGAAACGAATCCGGGGAAACCGGTTTTGGTCCACACTGACAAAAAAAGAATGGATGCTAAATTGAATATCATACTAGAATCAGAATTGAATAGGACTAATATTCCTCTGCGAAAGCTTGACAAATTAATGAAGGAGCGTAATTCATTAGAACAACTACGATTAGGAACATTCATTGCAGGTTGTGTGATGTGCTTTAATCATAAGGTGAAAGAGATTTCGTTTCCCTTTAACAATTCGCGTATGCAAGATAGCGTTATTGCCATGGCTGTTGCTGAAAAAGGAGGCATTATTTCTACTATATATCAACCGACTATGCTATATCGGTTACATACCCATAATACTTGCGGAGAAGCTGAAACTTCTATGCAAAGTAAAATTGGAAATATCCGCAAGACAATGAAAGGCAATGCGAGGATGTATTTCCTTTACAAGCTGTACGGTGGTGGTAGCTTGTTAAATTTTATCCATTTACGATTTCGAAGATTCATTATTAGAGGATTCTGAAACGCAATAAACAGTTTGAACAAATAACTTTATTTATGGATTTAACTCTCACTATCTGTATGTATAATGCAGAGCAATATATAGAAAAGACACTGTGCAGTATATTGTCACAGACTAAACAGGATTTTCAGCTATTGATAGTGGATGATTGTAGCACCGACAACAGTGTAGAGTGTGTTGAACATTTTTTTCAAGAACATCCTCGGCAGTATGTACTCAAGCTATTGAATGAAAACCAAGGCATTGCCTATGCAAGGAACTATGCTTTGAACGTAGCTGTAACCAAGTTTATGGTGTTTGTTGATGCCGATGATCTGCCCTTACCGACTCTACTTGAGAAGGAATATGCTTTGCTTACTTCCGACCAAGATCTAATGGCGGTCAGTTCCTGGTCGGAGTTTATTGATAAACAAGGATGTCGGATAAAAGGAGGTCTCTATATTGGTGAAACCGATAAGGAGAGTTTCAAAAAGCGAGCCGAACAGGGGAAACGAATATTTCTCCCCATCCAGACCATGTTCGATCGCTCATGCGCCATCCGTGTTGGAGGATTTTGCTGCACGGGGTTTCCGAAAGGGAGACCGCGTTATCAGGACTTTTGTGAGGATTTAGATTTGTGGACACGTATGAGCGACCTTTATACAGAGGGGAAGGCCATTGTTTCGATTCCAGAGGTATTGTATCAGTATAGAAAAGGAGATGGGTTGTCGTCCAACCACTTCAATATGATTATTAAAATGCAATATACGAAACAAAATGTACGAAGAAGAAGGATGGGGTTACCTAATCTGACTTTTTCAGAATATTATGCGAGTTTATCTGAAGATGATTTGAAAACATTAAAAAGAGACTCAATGGCCGCAGACGCATTGAAAAATGGAGTATTCAATTTAAAACAGGGAAATATAAGTAAGGGTGTGTGGAACATACTAAGTTCAATCTGGTACAAACCATCCTATATAATACAAAAGTTGAACGCTAACTTTTAAGTGAAGTTATAAATGAAGAATTTAACAGTAGAACATATTTCGAATGTTATAGCATTCCTAAACGAACATGCAGACTATGCTGTTCTGCGCAATTTTGAAGGATTACCCGACCACAATAAAAGCAGGGATATTGATATAATCATCACCCGGAAAAGCTATCAGTCTATAAAGGAAGATTTAGTGAAGTTGATAGCGTCTTCAGAATGGAAGATTGTAACTTATCTGCATAGTGATCGACTATTAACGTATGTGTGTGGAATCATAACGGAAGAAGGACATACAGAATTGGTGCAATGGGATTTTTTTGTTAACACTTCAGTTTTTGGTATTCCATTGATGGATGCTAAAGAGTTTTTAAATAATAAAAAATTCAACGGATTCCTGTATCATGTAGAAGACGATTGCCGTTTTTTAGATAAGTATCTCTATAATTGTGCAGTAGGAAGTAAATACCCTGAGAAATATAAAGCTACACGTATGAAAGCCGAGTACCTGCCATTGGTAGCCCATAAGGTAAAAGCACTTTATGGCGTTCAGTCGGTGGCTGAGTGCGATAAGGTTAGCGGCAGGCATTTGCTGCTGCGTGCAGTCCTTTGGAATATCAAGAATAATTTTTGGGAATTGATGAAAGGAATCTTCCATTTCTTATATACTTTCATCAAGAACTATTTATGTTCCAATACCGGTTTATCCATCGGATTCACCGGTCCGGACGGTTCGGGAAAGACAACGGTGATAAATTTACTGATAGAGAACTTGGGTGATGTATTCCGCACAGCACACGTATATTACCATTTCCGTCCAATGATGTTGGGTAATTTGGGTGAAGTGGCACATTCAGCAGGCATCAAGAAAGATGTGGATAGAGCGTATGACAAGCCGCATCGGGGTGGAAAGACGGGGATTGTAAGTTCACTGTGCCGATTAGTTTACTATTCTTTGGATTACATTTTGGGATATTGGGCAAAGGTGAAAAGCATGACACGCATCACGCGTATCGTTATCTTCGACCGTTACTACACAGATATTATCTGTGACAGCAGGCGGAGTAGAATCTATTTACCTCCTAAATTTCTCTACAGCTTTGGGAGGTTATTTATTCCTTCATTGAACTATAACATCCTATTGACAGCAAAAACAGAAACGATACTGTCACGTAAACAAGAATTGGGCATCAAGGGCATTGAAGCCATCAATAGTAAGATAGACTATTTGAAAGACAAAAAGGGTTATTATAAGATAATAAACGAAAGTACTCCACAAAAAGCAGTTGTCGAGATATTACAAATTGTGTTTGAGGAACAACAGCAGAAAAACTTGAAAAGATTGAAATATGGGAGCTGTAAAATTTAAAGCCGAGGGGAAATTGGGCAAAGCTTGTTCACGAACAAAATGGATTTTATCTTCTTTTTTTGAGCAATGGAGGAGCTATGGTTTCTCCATCGCCTATCCCAGTCTCATGTGGTGGATAGGTAATTATGGGCGTAAACCGTCAATATCTTTTTGGGCGCTAAAGCATTTGACAGCTCACTTAGACCAATATTTTGAAAAGAAATATCAAAGCATAATCAGCCAGTATATCAATAACACTAATAAATTGCAACATCAACCATGCGAATCGTATCTTATTTGGGTATTTTGGTGGCAGGGAAAGGGAATGCCTGAGTTGGTAGAAAATTGTTATAAACAACTAGTGAAGCATAACAGCAATGTAATTCTTATCACAAAGAATAATATCCGAGACTACACGCATATTCCTGAAGAGATATACACAAAAGTGTCGAAAGGACAAATCAGCTATACACATCTCAGCGACATCCTACGCCTAAGCCTATTAGCTGAAAGAGGCGGCATGTGGCTCGATGCAACTTGTTTTGTACCCTACTCTATTCCGGATAAGGCTAAAAAAGAAGTTTTCTATTCACCCTCCACTCGTGGATTGGATGACATGCCTTCGTGGTCGAATAGCCGTTGGTGTAGCTGGAATGTGGGTTCATGTATAAAAAACAATCCTTTTTTCATGTTCGCCAGAGATATGCTATACTCCATATACATAAACGAATCATGTGTACCTCATTATTTGGTAATGGATTATGTTTTCGATTACGCTTATCGAAAACTTCCGAACATCAAAGAAATGATAGATAACCACACCGAATACAATACAAAACGAAATGAATTACATTTCCTACTAAATAAGCCATATAAAGAAGATACCTATCAGCAATTAATAAAAAATGACTGGGTTTTCAAACTATCATATAAGTCACTTTGGAAAAAAGAAGTGGATAATCAGATTACTTTCTACGGAAAACTGATAAATGGAACCTTAAACGCTGATTGAAGGAGTATGAAAAAAGAGAAGCTAAAAATCTTCGTCTCCGCCTACGCTTGCGAACCGGATTTAGGCAGCGAAATTGGTGTGGGCTGGCACTGGGTGCTGGAAATGTCCCAATACTTCGACCTTTGGGTACTGACTCGTGAAAGCAATCGGCACACCATAGAGCCCTGGATTGCGGAACACCCTAAGTACAATCCTATTCATTTCCTTTATTACGACTGGCCCAAGTGGGCACGGTTCTGGAAAAAAGGCCTGCGAGGCGTACGCACCTACTACAATATCTGGCAGTATTGCACTAATGGCATTGTGAAACGAGCCATGCAAGAAAACAATATTTACATATTCCACCACCTCACTTACGGCAATGTACTCTGGAAAGTAAGCAGCTACGGGCAACGGCAGTTCTTTGTATGGGGGCCGGTCGGTGGGCTGGAAAGTATCCCGGAAGAATATTCTCGCCATTATAATAAGAAGTCTCAAATGATAGAAAAGATCCGGAGAATAGCGACATCGTTAACATCCTACAACAGAGGATTCAGGCAACGTTGCAAACAAGCTAACCTAATTCTTTGTAAGACAGAAATAACCCGCAATCGAATACCGCAGAAGTATGCAGATAAGGCAATCCTTTTTACAGATGTAGCAGCAGATATCTCCAATACAGCAAGACTATCCGGGACTAGGAACGACACAATTGAATTTATCACTGTAGGACATTTGGATGCATGGCGAGGCTTTGACCTAATTATTGAAGCTATGGCAGAAGCCATAAAAGAAAATACTCATCTTCATTTGACAATCGTTGGAGACGGATCGGACAAGAAAAGACTTGAAGAACTTATTAAAAGATTTAAGTTGGAAAAGGCCGTGACACTAACAGGAAAAGTTCCTATGGAAACTTATAAAACAATGATGGATAGAGCAGATGTTGTGATTAACGCTGCCCTAAAAGAGGGTGCTGTTACCGTATCATTCGACTGCATGGCTATGGGAAAACCGTTGATTTGTCTGGATACCACCGGTTACACCCGCTACTTTACCAATGAATATGCCATCTTAATTCCGCGAACCGGAAGAAAAGAAGTCATTCAGAATATAAGAGACGGAATATTACGTCTCACAGACTCAAGAGAACGGGAAATGCTCGGACGAAAGGCACAGGAAGCCTCCTGTAAATTCTCATGGGAGAATCACGGGAAAGAAATCCGGGATGCGATTGTCAAGACTTATATATCTTATTCTTCCAAATAAAATAAATGCAAGTCGATTCCATTTTAGAACGTTTCCTCATAAAGGGAACGGGTAAACATCTATATCGTTTTTCTAACGCTGACGGTAAAACTTGGCTGATGCCTGCACATAATATGCAGGTGGCAATGAATCTTTACCAGCCCAGCGGACGAAATGGAAAAATGGTGAAAGCGTTATTTCCGTGGTTATACCGCTTACCATTCGTTCTCAAAGTCATCCATGCGAAAAGTGTGTATTTTGACATAAATGATGAGTTGAAGCGGTTGTTTTATCAGTTATTCCACGAAGCAGAGATCGATTTTTCGATTTTCTGCGGTACTCCTTGTGTACATCAGAAGATTACAATGCAAATCAGCAAAGACAAACGTATTTTAGGCTATTGTAAGGTGACGGACAGTGAAAATATTGCTACTTTGTTCAAAAGCGAAGCCCATATTCTAAAAGAGTTGGATCGAAAAGGATTAAAGGAAATACCAGTATGCATGTTCTGCGGAGAAACAACAGATGGAATAAAGTTGTTCGTGCAAAGTACAGTAAAAACCCGGAATTCACAAGTTGTGCATAAATGGACAGCGTTGCATGAGGATTTTCTTGACAGACTCTATAAAAGCACCCATCAACTCATTACTTTTGAACAAAGTGATTACTACCGGACATTAACTGATTTACAGTTGCATATCGAATGGCTTCCCCAAGAAGTGGATGTCACGTTGGTAACGACTGTCATTAATCGGGTATTATCGCAATACCAAAAACAGGAAATGGATTTTTCTGCCTATCATGCAGATTTCACTCCATGGAATATGTTTATGGAGAACAGACAATTATTTGTATTCGATTGGGAATATGCACAGCTTACCTACCCTCCCAAGTTAGATAAATATCACTTCTTTACTCAAACGGCATATTTTGAGAAGCATTGGAGCGTTTCGCAGATTATCGAATATATAAATTCAGAAAATGGGAAATGGATAGACCGGGAGATGTATTTACTCTATTTATTAGAGATAATATCTCGTTTCGCTATTCGTGAGAAAGGGAACATAAACAGAGAAATGGTTAAATCATTCCGAATCTGGATATCCTTACTAAAATATTTACAGGAATGAACCGTATCATTTGTTTCCACCTCTTTAACGACTACAGTGGTAGTCCTAAAGTACTAAAAATGGCGCTGGAAGGCTTACTCAAAAAGGGTTATCAAGTAGATTTAATATCTTCCAAAGGTGGGGTACTGGATGAGTTACTGCATTACAAGAACTTGCGTAAGTACTCTTACTCTTACCGCTTTTCCAATAATCCGGTAATAACAATACTGCGCTATAGTACTATACAGATTTACACTTTTTTATTGGCGTTCCGCTGGCTATTCCATAAAGATGTGGTATTCTACATCAACACTTTACTCCCTGTAGGACCGGCATTAGCCGGGCGCATCATGGGTAAACACATAGTTTATCATTATCATGAGAACGCATTTGCAAAGGGAGCATTCTACAAGGCACTGGCTACTGCCATGCAGAAGTTAGCGCACGAAATCATCTGCGTATCAGAATATCAAGCATCATTCCTGAAACGGGAAAAAGGTGTAATAGTTGCACCCAATTCTCTATCAAATAATTTCACAAACAGACTAATTCCTACCCCCCAGACAGCTTTTGAGCGAAAACAGATTTTAATGCTCGGCTCATTGAAATTGTATAAGAGTCCGTTGGAGTTTATCGAACTTGCACAAAAATTGCCACAGTTTACTTTTGAATTGGTGGTGAACGACACGCAGGAGAACATTAACGGCTTTATGAAGGAACACAAGATAAATATCTGCAAAAACCTGACCATATATCCTCAACAGAACGATGTTGTACCTTTCTACAATCAAGCTTCACTCGTTTTAAATCTTTCCGATAAAAAACAGGTAGTGGAGACATTCGGACTGACCGCATTGGAAGCAATGAGTGCCGGGTTACCAGTAATAGTGCCTACAGAAGGAGGAATTGCAGAGATGGTTGTGGATGGAGAGAACGGTTACAAAATAGACGTACAAAATCTTAATCAGATAGCCGAATGTATAAAAACAATTCTATCTGACGAAACTCTTTATATGAAATTAGCCCAAAATGCACTCGCTTATTCCAAAAGATTCAGTGAAGCAAAGATGGTAAATTGCATTGAAATGATACTAAACAGGAAATAAAACAATCCTTTTATATTTATGAAACAAGTAGCTATCGTAGGCATCCAAGGTGTGCCTGCAAAATATGGCGGCTTTGAGACTTTAGTGGAGAACATTATTGGTGATAACTGTTGCTCCGAAGTCCGTTATACCGTTTTTTGTAGTGGTAAAGATTATACCACACGCATGAAAACCTACAAAGGAGCACAACTGAAGTACATCCCGCTATTCCATGCCAATGGGATGCAAAGCACTCCTTATGATATTCTATCGATGCTTAGATGTTTGCGAGGTTATGATACCGTAATCATATTAGGTGTGTCAGGCTGTATTTTTTTGCCCGTCTTCAGGCTGTTGTATCGGAAGCAATTAATAGTGAACATTGACGGGTTGGAACACCGGAGGGCCAAATGGGGTAAGTTTGCCAGATGGTTTCTGCGAACAAATGAAGCGATGGCCGTACGCTATGCTGACGTAATCATAGCCGACAATAAAGGAATACAGGACTACGTATGGAATACGTATCATAAGAAAGCCGAATTAGTAGCCTATGGAGGAGATCATGCACAAAGAAATGTCACCGAAGAAAGGCAGAACGAAATTCTGAGGCAATACGGAATCGCTCCCGGAAACTACGCTGTCAGTGTATGCCGTATTGAACCGGAAAACAACTGTCATCTGATCCTGAAAGCCTTTGCTACTTCTGGAAAGAATCTGGTGTTTGTGGGAAATTGGGAACGGAGCGAATACAGCCGACGACTCAAAGAAGAATATTGCAGTCGAAAAAATATACAGATGGTAGATTCTGTGTATGACCTCGATATACTCTATGCACTGCGCAACCAATGCAGGTGCTATATCCACGGACATAGCGCAGGCGGCACAAACCCTTCGTTAGTGGAAGCTATGTTTTTCGGCAAACCGATTTTAGCTTACGACGTGATTTATAATCGTGAGACAACAGAAAACGAAGCTCATTACTTCAAAACAAATGAAGAACTGGTAGAATTGCTACATGACAGCCCCGAGGACGGATACAAGATGCGGGAGATTGCAAAGCAACATTATACCTGGGCTTTTATAGCTCAACAATATAAAGCATTACTTTCATCCCACAAATAACTAACATTTCATTCATAAATCACAATTTATTGTGATTTATATTGCTTTTATCATATCAAAAGTTTATTTTTGCAGAAAATCACACTGCATTGTGAATACGAAAGAAATAGGAATTATCATCAAAGAGCGCAGACAAAGCTTGAAAGTAAAGCAACTGGAGCTCTCGGAGTTAGCTGGTGTAGGAATTAATACACTGGTAGCCATCGAACGCGGGCAAGGAAATCCAAAGTTGAAGACTTTACTTTCCATACTCGATACTCTTGGCTTACAAGTGAATATCAAACTAAAGGATTAATGCTATGAGGCAATGTGAAGTATATGTGCATGGTAGCAAGGCTGGAATTCTCATGGAAGACAATAACAGGGAATATGTATTTGTCTATGACAAGTCTTATTTATCGGAGGAAAAGAATCCACCTGTCAGCTTAACTTTGCCATTGCGTGAAGAACCCTATCACTCGTCCTATCTTTTTCCGTTCTTCTTTAATATGTTGTCGGAAGGAGAGAATCGACAGATACAATCGCAATTATTGCACATTGATGCAGAAGATGATTTTGGCATCCTGCTCGCAACTGCACAATATGATACAATAGGAGCTGTAACCGTCAAACCTATAGAGTCATGATAGAAATTAAAGTTTGTCCGTCTACGTTGGCAGAAGGATTTGATTCTTATTCTCCAAGTGCACGAAATGTATTATTCGATGGCAAAATAGTATCCCCTTATCTGACAGAACCCAGCCCTTCGACAGATAGTGTGGAAGCAAAGGAAATATTCCAAAGTGTTGGTCGAATTTCATTATCGGGGGTACAGCCCAAATTTGCAGTAGTAATAGGAGAAAACTTACGTCTTCGTTATGCTCAAAAAGGTGAACAGGGAACATACATCCTTAAACCTCGTCCGAATGCCTATCATATTCTGAATAAAGATTATTGTGCTGCCAATGAGCATCTGACTATGCAGATAGCTTCACAAGTATATGGTATTGAAACAGCAGCCAATGGACTTTGTTTTTTTGGAAATGACGAACCAGCTTATATTACCCGACGTTTCGATATACATGCAACAGGAAAATACCAGCAAGAAGATTTTGCAGCATTAATGGGATATACTAAGGCTAATGGTGGTAGTGAATATAAATATTGTAATGCCAGCTATGAAGAATGTGCAGAAATTATTCGTCTCCATGTGAAAGCCGCTGCTATTGATATTCTTCATTTCTTCAAGTTAGTAATATTCAACTTTATTTCGTTAAATGACGATGCTCATCTGAAAAATTTTTCTTTGATAAACAAAAACGGTGAATACCGTTTGTCTCCAGCTTATGATTTAATAAATACTTCCCTGCATCTGGTACAGCCAAGAATTTTTGCACTTGACAAAGGTTTATTGAAAGAAGGGATGTCACTATCGGATACGCATCAAACAGGCAGAACTGATTTTGAGGAATTTGGCAAACGAATCGGACTTCCTGAAAAAGTTATAAAACGTGAGATTGACCGTTTCACAAAAGAAAACCCTTTAATAGATAAATTGATTAATCATTCGTTCCTTTCGGATAATTTGAAAAAGCAATATCGGATGTCCACTGACTATCGCCGAAAGATGTTAATATTTTAAGTATAATAGCTATTGAAAATAGCGGCAAAGTGCCGGAAACAATCACCCTACCTAGCGATTGTTTTCGGCACTTTCTTTATAGAAGAGTCATAAGAAGGAAAACATTCATCATTTTCCTAACGTCCAGTTAATAGCATTCCTGAACATCTTCGTGAAATCTTCCGTCTCATACAGCCTCTTGCTGTGCCCTATCTGGAAATAAACATTGCGCGCTTTTTTACTTTCGTTCACCCATACCACAGGATGATCGCCCATCTTGATATCCGAAGCAGGCGTATAGGTAGCCTCATCAACACTGGCTAACACACGCACATTCGGACGTGGACTCTTGTCATAAGTGTACCACTCATCATCAGGCACCACGAAAGAAGCCTGCACTCCCTTCATCACCGGGTGTTTCTTATCCTCCACAAGCACCGTACCATCAGCAAGCGGCGCTATATAATTCTGGAAACGTACACCACCCATAAAATCAGAAAACCATTGCCACAGTGGAAAACCGTCAAACTCACCCAACAAAGTGGCATGATGGAAACCGATCCAACCACCTTTACCTTCCTCTATATATTTAACGAAAGCATCTTCCGCTTCTTTCGGCCATGTATAAGGAGGATAATCCAACTGGATAATCAGATTGAACTGGGACAGATAAGTCTCCGTAATAGGTTTGGCATTGTTTATCTCGGTAATGCTGAAATTCATCTTTCTACTTTCATCAGTCAGCCACTTCAGACCCGCATCCGTAAATCCACCATGCTGACCACCTCTTTCCGTCAAGACCAGCACCTTAGTTCTATGCTTCTTACCAAGCAGATTCTCAGCCACCGTACGACGCAAATCTCCTTGCTCATTATCACCACTATAGTCCCAATACATACCACCCAATAAATCTCTATCCAAGATATATTGACACTTGATTGCCAGTGAACGGGCATTTTCAAAACCGAATACCAGCGTATCATTCTTATTAACCAGATAAGGAACCTGGGCAACCGTATCCCACTTTTCAGTATAATCACCACTGGTACTTCCTACTTTATTAAAATCCTGGAAACTGGGGTACCCATCTCCGCCACGACCATAAAAAGGCATCCCCATCACCAGCATGGTAGGTGGCACACCGGCTTTCAGATGCGCAGTAACAGCCTCATCCGACGTAATGCCTCCACTGTTTGCAGACCGATAAAGTGCCGAATGGTGTTTCGGTGCAGAGGCCATGTCATAAGCCATGATATTCACAAAGTTAATAAAAGGAAGAATAGCTTTGAAGTCGATATATTTCGCTGAAGCCACAGTGGCAAGTGTCAATTCCTTCTGATCACCTATCGCTGCCCTGATATCTTTCATCAGAAGTGTAAAGTTCTCCGTGTCATCGGATGAAGCTGAAATGTTCGCCATTGAACTCGTGGGATATTCCCAATCGATATCGATGCCATCCAGATCAAATTCCTTCACTACCCGGTCGCAATCCTTAGCAAATGCCTGGCGATATTCATCATTGGCAGCCATTTCACTGAAACGTCCACTCCCCCATCCGCCGACAGACAGAAGTACTTTCAATTCGGTATTTTGCTTCTTCAGGTCCACAATTTGTTTCAAGCGTTCTTCATTGTCAATCCTGACGCCATCAAAACTTTCGTTTACATGACCGAAAGCATAATTAATATGCGTCATGTACTGAGGTTCCGGCACAATGTTACTCCAAGAAGTTACATACGCCACAATCACTTTGGAACTCAAGGGGTTCGCTGTGCTTTCCCCCGACTTGGTGGTGCTGCATGAAGCCAATATGGCTAAAGCCTGTCTCTTATACACATCTCCGAGCCCACGAGACCGGAGCC
>ENA-OXZL01000273-OXZL01000273.1-human-gut-metagenome-genome-assembly--contig:-NODE-273-length-18307-cov-4.818047_pt1 | contig 18307 bp, 8 predicted proteins | sample MGYA00244510_ERZ652805 | MGnify/ENA primary metagenome ERZ652805 (study PRJEB26926, sample SAMN06164841) | human gut metagenome | biome: ENVO:00009003; feature: ENVO:2100002; material: ENVO:00002003...
AAGACATACTCCAGATGTATCTTTCATGTGCAAATTTCAGCATTATTATCTTAAAGCGGGAAGCATTTTGTGACATGAAAGCACGAATACATGCCTATAAGCGTAATATGGAGATATTACGTACTTTTATGTCAGAAATTCATAATAAACGATTTCCAGAACACGCTATTTTTGTAAGCAAAATATCTTATAATCATTACACTAAAATGAAAAAGAAACTATTACTCCTATCATTCTTACTGGGAATAAATGGAGCATTATTCTCCCAAACCAAAAAGAGCGTTGTAGACTATGTAAACCCACTAGTAGGGACAGACTCCAGTTTCGAATTATCCAATGGTAATACCTATCCTGCCATCGCAATGCCCTGGGGGATGAACTTCTGGACCCCACAAACCGGAAAGATGGGAGAAGGATGGACTTATACCTATGCATCTAACCGTATCAGAGGTTTCAAACAAACACATCAACCCAGCCCTTGGATAAACGACTACGGACAGTTCGCCATCATGCCCATTACAGGTGAGCCCGTATTCGACCAGGACAAGCGTGCAAGCTGGTTCAATCATAAATCTGAGGTATCTACACCCTATTACTACCGCGCATTCCTCTCCGATCACAATATTACAACAGAAATTGTACCTACGGAGCGGGCAGCCATATTCCGCTTTACCTTTCCCGAGAGCAAGGATTCTTATGTAGTAATTGATGCATTCGACAATGGTTCGTATGTGAAAGTTGTTCCGGCCGAGAATAAGATCATCGGCTACACGACCAAAAACAGCGGTGGCGTACCGGCCAACTTTAAAAACTACTTCACCATTACTTTCGACAAGCCCTTCACTTACTCGGCAACCGTAAGCAATGGTGAAATCAAAGTAGGCCAACCAGACGTTAAAGAAAATCATGCCGGCGCCATTATCGGATTCGCCACCCGCAAGGGAGAAAAAGTATGTGCCCGGATCGCATCTTCCTTCATCAGTCCCGAACAGGCTGAACAGAATCTGAAAGAACTCGGTTCAATGAATCTGGAAGAACTAAAGCTGAAAGGTAAAGAACGCTGGAACGAAGTACTCGGCCGAATAGAGGTTGAATCGGACAGCGAAGATCGACTTCGCACCTTCTACTCCTGTTTATACCGCAGCGTTTTATTTCCCCGGACGTTCCATGAGATTGATGCGGCGGGAAACATCCTGCATTATAGCCCGCACACCGGCAAGGTGATGCCCGGACGCTTCTTTACAGATACCGGTTTTTGGGATTCCTTCCGCGGAGAACTCCCAATGATTAACCTGATATACCCTTCCATGAGCCGACAAATGGAAGAAGGTTTCCTGAATGCCTATCTGGAGAGTGGTTTCTTCCCGGAATGGGCCAGTCCGGGACATCGCGACTGCATGGTAGGCAATAATTCCGCATCAGTAGTGGCAGATGCCTATGTGAAAGGCAACATCAAACAGAATGCCGAGAAAATGTATGAAGGTTTGTTGCATGGAGCAAACAACCAGCATCCCACGGTTCCTTCTTCCGGCCGCATGGGCTACAAGGAATACAATGAATTGGGATATGTACCTTCCGATATCGGTCAAAGTGCCGCCCGTACCCTTGAATACGCCTACAATGACTGGTGTATCTATCAGATGGGGAAAAAACTGGGCAGACCCGCATCGGAACTGGACATCTACAAGAAACGCAGCCAGAACTATAAGAACCTGTTCTATGCTCCTTACCGCCTGATGAGCGGCAAAGACCGCAACGGCAACTTCCCGCAGCACTTCGATCCGGTGGAATGGTGGGGACCTTTCACTGAAGGAAACAGCTGGCATTATTCCTGGTCCGTATTCCATGATATGCGGGGCTTAATTAACCTGATGGGAGGTGACAAGAACTTTGTTGCTATGCTCGACTCTGTATTTACTACGCCGCCCGTATTCGGCGCAAACACTAATACCCGGCAAAGCCTGATACACGAAATGCGCGAAATGCAGGTCATTGACATGGGGCAATACGCACATGGCAACCAGCCCATACAACACATGATTTATCTCTATAACTACGCCGGGCAACCCTGGAAAACACAGTATTGGGTACGCGAAGTGATGAACCGTCTTTACCAGCCAACCCCTGACGGATATTGCGGAGACGAAGATAACGGACAGACTTCAGCCTGGTATGTCATGTCGGCATTAGGTTTTTATTCCGTCTGCCCGGGTACGGACGAATACGTGTTGGGCGCACCCCTCTTCAGAAATGCCAAGATACATCTGGAAAATGGCAAAACTATCGAGATTTCTGCGCCCCTAAATAGCGATGAAAACCGCTATATCAGCGATGTACGATACAATGGCAAGAAGTATGACAAGAATTATCTGAACCACTCCTTATTGATAAAAGGTGCCAAAATCAGGTTCGACATGGACAGCCAACCCAACTATAAACGCGGAACAGAACCGGATAGCTTCCCCTATTCTTTCTCAGATAAAGAGGAATAATCATGATATATCAAACAATATGAAAAGAAAAAGAACACTTTGGTTAATGTATCTGCTACTATGTGCAGGTACACTTCTGGCACAAGAATACAGAACGGATAAGGCTATCAGTTATCGTTCCGATAGCAAGAATGAGTATGTACAGAAGAAATGTTTGCTAGATGTTTACTATCCGGCAAATAAGACAAACTTTACGACTGTAGTATGGTATCACGGTGGTGGACTGACGGTAGGTGACCGTGAGCTCCCGAGAGAGCTGCAAGGGCAAGGTCTCTGTATTGTCGGGGTAAGCTACCGTCTCTGCGCAGGCAACAAGGACCCGAAAGCCATAAACGCCAGTATCACTACTGATGATTGCGTGGATGATGCTGCCGCAGCAGCTGCCTGGGTAATGAAGAATATCGAACGTTATGGAGGAGACCCCAACAAAATTTACTTAGCCGGACATTCCGCTGGCGGTTACTTAGTCTCCATGATAGGGTTAGACAAACGACGTCTGGCTAAATATGATGTAGATGTTGATAAGTTTGCAGCGCTCATACCATTCAGTGGACAGATGATCACACACTTCCAAAACCGTAGAGACAGAGGCATATCCGATCTTCAGCCATTGATTGATGAGGCTGCTCCTTTATACTACGTCCGCAAAAATTGTCCGCCTATTCTGTTGATTTGTGGTGATCGTGAACGTGAAATGTTGGGCCGATACGAAGAAAATGCTTATATGTGGCGTATGCTTAAGCTAACAGGCCATCCGGCAGCTTATCTCTACGAACTGGACGGATTCGACCATGGTACAATGTCGCGCCCCGCGCACTACATTTTACTGGAATATATTCGTAATCGGGAGTCTGAAAAGTAGACTTATTATAGGTGAATGGGGCTAGCATACAAGTACACTCAACCTTACAATAATGCTAGAGAAATATACAACTATGTCATAAATACATAATTATAAATCTATGAAATCCATTACTTTTGTACACAAAGAAAATTAAAAAACAAATACCATGAAGAAACATTTATTCCTATTAGCAGGTCTTTGTGCAGCCCTGCACATCTATGGGCAAAAGATACAGAAACTCCAATCTCCGGATGGAAATATACAGGTGTCGATCAGCCTTTCAGACAAAATCAGTTATGATATCATTTACGGGAACGACACTTTACTGAAACAATGCAATCTTCAAATAGAGGTAGGTAAGCAACAACTGGGTAGCCACCCAAAACTCACAAAAACAAGCTCCAAAAATGTAAACGAATCTCTTACACCGGTAATTCCACTAAAATATTCCATCGTATCCAATACATACAATCAACTACTACTGAAATTCAAAGGAGATTATTCTATTGAATTCCGTGCATTCAATGACGGAGTCGCCTATCGTTTCATTACAGACAAGAAAGGAATAATCGATGTGAACAGCGAAACTCTTCAGGTAAACTTCCCGGAGAATTATCTGCTTCATGTGCAGCAACCGGGCGGTTTTAAAACAGCTTATGAAGAAGAGTACCGCCACATACAAAGTAATGAATGGAAAACGTCAGATCCAATGATACTCCTACCTGTACTTATAGATACACGGAAAGAATATAAAATCCTGATCAGTGAATCAGATTTGACAGACTATCCGGCTTTGTTTTTTAAAAGTAATGGCAATAACAGCATGTCTTCCATATTTCCTAAAGTTCCTCTGGAATTCGGTGAAGACGGAGACCGTAGCCTCAAAATAGAGAAAGAAGCAAGCTACATTGCCCGAACCAATGGAAAACGCAGTTTCCCCTGGCGCTACTTTGTCATCAGCACAAACGACGAACAATTAATAGAGAATACCATGACCTATCAACTCGCACAAAAAAATGTATTGAAGGATACTTCTTGGATTAAACCGGGATTGGCAAGCTGGGAATGGTGGAATGGTGCCACCCCTTACGGAGCGGATGTAGACTTTGTAGCAGGCTGTAATCTGGATACTTATAAATATTTCATTGACTTTGCCGCCCACTATGGAATACCTTATATCATCATGGATGAAGGCTGGGCCATGTCCACAAGAGATCCTTATACTCCCAATCCAACAGTGGATGTTCATGAACTTATCCGCTACGGTAAAGAAAAGAATGTAGGAATTGTACTTTGGCTGACATGGTTAACGGTAGAAAAGAACTTCGGTTTGTTCGAGACATTTGAAAAATGGGGTGTGAAAGGTGTCAAAATTGATTTTATGGACAGAAGCGACCAATGGATGGTAAACTATTATGAAAGAGTTGCCAAAGAAGCAGCCGAGCATCATCTGTTCGTCGATTTCCACGGATCATTTAAACCGGCAGGTCTGGAATACAAATACCCCAATGTCCTTTCTTATGAAGGAGTAAGAGGTATGGAGCAAATGGGTGGATGCCAACCGGACAATAGCATTTATCTGCCTTTCATGAGAAATGCAGTAGGGCCGATGGATTATACTCCGGGCGCTATGCTGAGTATGCAACCGGAGATCTATCGTTCCGAGCGTCCCAATTCAGCCAGTATCGGTACACGCGCTTATCAGATGGGGTTATTCATTATATTCGAAAGCGGAATTCAAATGATGGCAGACAATCCAACTCTCTACTACCGTAATGACGAATGTACACGCTTCATCACCCAAGTGCCACAAACTTGGGATGAAACCATTGCTCTGAAAGCCAAAGTTGGCGAATACGCTATCGTAGCCAAACGCAAAGGAGATAAGTGGTATATCGGTGGCATGACCAATAATAGAGAGCAACAACGAGACTTTGAACTAAACCTGAACTTCCTGAAAGAAGGACAAACCTACCGTATGACCTCTTTTGAAGACGGAATAAACGCTAACCGCCAAGCTATGGATTATCGTATGAAAGAGCGTACACTTAGAAAAGGAGATAAGTTAACTATAAGTCTGGCACGCAATGGTGGTTTTGCAGCTGTAATTGAATAATCTAACAATTAATCCGGAGAAGTTTTTTGAATCTCCTCCCCCTGAGAATTACTTTAACACAAAATTATTAACAGAAATACTCAAATAAAAAATGAAACGTATTGTTTTTTTAGATTATGTACGCGTATTCGCATGTTTCCTTGTTATTTTGGTCCACGCCAGTGAAAACTTTTATGGTGCTGCCGGCTCTACAGATATGGTAGGACCTCAGTCTTATTTGGCCAGTGAAACAGACCGGCTATGGGTAGCAGTTTACGACGGTTTCTCACGCATGGCAGTACCACTATTCATGATTGTTTCCGCCTTCCTCCTTGCACCGATGAAAAAAGAACAGACCACATGGCAATTTTACCGCCAGCGCTGCTTACGCATCCTGCCACCATTTTTTATTTTCATGATACTCTATAGTACCTTACCAATGTTGTGGGGAGCGATCAATGGAGAGACATCATTGAACGATATGTCGCGAATATTACTGAACTTCCCATCACAGGCCGGACACTTATGGTTTATGTATCCTTTGATCAGTCTTTATTTGTTCATACCCATCATATCACCGTGGCTGAGTAAAGCCACAAAGAAAGAAGAGCGTTTCTTCATTGGGCTATTCCTGTTATCAACATGTATGCCGTATCTCAACCGCTGGTGTGGTGAAGTATGGGGGCAATGTTTCTGGAATGAGTACCACATGCTATGGTATTTCTCAGGCTATCTGGGATACCTCGTATTGGCACATTACATACGTGTTCACCTTACATGGAACCGTTCCAAACGTCTCACCGTAGGAGGTATTCTAATGATCATCGGAGCTGTATGGACCATTTATTCATTCTATATCCAGGCTGTGCCCGGAGAAATTCTTTCCACACCTGTAATAGAAATAGGATGGGCTTTCTGTACAATCAATTGTGTGCTTCTTACAACGGGTACATTCCTTATTTTCACATGCATCAATCGTCCAAATCCCCCACGAATTCTAACAGAAGCATCAAAACTCAGCTATGGCATGTATCTCATGCATATATTCTGGCTCGGGTTGTGGGTAACAGTATTCAAGCACACTCTGGCACTGCCTACCGTTGCGGCTATACCTTGTATTGCAGTGAGTACATTCATTTGCTGTTTCGTAACAGCAAAGATCATCTCATTTATACCGGGCAGTAAATGGATAATAGGATAAATATCAAATTGTTTATGAAAAATTGGGGGGCTGATCCTGACGCTTCATTAGTGAACGGAGTAAGCCCATCAATGACTTTAAATATTAACTAATTAAACTTGCAGGTACGCATATAAGTACATATATTTGCATAATCATAAAAAGGAAGAATTATGAGAACAGCTAATTATACAGATTTAAGAGCGAACCTTAAAGGGTACATTGACGCAGTAGTTGACGATTGCGATACAGTAATTATTAATCGCGGAAATGGGAAGGGAGTAGTGATGATTTCTCTGGATGAATATAACTCTTTGAGAGAAACTGAATATATCATGTCCTCACCTGAAATGATGGAGGCCATACGCAAAGGCGAGGAAGACATAAAGAATGGTAATTTCATATCACAAAATGAAGGAGAAAGCATAGATGATTTCTTAAATAGGGTGTCATGTACAGAATAACATTGTCAGAACAAGCACGAAAGGAATATCTTTACTTCTCACAAAGTGGTAATAAAGCCATTCTGAATAAAATCGCAGCTTTGCTGAATGACATTGCAGAACATCCCTACACAGGATTAGGAAAGCCAGAGCCGCTAAAATATGAATTGGCAGGTAAATGGTCAAGACGAATCAGTGTTGAACATCGTCTTGTCTACTCTGTGAATGATGATATAATTGAGGTTCACATCTTCTCTATGAGATTTCATTATTCCAAGAAGTAACACATCATATACATTATTTGAAAAGGACATCTATTAAGTTAGATGTCCTTTTTTATGCATGGGTGATTTATTCAGAACAGATAGTTGGTAAAAACTCTGTGAGACTCTGTGGTGAATTAATTCATAACCTTACAGAAAGACATTAATTCCGTCAACGAGTTATTAAAAAACTGCAAACTCATAAATACGTGTGTCCTTGCCATTAGCGGCCTGTACCGGTTGAGTAACCAACAGACGCAGATAGCGTACCTTCTCAGTCTTACCCAAAGAACGGTTGATAACATTCTGCTTGTTTCCGGTTACAAAGTCCAATGTGCGCCATGCTTCATTCGGGTTATTCCGGCCTTGCAAGAAGCAGCTGCCAGTGATGTAAGAATAGCTTTCCTGAGCAGCATTCACCATCTTCCAACCGCTTATTTCCTTTTCCATTCCCAAATCAAAATCAATATAGTTAGGAAGCATAGAGGTATCGCACCATTTAGTATTCTCGTTTCCATCAATGAGAAATGCAGGTTTCTCATTGTCGTTGGTATATCCCGACCAAGCAACGATATGTTCCGGTTTCAACAGATTGATCTTCAGTTCTGCTGTCTTCTGCAAGCTGGTATCATCTTCATTGGCAGTCTGGAATAAAGTAGATAGTGCTTTAACAGGTGCATATGGTTCTTCAACCAATGTAGCAGCAAAAATAACAATATCTTTATTATCGGGCAGGATAACCTCAGTTGCTTTAGCAGGGATGTCAATGGCAAACTTGAACATATAAGTAAACTCATAAGCATGATCTCCCTCAGCGGAATGGCGGTGTGTACCGACATAGGCCACTTCTGCATCTTTCAAATAGCCTTGTGTATGGCCTGTATGCCCCCATTGTCCGATGAAACCGGTATAAGAAGGAACGACAATCTCCTGCAAATTCTTCCCTGTCTGGAATACGCCTCTAACATCTTCTTCAGCAGTTGCCGCAGCAGCCAGTATATACAAACGGTTATAGGAATGTCCGGCAGGCAGTTGCAAGGTATTTCCGCTACATAACATACCATTCATTTCTTCTTTTGTTTCCAGATGGAAAGGAACACGATTAACAGTTATATCGGCAGGTATTAATTCAGCGGCATAAGAATAACCGGCTTCGAAATTAGCCTCCCAACGAAATTCGTTCCAGCTGAAACATTTACGATCATAATTGAGAGGCAGTTGTTCGCATCGCAATTCTTCCTTCTTATTATCATTGAAACGGACTTTATAGGTCCTGATACTGTTGGGCTGTATGGAGACTTCCAGCTGATTACCACTGAAGTCCGCACTTCCTATACTCTTCTCCGTACCATCTGCTTCAACGGCACTTGTAATAGTTCCTGCAAATGTCAGCACTGCATTTTGTGGAGCTTTACCACCCGTTTCGTACACACGCACCACATATTCGTCCGAACTTTCCGCTTTCTTCAAAGCTTTGATGACAACGTTACTATTGTCCGAAGATGCGAAAGAGAAGGCTTTGCCCAATGTTCCGGAATGTTTCTCGGTAGCAAAAGCCTTCAGACGCTGATTCAATACTTCAGCCTCCTTAACGACCTGCGCCTTGTCCAAACCGCCGGCATGCCCTACCAAACTATAAGTGAAAGTATGATATCCCAGGTCCTGACGGTCCTGATACGGATAGTTGTTCTTAGTCTCGGGTGTATGAAGCAATGTCAGGCGGAGTGTATGATTATCAGGTTTATCCCAGCCATATTTACTGTCATTCATAATAGAAACACCATAACTGCCGTCACTATCGGTTAAATCCGCCCAATATTGGGCATATACTTCATAAGCAGTCAATATATTATTACCTCTCTGAACGCTGCCTATACCCAGATCGTAGGTCGCCTTTTCGTTATCAACATTCAAGGGGAATTCTGCTTTCAGCAGTGCATTCGTTGACTGCCAGTCTATCTCATTGTAAAAGTCTATACGGTCAGCCAATTCTCCCTCGTAAAGCCGAATATACTGACGGAACAACGATTTGCCATGGCGCTTTTCTATACACAAAGTCTTGCGCAGGGCACCATTCTCACACAGATTCATTTTCACGTCTTCAGTAATAGAAACAGGCGCACGGTCAATAGTCTTTTTCAGAATCTCCCAAGCTGGCCAATTATATGATTCATTCTCAGTAAAAAGAGCCAGACGAATAGATTTGCCGTCCTTAACAAGTTCTTTATTGTTTTTCTTATCGTAAAGCGAGATTATATCTCCCTTCTTATCCAATGAGATTTTATAGACAGAGTTCTCCACTGTTGTTTCTGAAACAAAAGAATCTGCCTGCTTCTGGCTTCCGGAAAGTCGGACATCATACACGGCATATCCTGTAGCAGGTACAGTTGCTTCTATCAATAAATACACAGTTCCATTCCGGTAAGAAAGTAATTGGGAAGCAACTTGCTTGCCTTCCGCATTATAAACACTGACACCTTTAGGGAATTTGGGAGCTTCAATCGCTACCTCCGCTACATCCGTAACCGGAAATCCAAGTGCATTGTAGAACACAACCGGAATCCCCTTGACGCGAGTATCCATTTTCTCAGAAACAGCCCCTACCGAAGCTGTCAGAACACCTGAAAATTGCTTTAATGAAAGCAATTCATCATTCCACGAAAACTCATAAGCACGTGGGATACTGGTACCGGTAAGGTCATCATGGAATTGGTGGAAAATGAAACGCTTCCATGCTTCTGTCAGACTTTCACCCGGATAACCGGCTATACCCAACCAATCCGCTGCTACGGCCGCTCTTTCGGCAGCATCTCCCAAAAGTTCATTCTGACGGTTATAAAGCTTCATGGCAGCTTGTGAAGTATAACATCCGGTTCCATGTACATCCATCAGCAATTCACCGTTGAAAACGGGCAATTCCGAATGTTTTTCATAAGGAAGATAATCCTTGAATAACTGATCGCTCGTTGCGCTGATTATTTCTAACGGTCCGTTCCCCTTGATACCTTTCTCTACAGAACTGACAGAGCCTATTGAGGGAGAACCACCCGTATCACCCGTACCATAATAGCGATAAACCGTATTCAATGGAGTGCGCTTAGTCAGTCCCAACAATTCTTTATCTTCCGACAGGTCAATGTTATTCCAGCGCTTACCATAATCATAGCCATGAGCAAGCATAATAGAAGAACCGTCAATCCCCTTCCACAATCCAAGCATAAAAGGATGTTTACTCTCTCCATAAAAAGGATGGTTACGCCAGTCGAGTTTCTGTGAGGAAAAGCCGATGAGACCGCAATGTTTGGCAATAGTAGGCAACGTCCAGCCAAAGCCAAAACAGTCGGGCAAGAAAATATCCGTACTTTCTGTCCCGAACTCTTTTCTGTAATATTCCTGTCCAAGCAGGATGTTACGAATGGAAGACTCAACAGAGGGTACCAGCACATCCGATGCTTCCCAACTACTGCCACTGATATGCCAGCGACCTGAACGCACAAATGCTTTGAGTTGCTCATATTCACTGGGAAAGTATTCTTTCATCCAAGCATATTTGACACCTCCTTCAAAATTGAAGATATAATCGGGATACTTCTTCAACAAAAACAGATTACGGGACAAGGTATTCCAAACATACTCTTTGATGGTGGTTTGGACATCCCAATTCCATTGGGTATCCAGGTGGGCATCTGCCACCATATAAGCTTTCGCTTTTTTCTCCGGTTTTGCACTCTGTGCATGCATACTACCTGAACAAAGCAGCGCAGATGCTAATAGGATAACTGGTAATTTCATAGTAAAATATTCTATTGTGAATAATACAGATATTTATCAATCGCAAAAATAGCGGCACTTGCCTAAAAGCATGCCTATATTTATGCCATAAAAGTGTAATTACATGGCTATGGCTGTAAAACGCACAAAAAAGTCAGAAAAGTATTACTCTTTTTTCTATGCTTCCCAACCATATCCTACCATAATTCTCTATCTTTGCAATACCTAATTAGTCCGATATACAGATATGGAAAACAAACACTACTTCCCTCAAGTTTCACTGCTTATCTGCATCTTATGCTGCTTTCCGCATTTGATTCATGCATACAGTCTACGGCAATTTTCAAACAAAAACGGCTTATCCAACAGTGCTATCTTATCCCTTTACCAGGATCATCAGGGAGTCATCTGGATCGGTTCATGTGATGGTCTGAATATTTTCGACGGCACCAATATCCATGTATATAATCCTGTCAACCCGACGAAAGCCCCATTATCCGGAAACCTGATTAACGACATCATAGAGACTGAAAAGGATGTATTATGGATACAGACCAACTATGGACTGGACCGTCTGGATACTAAACTCCAGACATCCAAAAGCTTTACGGAGTTCAAAGACAAGAACTATATGGCAAAAAGCAGGGATAATGACCTTTTCATTGTAAAAGACGACGGATATATCTATTACTATCAACCGGAAAAACAACTCTTCCAAAAGTTGGAAGTACCTCAAATAGCATTCGGACACGTATTATCCACTATCATCGACAAAAACAATATTCTATGGGTATTCACTTCGAATAATGACACCCGCAGCTATCAGATAATCAAGAATAAAGAAGAGATAGCCCTCACCCCAAACAATCTTTTCAAACATTCCGAACAGTTATTATGGGCATTCGCAGAAGAAGATCTGGTCTATTTCATCGATAAGACCTACTCACTCTATGAATATGACTTCGGAAATCAACAGCAATACTTTATTGCAGATCTCAAAGCAGAAGTCGAAACACGCGGAGAAGTTTCTTCCATCATCAAACAACAAAACGACTATTACATCGGCTTCAAAAGCAGCGGATTGATCGTATTGAAATATATGTCCGATCAGAAAATAAAATACCAGATGCAAGATACAGAAATCCATTCCGGCATCTTCTGTCTGATGAAGGACAAATATCAGGATATTGTTTGGATAGGAACAGACGGACAAGGGGTATACATGTATTTCAATGATGCTTTCTCCATTACCAATACACTGCTGGATACTCCTGTATACCAGATAAACAACCCCGTACGTACCGTTTACTACGACGAGGAACAAACCTTATGGATAGGAACCAAAGGAGGAGGTATATTGCGTATCAGGAATTATTCTCCGGAAACCAATGCAGCAGTTTCTTTCGACCGGATCTCCATCAGCAACAGTACCTTAACCGACAACACCGTCTATTGCTTTGCCCCCGGTTCTGCAAACAGGCTATGGATTGGAACGGAAAACGGGCTTAACTACTATTCATACCAGAATAAACAACTGAAAGCGTTTACAGTGATAGCCGATGGAAAGAAGGTGAAATATGTACACTCCATCAACGAATTAAATGATACCACTTTATGGGTATCCACTGTAGGTGAAGGTATCGTAAAAGTTATTTTGGATAAAGCCGGTAGCTCTCCTTCCGTTAAATCGGCTACCAGAATTGTTCTGGATGACGGGCGTATGGCTTCCAATTATTTCTTTACCTCCTTCCAGGAGAATGATTCTATCCTTTGGTTCGGTAATCGTGGCTATGGAGCCTACCGGCTCAATGTCGAAACCGAACAGCTAACTCCATACAGGTTTGATAATGTAGTGAACAGTCAGACAGCCAATGATATTTTCGCCATTTATAAAAATGAGAAAGGATATTGGCTGGGAACCAGTTCCGGACTACTTCACTTCAATGAAGATTACTCACATTATCATGACAGGGCTGACCTTTTCTCAAACAACACAGTACATGGCATTTTGGAAGACCAGCAAAATAACCTTTGGATCAGCACGAATCAAGGACTGGTAAGGTTCAATCCTAAAACCAATACCGGGCAGACTTACGACCGGGAAAACGGACTGGAAGTCACTGAATTCAGTGATGGAGCTTTCTATAAAGACTCGCGGACCGAAACTTTGTTCTTCGGAGGGACAAACGGATTTGTTACCGTCAAGCCTAATGCTTATATTATGGCAGACTATATGCCTCAAATAAACCTGAAAGGATTATCTATCTTCGGAAAAGAATACAATATTCATGATTTTCTCCACGACAAAAAAGGAAAGAAGATACTTCAGCTGGATTATAGCCGGAACTTCTTCTGCATCGACTTTATGGCAATAGATTATATAAATGGTAACAATTACTCTTATTCTTACAAATTGGACGAAGTAAGCAGCCAATGGATAGAAAGTGGAACATCGGCCAGCGCCATCTTCTCCAATCTTGCACCCGGACAATATACTTTGTTAGTGAAATACAAGAATAACATGAATGGAAAAGAGTGCGAACCGCAGAAACTTCTGATTCAGATTACTCCTCCCTGGTATTTAAGTAATTGGGCATATATTCTCTATTTCATATTAATCGCTTTGTTCTGCATTCTTGCTGTTTACAGGATAGTTCATCAATACCGCCGGAAGCAGCACCGCATGATTGAGAAATTGAACCGGGAAAAGAAAGAAGAAGTCTATGAATCCAAGCTGCGCTTCTTTACCAACATCACTCATGAATTCTGTACACCACTGACGTTGATTTATGGTCCGTGCGAAAAGATACTTGCCTACCCGCAATCTGATTCGTACATCCGCAAATACGGGAAGATGATACAGCAGAATACAGAAAAACTGAATGGCTTGATTCTGGAACTGCTGGAATTCCGCAGACTGGAAACCGGTCATAAGGTGCTTTCTATCCAAAGATTATCCGTATCGGACAAACTCCGGAACATAGCGGAATCCTTCTGTGAATTGGCTGAAAATAAGAATCTGAACTATCGGTTGGATATTGAACCGGACATTGAATGGAATACGGATATCAGTTGTTTCAGTAAGATCGTCAATAACCTGATCTCAAATGCCTTCAAATATACTCCGGAAGAAGGGAATATCACCATCGGTCTGAAAGTAGAAAACCAGCTTCTAACCCTTAATATATCCAACTCAGGAAAGGGGATAGCGAAAGAGAATCTTGCAAAGATATTCGATCGCTATAAGATATTGGATTCTTTTGAAATGAATGGCAAGAATTCACGGAATGGGCTGGGATTGGCTATTTGTAAGAATATGGTTACTCTGTTGAACGGTGAAATCAATGTTAGCAGTATTCAGAATGAGATAACTACATTTACAGTCACTTTACCGGAACTATCGCCCACTGCACAGGAAGCAGAAACACCCCAAAAAGTGTATGCAACAGGACCTCTGACTACAAATACGGAGCCCATGGAACTGGAACAGACCACTGTTAATTTCGACACTTCCAAGCACACGGTTATGATCATTGACGACGATCCTTCTATGTTATGGTTCGTCTCGGAAATATTTGTAGATAAATACAATGTATTATCTTTCAATAACGCTGCAGAAGCTTTGGCCAGCCTAGAACTGAAGCAGCCGGATCTGATTATTTCAGATGTGATGATGCCTGAAATAGACGGGCTTTCCTTTGCCCAGAAAATCAAGCAAAACAAGTTATGGAGCCATATTCCACTCATTCTACTGTCTGCCCTTCATCACGAAGACGATCAGGTGAAAGGCATTGAAGCTGGTGCAGAAGTGTATGTGACGAAACCTTTCAATGTAAAATACTTAGAGAAAGTAGTCTACCGATTGATTAAAAGAGAATCGGACCTGAAAGAATATTATAGTTCCATATTCAGTTCATTCAAAGTGGAAAACGGGAACTGTATCCACAAAGAAGATCAGGAATTCCTGGATAAGGTGATAGAAACCATAGAAAAGAATATCACAAACCCTGACTTATCCGTTGAACTATTGAGCAGTGACCTGGGCTATAGCACCCGTCAGTTCTACCGTAAATTAAAACCTATAACAGACAAATCTCCTGCTGATATCATCAAAGAATATCGCCTCACAATGGCCGAGCGACTGCTGCTGACAAAGAACTATACCATTGAGGAAATTATGGACAAGACAGGTTTCAATAACCGCGGAACGTTCTATAAGTTATTCTCCCAGCGTTTCGGTATGCCACCACGCCAATATAGGGAACAGCAGAAGGATAGTGTGAAGAAAGAATTGACAGATATGGATTCTATCAACGAATAGCGTCACTGGATAAGAATAAAAAAGGGAAGCTTTACTTCCCTTTTACAATCCTCTTAATATCATTCAATTTATTCAATGCCTCCAGCGGGGTCAGATTATTCACATCTAAATTCAAAATCTCGTCACGTATCTGGCAGAGCACAGGATCTTCTAGCTGGAAAAAGCTAAGCTGCATGCCGCCACGCGTCTCTCCTACTTCCGCCATCGGCTTACTTGCAATACCTTGCTGACGATTGTCCGCCTCAAGCTGTTTCAGAATGTCATTCGCACGTTTTACGATACTTTTCGGCATACCTGCCATCTTTGCCACATGGATACCAAAGGAGTGTTCACTACCGCCACGTTCCAGTTTACGCAGGAAAATGACCTTATTATCCACCTCCTTAACGGAAACATTGTAGTTCTTGATACGCTTGAAGCTTTTCTCCATCTCGTTCAACTCGTGATAGTGCGTAGCAAACAACGTACGTGCCTTTGCTTTAGGGTGTTCATGGATATGCTCTACAATTGCCCAGGCAATAGAAATACCGTCGTACGTAGATGTACCTCGTCCCAACTCGTCAAAAAGCACCAGACTGCGCGAAGAAAGGTTATTCAAAATATCAGCCGCCTCGTTCATTTCCACCATGAAAGTAGACTCTCCGACAGAGATATTATCACTGGCACCTACACGGGTAAATATCTTATCTACCAAACCGATATGTGCACTCTCGGCAGGTACGAAGCTGCCAATCTGCGCCAGTAGCGTTATCAACGCCGTCTGTCTCAGCAATGCAGACTTACCCGCCATGTTCGGACCGGTAATGATGATGATCTGTTGCGAGCTACTATCCAGCACCACATCATTGGCAATGTACTTCTCTCCTATGGGAAGTTGCTTCTCGATAACCGGATGTCGTCCCTGGCGGATATCCAGAACATCGTTATCTTCGATGACAGGACGTATATAGTTATTCTCACGTGCCACATTGGCAAAAGACAGCAAACAGTCCAGACGCGCGATCTGGTTTGCATTCACCTGAATGGCAGGAATAAACTCACTTAGAGCCTGCACCAATTCCATGTAGAGCTGGGTTTCCAGTATCAATATCTTATCTTCGGCGCCGAGAATTTTCTCTTCGTACTCTTTCAGCTCTTGTGTAATGTAACGTTCGGCATTGGCCAAGGTCTGTTTACGTATCCACTCCTGTGGTACCTTATCCTTATGTGTATTGCGCACTTCAATATAGTAACCGAATACATTGTTGTAACCGATTTTCAGACTGGGAATTTCAGTCAGTTCACTTTCCCGTTGCTGTATCTGTAGCAGATAATCTTTACCGGAATAAGCTATCTGGCGTAATTCATCCAATTCGGCATTGACGCCTGACTTCATAACACCACCTTTGTTTATCAGCAACGGAGGATCATTATTAATTTCTTTCTCAATGCGGTCACGAATGGACTTACAGATATTCAGTTGTTCGCCGATACGGTTCAGGCTGGCATTATCCGCCTCCATACAGGCTTCTTTAATAGGTTCGATAGCTTGCAAAGCCACCTTCAACGCAACTACTTCACGCGGAGAAACACGCCCTACAGCAACTTTGGAAATAATACGTTCCAAATCACCTATCAGATGCAATTGTTCTTCAATCAATTCTTTGAAATCCGGTTGGCGGAAGAAGTATTCCACTACATTCAGACGTTCATTAATAGGCAATACATCTTTCAGTGGAAACACCAACCAACGTTTCAGCAAGCGGGCTCCCATCGGGCTGATCGTTTTATCAATCACGTTCAGCAAGCTGCTGCCTCCATCATTCATGCTGCCTATCAGTTCAAGGCTACGGACCGTGAATTTATCCAGACGGACGTATTTATCTTCTTCAATACGTGCCAAAGAAGTGATATGCCCGATTTGGGTATGCTGCGTCATGATGAGATATTGCAGGATGGCTCCCGAAGCGATGATACCATTCTTGAGATGCTCTACACCAAAACCTTTCAGATTCTTCGTTTCAAAATGCTTCAGAAGTTTCTCCCGGGCGGTGGTCTCTGTAAATACCCAGTCGTCCAGTTCGAAAGTAAAGAACTTACTTCCGAAATTTCCCTCGAACATCCCCCGCTTACCACGTTCAAAAAGTACTTCTTTGGGCGCGAAGTTATTCAATAGCTTGTCTACATAGTCAAAAGGCCCTTCTGCTGTAAGAAACTCACCCGTAGATATATCGAGAAATGCCACACCGCACGTTCCCTTACCAAAATGTACGGCTGCCAGGAAGTTATTCTCCCGGTAATTCAGTATATTATCATTGATGGAAACACCGGGAGTTACCAGTTCCGTAATACCCCGCTTCACCAGTTTCTTAGTCATTTTCGGGTCTTCCAACTGGTCACAGATGGCTACACGCTTCCCGGCACGTACCAGTTTAGGCAGATACGTATCCAGTGCATGATGAGGGAATCCCGCCATTTCAACAGTCTTTCCTTTACCATTGGCACGCTTAGTCAGGGTAATTCCCAGGATTTCGGCTGCAACAACAGCATCAGTAGAATAAGTTTCATAGAAGTCGCCGCAACGAAACAGCATAACGGCATCAGGATGCTTGGCTTTCAGGTCCAAGAACTGTTTCATCATCGGGGTAAGGACAATATCTTCTTCGCTCACAGTAGTTGTTCTTTATAAATTTATTAATATGCAAAAGTGCAGCTATTTTCGCAGCCATGCAAAGATAATTCTTTTTTAGAAAACAAGTACTGGGGGGACTCAAATCCTTAGTAAGCCTTAACAAAAACAATACTTTTACTAAAACATGTTATAAAACACTCTTTTTTATTTGTTTTATTTGCAGATATCCCAGAAGTCCGTATCTTTGCACTGTGTTTTTCATAGTATTAGATTTAAGGTTAACAAAG
>ENA-OXZL01000284-OXZL01000284.1-human-gut-metagenome-genome-assembly--contig:-NODE-284-length-17758-cov-4.860871_pt1 | contig 17758 bp, 20 predicted proteins | sample MGYA00244510_ERZ652805 | MGnify/ENA primary metagenome ERZ652805 (study PRJEB26926, sample SAMN06164841) | human gut metagenome | biome: ENVO:00009003; feature: ENVO:2100002; material: ENVO:00002003...
ACGAGATAGGCTCCGGTCTCGTGGGCTCGGAGATGTGTATAAGAGACAGCCGCTACCCAGATGGTGTGGTTTCCCTTCACCACCTGCCGATTGATATACAATATAGGGTGTCTTAGGCACTCTATGGACAGAAAGGATGAGTGATAGACATGCCAGAGAACGCGAAGTACGCCAACGTCAAGATGCCTGCGGCGTTCCTCACGCCGCACGAGTTCACCGCCAAGGACGGTCGAACTTTCGAGAAGGCCTACGTTCATTTCCCGGAGGGCACCAAGGTCAACGGCATCGACCTCGGCCACTACTCCTGCGACGTGTTCCTCAACGAGCGCATGAAGCAGCAGATGCTCTCCGGCGAGCAGGTCACCATCGGCTTCAAGGCCGATGAACCTGTTCAGGTCTGGACGGGCAAGGCCGGTGATGAGCAGAACCCGTACAAGAAGTACGAGGTCAAGCCTTGGGATTTGGTCAAGGGCCTTAAGGCAGCCAACGAGGGCTTCAAGGCCGAGAAGGCAGCTGAGCGCGAGGCTGCCAAGGAGCAGGGCGCGACCCTCAAGGGCGAGTCCGAGCAGATGCGCGAGTCCTCCGCCAAGCTGGCCGGGGACAACACGCCCGAGGAGCACGCCAACACCCGCTAGGGTCCAAGGAAGGGGGAATACGGTAGATGAAGGTCGAGGTGCTTTTCAAGAGCCACCGCTACGAGGAGTTCGATTCGTCCACGCAGACGTGCTCGGAGCCGTATCGCGGCAAGGGGCTGAACGTCCTCACCGACTGGAACCTCTATCTCGGCTCCCTTGAGGAGAACGGCATCATCCTCGTGCAGCACTGGTATGACGGGAACCCGGCATCCTCCCAAGGCAAGGTGACCTTGGAGGGGGTCGAGGTTCCCGCCTCCGTGCGCAAGGTCGGGTGCGCCATGCTGCTCGTCTCCCCTGACGAGCTGGACGAAATCGTGTGGCTCAAGAAGGACGGCGAGAAGCTACTTTGGCGCGAGGGCGAAGACCTCATCAACGGAGAGCGCTTCTTCGCGCAGGAGCAGCTTTGCTACTCCGATGAGACCACCAAGTCCATCAACCGCCGCGCCGTGGCGGTCTACGATTACCTCGCGAACGCCCATCCGACATGGGACGAGGAGGAGGTGGCCGAGAGCATGGGCTACACCGCATCGGCCATCCGCCGCATCCGAGATGCGGAGCTATGCCAAGACCCCGAGTTCATCGAGGTCGAGGACGAAGATGACACCGAGGAGGCCGACGTGGATGCCGAGGGCGGTATCGGCGGCTACAACTTCGGTTAGAGATAGCAATCAGGCAAACCACCAAGCAATCAAGAAAGGAGTCTTTCATGGAACGAATCTTCTGCAAGATTAAACGCGTGAAGCGCAAGCTCGATGGCAAGCGCATCACCGCCAAAGTCATGTCAGCCGTGCTCATCGCCAGCTCCATGCTCAACGCGTTCGCGCCCGTCGCGGCATACGCAGCCGAGCCGGAGCTTGCGACCGTCTCGCTCTCCGAGACCCAGCATGGCAAGCTCTCCTTCGACGGCACCGAGGACATGACTCTGGCCGTCGAGGTCGGCACCGATGTCACGGTGAACGTCACCCCGGATGAGGGGTACTTCTCCGACGGCATCACCGTGTTCAAGGGTGAGGAAGACGGCACCGCCGTCGATGTCAAAGAGGGCAAGGCCACCTTCACCGTCGAGGGAGACACCATCGTCACCTCCACCTTCTACGCGAATGGAACTCCCGGCTCAGCGCCCTTTAAGGCCGTCGATGTCGATGAGGGCAAGGCATTCACCAGCATCGAGGGCTTCATCCGCGAACATGCAGATGCCCAGTACGTCGGCGAGGGCGATGAGCTGACCCGCGCGGACGTGCTCACCGTCACCACCTCCGTGGTCGATGGCGGCAAACTCCCCGACGCGACTCTCGACAAGCTCTGGGCTGATGAGGACGGTGACGGCTTCTCCGAGCATTGGGATGCGCTTCTCTCCCAACCGGTCTCCCACGCCGTGCTCTTCGAGGTTGACCCGGATGCCGACTACTACGTCGGTTGGGCCGGTGCCGACATCTCAGGCGCAAAACTCACCGACTGGGGCGCTTCCGAGAACAACGCCGACGCGAAGATGCGCGAGGGTTTCATCGTGGACGAGGCCACCGGCCTCGTATATGTGCCCAAGTCCTACACCGAACTGAACGACAAGGGCGAGCCGATGGTGGCCTCCTCTCGAATCCAGCTCGTCTATACCGTCGAGAATGAGTCCGCCGAGGCGGCTTTCGATTTCAACAGCACCGTCAACGACGTGCGCGGCGACGTGGCCGGTAAGGGCAAGGTATCCCTTCCCGTGACCGCCGCGTCTACCAAGGTCACCCTAGCGACCGACGATGTGGCGCTTGAATCCCTGACCGGGCGCACCATCGACAGCGTTACGGTCAACGGCATCGAGTACACGCCCGACATGGGAATGTGGCAGTACGATGCGGATACCGGTTCGCTTGAGTTCGCCATGGCCCCGGCGGGCATCCACGCCATGAACGTGAAGATGTCCGACAACTTCGGCAAGGGGGTCGCCAGCTTCTTCCGCATGCCCGAACCCCGCATGTCAGTGAACAACATCGGCACGTGGGAGTTCAAGAGCGCCCCTTGGGCCGGTCAGACATTCATCACCCGTGGAAAGAACGCCTACACCGGGCGCAACGTTCCTGGATACACGCTTCCGGCAGTCGAGAACCCCGGCGGCGGTAGGTACGAGAACAAGACAATCAATCAGGCCATGGGTTGGCAGGGCGTCGATGTCTCCCGCCTCCAAGCGGGCAACTACTCCATCGAGCGCACCGCTGAGATTTACGCCCAAGACAACGGAACGGTAAAAATCAACACGCCCGCTAAGCTGGCGCTCACCTGCGGCCATGTCGGCGTGAACCCGAGTTTCGGCTATGACCCGAACTACAACGAGCCAGCCGCCTCCCAAGACCAATACGGCCAGCACGTCCGCGTCTTCTCTGTATCCGGTAACGAGGCGATTGTTGGTGTGACAGTTCCCACATCCCATACTCAGGCGGGAGCGGGATTCTTCCGCATCGGATGGCGTGTTCTCGCCGGTCACATCAACCTGCACAAGACCAGCGCCAACCCCGACATCACCAATGGCAACGACTGCTACTCCCTTGAGGGGGCGGAGTTCACCGTCCTCAATGCGACTGGGCAGACCATGGGCGTGCTGCGCACGAACTCCAACGGCGACACCAACACCCTTGAGCTTCCCGAGGGCACCTACACGGTGCGCGAAACCAAGCCGCCGAAGGGCTATCTGCCCGCACCCGACCAGCAGGTCACGGTCCACGGCGGACAGACCACCACGGTGCAGGTGGCAGACAAGCCCTCTGGCGACCCGATGCGCATGGTCATCGGCAAGTATGACGGCGATAAGGAGTACAACGCCAACAACTTGCCGCAGGGTTCCGCATCCCTTGAGGGCGCGGAGTTCACCATCGAGTACTTCGACACCGTGGATTACGATAATTATGATGCCCTCAAAAAAGCCGGTGTGAAGCCGACTCGTAGTTGGGTGTTCAGAACCAACGCGAATGGCTTTGCATACTTTGATAAGACTTTCTTTGTTTCAGGTGATGACTTCTATCTTTCTGAAAGCGGAAGCATTACTATGCCTCGTGGTTCCGTGGCCGCATACGAATCCAAGGCTCCGACCGGTTACAAGTTGAATCCCGAGGTGAATTTCCAGAAGATTCAGGAGAAGCCTCTTGATGGTGTCACGACCTTCAACCTTCCTGAAATCCCGGAGACGGTGATTCGCGGTGGCGTGTCCGTCCAGAAGCTCGACTCCGAGACCGGACAGACCCCGCATGGCGGTGCTAATTTCAGCGGCATCACCTTCTCCATCATCAACGACAACCCCAACGCAGTCACGGTCGATGGCAAGAGCCACAACCCCGGTCAGACGGTGAAGACCATCGTCACTGACAAGAACGGCGTGGCGAAGACCTCTGCGGACTGCCTGCCTTACGGCAAGTACATCATCCGCGAGACGGCCACCAACGACGATTACCTCAACACCTCCAACGAGATGCGAGTGACGGTCTCTGAGGACGGTAAGATGTATTCCTTCACCGCCAAGGATGACATTGTTCGCGGTGGCGTGAAAATTACCAAGCATGACATCGAGACCGGCACCGGCGACCCGCTCGGCGGCGCGTCCCTCGACGGCACGAAGTTCGAGATTAAGACCCTCAACGAGAAGCCCGTCATCGTCTCCGGCGTGACCTATACCAAGGGTCAGGTCGTTCATGCCCTAACCATCAAGGATGGCGAAGCGAGCACCAGTGCTCATCTGCTGCCCTTCGGTCTCTACTCCATTCAGGAGGTCAAGGCCGGTGAGGGTTACCTGCTCACCGACGGCGAGCCGCATGAGTTCCGCATCGCCAAGGACGGCGTGCTGGTGAACCCCTTCGACGGCGCGTTCGAGAATCAGGTCATGCGCAGCGACCTTGAGTTCACCAAGAAGGGCGATGACGGCCAAGACCGCCTCGCCGGAGTGGCCTTCAAGCTCACCTCCAAGACCACCGGCGAGAGCCATGTGGTCGTGACGGATGAAAATGGCTACTTCTCCTCCGCCTCCTCTTGGAACAAGCACACCCATGAGACCAACGCCAACGACTGGGCGCTGGCTGCCGAGGGTGTCATCGACAGCTCCAAGCTGGATGCCACCGCAGGTGTCTGGTTCGGCGGCACCACGCCGGATGACTCCAAGGGCGCACTGCCCTACGACACCTACCTCATCGAGGAGCTTCGCTGCTCCGCCAACGAGGGCTATCAGCTCATCGAGACATCGGTCATCGTGAACCGCGACGGCAAGGTGTACGACTTCGGCACCCTCACCGACGTGAAGGCCTCCATCACCACCAAGGCCTACGACCCGATGGATGGTGACTCGAACATCGGCATGGGTAACTTCCTCACGATTGAGGACAAGGTGGCCTACGCCAACCTCTTCCCCGGTCGCAACTACAAGCTGGTCGCGGAGCTGCACGATGCCAAGACCGGCGACCTGCTGTCCGGGGACGTGACGGAGCACACCTTCACGGCTCAGGAGCCTAGCGGTTTCGAGGTCGTTTCCATCAATGTTCCCGAGACTTATCAACATGCCGGTGAGACCATCACGGTCTACGAGAAGCTGTACGACGAGGGCGGTTCCCTCATCGCCAAGCACACCGACAAGGACGACGTGAACCAGCAGGTCACGGTCATCGCCCCTGAAATCGGCACCACCGCAGTGGATGGCGCGGACGGCGATAAGCTCGTCTCCACCGACGATGCGGCAACGGTGGTCGATACCGTCCATTACAAGAATCTCATCCCCGGGCGCAGCTACGCCCTCGTCGGTGCCCTCCTCGTGAAGAAGACCGCCGAGGATGGCGAGGTCACCGGTGAACCCCTTATGGTCGATGGCGCTCCCGTGGTGTCCTACACCACCTTCACGCCCGAGACCGCAGACGGCGATGCCGATGTGACCTTCACCTTCGACTCGCTGGCGCTCAAGGACGGCACCCAGCTCGTGGCTGCCGAAGTGCTCTTCGGCATTCCCTTGGAGCCAAGTGACCTCACCGAGCCTGATGCCGACGCGCTGCTCAAATTGATGGAGAATGCCGAAGACGTCTCCACTTTCCTCGCCAAGCACTTCGACATCGAGGATTTGGGCCAGACGGTCACCATCAAGAACCCCAAGATTGCCACCACCGCGCTGGATGGCATCGACAACGACAAGAACGTGGTCACCGACAGCGAGACGGTCATCGTGGATACCGTCGAGTACCACAACCTCGTCCCCGGCAAGGAATACACCCTCAAGGGTTCCATGCAGGTGAAGGGCGAGAAGGACGGCAAGCCCGTAGCGACGCCCCTTGAGGTGGGCGGCGAAGCCGTCACCGCAGAGACCACCTTCACCCCCGAGGCCGCACACGGCACGGTCAACGTGACCTTCGCCTTCGACTCCCGCGACCTTGAGGACGGCACCCAGCTCGTGGTGTTCGAGAACCTTGAGCGAAACGGCAATGTGCTCGTGACCCATGAGGACATCGAGGACATCAACCAGATGGTGGTCGTGACCGTCCCCGGTATCTCCACCTCCGCACGCGATGGTATCGACGGCGACAAGGATGTTGTCGTGGATGACGCGACCACGGTCATCGACACCGTGGAGTACAAGAACCTCGTCCCCGGCAAGGAGTACACCCTGAACGGCAAGCTCTATTCCAAGAGCACCGGCAAGCCCCTGATGGTGGGCGACAAGCCCGTCACGGGTCAGACCACCTTCACGCCTGAGAAGGCCGACGGCAAGGTCGAGGTGACCTTTACCTTCGACTCCCGTACCATCGCCGACAAGACGGACATCGTGGTCTTCGAGAGCCTTGTGTGCTCCGGTACCGAGCTTGCGTCCCACGCCGACATCGACGATAAGAACCAGACCGTCACCGTGACCCATCCTGAAATCGGCACCACTGCCGTGGATGGCGCGGATGGCGACAAGAACGTCATCACCGATGACACCACCGAGGTCATCGACACCGTGGAGTACACGGGACTCATCCCCGGCAAGGAGTACACCTTGAAGGGTACCCTCCATGTGAAGGTGACCGACGAGGAGGGCAACGTCACGGAGAAGGCTCTTGAGGTGGACGGCAAGCCCGTCACCGCAGAGACCACCTTCACGCCCGAGAAGAGCGACGGCAAGGTCGAGGTGACCTTCACCTTCGACTCCACCGGCATCCCGCAGGACACCGAGATGGTCGCATTCGAGAGCCTTGAGAAGAACGGCGTCGAGCTTGTGGCCCACGCCGACATCGAGGACGGCAAGCAGACCACGACCGCCCATGTGACGGGCATCTCCACCACGGCCACCGACGGCCTCGATGGGGACAAGAACGTCATCGCGGATGCGGAGACCACCATCACCGATGAGGTGGCCTACGAGAACGCCCTGACCGGCATCGGTTACACCATGACCGGTATCCTCATGGATGCCGAGACCGGCCTTCCCATCCTCACGGGCGATGGCAGCGAGAAGTACACCGAGGCGGATGTCGCGGCGTTCATGCAGCAGCTCCTCGACGTGCTCGGACTCTCCGCGCAGGATGAGGATGAGGGTATCGCCGACATCGTGGTCTCCGATGAGACCGCCGAGGACGGTTCGGTGAAGAAGTCCCAGACCGTGCGCGTCCATGCGGACGGCACCTTCGAGGTCATCGACACCACCTATGAGACCGATGAGGACGGCCTGACCTCCGCCACCGTGGACGCATCCGGCAAGGTTGGCTACGATGCCCTGACCGATGAGCAGAAGAAAGCCATCTCCGACGTGGCCGTGCTCAAGGACTCCGGTATCGTGCTCAACTACTCCGCCACCGGCGAGCTGCCGGTGTCCATCGACATGGATGCCCTCGGCAAGTTCATCGCCGACAACGAAGACCTCATCTCCCATCTGGTCTACCAGACCGCCGAGTTCACCCCGGAGAAGTACGACGGCACCGTGACCATGGACTTCCACTTCAACGCCAACGATGTCATCGACCGCCTCGGCGGCGAGACCAAGGACATCGTGGTGTTCGAGGTCATGTCCAAGAACGCGGTCGCGGATGAGGAGGGTTCCTCCCCCGTCATCGTCGCCTCCGAATGCGACCTCGACTCCGAGGAGCAGACCGTGAACCTCGTGCCCACCGTCATCGGCACCACCGCCACGGACAAGTCCGACGGCGACCACACGCTGATGGCTGGTAAGGATGCGATAATCACCGACCGCGTGACCTACGAGGGCCTGATTCCGGGCAAGGAATACACCCTCAAGGCGACGCTTATGGACAAGAAGACCGGCGAGATGCTGTCCATCAACGACCAGCACGTCACCGCCGAACTCAAGTTCACGCCCAACAGCCAGAACGGCACCATCGACATCGACCTCGGCAAGTTCGACGCCTCCTCCCTCGACGGCCACGACCTCGTGGTGTTCGAGGAGCTGTACAAGCAGACCGAGCAGGGCAACGAGGCCACCGAGGTTCTGGTCGCCGAGCACAAGGACATCGACGATGAGGGGCAGACGGTCACCGTGACCACCACGCCTCCCGGCGGGTTCTTCGGCAAGACCGGCGGCAACGACTTCTTCATCGTGGTCTCCATCGCGGCACTCGCCGTGCTCGCGTGCGGCTGCGCCTACTACGGCATCAAGAACCGCCGCGCCGCGAAGGCCGAGGATGCCGCAGTCGATGAAGGCGGCGACACTGACAACGGGGATGTCTCGGGCGACTCCGAGGCCTAACCTACTGCACATGCTGCGGGTGCTCCGTCCATGTAAATGGGGAGCGCCCGCCCTATCCCAGAAAGGGGGACACCCATGGATGACAAGAACCGTCTGAACGACGGAGAGAAACCGCAGACCCCCGCCGACCGTGAGGCCAAGGCCAAGCGTCGCATCCTCGTCGGTATCGCGACGGGTGCCCTGCTCGTCGCCGGTCTCATCACCGGCGGCATCTACCTGTCCGGCAGGCAAGGCGGCACGCCCGCAGCTCCCGGCTCCGGCACCCCGACCGGCCAACAGGAGCAAGTCGATGGCGAGAAGCCCTGCGAGCACGACTGGACGGTCACCTACAAGACGGTGCATCACGACGCGGTGACCCACACCGAGAACGTCCCACCGGTCTACGAGACCAAGACCAGCTACCATACCGTGTGCAACGACTGCCAGCAGACCATCGACGGCATCGCCGACGCGCATATCAAGGACACCGGTCACTCCGGGTACTCCACCAACGTGCCCATCACCGGCGAGGTGCTGGTGAGCGAGGGCTTCACACGCGAGGTCACCGATTCCCCGGCCTACGATGAGTCCGTGCCGGACAAGCTCGTCTGCACGCTCTGCGGCGAGGAGAAACCGGCGACTGCCGAGTAGCGACCCTCTCCTTTTCAAGACCCGGCATCCTGCAAACGGGGTGCCGGGTCTTTCTCATGGAGACGATTCAAAAGCCAGAAACGACGAATGATATGATTAGAAGCTAGGAGGTGAACGGAATTGAAGAAGAGAACGAAATCGCGCATAGCTTTCGCGGCCTCAGCTGTCTTCCTGCTGAGCGCCGCAGCGATGTTCGCCTTCCTCCTCTATTGCAGGCAGGCGGCGCATACACCGCCCTCGCCAGACGCGGCCCACGAGTCCATGGTGGAGGACGGCGATGGGTTTCCTGCGGTCGATTGGGATTACTGGCAGGACATCAACCCGGATGTCATCGGCTGGGTCACCATCCCCGGCACCACCGTGGACTCCCCCATCCTTCAAGCTCATGGAGACGCCCCCGGCTATTACCTCAAGCACGACGTGTACGGCAACTACAACCCAGCCGGTGCCATCTACCTTGATGCCGATTGCGAGGAGCTGGGGCTGTCCAGCCGCAACGCCGTCATCTTGGGGCATCATTTCTGGAACGACAAGAAGGTGGCCCCCATGGGAACCGTCGCCGATTACAAGGACGAGGACTTCGCCCGCGAGCACGCCCGCGTGCTCATCCAGACCCCGACCTCGAAGATGACCTACGAGGCGCGGTTCGCGCAGATAGTCAACGGTCGCGAGCGCAACAAGCGCATCGACTTCGAGGGTGAGGCGGACTTCCGCGCATGGTACGGCGAATCGCGTGCGAACGCCGCCATGGTGCTCGATGTTGAGACGGAACCGGGTCAGGTCATCTCGCTCGTCACCTGCTCCTATAACATCTGGGTCGATAACGAGCGCACCGTCCTCGTCACGAGTATGCAAGAAACGGCCAAGAATCAAGCCGAAAATACGCAAATCGCACCAGACGCATCCTGAGACCGTTCCAGGCGGTTTGCCATGTTGCCGGGGGCTGAACTCGACACCATCCTCCCAAGACCCCGCAGAAACGATTCTGTGGGGTCGTTTTTTCTTCAACCACCGAAAATCGGCGTCAGGTGGCCCGCCACGCGCGTTGATATAATGATGCCATCGGCTGACGCGGAAAGGACTGAAATGAAAGAGCAGAAGAAATCGAAGTCGCTTGAAATCGTGGAGAAACAGCGTGCGCTTGTGGTCGAGAAGATTATCGAGGACATGAAACGCGACGGACTCCATTGGTCGGAACCCTACATCCCCTCCCTCAGTCCCCACAACCCGGTATCCGGCACGGTGTATCAGGGCGGCAACCGCTTCCATCTCGGTTTCGTGGGCTACATGCGCGGGTTCACGGACAACCGTTGGTGCACCTTCAACCAGATTCGCGATAGCGGCTGGCACCTCAAGAAGGGGGCCAAGGCCGCGCTCATCGAGAAATGGCGCGAGTTCTCCATCAAGGAGGAGAACAAGGACACGGGTGAGAAGGAGGTCACCGGCCACTACCTGCGCTGCGTGGGCTATTGGAACGTCTTCAACGCCAGCGAGATTGAGGGCATCCCCGCCCCACCGGCACCGGAGCATGTGAGCGACCGCACCGCCGCTATCGCGGACGACCTCATCCTCTCCTCCCGGTGCCCTATCGTGGAATCCATGCGCTATCAGGGGAGCGCCGGTTACGCCCCCGGCTCCGACCGCATCCTCATCGCCCCGCGCGAGACCTTCCTATCGGATGAGACGTTCACTCGCGTACTCCTGCACGAGATGACCCATTCGACCGGACACCCCTCCGCCCTCAATCGCGGCTGCAACACTGACTTCGGAAGCCCCGAGTACGCGCAGGAGGAGCTTGTGGCCGAACTCGGCTCCCTTTTCCTCTCCGCAGACCTCGGCATCCAGAACACCGACTACGAGGGCGAGCATTACGAGAACCACGTCTCCTACCTGCAATCGTGGATGCACGCGCTGGAAGACGACCCATCATACCTGTTCAAGGCGGCGGCGAAGGCCGATAAGGCGGGCACCCTCATCATCGGGCGCTACAACGATGTCTTGGAGAAGCGCCGCGACCGCGACGTGGAACGTGCACCCGAGAAGGTGTCCCTCAAGGGCGAAGTCACAGCCATGAAGGACGCGGCGAAGAGCCATGATGAACAGGCCAAAGCGCCTGAAATCGCGGTCTCCGCGCGGTAGAAAACAGTTGTGGAAATGGCTGAAATGTAGTATAATAGTAGTGTAGAAAACTATCAACATTAGAAGTAGAAAGGCACTATAAGCGAGGTGAAGGAGGATGAAATATATGCCGAAAGTGATTGAACCGACTCCATGGAGCTTCACCATCGAGTTCGATGAGAACAAGGCGAAACGCAATGGGTACGACATCGAAACACTCTACGATTACACGGACAGGAACCTCTCTCGGTACGGATGTATCCGCATCGCTCAAGGGACTTGGAAGGCGACTGACGGCGATGAGGTCGAGTCGCAGTGCCTCGCGTTGTCACTGTTGTCCAGAACCGGATGGGTCATGCGTAATATCAAGTCCATGACCGCTTTTGAGGACGACTGCGATGAGCAGGTTGACTACCTTGATGTCTTGCGCCGCAACAATCCAGAGCGCTTATACGCATGACGGCGATGATGTACCATGTCGCACAAACGCAAGGCATTCAATTTCGATTTGGATAACGAGAAGCTAGAGGAGTTATATCCATCTCCTTCTGGTAGCACCACGAGTTACAACAACGCATGGTCGAAAATCAAGGCTTTCATGGAGGCCAACGGATTCGAGCATTCCCAGTATTCGGGATACGAATCTATCCATGGAATGTCCTATGCCGACGCATTCTCGGTTTTGGAGAGACTGCAAGCGACGTTCCCATGGTTCAGGGAATGCGCCCAAGCTGCAACCCTCACCGAAATCGGCAAGCGCCATGATGTCCTTGAGCACCTTGACCATATCAATGATGAGGTGGAACTTCCAGATGAGCCTGAACCTCATGCAACCCTTCAATCTGAGATGAAGGCCATGAGGAAAGCAGCAAGAGCATTAGAGAATAACACCGGGCAAAATCGAGAAGCACCGGTAAAGAATAACGAACGATAAGTACTAAGCGAGGTGAGGAAAGGTGAAATACGAGATTCTTGACGGACGTTACAAAGTTCCCGTACTGACCAAAGAATGGAAAGCGATGTGGTTCGTACTTGGAATGTTCTTTCAATATATCGCGGTAATCTATGCCCTCATCTTCTATCGTCTGAAATATCGAAATCTTCCGACGGTCGCAAAAGTCGCAACCAAATGGTCTGCCATCGGTTCATGGCTCATGTTCGGAGTCGTAATTTGTGGATACTATATCTTCGCCTTGTGCCATTGAGGGCATTCAACTAGATACGTCTTTCGTTCGGGTTTCCATATGACCTGCATGAAGCCCCGGTATAAACCGGGGCTTTTCCTTTGCATGAAATCGGCGCGGAGCCGTTGTCAACGGGAGCGTGGAATACCGGAGCCTTGGCGAGGATATGCCGCGAAAGCCCGTTTACAGAAGGCTCACGGGGAATCCTCTCGGTGAAGGAAAGGAGGCCTCCTGCTTTCCCTGCTCTCCGGCGAGGATGGGTTCGGGTGAAACCCGAGATACGGGTCAAGGGACGCGTCCCTTGCGGGGTTCGGGATGGAATCCCGAAATGAAGGACATTGCTTCTGTGAAAACTGATATATGACAAAGCCCCTGACAATCAGAGTCAGGGGCTTTTCTATACGAACATATCTGTATGCTCTATTTGGTGGCGGGACATCCAGAACACTTGTAACCAGTAGTCACCGTCTCATCCCAAGCATTGCTTACGAGAATCTGTTCATCCCATGCTGGTGAAGTCTCGATATATTTATTGCTATGCGATACGCAACTGCCTCCATTGAGAAAAGATTGTTCCATATGCCCTGCTACGTTACCTGTAATGTCCGCACCGCACTGATTGCAAATATCTCGACATTCAACCACCGCATCATGATGAATTGTCTTGTACTGCGCATCGTGATGCACAACCGTTGTCTGGGGAAGCCAATTATGAGTGTGCTGCGGCTTGCTCCCGCCGCCACCATTGCTTGACCCACCGTTGGAGCCGGAGTTCCCTCCATTGACAGCGTTATCGCCATTACCGCCGGTCTCGGGCTTGGACGCACCTGCGTTCCCGCCTGACGCCTCGTCGGTCACGCCCTCCTCGGCCTTCTGGCCCTCCTCATCGACCTTGTCCTTGTCGGCGTTCGGGTTTGCCTTGGCGTTCTCCTTGACCAGCTCGATGACCTTGGTGCCGTTCGCGCCGGTCAGGGTCCCGTCGCCCTTCTTCACGGCATCGCCGACGGACTTCACGATGGCGTTGAGCGCATCCGCGTCGGCCTTGTCAGGCGCGATGGGCTTGAACTCGAAGGGCAGCTCATCCCCCGCGTCCTTCCCATCCTTTTCCTCGACCTCGGACTTCACCTTGGCGGTCTTGGGGACCTCGTAGGTGGAGCCGTCCTTGTCCACGGGGCTGATGAAGGAGACCTCGTACTCGCCCTCTGCTGGCACGTCGAGCGCGTGCGGCTCGTTCGCGTCGTAGGCGTGGTAGTAGTCCACCTTCTCTTCCTTGTTCACGATGTGGGCGATGACCGGCGAGGACTCGCCCTTCACCCAGCCGTCCGCCTTGGCACCGAGCTGGATGACCTGCTGCTCCTGCTTCTCAGTCTGCTCGATGGGCGTAGGCTCCTTCGGCTCCGGCTTTTGCGAAGCCGCGTACCAGACACCGCCTCCGATGAGGGCGATTGCCAGCAGCCCGCCGAGTCCGGCCATCACGGCCTTCTTCTTGTCGAACTCATGGCCGAAGAGCACGATGATGCCCTTCTTCCCATCCTCATCCCCCTCGGTGGGGACGTGCGGCATCTGCTGCGTGCCCATCTCCTGCTTATCCTTATCGAAATCCTTCTTGTCTTCCATGACCAATCTTCCTTTCAATCCCGCGCCGCGAGCGCGGCGCATTCTTCAATTTGAACCTATATGTATGCTCCCGCATCATCCGCACAAGGCGAAATCATGCGCATCTTCGAGCCTGCGTGTCACGAGAACATCTGCCAGACGATGTGAACCAAGATGAACAGCACGAGCATGAGCGCCGTCCACTTGAGGAAATGGAACATGCGGTCAGGCAGGGTGACCATTGCAAGGCGCTCGATGCGCCGCTTTGACTCCAAGACCATCGTGTCGATGGCCTTCTTGCTGCGCTGCGTCGCCTCGTCTATATTGCGAAGAGTTATCTCCTGCGCTTTCTCCTGCGCCTTGTTCACGCCATTGAGCGCGGCCTGCTCTGCGGAATGGGTCTCGTCCTTGGCGCTGTTGTACAACTCCTCGACCCTATCAACCAGATTGCGCATCTCATAGAGCGTCTGGTCCATCTTCTTCACGGCCTGATTGACCTCGGCCCTCTGGGCATCCACGCTCTCCTTGAGCTTCTTCACGGAACCGGAGAGCCTTCGGTAATCGCTGAGGCCATCGGCCTTCTCCTCGTTCTCGCCAACCAGCTTGCGGCCTGCGGCACGCATCTCACGCGCCTCCTCGCTGAGGTTCCTGACTCCGCTGATGTGCGTCTCGACGCGCTCGTCATCGCGTTCCATATCCTCCCCTTGTCCTAGAGATTCCTTGAGGTGCTTCGCGCTATATGCCATGCCGTCGCGCCCCCTTCTCGCCCACCAGTCTGGTGCGGGTGTGGAAATCATCGCCTATGAGACCGGTTCGCATGAAGTTCTGCAAGGCATCGGCCACGGTGATGGCGGTCTGGCCGTCATCACATTGGGCCACGCAACACCAGTTGCCCGGTCGGTGCTCCAATGCGTGGGCGCGGCGCACCTCCACGACCCACTTCTCCGTCGCCTGCTCCTTACTCATAGAACTCCTCCTGCTCGTGATAATCCTCGCAACTGATATATTCCGGGCAGTTGGAAGGGTCGATGCGGCATCCATCCAAATCGGTGTATTCGCATCCCAGATTTCTGCCGAGCCAATGGGCGCAATCCACCTCCCTGCATTCTTTGTCAGCCATTCGTTCTCCTTTCCATGCAATAGTATTATACCATACTATATCAATAGTAAACTACTTTTCTCCAATTTTACCCATCTCCGACCGAAGCTCGAAGATGTTCGCCAAGATGAAGGCGATGCCGAAGTGGGTCATGGCATCCGCCCCATCGGGTCCGCCGCTGAGCCACCGAGCTATCGCGATGAGTGCCCAGATGGCGGCTATCGCGTACCAGAGGATGCTTTGGATGAGGTCGCCGTCCACCTTACTCATCGGTGCGGACCTCCCCGTTCTTCCTCATCTTATGACGCATCACCTGTATGGCACGCACGCTCCTGCCGGTCATGCGGGAGATTTCCCTATCGGGCATATCGTGCTCCATCACCAGCCTCCTCTCCCAGTCCTGCCACCTCGTGTGACGGACATCATCATCGCCGGGGCATAAGGCATAGTTCCTCTCCCGCTGCCGGTTGCGGTACTCCCTTGCCCTCTCGCTATCCGCGAAGTTCTTCAATGTCTTCGGCATCTATGAATCCTCCAACATTTTCAACGCGTTAGGTATCCGTTCCATGACCTGCTGAACCGTACCCGCCATCACCTCCTTATCAATGGAAGCCGTCGCGGTGACGCGGGTATTCCATCGCTGTATCAACTCGGGTACGAACTCGTCGGTCATCTCAGCACCGCAATGGATGCAGGTGATGCCGAACAGAGGTGGCGACTTGCGCGTCGCCGGTCTGACCTCGCCGAGCATGGGTTCACTCCCGCAGAAAGGACAGGGTTTCAAGGTGCTCGCTCTCATATCCTCCACCTTCCTATCATCAGTTGACGCTGAACTGATGCTCGCCCCAGCTACCCTCGGGCACATGGATGCGCGTCTGATGCTCGACCTCTCGGCACTCGCCCTTCATATCGAAGGCGAAGAATGGCGTACGCGTGACATCATAGTCGCGCACCACATCGACCTCCTCGACGCGGGCATCCTCCTCAGTCGAGTCAAATATCACCTTCACCTCATCGACCCCATAACGCCTCTTCTCGTAACCGCCGTTCCCATCAGAAACCATCACCGTATAAGCATCGTCTTCCTTGATTCCACCGCTCGCACCGCCGGTGCCCATGAACGAATACCCACCGGTATGTCCTGAGATGTAGCTGTTCCCATCGAGGGCCGCAATCTGAACCGACTCCTCGACCTCGACTCGCTCGTCCTTCAACTCGAAGACCTCGGTCATAGAACCCGTCAAGATGAACAAGACCGGCACGGCGCTGATAAGGCAAGAGAGGTGCCATAAGCCAACGCCAGCCCTCCTCGCATCATCGGATGCGCAATGGCGCGCATCGTATGTAGATTCATATACGCATGCGAGTACGAGGGCAATAAAGCCCAACACCACCACGGATGCGAACATCCAGTCCGGCTCTCTCATCTTCAATCACTCCTCTTCTACCAATATTCACGCGTTCTGCTTCTCGGTACCAAATGTCCTTTTTGGTGCCCTATTGTTGAATTTCGCGAGTGTCGCCTTGGCTTCCATTTCCAGCTCCTCGCGACTTCTCTCAATCGACCTCTTATTCTGTTCCTTTTCCGCCTCGATTTCGGCGATTTCGACATCGCTCATGAAAAAGTGGCTCAGGATGACATCTCGAATCGACGGGGGCATATCGTCGAAGGTCTCCTCCTTGAACCGCAGCAATGTCAGCGCTCCCGCAAACACCGATGTCAGCGCAACCGCGTCCATCACGTTGCGAAGCGGGCGCGGTACCTCCTCCACCAATTGCGGCATACTTATATGCAACACCATGTAGGCTGTCGCAAAGGCGACGCAGAACAGTGCCCACCGCGCGGTCGCTCTACTTCTCTCACCCTCTTTCTCGGAAAACCAGCGCCGCGCCGCCACCCAATCGCATCGGTCAATCGCCGCCTTGTACCCGTACAGGCACATATACGCCCGGAACGCCTCGGCGCGTTCATCGCTGTATGCAGGCTCAACCACGACCTACTCCTCTTTCATCAAATTCCAGTATCGGAAAGGCTCGCGCCACATCTTCATGACCACGGCTCCGATTGCCCTGTCCGGGCACACCTCAGCGAACAGCCGCTTCGACGGCCTCACCCCGTCCCGCTCCCACAACTTCCTCAGAACCCCCATGGTGACGAGCACCGCATCCAGGGCATCGTCTGGCGTGAGGAAGTAATCTTTGCCGTAAAGGGTTTCCCCATAGATGAAAATGGTGCCGGTGGAGGCTTCACGAATCACCTTGTTCATGATGACCATTGTGGCATGTGCCCACGCTTTGCGTCTGCGCTTCTCGATGATGTTCATTGTGCCTCCGCCCTAATACATGAGGAACGAGCCGCACTTCGGGCAGAAGCAGGGCACGTCCTCAGCCAAGGTATCGAATCGTGGTTCCGTGTCCTCATCCAAATCGGTCATGTCCTGCGCGATGACACCGGCCCAGCCGCATTGCGAACACCAGATGCCATCGACCGGGTTGGCCGAGGACTTATTGGCGGAGTTCACGCGCGGCACGTACCTGCGGCATTTGAGGCGCGAGGACTCATGGCTGACCTCGATGTGCTCGGGCCACTTGTCCTCGCGCCAATTACCGGGAAGAATCTCATTCAGATACATCAACGCCCCTCTCATGGTCGTGTGTTGCTACCATTGTAGCATAACATAAACCTACCAATGTAGAGACGTTGGGTATCTTCACGGGACCGCTACTTAGCGCACGTCCGTTCGCTCATGCCCGCGCTCATCCTTACCCATGGACGGTGCTTCGCGGCGCGGCTGGCTGCCGGACC
>ENA-OXZL01000303-OXZL01000303.1-human-gut-metagenome-genome-assembly--contig:-NODE-303-length-16881-cov-9.113039_pt1 | contig 16881 bp, 16 predicted proteins | sample MGYA00244510_ERZ652805 | MGnify/ENA primary metagenome ERZ652805 (study PRJEB26926, sample SAMN06164841) | human gut metagenome | biome: ENVO:00009003; feature: ENVO:2100002; material: ENVO:00002003...
TACGAGATAGGCTCCGGTCTCGTGGGCTCGGAGATGTGTATAAGAGACAGACTCAAGAGTATAAGGCTGCATTTGATGGTGTCGTGGATAAAAGAAATAGTTTAAATGATTTAACGGGAAAAGAATGGCTACCTGAAACTAAAAGTTATTTATATCAAAGGGGACTTGGTGCAGACAGCCCAGAGGCACAAATTGAAAAACAGCATCCTGCACCATATTCATTTCAGGATATTGGTCATTTGATTCGTTTCTTTACCAAAGAAGGTATGCTGGTTTTAGATCCGTTTGGTGGTGTTGGCTCTACAGCTAAGGCCTGCGAAGTGAATAATCGTATCTGCACATCTATTGAACTTTCAAAACAATGGCACGATTTATCCATCGAAAGATTAGAAACAGAGGTTGGTGTCGGAACAAGCCAACATCATAATTTTATCAATGGCGATTCATGTAAAGAATTAATCAAATTAGCAAATGATAGTTTCGATTTTATGGTAACATCCCCTCCTTATTGGGGTATTTTAAATAAGCAAGATCAAAAGGTTAAAAAGAACAGAGTTGCTAATAACCTTGAAACTAAATATTCAGATAATGATGACGATTTAGGAAATATTGAAGATTATAACCAATTTTTGGATATTCTTATAAATAAAGTCTTTTTAGAATGTGCTAGAGTAATTAAAGATAAAAAATATATGGCTATTATTGTATCAGACTTCAGAGATGGTTCTGATTTTATAAGTTTCCATTCGGATCTAATTTGCAGATTAAATAAGGCTCAAATTCCAGGTGGTGGAACGCTTAAGCTTCAGGGGACAAAAATTTTGATTCAAAATCATAAAAGTCTGTTGCCATATGGATATCCTTTTGCCTATGTGGAAAATATTCACCATCAGTACATTTTGATTTTCAGGAAGGAAAAAGATAATGAATGATATATATGGAATTATAAATGGTGATTCTGATTTTATATTAGACGAATTAATAAAAAAGGGTGTTAGGTATGACCTTATACTAACCGACCCTCCGTATAATATAAATAAGGATTTTGGAAATACTTCCGACTGTTTAACAATAGATGAATTTAGAAAAATTACACAATTACGAGTACAAAAATTAAAGAAGTTACTAACTCCGACTGGGAGTATTATTTGGTTTGGAATTCATAATTATATATGCTATGTGCAAATCGCAATGTACGACGCCGGGCTATTTTATAGGAGAATGAATATTTGGCATTATGAAAATGGATTTTCACGGTCAAAAAAAGAACCTGCTACACACTATGAACCATTTTTATGGTTTTCAAACGATAGTAAAATATGGACATATAATGTCGATGAGGTTCGTGTTCCATACAAAAGCACAAATCGTTTAAAATCAGCAGTAAACTATACGAATACTAAAGGCGAAAAGAAAACATGGATTCCTAATCCTAAAGGCTCTATGCGAAGTGATATATGGGATTTCCCGACATTAGCCGGAAAAAGATTTGAAAACGAGCGAACAGAGCACCCTACCCAAAAACCAGAATCTCTAATAAGTGAACTAATAAAAGCTTTTTGTCCTATGAAATCTGGAATATACACAGGCAAAATCCTTGACCCATTTCATGGTTCAGGAACTCTTGGCGTATGCTGTGAAAAATTAAATCTCCAAGGCAATAATATAAAATGGACCGGAATAGAACTTGAAGAAAAATGGTGTGACATAGCTAGACAAAGGTTAAATAATATTGGTGGAGGTACAACCAATGAGTAAGAATTATATAAAATTACAAAATCAAGGAAATATATATCAAAACCTTATGCTACTTAACGAGATGAATGAATCAATCGGATATGCCGATGAAAATGGCTATTTTTCAAAGCGAGCTGTAGCTGAAATTGCCATTAATTCTGCAGTTGTAACAAGTGCCGGAAAAATGGGGGATGATATTATTGCATTAGTAAATGATACAGTTTCTGATGAGTCTAGAAACTCGGTATTACAAAATGCAAAACAACGAATGCAAATACTAAGGGTTTTAGGGTTAGTTGCATCAGATTATGATGCTGAGCAATATGCTATTACAGACTTAGGGCAGAAAGTTCTTAAACGAGTATTTCCAACAACACCTAGTGAATTACCAGACTATAGATTGCTCCGAGAATCATTTATGGGAATATCTACGACCTCCGAAGTTTATAACTACAATTGCGAAATAAGTTTTAATTGTTATCTAGGATATGGTGTTTGTTATGCCCTTGCATGTCTTGATTACAAAATAGCGGTTAAAGATATGCCATGTCTGGCTACATATGACATAACAGAAATTAATAATTTTGTTAACGATGTAATACATTATAGGAGTCTAAATCAAAATATACCTACTTCACATGAGCATTATCCAAAGACTCAGCAAGGGACTCCTCTTAAGGATGTAACTAATATTACTCGCACAATAAATCAAATCTTAAGAATTTGCGGCATCCTCGAACGAAAAAATGTAAAAGAAAATGGAATTAACTACTATGTTTGCACAGAAAACGGAAAGGCATATGTTGATGAGGTAAAAAGAAACTTCGGGCGCAAGCATTTTTGGACTCCACAGACTTTTAGAAAAGAAAATTTAATTTCTCAGAAAAAGTATTGCAATCTTGGGTATAATAATATGCTTGATAGAGGGGGATATGATGTACCTAATTCAGCAAAAGATGTTACAACTATATTTTCGCCTTACCAGCTTATTCCCGAAACAAATGTAAATTGGTTGCTTGAAAAAGATTTGAGAAAACCACCTGTAGCAAGAGAAACACAAGTGCAAATTTTAAACAGCCAGATTTCAACTGACACTCTTCGATTAAAACCAGAGTATAGAACACAAGAAGAATACGATATTTTTATAAAAAGTAATTCCAGCAAAACAACAATAATATCAGAAATACTAAAGGCCAAAGACACAGAAAAAACTAAAGATGATTTAATTAATGAGTTATTGCTCAGACATAAATTCAGTGATAAAGAATTGTTTTATCCATTTGTCCATTCTCTCTTGGGGGCATTAGGCTTAGAGTGTCGTGGGGAAGTCGGTAGATATGATGCTTATGTCGAATATGGTACACATATTATTCCCGCAGAAATTAAATCCTTTACAGAAACTCCTTCCTACAATATGAAAGGAGCAAGACAAGCACTTGAAAATAAAATATGCTCATATAAGGCGGACTCTGATTTAGAATATGCCTCTTTACTGATTGGATACTCTCATCCTAATAGCACGACAGAAATCCAGGATTTCATAGATGCAGCTTTTGATGAATGGCATGTGAAAATAATAGCATTTGATTTGAAAACTATTATCGAAATGTGCGTAAGAACTATTTGGGATAAACAAATGATTGATTTTGACGATTTATTTAAAAACTATGGGATTGCGGAGGCTTAAAAATGAGAATAAGAATAAAGGATACTGCTATATGTGATAACTGTACAAAGAAAACGTGTTCAAGCGGAGATGTTATAGAAAAGAATACATTTGCTAAATTTCGTTCTGAAAGATACACCTGTCCTATAAGGTTATTTCAGTACGGTCCAACTGATAAGCAATTAGATGAAGGATATATTGATATATCGTTTGGTGCAGATGTCATTGGATGTATGTATTGTTGCTTATGCGCCATCCAATGCAGCAAGGATAATATTGAGGTTATAGATTATTCTTTTGAAGCAAATGATAATTTTGTAACTACCTTGTCTTTGTGTGAAAAACAAAGCGGGGGATGTTGCAATATCTTAGCATTATCTTACCTTGACTTGCTATTTGATTTTGCTGCAAACACAAATATAAATAAGGCAATGTCTTTTGATGGTTTCGTATGTGACAAGGATGATAGCTGGTATTTTGTTGAAGTTGACGCTAATGACGATTCATTGGAAAGCTGTCGTAGGTTATTAGGGGATATTGTTTCTCAAAACCATAATTCTAAAAGAAAAATGGATGCTGGTATTATGGTATTAAATAATCTTCCCAAAGAAGGTCCTAGAGATATATATACATTTATCGAAAAAATAAACCAATTTCCAAATACAAAACATTTGAAAATATATGCTACAACATTTACACTCCTAAGGCATTTTGCTATACATATAAAAAAGAATGAATATTCTATTGACGATTTACTGTTTAATATGACATCTGAACAGCCACAACAATATATCGATAAACTTGTTTCTAAAGGAATTGTAGACGGATCAATGAAAGACCATATCTTTGAGTATAAAAAACAATTATAATTTACTGCCCACAGTTAGATTGTAATCAGTATAGTAGAAGCTTATAAAGATGTTTTAAAGGTTTTTACGACAACGAATTATACACAACACACCTTTTGACATTAAAACAGTCACCATTCGTAGTAGATTACTACTAACGAGTAGTGGCTGTTTCTTTGGCTATATACCCATTCCTTGCATGAGCCTTAGTAGTCGAAACCATAGTATTTTCAATACTTTCCGCCTTATTCTGCCCTGTGTTGCCCCAGTCTGCGAAGGTATGCATTATCATAAAACTGGAGTGCCGTGGCAGATGAATAATACTTTTATCATAGTTTTGTTTCTCCTTGATTTGCTCCGGAATGCCCTGTTTTGCAAGGGTTTTCGGGGTTATTGTGATATGCTCTAAATTTACAGATTGTGGCAAATCAGAGCAAGATGGAGCAAGTTGTTACTACCTGTTAGTAGTAAAATTGGTAGTAACAAGGAAAAGGTTACTACTAAAAAACTTGGCACATTTCTGTACCAAGTTTTTTATATGATTTCATCATTCTCATCAATATTGAAATTATCGAAATACAATTCTTGGTTCTTTTTCATATCAGCCAACTTCTGACACATAAATGCACAAGTACATCAATTATTGCAAAGTTAATACCCTATATTTCAACCATCATAATGTCACGCATAGTCATAAAAATCGGCAATTGTAATTTATTCTTATATTCTGCTATTTTTACTTTGCAGCCAAAAGTACGGTTTCTGGGCAAATTATAGCATATTGTTGCAAGTCTATTCTTACAATTCCATCAGAAAATGTTCATGCAGCGCACGTTTCACCTGATCGAAATTACCTCGCTCCGGACATTGGATGGAAACAACCAATCCCTTCTCTGGGAGAATCGTTGTAATCTGTCCGAATGCGCCATCAGCACGATAGGATCCTGGATACGGACTGAGCCAGAACTGATAGCCATATCCTACATGCCAGAGATCTGCAGATGGCTCGAAGGTAAATTTCGGGGTGGACACCTCCTTCACCCAGTCCCTGCTGACAATCTGCTCGCCCTTCCAGTTACCCTCAGCCAGATAGAGCTGTCCCAGTTTCATCATCTCGGTACAAGTCAGATACATACCTCCGCCGCCATTCGGATGTCCCTGTGGATCATGCTCCCAGAGCGGCCATCCCATATCAAGGGGCTGGAATACCTTCTCATACAGATACTCTCCCATCCGCTTGCCAACGGCCCGTTCTACCATATGAGCAGCCAGAATACTGTCGGCAGAGGAATAGCAGAATGCACTGCCTGGCTCCACAGGAACCGGCTGTGCCATCATATATTTCTCATAATCCGGTGCGCCAACGCCCGGACGTCTGTCCGCATTCATCAGAAGTGCCTTACCAAAGCCACTGGACATGCAGAGCAGATGTTTCAACTGAATCTTCTCCAGATTTGGATCCGGATTTGAAGGAAGTTTATCTTTAAACACTTCCGCCACATGATCTTCCAGGCTTAGTTTTCCCTCTTCTATTGCGAGTCCAACTGCTGTTACCGTAAAACTCTTGGTATGTGAATAAATATTTCTCGGTGCATTTGCTGCGTAGTGCATCTCACAGAGTACCTTGTTCTCATCTCCGACACTGATAGCTTCCAGCGGCAGATTGTGGCTGCTGACATAACGATGAAATTCCAAAAACTTCTCTTCCAGTAACATAATACCTCTATCCTTTCCGGCAAATCTCTGATGTCAGTCCGATATAACCGATGCGACGTGTCGCAAGGTTAAAACCAATCTATCTGACATCTCCAATCTGGTTCTATTATCTCATACACATCTCTGCATCTGTCGGCAGTGGCATCAGCGGTGCGGACGGCAGGGTCTGATACCAATAAGCAACACTGGTATAATCATCGTAACGCGGTCCGGTCCAGCCCATGTTGTCGAGTGTCATACGAAACTTATTCTCAAAACGGATCGGGTCTGCAATATGGAAATGATACAGCAGGAATCTCTGCTGTCCGTTATAGAATTCCCGGTTGTCTCCATAGATTGCATACATGCCGGTATATAAGCCGCTGAAGGTCTGATAGCTCTTGATGATGATGTCATTTCCAAATCCATAGGAACCGCCGAAGTAGTCTTCAGTTCCGGTATAGTGGATAGACGGATACGGATCATCGTCCAGATACATGCGGGCTTCGCCTTCTACCCAACAGGTATTGTTGCCATTCATACCAGTTGCCAGAGTCACACCGACAAATTGTCCCCTGCCTTCGATTCCGTCAACGATTGTGTAGGTACAACCCTTCTGAACCGGGTGCTCTTGGCGATAGGTGGCATGGAAATAACCAGCCTCCGCCGGAATCTCCTGATAAGCTCCGGTGATAATATAATATAGATTTTCATCCTTGTCACCACGGTTTTCCATCGTGATCCGAGCTCTCTTATGGAACGGCATCTCAAAATAGCTGTTATAGCCGCGACCAGGAGCTACCAGCATCATGGCAGAATTCAACACCGGATATTTGCCATCCCGGTCCACGAAATTTTCATCATAGGCACATCCGAAGAATGCAGAGAGCGGAGCTTCCACAGACGGATATTCCTGATCATCCCAATACATACGGATGATAAAATGGTGCCCTACATATCCGGTAAACCACATATGCTGGATCACACCCGGTCCTGCAGCATCTACCAGAGTTACGGTTTCCCCTGCAGGAATCGTCACGGTCGGACGAAGCTTGGTGCAGTCACCGCCCTGGGAACCACCTGCGCGTACACCGGTTGGATTCTCTGCGGAAAATGCAAACGTTTTGGAGTTCTGGATCATACAATAGTTGTTCATATTCTTCTCCTCTCTGATCAAACCTGGATCATCTGAAATTATTGCTTACTACGCTATCGCGTTTCTCTATTCACTATAAATTCACTATAACATTTATCTCCCACGAAGTGACGGAATTACAGAATCACATTCAGGATTTTGCAGCCCTTCTTCTCAGCATTTTTCAGGAATGCGGTCTTGGACGGGTTGTAGCAGGCATCAAAATAAAACTGTCCTGGCCTGATTATTCAAGCGCTTAAACTGATTATACCATAAATCTATGAACAAAGTTTATCTGTAAAGAAAATTGATACAGAGTTTTTCAAAATCGGTCCATCTGCTCCTGGGTAGCCACCTGCCTACAACTTGTATTGCTATTTCCTATCGTTCCGAACAATGCAACCATTGTCCGGCAGCTGTTTCAGGTACCAACAATTCATACACAATATATTCATAAATGTCCCTCAAATCCTGTCTTGCTTCAGCGGAATATGCCACATAAAAAATCATATTCATTTTTATCGAGGACAGTCCAGTTAACAAATTCCAACCCGAAAGCTTTGCTTTTAGGTTGTCGCGGTACACTCGCACAAAATGGGGGTACAAATACCATTCTCATTCCCCAAAATTCTTGATTTTAAGCCACTTCAGACAAAAGTACGGATTCTGCCGTAGCAGATGAAAAGTACTTTTATTTTATCTTACATATCACTATTTTTCCTTTTCCATTTTGCTTTTAACAGATTATTTAAATCATTTGCTCATAAGTCGTAAACTCACAATTTCCTGTTCCAATTTAACCTTATTTTTGAGCATATAGTCTACAACATCTTTGTAGTCTGGTATATCTTTCAGTTCCTGCATTCTCGTAATATCATTCTCACTAAGTTTACGCAAACATTTCTTATATACCGGATCTGCCAATTCTTTTTCAGACATACAAAATAATCCAAAATTTATTCCCGTAATCTTGCATAGATGATTATGTATCCATAATCCTCCAGCATCAATATCTCCAAAATGCAAATAGTTTTTATCTAGATTATCTTTATATACATGCTTAAGAAAATCTCTTTGATCACGATTCGCATAGCCACCAAGATAAAACGTAACTGTATTATCATTTTTATATCGAAGATAAGACGTTCTATTCTCAATCGTTATAAAATTTGATGCCAATATCTTTATTTCATCTATTTTTTCCAATTCTGAAGCTGAAAATTCAATTCCGTCTGCAAACCCAGTAATATCTGCATCTCTTCCATCTATCCTGATTATTGCCCTTCCCTTAATTGACAATTTCTGTGGTTCTTTGAATATATGATATTGGGATAAAATCTCCTCTTTCAATTCTATTTCATCAGCCTGATTATGATTATACTTTCTTAATATCGTGCATACGGACTCCATTGTATTTTCTTCAAAGAATTTAGAATCACCATATACTTCCATTGACATTTCCCGAACATACAAATTCTTCTCATTATTGTCTATAAAAGCAACAGCTTTCAAAATATTATCTAGCTCATCCAAGTTATTAGGAATCTGTCTTTTTATAAACATTTCATTTAATTCTTCACATTCCATTTGGCAAATTTTCGATGCATGCTGGTAGGATTCAATCAATGCCTTTACTTTTTGAATCTTACTATCTTTCGATTCATATTGATAGTGTATCATCAAATAATGTTCGATTTCCTCAATATACCGATCTACTAAATATATACTTTTAAGTTCTGTCCCGAAATTTTCTCTTTCTGTTTCAACATAACCCTTTTTTTCCAGTTTTTCGACAACATGATTGATTGCAGATATCCTTTCAAAATCACCATCATTTGCATGGTATTTGCTATATAATTTTTCTGGCTTTACTTTTGTTCTTCTGTGTGTAAGGTTTTCACCTGTATCCTTTTTACTTTTTCTATATCCATCTACAAGGTAAACTAACAACTTTTCTTCATAATTCATACCGAAACTCCTTCATGTATTTCAACAATTCCAATTTCCATAAGATCCGGTTTTGTCCTTAAAACAGGAAGAATCACCTGACATTCATTTCCAATCAGTTCTGTTTTATCTGGAGCACAGAAAATCATCTGTAGTTTCTGACTTTTCATAAATTTCAACATTGTTCTTACATTGGTAGGATCCATTTTTGCAAATGGTTCATCAATAAATACTAACCGTGTAGAATTTGTTTTATCATTATAAATCATAAGCAATGCAGACAACAGAATCAACATATATGGAATCTGAACTTCTGCGCCTGAATTATAACCTGATTGTTTAGACAATTTTGCTTTATTTAATACATCATCGTTAGACACCAGGATTTCATAATTCATATAATTTCTATAATCTGCAAAACGTTCAATCTGTTCTTTGTCATTACTTGAAACAATTTTGCTAATGATCCTTTTTATCTCCTTTTCCAGTTCTTCTCCTCTGTCATTAGAATACATTGTCATACTTTCAAAGGTCATCTGCCCATCTGTAGTTCCAAGTTCCTCTCTTTCTTTGAGATACTTCGCATATTCAAGAATTTTCTCATAATCCGATCCATCCTTGATATAATTCACATCAAACGAATAAACAGATTTAAAATCAAGCATCTTTAATTCTGCATTAATATGTTTCAGATCATCACGCGCAGCTTCGCATGATTTTAATACAGTAAGTACAAATTCATTTTTAAATATAGACTCGTATTTTTGAGTTTGACTTTTTAGTTTTTCCTGAATTTCCTGTCTATCATCCATCCATATCCTATCTTTTCTGCTACGATATTGTGCCTGAGAGCCTTCTTCAACAGCTATTTGATTTTCCACAGTTCTCGCTGCATTATATGTATACTGCGCTCCCTTCAGGTCATCTGTTGCCTTACGCAATGCCCGTTCCGACCGTTCTCTATCCTTGAGGATTCCGCCATTTCCAGCCTTTCCTGCTTCAAGAAATTGTTCATAATCGTCAATTGCTTTCACATATATTGTATAATTTTCTAATTCATATTTTTGCAGACTTTTCTCTGCCTCTTGAGCATTTTTCTTTGCTCCGTCATAATCATTTTTACTTATTCTATAAACAGTCTGCTGGCTTGCTTTATCATCCCTTATCTGATTCATTTCACGCTGTATTGCTTCAAGCTCCTGTTCAAGATCCGATACATGCTGTGATAATTGTAAATATTCCATATTATTGCTCTGCGCATCTTTTAATGCCTTCAATTCAGATTCTTTTTTACTATATTCTGTTAATATTTCGTTAAATTCTCTGCAAGCATCATAATTACAGTGTTTCAAAAGCGGTAATTTTGTATCAAGATATGATTTCTTATTTTTTCCCTTCATCAGTCTATCCTGGCAGTCGTCATTTTCTTTCTTTAATTCAATTAGTTTTTTCTCTGCCCGTTTTTTGTTCAACTCAATAGTTTCCCGACCAAGATAATAATATCTGATACTATCGAATCTTATAAAATAACTGTCCATTGCAACAGATACTCTGCCCTCTTTCGACATCGCATTCTCAAAATCACGTACATTACTTATATCAACCGCGTGAAATCTTCCCAACTGATAATCAAAATATTTTTTTGCAACAGTATTTTTTATCTTTACAAAATGCGTAACAGAATCTTCAACAGGCTGAACTTCTTTCTTCATCAAAAGCTTTGTATTGAATAAGTGTGCAAATTTGTTTTTTGAAGCATTTAGGATATCATCTGCCAGATCATAATATTCCGGTTCTACAAGAATCGTGTATCTTCTACGTCCCAGATAACCTTCTATAACATCTCTCCATGCTTCATCCGTAAGTCCAATAACATATTCACAAGCGAATCGAGCCTCTGATAAAATACCTCTTTTCTTAAACTCTTTATTTATTTCGTCCTTTAATGCTACATAATCCGGGATTTCAGAAAACGTTGTTTTCTTTGTATTACATTCATCTATGATCTTTTGGTACTTCATTTGGACTTTTTCATTCTCTTTTATACTATCATTTATTCTGGTAATCGTACCTATGGTCAGATCTCTATAATCCTTTACGAAACTGATAAAATCATCAACGCATTTTTCTTTTTGAACTTTACTGTAAGAATCTAATGATAAAGAGGACAGTATTTCCCTATTTTCTGGCTCTTTTCCTTCCATATGCATCCAATTCATCAGTTCACTTATCCTGTTCTCCAATTCCAGAAGCTTCTTCTTTTCTGTCATCAAAATATCTTTTCGTTTCTCTGTCTCCGACAATACATTTTCTGCTTCTCTTATTGCTTTGGCACAGTCCATCTGGTTAAGATTGTAACTTGCCTCTTCCAATACCGAACGAGTTTTTTTCTCCTTATCCTCTACAATCTTAAGATTTCTGTCATCCTCCTCTATCTGTTTCGAAGCGAGGATCATCTGATTCTCTGCTTTTTCTATATTTTTCTTATCCCTCCGATATCTTTTATATGCAATTTTTATATCATCAGTTAAAATAACATTCTGTTTTCGCTCTACTTCTTCAAACAATCTGAGAATATTTTCCAGTTCCGAGATTTCTGAATCAATTGTCATAATGGTTTCCGTAAGCTTATCAATGTTACTTTTTGTTTCTACCAGTTTTGTAAAATCGACTTTCTTTTCTTCCAATACACTTTCACGAATAAACTGATCAATTTTTGCATTTGGATCATAGGACATAATACTTCTAAGTTTTCTGCGGAAGGCAGCAAGTTGACCTTCGTTTAGACGAAGCCCTGTACGTTGCATAAATTTTGCGAGCCCCTCTGTTGCTGAGAACATCTTAAGTCCGTATTTCTTCTGTAGCTCACCTGCACTATAAACAAAAACATCCGTTCCTTTTTCATAAGTGTGTTCTATTTCATTCAGATGCTTTTCCTCTATCACGTAACGTTGTGTTATAATTCCATTTCCTGAATTCGTCTCAATTACAGTTCCGAGAATAAAATACTTATCAAGTTCCTTCTCATGCATTTCCAGAACAATATGGGTATAGACATTAGGCATCTTATCCGCTGGTCTCATATAAGAATTCGCTGTTGCATCCAATAAGCCTCTCGTATAAGATGGAATTGTTCTACTCCCCTTATTTTCTGTCGACTTATTAAATACTGTATCTCCATATAATGCGTATTTAATTGCGTCCAATAACACTGATTTTCCATTTCCGTTCTTTCCCGCAATTAAAGTAAACGCACCTATAGGAACCGTCATACTACTAAAACCATACCAATTAACCAATCTGATCTTTGAAAGTTCAATCATTCGTCTGCCTCCCATTCCCCATCATCTTCTACATCTGTATTTTCATCCTCGCGTTTTTTCATATATTCTTCTGTCACAGTTTTAAACTGTGTCAAATCCCATCCGAACTGAAGTGATGGATACAACGTAATAATTGCATCCTCAGAATTATCTTTAGGGTCATAGTCGATCAGACTGTATTTCTTAAACAAATTTAATGCTGTAGTGAGATTTTTCTTATCTGCATCAACTTCATATGCTTTCAATTTGTCAATAAGGTCACCTTTTAATACTACATTTTGATCATTATATCCAAGATTTTCCAAGTAAATTTCCCAAAGGACTAATAAAATATGGTACTGTTCTGTTGAAAAGGTAACTACATTAGCACGTTTAAGTCCCACTGTTTCTTCGTCTGCTTCATATGGTTTTAGCATAGCAATCCGAACATTCGTGTCAACTAGTACATCAAATCCAATCATCCGGAGATAATCTGATATATCCTGCCTATTTGATTCTCTTGAAATAAAAGAATATAGTTTTTCTTCTTTTTCGCCTACAATAAATGTAGAATCCAGCAACTTACGAATACAGCGTTTGAACAGAATGTTATTTTCTTCTTTTATAGAAATATTTAATTGGATATCACTCATTTCGTTCTCCTTCTTATCCTAATATTGCTTATCGTCGCAATTTCAGTTTCAATTGTTCCATCTAAGAATTCTACTTCGTAAGGGAAGTCTGCCGAGCCGGAATAAATAATACTTGCTGCAATCATCATCGCATCGTCTCTTGTCTTTACCTGTTCTTTATCTGGTTCAATCACTTTTTCATCTTTAAACAGCTTTTCAAAATAATCTGTAACCTGTTTAACACCATACCGATCCGGATATTCATACAACAATTCATTTGTAAGTCTTGCCCTCTCTTCATCTGACAATGCACTCTTTACTACTGTTGCACTTTTTGTATTTGGATTTCTTTTTTTTCTTCTTTCGATCGATTTTCTTCCAACATATTTATATGATTCCAACGTAAAACTCTTTGATATTTCAGTTAAAATTACATTTCTCTCTTCTGTTCCCATATTCTTAATTTGCATCAGCAAATTATTCAAATATGTCTGCATATTAACTTTGTTGCTCAAAACCATTAATATTCTCGTAGAATACAAACTATAATAACTATTGATCTTCTTATCAATATAATCCATTTCTTTTACATAATCGTAACTGATAAAACTCTTTATCTCATCAAACTGTGCCTCAACAATTTCACGAGCCTGAATTTCTGTAACGTCGTACAGATTTTCATATTCTGTGATCATATTCTCAAAAGATTCTGTTGTTACAAAACGTCTCAGCATCCGCTCAATCTCATCAATATATCCCGGAATTAATCCATCTTTTTTGATAAAAAAGTAGTCATTAAAGAAGGTCTGCATCATTTCATCTCTAAGAAGAAACTGTCCCAATGCATTCGTCTCTGTCATTTTAATCACGACCCTCATAATAGAACGAATACTATCCTTTAATATCAGTAATTCATTTTTTTAATCTGACACATGATCAGATACAGGAACAAGAATATTAGAATATGGTCGAATATTGCGTGCATGATCTACCTTAAATGCAGAACTCAAAATATCATAAATTGCAAAAATCTGATTTGTAAGTGCTGCACTGTTCTCTCTGTTAAAAATACGCTCAATTGCATCCATCATCTTTCTGCAATATGGCATAACCGTGGCAATATTATCACCATTTCTTCCAAGTTCACGCTCTGAAATCCATCCACAATGTCTAAAATAATGAAGTACCGCACTTGCATTTTCTGTTTCTGATTTTTTACTACTTATATTTTCATCTGCATTTCCACTATTATCTTCATCTTCGACAGCATATGAAAGATTCCGGAAATACAGTGTTAATGTATCCCTTGCGTCATTTTCGTATAGTAATGTTACCTGTTTCGATTTTTCTATCAACTGTAAAATACATTCATAATATATTTTCTTATTTTTGCAACATAATGGATTAAAGAACTTTTCATAATCCGGATTCTCAAATAGTATCATTGAACACCTCTCTACGGAAATATCACCTTAGCAAATAATTTTATTTACGCCACTGCATTCGCATTAATCTGGTCAATTACCTTTCTAATCCCCATCCATACCGTCATATCGGTAAATATCTCTGCCACACTGCCCTTGTCAGTAAACGGTGACTCCTGAAGTACAGACAAATCTTTCAGCATACCGTTATGTACGATATACTCAACAATCTGATTCACAAAGTAAATCTGTCTGCTATCGAGGTTTGTGTCATTTAGGAACTCTGAAAAGGCTTCTTTGGCTGCATTCATGTCAAGCCCTACTATCTCGCGTACAAACTCGCCCAACGGTTTATGACCATATTCTTTTTTGTAATCATCTTTTGAGCCAACTTCCTTCCAAATTATTTGCTCTAAATTTTCTATATCTCCCTCTGTAAGTGGCTGATTTGTTTTAAGCTTCGCGATTGCAATATTGTCCTGATGCTGACGGACATAGAACTCCGCCTTTGCCTTGTAATTTTCCAATTCGTCATTCTCAAGTTCAGACTCATTCCACTCTGTAGACAGAATTTCGTCTGTAAAATTTGTATCGTATTTTATGGTATTATTCTTAGGCAAATACTTCATAAGATTACGAAGGCTTACCCTGATATGCTCAAATTCATCAATTCCGGCATCATCTACATAGTTTGTATGAAGAATCTTATTTATAAGTTCGGACTGCACCTGAATCTCAGGAATATTTGCTACGCTTGCAATACCTTCTACCTTTTTGAAAAGATCACTTCTATGTCTACCATATCCCTTCCCGGCAAGATAAGCCAATTCCATTCCATCCGGCATCCAGCAACATGGAATCAATATAAATTTTTCTTATCTTATACTCTGATAAATCAAGAGGCTTTTGGACAGATGTCACCTTTTATTGCCTTAATCAAATACATTGTTTAATATTCCTTCTCTATCTCATCATCTATTCCATACATTTTCTTGAATGCATCAAGGTCTGCCTGGTTCTTAATCAGCATAACCTCTTCTATTTTACCTGTATGAATATCCTTAAAGCCTGCAACCTGCTCGCCATTACATATGCTCGCTTTGATAACTGGTTTCTTATTTTCTTTATCATATGTCTTTGTAACTGTCTTTTTCCTAAATAGTCCCACTTTCAGCACCTTCTTTCGACTTTGCCATCAGTATAAGTTTTTCAAAGGACTGTGCAAAGCGTACATCATCTTCTTCTGTACGCTTTCTCGGTCCTTTCATATGATTCTTATGAGAGCTGCGTCTTGCCTTTTTATTAAGATGCCGCTCCATAAGCATCTGGTCAATATTCTCATTCGTGTACCACTTGCCGGATTGGTGAATAGCATATGGTCTACGCTCCGCTTCGGTCGGCTCAAAGCCAAGGTCCACTGGACCTTGTGAGCCCTTTTCCAAGTGCCATCGCAGCAACACCATAATCTTGCGATACTACTACATCCCCTTTATGACATATGCTGATTAGTTTATAATCTACTGCATCTGCTCCTACTACAATCACTTCACTGTAATCAGAATACAAAATATGATTCGTATCACACAACAAGGTGGTAGAAATATTGTATTTCTCTGCTATTGTCTCGACAATGCCCACTACCGGGCACGCATCTGCATCTACAAATATCTGCATTTTCTCCTTAAATCCATTTCATATCAGTTATAGTTAATTGGTGTTCGTACTTCTATAAGATTTCCTGATGGATCATAAAATCTCACAAGCTTCTGTCCACCTTCAAGTTCCGTTAACTCCGTAACATAACTTACAACATACTTGCCAGACTCCAGTTTTTCAATAATACCTTCTATATCATTATCTTCAAAATAAAGTTCAGTCATATTGTTATGTGGAGTTGTAGGTATTTCTGTACTGTCATACCATACATCTACATCCTGTAATACAAGCCCCTCAGACATTATTACATTGCCTTCCAGCCTTGTAATCACACGCAGTCCAAACAGTTCTTCATAAAAATCAATTGATTCGTCAATGTTATCAACAATAATCAATACATTTTTCAAACTCATATTTTATGTTCCTGCCTCTCGATTTCTTTATGAATCCATGTCATAATTACATCTACAAGATAATCCTGCAATGCCTTAAGTGATGCCAAAGCCATGCTGCTGTCATCAGACCATGAGCCTTTGGCAACCGGGTATGTACCATAACCTCGCATTTCCTTCACCGGATCCTGTTCTCTTTCCTCCCTGCTTGAAAACTCAACAGGAACACCTAAAGCATCGCCTACCACTAATCCCATCATACCATCGAGATAAAGTGATTTACGCTCAATATTCGAATTTGCTTCTTTACCAATTGCGATACCTCCAAATAATTTTACCAGTCCTCATCATCGTCATCAATAGCGAATGGTTATACTTCTCCATCTTCTCCATCTTCCTGTGACTGCCTATATCTCCTCTGATAATAGTCCATAGCCCTATAATCAA
>ENA-OXZL01000314-OXZL01000314.1-human-gut-metagenome-genome-assembly--contig:-NODE-314-length-16167-cov-4.800025_pt1 | contig 16167 bp, 9 predicted proteins | sample MGYA00244510_ERZ652805 | MGnify/ENA primary metagenome ERZ652805 (study PRJEB26926, sample SAMN06164841) | human gut metagenome | biome: ENVO:00009003; feature: ENVO:2100002; material: ENVO:00002003...
CTGCAAGTGTTTCCCCTCCGCATCCGGCAGAAAGGGCCACTTCACGTAGGAAATCCTTATTCATCGTCACCTGTTTGCTGTGCGTATCCAGATTGCCTTCTGCCAACTTCACGGCTTTTCCTATCATGATACCCAAAGTCACCGCTTTGATTTCCAAATCTGCGGCAATCTTTATCGTATCTCCAATGAAGTTTCCGTAATGAATGAATGCCTGTGCAGGCAGTTCGGGATAGTACCCCCGGACATACTTTTCACTCTTTGCACCCGAATTAAGGACGATGCGTGGACTTCCTGTTGCCCGACCTACTTCCATAGATTTGCGAATGGAATCTACAAATGCTTCGGAAGAGAAAGGCTTCACAATGCCCGAAGTTCCGATGATAGAAATACCACCCTCTATACCCAGACGGGGATTAAAAGTCCGCCGGGCTATCTCTTCGCCACCCGGCACGGAAATAGTGACGGCAAATGGATTGGGTTGTTTGGAAATACCAAGCCGTTGAAGGCATGCCTTTACATTGTTTTCAATCATTTTGCGGGGAGTAACGTTGATGGCAGGTCCTCCCACTTCCAGCCCTAAACCCGATAGGGTAACAATGCCTACACCTTCGCCTCCACAGACGATAACGGTATAATCATCAGCACCAAGTTCTGCGGGTGTTGGATCGTCAAAACGGAAAGGCACGGCAACATTGGCCTTGATCTGCATGCCATTAGTTACATCGGGGTCATCGCCTGCATCTTTGATGACAGTGGCATCTGCCTCTAGCATCCAGTCATTGTTTACACAGCTGGGATGCGGGTAGAGTTCTTGCTCTTCGACGGGAACATAAATGGTTTCTCCGTTAGGGAGAATAACGGGGAATTCTTCGGGTCGGGGCTGGCGTTGAACATTGAAAATGTCCCAGGTTGCAGCTACAGCGGCCGCGGCTGCACAGGTACCCGTAGTCAGACCACTACGCAAAGGGTAAAAATCGGGCAGATGCTTTTCAATCATCCGGCGTAAGCCATGCTCACCGTTCACTATCATAAAACTTCCGGGCATTGGCGGACGACGGATTGCAAAAATGCGGATACCTTCCTGAAGGGCAGCTTCTACTTTTTCATTGAATCCTCCAGAAAGTCCGCTTTCCTTTATTAATATGGCTTCGGGGTGAAGTCGCTGTAACAGGATGCGTTCGTCTTCGCCTGCATGGTAGTAATGCAGATATTTTTCGGGAAAACCTTCACGTTCGGCCAGGCGGCGGGAGCTCTCACGGTTAAGGATACGGAAGTAGCAACAGGCACTTTCCTGCCAGAGGGGCTTTAGCTTGGCAATGCTTTGTACGCCTGTTAGTGCCAGGAGGGTGAAGATATCTTCTTTCCTGATTTGCCGGATGGCATCTTCAAAATCGTCGCACCAGGTGATGTGTTCTTCATCGCGTGGCGGATAAATACGTTCGAATCGGATGACAAGCAGGTTCAGGGTATGGGCTACTTTTTCTACGGTCTGGTGCAGTTGTATGGCAAAGGGGTGGGCGGCATCTACCAGTAATTGAATGTTATGTTCCCGGCAACAGCGCTCCAAGTCCAGTTCGTCCATGGCACCATGCAGGCGGATACCGTGGTGCATAGTTACTTCCTGCTCGTCTCCTTTGGTAGAGTAGTAAAATGGTTTTCCAGATTCTTCAAGGGTACGGGCAGCGATACGTCCTTCGGTGGTTCCGCCTAATATTAATATCATTGTTTTTAGGTTTTAGTTGAACAAAAAGTGATAATGTGATAGGGTGATAAAGTGATAAGTAGCTGTATTATATATCACGGAGTGTTATCCCATTATCACCCTATCCCATTATCACCTTATCACTCCCTTCTTATTTACGGAAGAGATGTTTGAACTCATGGGCGTAGAGCCGGGAAAGGCCTTCGCGATTGTCGATGGCTTCACCTACGACAATCATAGTAGTGAGCGTCAGGTTGTTCTCTTTCACAATCTTTGCAAGGTCCTTCAATTCTCCGCGATAGATGCGCTCGTCTTTCCAGGTAAGGTGGTAGCAAACGGCAACAGGGGTGGTTTCGGGATATTCTTGTAAGAGCTCTTCCTGTACCTGTTCGGCAATGCCGGCGCTGAGGAAGATACACATGGTGCTTTGCGAGCGTGCCAGCAGGTGGAGTTGTTCGCGTTCCGGCATGGGGGTGCGTCCTTCGCCGCGGGTAAGGATGATACTCTGCACTTTCTCAGGAATGGTAAACTGAGACTTCAGTGCAGCGGCAGCAGCCTGGAAGGAAGAAATACCCGGAGTGATGTGATAACTCATGTGATGCTGGTCGAAATAGTTCATCTGTTCCTGAATGGCACCGTAGATGCAGGGATCGCCCGTATGCAGGCGGACGATGAATTTGCCTTCATCATAGAATTTCTTCATCAGTGCAAACTGTTCTTCTAAGTCCATGGAAGCCGAACTGCGTACCGTAGCACCCGGTTTGGCACAGAATGTCAGTTCGCGGGGGACGAGACTGCCGGCGTAGAGGATAAGATCTGCCTTCTCCAGCATTTGCCTTCCACGCACGGAGATAAGGTCGGGATCACCCGGACCTGCGCCGACGATTTCGATGTGCCCTTGACGCAGGTATCCGTTCTCGATGGCGATGGCGAAGGTGGATTTATTGCTGAGGCCTTTGAATTTCTCGGCATATAGCACACCGTGATGCGATGAGAGTATGGCCGCTGCTTCGCATACACTGGGCGTGCCCATGTATTTTTGTACGGTGGTGCTGGGATTGGGAACTTCTACCTGGCTCAGTTCTTCGGCCGTATAGAAGCGGACGTCGACCAGTTTCTGTAATTTTTTTATCACTTCTACGTTGCGTTTCACATCGATGGTGGCTACTTCTTTGATGGCTTGCCCGCAGATGTTTTTACCGGGTGCGCCTACAACGAGATTGACGAATAGTTCTTCGAATTCGGGGGGATCGAGTGCGAGCCCGAGGCCGACATGCAATATTTTAGGAATAAACTGTATGTGGGCTATTGCGGGGTCGAAGAACATAAAGGGACTGACGATAATCAGCAGTTTGTACTGGCTGAGATCCATGTCGCTGCGATGGTAATAGACGTCGACGTGTTGGGGGCGGGTACGTTCCAGGTAGTCAGTACCTTCATCGCGGATTTCGAGTAACAGGGCGGTACGGTATTTGTTGACGAAGAGGTTAATGATGACGTTGAATTCCTTGGTTCTCTCGTTGTAATTGGTACCGTCCCTCATTTGAAGTATGATACTGTTATCATCCTCAATTTCCTCCTCATCTTCATCGTACTCTTCCTCCTCATCCTCGTCGTACTCTTCCTCCTCATCTTCGCCGTACTCTTCTTCTTCATTGTAATCTTCCCCCTCATCGCTTTCTTCTTCTTCTTCGTCGTCGAGGAGTTCTATATTTTTATAGTATGCGTGCGACATACCTACCAAGACCTCCCAACCGAACTCTTGTCCGAGGGTGTCAAGAGCCCATAATCCGCTATTGTCGCTCAAGGTACTGATGACGGGATTCGCCCCTAAGATGTGGGCGACATCTTGGGTGATTTTATTGGCTTGCCCGATGTGACCGGACAATACAGATATGGCATTGCGCCCCATGCTGTCCACGCAGATCACGGCCGGGTCGGTGTGCTTATCTTTTACATGGGGGGCAATGGTGCGGACACAAATGCCCATGGCACAAATGAAGATGAATGCATCATATTCGTCGAAATTCTCTTCTATGAAATCGGAAAGGGATGAGATATAAGTGCAACCGGGAAAATGTTCGAGTGTGAATATTTCGGAGTCGTTCATTTCTTGGTGCAGTGTCTCGGCCAGGCTGAGGCTGTTGCCTGTTACTAAAAGGATAGCTGTTTTCATATCGTTGCTTTCATTATTTCTATAGGGTTAAAATTGTTGATGATGATACGCAGGGAGGAATGTAAGGTCATTCCTGCGGCATGAACTCCTTGACGAAATAGCTCTTTACTACTTTCGGACACGGAGTTGAAGACGATGCAACCGTTGGGCTGCAATACTTCTTTCAGGCGTACCAGTATATTTTTTAATTTTCCACCGTGTCCGCCGATAAAGACAGCGTCGGGGCGGGGGAGAGGTTCCAGATCAGTTTGCAGGAAATCTCCGATTAAGGATGTGATTCCCGGCGCACCGAAACGGTGGGAGTTGATGCGCATCAGTTCTTCTCCTTCGGGACGTATCTCGAACGAAACAACCGTAAGATGCGGGAATTGCAGGCGGGCTTCGATGGAGACAGAGCCTGTGCAGAAACCTATGTCCCAAAAAACGCGGCGGCGATTCAGTTCCAATGCCTGCAAAGTAAGGAGGCGGATCGGAGCTTTGGTAATCATGCGGGCACGTCCGTCCAAGTGGGCAAATTGTTCGTCGGGAAGACCGAAGGGGCGGGGCTGTTCAGTTATAGAGGGCTGACAATCTATAGGGAGGAGAGCTTCCTTGCTATGGGTGTCGTAGCTGACCGTATACGGGTGCCGTAGCTGATCGTCTACGGGTGTCGTAGCTGACCGTCTACGGGTGTCGTAGCAGAGCAGCAAATTATTCGGATGCTCAAATGTCTCTTTTCTGGCTTCTTCAAGACTCATCCGGCGAATGCGCTCGCGTTCGGGATTGCCGAGGTGCTCGCCTACGTACATGGTGTAGGAGTTGTATCCGTATTCCAACATTCGCGCGGCGATAGTGGCAGGGGTATGCTCCCGATCAGTCAGTACACCTATTTTGTGGGCACGTTCTATGAGTGCTTTATCCAGTTCCTGCCACGGGCGTCCTGTCAGGGAGACGGTACGCATATCGTCGTAGGGCATCACCAGTCTGTGCGCTAATGTTTGCAGGGAATTGAAAGCCGGGTAGAGGTGTATTTTTGCATCGGGCAGTTTTCGTTTTACCGTATTGGCGAAGCCGAAAAACAGAGGATCTCCGGATGCAAATACGACAATCGATGCATCGGAAGCCTTCTTCTCAAAGTCTGCAAAAATGTTTTCGTATTGGGCAAAGACGTTATCCAGTGGAACTGTTATGGAAATCCACTCCGCACCTTCCGGAAGTAACTTCTCTACAATCTCCCGATGCCGCAAGCCGCCGGAGAAAACTTTTCCTTCCCGGATGTGCCGCAGCACTTCGGGCGGGAAGAAAGGTTCCCGGTTGTCGTCCATGCCTATGATGATAAAGTTTCGTATCATAGCGTATCTATTTACACATCCCGTCCCGGCCTTAACTGTTCCGCATCATTGTAGCACAAGATTGCATTCACCAGCGTTGCAGCCAAATTACTTCCTCCTTTTCGTCCCTCCACTATCAGTTTGGGTATTTCCATGAACGGTTTCACCATGTGTTTGGATTCCTGTACATGTACAAAACCCACAGGCGCGGCAATAATACCGCTTGGTACAGCCTTTCCTTTACGTACCAGATCACAAAGTTCCATCAAAGCCGTCGGCGCATTACCGAATACAAACAAGGCATCCGGATGTTCCTCCACCGCCAGACGTATACCGGCTTGTGTACGGGTGATCCCTTTTTCAGCTGCCATTGCCGCTACCCGTTCATCGGAAAGATAACATTTCACTTCTACCCCCAGCCGTTGTAAAGCTCCTTTGCGGATACCACTGGCAGCCATCGTCACATCCGTAACAATCGTTTTCAACCGACCGTCCGCTATTTTCTGATAAAGCTTTTCCACAGCACCTTTGTCCGTATACAGCAGCTTTTCCATTTCAAAATCAGCCGTGGTATGGATGGCGTGCAGCAAAGCCCATTTATGATCCAGAGGAATATTCTTATTCTTTAGTTCCGACTCAATGGTCCGGAAACTTTGTATCATGATGTCCTGACCTATCCCCTTAGTCGGTTGTTCATCCTTATCCGGACGGTTATAATATCCCCGGGGAGTAATGAACTTGCCGTTCCACGCATAAGACTGCGAGTTACCGATCAGGATGACCGTAAACATATCCACTTCTTCGGGATTGAAATCGGCGAGTGTCGTCAGATGCACTTCCTGTTCATCCCGTCCGGCCTGGCGTACATAACCTACCGGAGTCTCCGGAGCACGTCCTTCTGCGAGAAACAGCTCTTTCAGTCGATAGAGTTGCCAATACCGCCCTTCGCTTTTCGGATTGTATACAGCCGTTACGAAATCAGCCATGGCTGCCGCACGGATGCGACGCTCAATCCGTTCCCACGGTGTCATCAAGTCGGAGAGGGAAATCACACAGAAATCATGTCCCACAGGAGCACCCAGCAGTGAAGCCGCTTTCTGAAAAGCACTGATACCCGGCAAGGCAATCACTTCGACATTGCTGTTCCGTTCCCGCTTCATCTCGTAAATCAGCGGAGTCATTCCATAAATCCCCGCGTCGCCGGAACTGATGACACAAACCGTTTTTCCTTGTTCCGCCAATTCAAATGCCTGTTCCGCACGAGTGCGTTCCCGCTTCATACCCGTATCTATACATTCTGTTTCAGGGTGGAGATAAGGCTGGATAAAACGGAAATAATATTTATATCCCACTACTACATCCGCTTCGCGAACCGCCTCCAGAACCGCAGGCGTAATGTCTTGTTCGCTGCCCGGTCCGATGCCGGCAACTATTATCTTTGGCTGTTTCATATCGCTTTTATTTCTATCATGCAAAGATACATTCTATTCTCTAAATTTCGGGTATAAAAGGGTGTAAAAAGGGCTACACCCTTTGCCTGGAATGGTGTAGCCATCCGGGGCAAAAGGTGTAGCCATAAGAGGGAAAGGGTGTAGCTATTTCAGCAACGCCTCAATGTGTTCCATATATAACTTCCGGATAGCGGGTTGTTCGCCCAGTCCCTGCATACGGACATTGGCCTGATAACCTGCCTTTTCCATTTCCGGTTTCCATACTCCGACGATGTCTTCTTTTGTATGATTACCGCATACCAGCAACAACGGTATCAGTGTCACTTGTTTCGGGCGTGTCTCCTTCAACTGTGCCAGTGTAGCGTCCAGTGTAGGATAACCCTCGATGGTGCTGACGTGGAAGTTTTTCAGTCCGTGGGCTTTCATCATATAGTCCAGCATGGCGTAAGTGGCGGTACTTGGCAATTGATTGCCGTGTCCCACATAGATGACGTCTTCTTTCTTTCCGGGCTGTTCTTGTGTCAGAATTTCGATTACCTTTTCGCAATCTTCCACTGTATAAAGCAATGGATTACCTACTTTTATTTCTTTAAAGAAGGGCTTCACGCTCTCCGCATCGCGGCGGACGGAAGTCATTTCACTTCCTTCAATCAGTGTTGTACTCTGTATCAGTACATGCGAATATCCTTCGCTTCTGAGTTTCAGCAGTGCGTCTACCGGACTGTCTTTATGAACGCCTTGCTTCTCCAGCCTGCGCCGAACAATGGGAGAGATATACGCTTCGCGCACTTCAAACTGCGGAAAAGTTTCTTTTGCCTCACGGGTGATTACGTCGAGCGTCAGTGCACGCGTATCAGGATCCGAACTACCGTAATGGGTAATGAGAAGGGCGGTCTTCTCCCCCTGTGCAGAGGAGAAGAGAGCCACACTCAGTAAACAAAGAGTGATGAAAAGATGCTTCATATCAATAATAAGTTGTTATGCGTTAATTCTTTAGTTTTAAAGTCAGACTCACCACCAACATACGTCCCGGTGAGTACAGGGTGAAGTTCTTCGTCAGAGGTCTCATATCCCTCTTGTTGAAGATATTGTCGATACCGATACCGGGTTCCAGGAAGAAACTGCTGAAACAGTCGAAGGAGTGGCGGGTGTTCAGGTTCCAGATACCGTAACCCGGAGCATCTCCGTCGGCATCTCCCGGATAGTAGCATTTGCTTTGCAGACGACCGTTCAGGTTGAGGTTCATGGTGTAGTCACCCCATGAATGTGCATAGTTTCCGCTGATGGTTGCCGTGTGGCGGATGCTGCGTTGAATGTTTTGCCAGCCTTCTTCACCTTTACCGCGGGCATAAGCGTAGGTATAGTTACCATTCAGCGTAAATCCGGCGAACGGATTGCCTGACAAACTCACCTCAAAACCACGGACGGTAGCCTTTTCAAAGTTGATGTATTCTTTCAGGTTCACATTCTTGGTAGATGATAAGTCTGCCAGTTCGGGGAATTCTTCTTTCAGTTGCTGCTGGGCCTCAGCGGACAAATCATTGAATGCGGTTACTTTGGAAGACACCATATCTGTCAGATAATTCAGATATCCCGTAACAGAGGCACTGAAACGGTTGGTGCGGTACTCCATATTGACGGAGTAGTAGTTGCTGTGTTCAGGCTTCAGGTCAGCATCACCGATGGAGATAGTGTATTTGCTACCCATTTTCTTGAACATGCTGTAATACAATTCGTCTACACCGGGAGCACGGAAACCTGCTGCATACGTGGCACGTACGTTGAAGTTTCCAATATTGTACATGGCTGCCACTTTCGGGGTGAAACGTCCGCCTGCCTGTTCATGATAGTCATAGCGTGCACCGACAATGCCCGTGAAGTGATCCCACAGTTTTACCTCATGCTGTCCGTAGCCCGACAAAGTATATACTCCCTTGTCTACATCGGCATCGGGACGAACAAGAATGTCCTTGCGATAGTCCATTCCGAAGACAGTGGTACTGTTGGTGGTGAAACCGAAGATACCTTTTAGTTCGGCATCATGAAACTTCTGTCTTTTGGTGAATGCGTAGTCACCCGGCTGGTAATCACCGGCTGCCAGCATGTATTTGTAGCGCGAAGTGTAATTGTTGCCTACATAATCCAACTGGATGGAGGAACGTTTATTCAGTCTGTACTTGGCTCCTGTACCCCAGTTGTAGCCTTCGTAATGCGTATTATAATCATTTCCGCCTGTCATGCCGTCGCGTTTGGCAGGGCGGTCGGTCATACGCCAGTAATATCCGCCATTGGCATAGAACGAGAGTTTTTCCGTAGCATCGTAGGTGAATTGCTGAGAAAAGTTATTCATGCTGTAGCCGATGGAAAGCTGATCGAGGGTTTCAACCAGGTCATCATTTTTGTCTACGGTCAGGCCACTGTTCTGCCAGCCATCCGAGTGATCGTATTTATAAGCAGTGTAAGAGGCGAGCTTTCCTTTGGCAATGTCCAGGTTGAGGCCTTGTGAAAACTGATTCTTTCTTGTATAACGGCTGTTGGTGGTGAAGGAGATTTCATCTTTCGGCTGGTTGGTGATGATGTTGATAACACCGGCAATCGCATCCGAACCATAGAGCGAAGAAGCTGCGCCGTTTAAAACCTCGATACGCTTCACACGGCTCATGTCTATCTGGCTGATGTCGATATTGCCGCTGATATCTCCCGTCACTTTACGTCCGTTAATCAGTATCAGTACATATTTATTGGAAAGTCCGTTCATCATCAGATACGAACCCATCGCATTCGGAGAGAAGGAGAGAGAGGGAACCATCATGGTCATGGCCTGTTGGAAATCCGTGATTCCGGCACGTTTTATTTCGTTAGCGGTGATGACGGATACCGGTGCCGGAGTATTTTTCAGTCGCTGGTGCGTACCCGTACCGGTTACTACTACAGGATTCAAATCCACAGTTTTATCTACGGAAGTTTCACCTTTATCAGCCTGTGCCCATGCACCGGCAGCGATACTTCCCATTAAGAGAGTCGTTAAGAATCTTTGCTTTATCATAAAATTATCGTTTGTTTGGAAATGCAAAGATATGGGGAAGATGAGGGCAAGAAAATACCCACTGATGGGTATTTCTATTGTTAAAAACCCTTGTTTATAGGTATGGACTCTTTAACTTTTATTCAAAGGGTGACGGATGTCTATCATTATTCCGGAACATAGATAATTTCTCCACTTTCCAGTTGGTAGGCTACACCGACTTTTTTCCCTCGCTTGCCGGAAGTTTCCTGTTCCTCGCTGGGAGTGTATCGCTTGATTTCCTGTCCTTCTTTCGTAATGATTTCCATATTCTCTTTTCCGGGATTCTTCACCATAGTGAAGTCTTCTTTGGAAAACATTTCCGTCATGTTGAAGCGGGTGACAAGGGCCACCATCAGTGCGACGGCAAAGACCATGGCTACATCAAAAAGGTTCGCTACCGTACCCATCGGGTCGGAGTCCGTTTGGTTGTGAAGCAGTCTGTTTCGTTTCATATTCTTTTATGAGGCTGAGGGTTATTCATTGGTTTTGTTTCGCAGAGTCTTGTCCAGATATTCCAGATCATTTATTTCACGGGCATACCAGCGTTGTTTCACTTGCAGAGTGATGACGCCGACTGCGGCAATCACCATACCGACCACGGTGGTGGCAAAGGCTACCTGCATATTGTAAGCCATTGAGGAAATATCTCCTGTAGCCAGTCCGACAAGGGCGGGACCCATCGGAATCAGTGTTCCCATCAGTCCTAGCATCGGGCCGAGTTTGATGAAAGTGCGCGAGCGTCCCAGCTCTTTTTCGGCGTCTACTTCGAAGTTGGCAAGCAGGCGTTCGCAGTAGGCAGCGTTATCACGGTGTTCGGCAAGCTTTTTCAGGCAACGGAGCAAAGGTTGTTTCCCGGCTTGGGGCAAGTTCTGTAACTGTTCGTTAATGTTTTCAGGAGTGATGGTTTCCAACATTTCGGAGAGTTGCTTTTGCAGTTTCATCCGTTGGTAGAATTCTCCGAAGAAACCTCCGGCAAGGATAATGGCGCGGAGGAAGAACAGGAGTAATAATACGATGACTGGAACAAGTAGTCCGTTGGATATCCAGAAGAGTGAGTTTGAAATGGTTTCCATAATGATATTTATAATTTTAGTAGTTACTGTTTATTTAGTAGCCGGTAGCTATGATGCTCAGTACGACTATGAATAAGTTTACAATAAAAAGGATTTCGAGGCGCAAGGCTTTATCTCCCAAGAGGATTTGTAGCAATCGGGCACCGATACCGATAAGTAAGAATGTGGTGGTGGCTACTGTCCATGAGAGCATATTGAAATCAATACCCGGGAAAGAGAATAATAATTCAGCCAGTATATAGCATAGTACGCCACCTATCAATAAACCGGGGTAAAGGTGGAGCAGGAAGGTGACGCTTCGTTTGAATGCAGTGTCTCTTGTACGCATTCCGGAGAAGCAGTCGAAGCAAAAGGTTATCAGGATGGCGGCTTCCAATGTGATGCAAACTGATACATCCAGCATTTTCTCCCGGGAAGCGAAAAAGGCTGCTATTGCTGTCTTAGATTGCTCGGTTACCCAAGGAGTAATGAGTAAAACAAATAGGGCACAACATAGTGCTGTCAGCCACGTTCCCCAACGGGGATAGAAGCCGACCTTCAGCAGGAAGCTGAGGGTGATGAAGATTGCTAATATGGGGATGACGTAATTCATAGTTATTGGGTGAATGGTAAATTGTTAGTGATTAGTGTTTAGTGATAAGTGATTAGTGGCTGCGCTATTACTCCGCATGGTGCTAATCACTTATCACTAAACACTAATCATTATGAAGTTATTTACTTTTTCTTCTTTTAATTAATGCAACCAGTCCAATGAACACTACCAGTACCACGCCTCCAATCACTAATCCGTTTGTCGTACGTTTCTGCGCTACCTGTTCCGGTGTCAGCTTCTTTTCTTTCAATACTACATCTTTTCCATTGGCCGAAGCGGCTTCATATATTGCTTTCATATCCTGATTGAATTCCTGTTTCTCTTTCACATCCAGATTATCTGCAACGAACGACTGTAATTTGGCATTGTCGCATACAAACTCCGTGCAGGCGGCACCCTTCTCACGGGTTATCTGTGCGTGCAGTGCAGCTGTTTCTTTCAACTGTTCAGGGCTTGCTTTCCAATAGCCTTTCCGTGCACTTTCCAGCATCACCGCAGTCATAGCCTGATAGGATGCCGGATTCACCCGGAGAAAATAATCCTGTATTCCGAGTTTATTTTCATCCTGAATGTACATCCGGTACAGGTCATTAAAAATCTCCTTATCCATTGCCGACGGACGCATTACATGCCAGCCAAAGATATTGCGGAAAATCTCTCCGAACATTTGTGCCGAACCTGCACCGCCTTTCATCCGTTCCTGTATGAATGTCGGATTCAGTATCGTAGCCCGAGTCTCCACAGCAATCGCCTCTTTGGTCTCCTGCATACGGCGGTTGGTACGGTTACGGTAATCGGCCATATAAGCATCCGGTTCTTTGCCCGTCAGTGTTTTTACAGTAAGAGATAATCCGCCGGTGAATTCATATACATGGTCCAATGAAATAGGTCCCCACGTATTACTTTGTCGCGGTTGAATGACTACATCTGTTTCGGAGAGGGCAGAGGCAAACAAATCTTTCTGAACCTCGCCCCAGTTATCTTCATCACCATAAGCGGCACCCATATTATTGAGATATCCTTGGGCGATTTCCTTTTCATCCTCCCATGATCCGCTATGCTCGGTATATCCCATGATTCCTGTACTGTATCCACTGTTGACAGGGCCGAATACACGCATCACAGACATTTCCCGTGCACGCTTTGGAGAAGTCCCTTTTTCCACCAGTAACTTTTCCTGTAGCACTGTTCCCGATGCCACATAGTTGGGGTATGCTTCGTCCTTTGCTTCCGACGCCAGGCGAACCGCATCCGTCAGTAACTTCAGACGTGATCCGGCTATGTCACGAAGCTGTCCTGAGACTTGTACCACTACATTAATACGTGGACGCCCCAGTTCTTCGCTGGGCACAAGTCTCAAATCTACTACACGTCCTTGTCCATCGCGTACAGGCTCCACGCCCAACATCCAGAAGACTTGTGCCAGCGTAGCTCCTTCGGTTGTGATAAATTCACCCGCCCAGAAAGTATAGCTCACTTTCCGCGGATATTCCCTATGTTTGCCGGTGTATTGTTTCAGGGTTGCTTCCGCCAGTCGTTTTCCGTCTTCCCATGCACGTGGATTAGGGGTTGTTTCAGCATTTACGCTATACATATTTCTTCCTGTGGGCAATACATTAGGGTTCAATACCGGATCTCCACCCGGAGCAGGCAGAACTGTTCCTCCATTCAGGCCGCGCACCATTGCGTTGAATTCATTGGCGGTAGAAGCTATTAGTTGTTCGCGATAACGCAATGCGGGGCGAAGGTCCGGGGCAATGGCAACCGTATCACGAGGCGGATTCTGTAACATAGCCGTCAGTCGTTTCTTTGCCGTTGGCAGATAATGGTGGGCTATATATGTAAAGTCTTGCAATTGTTCCGTAGTAATCTTGCCTTTATCCCGGTCAGTTTTGGCCGTTTCGTAAGCCAGGGCATCTGCGCTGACGGCAAGGGTGGTTTGCAGTAAGTCATGTTCCGAATAAGGTTCACCCATCGTGTAGTATGCACCCAGCATCTTCTCATTAGCTATTTCTTCGGTAAAGGCATCCAGACGTTCCAGTTCTTCGGCAGTATAGGGGTTGTCCGGTACGGAATCCAGTTCCAGGTCCCGATGAAGTCCCAGGCGAACAGTCTCTTTCTTGACGCGCATTCCCAGCATACGATGTCCTTCCGTTCCTTCATCCAGAAGTTTATGAATATCTTCCAACAATTGGTTATATCGCTGTCTCATGCCACTTTCCGCATAAGGCGGAGTCAGATGAGTGACGAGTACAGCATGTGTACGCCGTTTGGCAATAATACCTTCTCCTACATTTCCTGTAGTATAGAAATAGAAATGCGGCAGATTACCTACCAGTGCTTCCGACCAGTCTGCCTGTGATAAACCCACATTCTTTCCCGGGGTATATTCCAGGTTTCCATGTGTACCGAAGTGTATCAGTGCATCCGCTTTAAAACCTTTCTGCATATACAGATAAGGTGCCAGATAACTGTGAGGCGGTGCTACGGGTATACCATGTACCAGTTTGAAATCATCGTCTCCCAATGCCGGACGGGGTTGTGGAAACAATAACACATTGCCGAATCGCAGGCAGGCAATGGCGATACTGTCTTCCGTGGCTAATAAATTGCCGGGAGCGTCTCCATAACGGTCAGTCACTTCCTTGTACTTTTCCGGCAGGATCACTTCTTTTGCCCAGGTTTCATATTGTCCGGTAGACAGCCATACAGGGTGTGCTGTTTTCAGGAATTGTTCTTGTGCTCCTTTGGCATACGAACCCATGACAGAGCCGTCACGGTATATCCTGTTTCCGAATTCTTCTACGGTGGCAGGCAGATTGCTTACGTCATATCCTTCGTTGCGCAAGCGTTTCAGGAAGTTATAAAGAGAAGGAATCACCTCCATGCCGCTTGCCAGCAAGGCATCTTTACCGGGTGTCTTGAAGTAGCAGATGGCGACGCGTTTGTCCTTGTTGGATTTATCGCGAAGGGACATATATTTGCTGATATGCTCAACTAAGGCATCTATCCGTTCCGGTTCCGGGGTGTGCAGAATATATCCTTCTTCATTCTCATTTTGTGTGGAAATACATAAGGGGGCCATGCCTCCGTCTATTTCGGGTACTACTACACGTGCCGTCAGTGTACCTCCACTTACAGGTACGTTGGGGTTCAGCCATTCTTCACGCGGTTGTACCAGTGGGAAAGGCATGAAGAGGGGAATATTTTCCTGATGTAACCAGTTAATGAGCGAGTCATTTCCCAGACGTCCCATAGGCAGATAAATCAATCCGTCGGGATGAAGGGTACGTATCAGGTCTTCACGTCCCTTACCGCTACCGGTGATGGGATAAATATTGAAACCTGCCTGTGTCAGACGGGAGATCAGGGTATCTACATGGGTGCGGGTACCTTCTACCGGAAAACTGATACCTGAGATAAAAGCAAGACTGCGCCCACCTTCGTGATAGAGTTGCTTTTGTTTCAGATATTCAGTCAACTCTTGTGGAGTTTTGAAGTATTGGCCGTATTCCTGATGATAAAACAGGTTGTTGGGTAATTCTATGGGATTTTCAAAAGAACGATCACCCAGTCGATGGGGAGTGGAGATGTGTCGCAGATAGCGCAAAGCATTCCTGTAGTTCTGTCTGCAAGCATTTTGGAAATACATTTGCAGGGTTTCCTGTTGTTCAGGGGTGATATTGTGGTTGACGATGAAGTTGAAATGTCTTAGCGCATTGGTAAAAACTGGAATACCTTTGGCAGCTACCCGTTCCAGTTCCGCTACTTGTGTTTCGTCCAGAAACAATCCGCGTCCGTACATCATGATGGCATCATAGCCGGAAAGGTCTTTCACTTCCTCCATCTTGATGCACTTCACGCGGATATGGCTGCAATCATTATTCAGTGCGATGTCTGCTGCTTGTGCGGGCAGGGGATTGATGATGAGGATGCGGGTAGGTGCCCACCAATAATTGTAGGCTGCAAAGCAAGCGATGACCACGGCGATTATGCAGCCAAGGATTATTCCTGTTCTTTTCTTGTTCATAGTAACTGACATTTTATTCCGGCTGATGAAACATTTTGTTTCCCGAGATGAAACGATTTGTTTCAAGGCATGAAACTCCTGGTTTCAAGTAATGAAACTGTTGGTTTCACACCGAGAAACTGTCAGTTTCATGCCTTGAAACAAATGAGATAATTATTACTCGTCTTTTCCGGCAGCGTATGCTGCCTTTTTATCCATAATATCCAGCATTCGGTGCTTCAGTGAGAAATGGATATGGTCAATGAATATTTCTTGTATTTCAGGTATTTGTCCCATACCCTCCATACGGACATTTACTGCGTATCCTTCTTTTTCGAGTGCTTCTTTCCATTCTCCGGCAATATCATTTTTAGCATGATCGCCGGCTACAAACATGAATGGAACCAGAGTTACTTGCTTCGTCTTTCCGGCTTTTAATTGTGCCAGCATCGTTTCAAATGAAGGATATCCTTCGATGGTGCCTACATGGAAATTCGCCAGTCCTTTGGCTTTCAGCATATAGTCCATCTGGCTGTAGATTGCTGTGCTGGGGGTATAAGTTCCGTGGCCTACAAGAACAAAATGTTCCGTACTCTTTTTATTGGAAGTTTTCTTTCCTTGTGCAGTTGCGTCAAGCCGTTCTCCTAATATGCTTACCACCTTTTCAGCATCTTCTGTAGAGTAGAGCAGGGGAGTGCCTATACGAATTTCCTTGAAAAAGGGTTGTACGCTTACCATATCCCTGCGGAGTGATTCCATTTCCACACCGTCAATGATATTGGTGCTT